>Ga0097621_100001244_pt1 | contig 17613 bp, 13 predicted proteins | sample KBSMisM72_FD_73165 | JGI IMG/M metagenome (GOLD analysis project Ga0097621, IMG submission 73165) | Miscanthus rhizosphere microbial communities from Kellogg Biological Station, Michigan, USA - KBS Miscanthus M7-2 (version 2) (version 2) | ecosystem: Host-associated > Plants > Roots >... | reverse complement strand
ACGATCCAGGAAAGGGGTTTCGATGAACAAAAAATTCTTACGACGGTTCGCAGTTACTGCAGCGCTCACGGCTTCGTTGCTTACTGCGACCGGCCTCGCAAGCGCTCAAGGACGACGCCGAGGACAGCAAGGCAGCGATGAAAACCAGGGCCAGAATCAAGGTCAGCGTGAACAGCGTCAACAAGAGCGACAAACTCGGCGTGAAGAGCGACCAGCGGCACAGCCTGCTCAGGCGGATCAACGTCGTAGCGAACAGCAAGCTCAGCAGCAACAGCGCTGGCAGCAGCAGCGTCAACAGCAGCAACAGCAATCACAGGAACGCGACCAACGTTGGCAACAGCAGCGTCAGCAACAGCAGCAACAGTCGCAAGAACGAGATCAACGCTGGCAGCAGCAACGTCAACAGCAGCAACAGCAGTCACAGGAACGCGATCAGCGATGGCAGCAGCAGCATGACGAACAACAGCGCCGTGACGCACAGCAGAGGCCGGATCAGCGTCAGCAAGATAATAGTCGTTGGCAGGAACAGCAACGCCTGCGCAATCAGCAGCAACAACAGCAGCAACAGGAACAGTGGCGACGTCAACAACAGGATCAACAGCGGAACGCACAGGGAACCTGGAACCGTAATCAGGGCAATCTGAATAACCAACGTCAATGGCAGCAGGATCAGCAACGACGCATCGAGCGTTATCGGCAGGAACAGCTGCAACGCCAGAATTATGCCTGGCAGCGTCAGCGAACTCTTGAACAGCAACGACGCTTGGCGCAGTTGCGTTTCCAACAGCGTTATCTCGATCGCTTGCAACAGGATCAACTGCGACTTCAGCAGTGGCAATATAACAACAACAACTTTTACAACAACTATCGATACCAGCGAGGCTCGAGTTTCTACGAAACGAGTCAGTACGGTGCGGAGATGTTACGAAGGGCGGTCAACGATGGATACCAGGAAGGTTTCTCCGCCGGCCAGGCTGACCGCGAAGACGGCTGGGCTTTTAATGCCGAAGAAGCGTATGCCTATCAAGATGCAAGCTACGGCTACGACTCCTACTACGTGGACCTGAGTGAGTATCAGTATTACTTCCGCGAAGGATTCCGACGTGGTTACGAAGATGGTTTCTATAGCCGTTCTAGTTACGGCAGTTACTCAAATGGCGGTTACAGCATCCTCGGATCAATTCTTGAAGGGATACTGAACTTGCAGTCGATTAACTAACTTTGGAGTGCGGCGCTCGCCAGCGCCGCTTGTTCAGGTTTCAAAAGTCCAAGGCGGCCACTCTGGCCGCCTTGGCTTTTGTTTTGACGCGGTTGTGGATGTGTCAGGAGGCAATCGCTTTTTCGGCTTTGGTGCGCACGAAAGCGTAGTTCAAAAGCGGAAGTGAGTTGAACTTTGCTGCTTTTGTAAACGACTCTTTCGCTTTTGCAGCATCACCTTTCCCCTGGTAGGCCTCACCAAGTAAGTAGAGGTCACTCGGGTTCTGTTGATTGCTTTGATCCAACTCCGCAATGGCTTGATCGTAGTTCTTTTCCTGAAGCGCAATCCTGCCGGCCAACTCGTGAGCTTGTTTTATCAAGCCCGGGTTTTTTGCTGCTTCAGCGCCTTTGCGAAATTCGTCCGTCTCTTTTTTAGCAGTGGCAAGATCACCCTGCCCAATCGCAACTCGAGCTAGATTAAAATGATGAAACAGCGAAGTGTTGTCCTTTATCTCCTGAGAAAGACTTGAGTCGTTCGTCATTTTGAGCGCTTGCTCGTAAGCTTGTTTCGCGTCGGGGTACTTGCCCATTTCCAACAGAATGTTGCCTTTCAACTGCAGGTCAGCCGCCATGGCGGGAATGTCATTGGATTTTTCTCCCAAAGCATACTGCTTCTGAAGTTCCGTTAATGCCTGATCGAGTTTTCCACCATCTGCCGCCACAACCATCTGACCAAATAACGCCGTGCGACGCTCACCGTCGCTCCGCGCCTTCTCAGTCATCTTCTGAAGTTCGGCCAGTGCGTCAGACGACTTACCTTGATAGGTCAACGCTGCCGCGATTCCAAAGTGGGAGTTCAGAAAGTTGGGGTCGATAGCGAGCGCTTTCTTGTATTGCGTTATTGCTTCGTCGAATCGCCCCATCTTCAGAAGAAGTTCGGCGTACGAATCATATGGATTCGGATCGTTGGGAATCAGCTCGATGTATTTCTTGAACGCAGCCTCTGCGTCGTTGTAGTTTCCATCCTGGCGGTAGGCGTAGCCCAGAATGTTGAAAGCAGTCGAGTAATTTGAGTCGAGGTCCGTTGAGCGCTTGTAGTGCGAGATCGCCTGTTTGTAATCCTGTTGGCCGAAGTAGTAGCCACCCAGGGCGAAATGCGCGCGCTCATCATTTGGATAAGCCGCGACCAGTTTTTCAAGAATCTCTTTTTGCTTAGTCGGGTTGCCGTTAGCACCTGCTTCATTCGCTTGAATCAGCATCCGTTCGCCGTCAGATGCCTTGTCTGCCAACGCAACAGATTTCTTCAGATGATCGAAAAATTCTTTTGCAGTTGGTGAAACGTTTGCGCGATTCAGTTCGGCGAGAGCAAAGTTGGGGTCGAGCGAAATCGCTTTGTCGAAGTGCTGGATAGAATCGGTGATTCGCAACTTCTCTTGTAGGTCGCGACCAGCGAGATACTCCTTGCGGGCCTCTTCTGAGGAAGTAGTTACGGCAATTTTTCCAGCATTGGAATTAGCGGAAGCGCTTGATGCGCCGGTATTGCCGGCTGGTTCCATCTGGCAGGCGGTCAAGAGCGAAACAATCGTTAGGGACAGAATGAGTGAGCGGTTAAGTCGCATGCTGAATACTCCTTCTTGAGTGAACGAAGTTAGTGAGACGACATCGCTCGATCCGCACACACTGGTGGCGATCGGTTCTCACTAGCCAGTTATCGTCGTCTTGGACTTCGGGGAGACTTGATTACTTACCGACATTCAAGTAGCGCTACCTTTGGATTAGCGCCACAAGTAACCGCTCTTACTTGTTTGTGAATTTCAGTTCGCGTTGCAGCAGAATATGCGAGAGGTGGATGGCGGTCAAGAATTTGTAGGTGGGAGGAATTTCCCATTTTTTGAAGATCCGAGCCAGTCTCATGTCCTTATCGAAGACTAGCCTTACCAAAGATCAAGGAAATCCCCAGCATGTTAACCGACGACTCGTCGCTTCGATAGCGTGAATTCAATGCATTCCAGGAAACTTTCCGCATCAAATGGCTTCGGAAACATTTCCACACATCCCGCCGCTAACACGTCTCGCTCGACCGCGTCATTCAGATACGCACTTAGAACGATGATCGGTATGTTCGCCATTCTCGGCGTTGAGTGAATTCTTCGAGTAGCTTCGACCCCATCCATTTCCGGTAAGGCGAGGTCCATTAGTATCAGGTCCGGGTGTTTCCAAGTCGCCTGGACTAATCCTTCGACACCGTCCGCAGCCTCAATAACGTTATAACCTCTTCGCTTAAGAAGCATCGCAATCATCTGTCGGGTATCGGGATAGTCCTCGATAATCAGTATGGTTGGGTTCTCGGAATCTTGTTTTCCGAGGTCTAGAGTTGGCGCCGCAGAGGTCATAGTGAACTCCTGTTTGACCAAAACGAGGTCTACCGTCACTTCAATTGTCGGGTTGGGCTTTAGCTGAGAAACCTTAACGGGCAAGACTGGGCGATATCGGTAGATTACCACAGTGCTAACCGTGATTGCGAGATGTTCTTATGGCGAGCCTCTTTAGGATATGTCCCGTTCAAGACTCTTCGGTTACGCCGAAGGCGTTGGATATTTCAGACCAGGGTTGGCATAACCCTGGGATTCAAGTCAGCTAGGATTTGTTGGGAATTCAATTTTATTTACAGGCCGCTTCCGGTTCATAGATATACTCTTCTCAATGCGCAGGTTTCTCCTCCCCCTATTCGCCGTTCTCATAGTCGCAGCAACTGGAACCGCTCTTTATTTCAAATTAAAACGCGCTCGACCAACACCCTTCAACTGGCAGGCTTCTGTGTCCACCATTGCAGGAGACGGCTCTCCTGCTTTCCGCGACGTTACCACCGCAAGGGAAGCAGGTCTGTCTGATCCATTCGGTATTGCGGTCTCAAAAGACGGTGTCGTCTATTTTTCAGATGGTGGCGAGGGCAACCGCATTCGTAAACTCACTGTCGACGGGAAGTTGACCAACCTGGCAGGTGGTACTGAAGGCTTTGCCGACGGATCGCAAGCATCATTCAACACGCCTTCGGGGCTCGCTATAGATGCCGATGGGAATCTTCTCGTGGCCGACACTGGAAACAATCGTATTCGCAAAGTAACTGCCCAGGGTCTTGTAACAACTGTAGCCGGAAACGGATTGGCTGGATTTGCTGATGGCGACGCTGCGACCGCACAGTTCAATGGGCCAGTTGGTGTGAGCGTTGACAACAAAGGAAACGTTTATGTCGCGGACACTTATAACGATCGCATCCGCAGGATCAGCGTTGACGGCCAAGTCATCACTGTCGCCGGGGGAGTCCAGGGTGACCTTGATGGAGAGGCTTCTGCCGCACGCTTCGATACGCCTTGTGCTGTAGTTCCACTTCCCGATGGTTCGTTGTTAGTCGCAGATACTGGTAACAACAAGCTCCGGCGCATCACAACACCAGGCCGGGTTACGACTCTGGTGCCGGTATTTGAGAACGATCCAAATAGAACCTGGTTGCGTTCCCCTGTCGGACTGGCCGTAACTCACGATGGCTTTATCTACGTAACAGAATTTGATCGTGGAACAGTGGTACAAATCTCACCCGATCGTAAGGCGTGTGTGCTTGCCGGCAGAAACTCAGGTTACGCTGAGGGACCCGCGCACGAAGCACGTTTTAACCACCCGGCTGGTATCGCGGTTGATCCCAAAGGTAGTGTTGTAGTTGCTGATTCTGCGAACTACCTTGTGCGAAAGATATCGTCTTCTATCGATGTTCCCCAGGCGCAAACAACTGAATCACTGCCACGTCTGACTCGTGAGACGCTGGGTCTAAACAACCTTCTCTGGCCGCTCGATCCGCAGGATCGTCCACATGAAGTGGTGGCGACTATGGGTGAAGTGCGCGGGAGCTTTGATTCCACAGATAGTCGCGATCATTTGCACAGTGGTCTTGATGTGTCGGGTGCTTATGGAGATGTGGTGCGAGCCATCCGGCCAGAGAAGGTGGCAAGTCCGCTACCGAATTGGGGCTTGAATGAGTTGTCAGAAGGACTGCGTGTCAATGTGATCTCCTACATCCATATGCAGGTCGGCCGCGATAAAGACGGGAACCTATTTAATGATGCACGCTTTAGCGCGATGAAGAGTGACGACGGTAAACTCACAAAAATTCGGATCAAGCGTGGCGCCCGTTTTCAAACAGGAGATGCGCTCGGCACAGTGAATCGAATGTATCACGTGCACTTGATTGTTGGACCGTCAGGAGGAGAGGTTAATCCACTTTTGCTATCGCCCATTGGTTTTAAGGACACCATCGCGCCGACAATTGAGAAGGACGGAATTCAAATCTTCGACGAGCGAGGTACTCGATTGATCGCGCAGGATCACGGCCGACTTATCGTTCGTGGCCGAGTCAGTGTTGTGGTGGATGCTTTTGATCGCACCGATATGAATAGCGATCGCCGACGTCTCGGTCTCTACTCAGTGGGATATCAACTACTCCAGCAATCGAACGCAGCTCCTGTTTTCCCTTCGCCGCAAATGAATATTCTCTTCAACCGGCTTCCGCCGGAAGATAACGCAACGAAGGTGGCGTACGCGGGCGACAGCGGGATCACTGTCTATGGAAGTAAGGAGACACGTTTTCTCTATCAGATTACAAATACGGTTCGCGATGGACATGCGACCACAGGTTTGTGGGATACGTCGTCGTTGACCAAAGGTGATTACATCTTAAGGATTATTGCGGCGGACTATTCTGGAAACGAAGCACAGGAGAATCGCGATTTGTTGATTACGATAAAGTAAGGCGGAAAGATGAAGAAGGAAGAACTTAAAGACATTAGGTACTCAATGACCAATGAAAACGACCAAGTCGATTTACCTATTTGAGAGTAAGTTCTTCATCCTTCCACTGAATCCTTACTTCGCCTCCGCCGCTTTCTTCAACTCTTCAATATCAATCTTCTTCATCTGCATCATCGCCTTCATGACTCGCTGAGATTTTTGTTCGTCAGGGTCCTGGATTAGTTCTAACAAAATCTCAGGCGTAATTTGCCACGACAGGCCGAACTTGTCTTTGAGCCATCCACATTCAACCTTTTCTCCGCCGTCAGAAAGTTTTTCCCAGAAGTAGTCGACTTCCTCCTGGGTTTTGCAGTGCACCACTAAAGAAACTGCTTCGGTGAACTTGAAGTTTGGTCCACCGTTGAGCGCGGTGAATCTTTCACCGTCGAGTTCGAAGTCGACAATCATGATCGTTCCTTTGGGGCCTGGCCCAAGATCTCCGTAGCGAGCAGCGTTTAGAATTCTCGAATTCTTGAATACGGAAACATAGAAGTTTGCTGCTTCTTCGGCGTTGTTATCGAACCATAGGAACGTTGTGATCTTTTGCGTATGTGGTTGGTAACGTTGATCTCGCGCAGGCGTGGCGACAGCTCCAGTCTTCGGCGTGTTCGAGGACATGTCTTCATTTCTCCTTCTTAAAGATTGCATTCTGATTGATTGTTTGTTGGCGAGCTGTTGGGGAGAGGTGCCTCCAACTCAACCAGCCCAAGCAGGGGACCGATAGAGACATGTTGACAGTTCTGTTTGTAGAAAGTTTGTCGGCATGGAATGTCGTCTAAGTTCCTTCGACTGCTATCATCCACTCATGAACTTGCCTGTCAATCCTCCACTTCTCCCGATGCTCGCCAAACGAGTTAGCGAATTACCTACCGCTGGTTCATGGATTTTTGAACCAAAGTGGGATGGGTTCCGTGCGCTCGTGTTTCGAGACGGTGATGACATTCTTATTCAGAGTCGTGACGAAAAGCCTCTGAACCGGTACTTCCCTGAACTGGTCGAGCCGCTAATTTCTCAGCTCCCGGGACGTTGCGTGCTGGATGGAGAAGTGGTTCTCGCACGCGATGGATCGCTTGATTTTGACGCTTTGCAGCTACGTATTCATCCGGCGGCCTCGCGCGTGAAAATGCTTTCTGAACAAATGCCGGCGTCTATTGTTTTCTTCGATCTGTTGGCAGAAGGTGAGTCGGACTTAAGAAGCGTCCCATTTGAAAAGCGACGCAAGAAAATGGAAAAGATATTCAAGTTAGCATCCCCACCGATTCACTTAACGCCGGCGACTAGTGAACTGGATATTGCGTCTGACTGGTTTCGTCGTTTCGAAGGCGCAGGTCTCGACGGCGTTGTTGCTAAACCAACAATTGGAACTTACGAGTCAAACAAGCGCGTCATGCTCAAGGTCAAACACGAACGCGATTGCGATTGCGTTGTTGCTGGCTTCCGCTGGCACAAGAAAGGGGCGGGAACTTCTGTAGGTTCGCTGTTGTTGGGATTGTTTGACGACTCAGGAGACTTACACCACGTTGGAGTTTGCGCGAGTTTCACAGATAAGAAGCGCGAGGAACTCGTTGACTTCCTTAAGCCGTATCGCAAGAACGCGCTCGACAAACATCCCTGGAAGAGTTGGGCCACGGCAGAGTTTGAAAGCGCTCGACGAATTCCCGGTGCGCAAAGTCGTTGGAGCCAGGGCAAAGATTTATCGTGGGAACCTCTACGACCTGAACTGGTCGTTGAGGTTGCTTATGATCACATGCAGGGAAGTCGGTTCAGGCACACTGCGCAATTTCGACGTTGGCGCACAGACAAGAAGCCTGGCGACTGCACGTATGAGCAACTTGAGGTAGTGCCACCACAGGAGCTGTCAGAGATTTTTGGCAGGTAGGAGTTGGGACTTTGAGGTTTGTTTTCACTCCACCAGGAGTGACGTGTTCACAGCCACTGTTCCACCTCCCTCCGACGCCTGAGGCGAAACGATTTTTTCCGTGTCGGTGCTATAAACATTTCACTCCTAACTGAGTGAAGCCAAAGCGCCGGGTTCAAAGTCCTAAGCACAAAGCTCAAAATTAAAAGACCAAAGTCCCAAGACCAGCCGCCTATTTCTTCCCTCGCTCCTTTGCTCTCCATTCTCTCCACTCGCGCGTGGGGTCATCATCAGGATCTGGCGTCTCTTGTTTTGGCCGCAACTCTTCCGGAACGTTTCGCAGATTTACCCTGATGCGAGTCCATGTCGAAGAGCGCCCGCGCATCGTGTCGATCAGCACATCGTCAATTGCGAGTAGTTTGGCAACCTTGCGATGCTTTCGTTTCCAGCGGTCCAGGCCTTTGAGAGCCGCTTTTTTGTCCGGTGAATTTGCGATGACGAGGAGCGGCATTTTCACACGGGGAGTCTTTGCTGTTGCCTTCGCTCGTGATGGTGCGACGCGCGTGCCTTCGCCTTCCATCTTGCGAAAATGCGGTGGCCATGGTGCATCGCCGAGTCCTTCCGCCTCATCTCTCTGAGCTAAGTCCAACAATTTCTGGAGTGACCCGGCGTTGTTATCCATTTCCTCATGAGGATCACCGATCTCTGCAAAGCGTTTCGGTACGGTGAGCACAGTGAAGTCGGCTGGATCACACTGAGCTACTTCATCCCATCGCAACGGTGTGGACACACGCGCGTCCGGAAGCGGTCGTACGGAGTAAGCCGAACAGGTAGTGCGATCCTTCGCGTTCTGGTTGTAGTCGAGGAAGACTCCATGACGCTCTTCCTTCCACCACTTCGATGTCGCTAGTGTTGGCAGGCGTCTCTCGACGGCTCGCGATAAAGCGAGTGCCGCACGACGGACTTCAACAAACGACCAGCGTGGTTCAATTCTGACGTTTACGTGAATGCCACGCGAACCACTGGTCTTTGGCCATCCACGCAATCCAAGTTCTTCGAGTAACGCTTCAACCTCGAGTGCAACGCGTCGGACATCATCCCAGTCCACACCCGGACCCGGATCAAGATCGACGCGCAATTCATCGGGGTGATCGAGAGCGCCGGCCCGCACTGGGTGTGGATGAAGCTCGATACAGCCCAAGTTCACAATCCACGCCAGACCCGCAGCGTCGTCGACAACGACTTCCTCGGCCGTGCGTCCCGATGGGAATGATAGAGTCGCAGTACGTAACCAATCAGGTGTGTTAGTGGGGGCCCGTTTCTGATAGAAGGCCGGGGATTCGGCGCCGTCAACAAAGCGCTTGAGCACGATCGGACGATCTCGAATTCCGTTAATCGCTCCAGGCGCGACTGATAGGTAGTATCGAACCAGTTCCAGTTTTGTCAGTTTTGTTCCGGCAGAGAAGTAAAGCTTGTCAGGATTGCTCACCCGGACATCGTGGCCATCAATCGAAAGAACTTCAGCTGCGTCGTTGTTTTTCACGGCTAAAGGCTAGCATGGCAACTCGATTTCTGAGGAGGTTGGATGCTTGAGAACGCAGTCGTCCTCACCCGCCTTTTTAGCACTGACATTTGATTCTTTCTTCTACACCAATCTGCGTGTACTCTCTGCTTCATGCGTGAAGTCAATCGAAGCTTAATCGTGGTGAAGCCAAAACAGCTCTTTCTCGACTGGATCAAATCTGTCGAACCCCAGGATGACATTACGCTCGATTCCTTACATGATGACGCTAGTGCTTATTTAATCCCTGAATGGTTAGATTTTGATGATCGTCCACAAATTGTAAGCTGGTGCTCTGAGTACGTCTTCGAGATAGAGCTATGGAGTTGGTACACGGATGAGAGCCTTTGGCCCAAGACAAGGGACTCTGAAACGTTTAGTTCGTGGTTCGAAGTCGAATTCCATAGTCTCGTTCTTGATTTGGACCACGAAGAACCCCTTGAACACGTCGACTACGACTCCGATCTCGATGACGATATCGTGATCGATCCGAACTCAAACGGACACTAACCCCCGGACAGTAATGCAGTTTCAGTGGGTTTTTCTCTTTGCGTCTCCGTGTCTCCGTGACTCTGTGTTGAAGAACGACTCTTGACCTACCACAGAGTCACGGAGACACAGAGACGCAAAGAGAAAAACCAACTAGGTCGACATACAATCCCGAAACCAACTCAGCAATAGTGATGAACGTCGACGAGTATCTAAAGCGAATTCATTACACCGGAAGCTCGGGAATCAACGCAGAGACTTTGCGCAATCTCCAGCTAGCTCATCTCCGGAACGTACCTTTCGAGAATCTCTCTATCCATGCGGGCGAGCCTATCGTTCTAAACGACGAGGCGTTGTTCGCTAAAATCGTCAGCAAACGGCGTGGTGGGTTTTGTTACGAACTCAACGGCTTGTTCTCCTGGTTGCTGCGAACTATTGGTTTCGACGTGTGCATGCTGGCCGCAGAAGTTGCGAATCGTGAAGGCGGCTATGGTCCCGAGTTTGATCATATGGCACTCATGGTCAACCTTGACGAGCGCTGGTTAGCAGATGTGGGTTTCGGCGATTCGTTTGTCGAACCTCTCCTGCTTGATGGGGACGGTATTCAGCAGCAGGGAACACAAGCCTTTCGAATCATTAGCGACGACTCTCATTTGATTGTGATGCGTCGCGATACCGATCAAGAGTGGAAACCCCAGTATCGTTTCACACTGCAGACCTACAACTATGCTGACTACGAAGAGATGTGCCGTTTTCATCAGACGTCATCGGAGTCGCACTTTACCAGGTCACCTATTTGTTCGCTTGCAACGGCAGACGGCAGGATTACTCTGAGCGGGATGCGATTGATTACTACTTCTAAGCACGAACGCGATGAACGGGATCTAACAAGCGAAGATGAGTTTGAGAGTGTGCTGAAGGATCAGTTTGGAATCGTGATGACTAGATAAGACTAGTTAAACCGCCTGAACATCCACAGATTACGAAGATTACGCAGATTTCCGTTAAAGAAAAGAAGTATCCAACCGTCTAAAAGTGAATCTGCGTAGCAAACCAACAACTTCTTGTTTTCGTAGCAAGAATTACAGAGCCAGGAGCAGCGAAGCGACTGGACGCCAGAGAGAAGAACACCTATGGGAATCAAGTGACTACCTCTTGCGTGCAGTCGCTTCGCTGCTGTTTCTGTGTATCTGAGGCGCGTCCTCAAGATTATTATTTGGTTGCGACCTAAGCCATCGGCGTAATCTGCGGATAACGTTTTTCGATCTCATGGCCACTGAATCACTTTTGGCTTGGGCGCCGGCGTGGGTTTCACGGGCGCGACTAATTGGGGACTCGCAGCAGGATTCGGTTTTGATTTGACCGCGGCATCGGTTGCATTAACTGCGTTCTTGGTCTCGCTACTGATGGCATTCGATTCGCCCGTTCCCAGTAGTGCTTTTGGTTTTGTGGCCGAGCCCGGCGGCACCGACGTTGTCGTTAGCGATGTCGTAGCCGCTGCCGTCACACTGGCAACGCGAGTGGGTTTTCTGACGATGCTCTTCCTTACTGTCGTAGTTGGCTGAGCTACGTTGTTGTCTACTCCCTGCGAAGTCGGTTGAATGACCGCTGCATTTGTCATAGTTGCCGCAGCGCTCGGAATTGCCTTAGTGGTGTCAACCGTCGTGCGCCTGGCTGTCACCGGCACAGACTTCTTTGCAGGCACATCGGGCTCCGCAAATACTGCCGCTACTTTTTGAGGGAGATGGAATCTCCACGCTGCCAGGGAAACACCCGAGGTTAGCAGAATGGCTACAACGACCATGAACAAATTCTTGTTTGCCAATCTACCTACAAGCGCTTCTGCGGGTTTGAAATGCTCTTCAGAAACTGGATGAACCAGTTCCCAAATCTCCGGCGGTGGTTTTAGAGTTCTTGCAGACGAGTGGCCCGCAGTATGTTCGTGTTGGAACTCATCGAACGCATCCAGGTATGATGATTTGTCGCTTGCAATCGGTCTTCTGATAGGAGCGGACATTTTTACCACCTACACTTTCAATTGATTACTGTGATTCTGTCGCCGGGCTGAATTAAGGGGTCCTGCACTTTTCCCATTTCGATATCTTTAAGCTGATAACGCGTAACGGCGAGAAATCCCTTCCCATCGTCTCGTCCAACACGCACTTCTCTGGGTACGCCTATCGCACCACCTGCCGTGATAATCGCTTGCGTAAGTGTTAACCCACGTCGAAATACTTTCTCGCCGGGCGCTTTCACTTCACCGCTCACATAAAAGAATTGCGTTGCGTGCGGTTGGAGAGTTATTACGTCGGCTGGGTGTACAAACAGATTCATGTCGGCAGACGCGAGATCGACCGTGAACGTCTGACCTGTTTCATTTCGTACTACGATCGCTCGCTCTGCCTCAGGCAAAGGTTGGGCGTCAGCGACAACGACGGAGAGAGGAATTGCTTCTCGTTGTAGAATTTTTGGTCCTGGTTCTTTTACCAGACCACTAACCATGATGACGTGACTTACGTAATCCTGAACTTCAATCGACACCTTTGCGTTGTTCGTGGGCGCTCGGAGCTTCAAAGCACTCTCGAAACTTGCAGCGATGTCCTCCACCGTTAGACCAACGACTTTCAGAGGCTCTGAAAGTTTTGGGTGCTCGAGCAATCCGCCTGACGTCACCGCAAGAGCCGTCGACTCTGTCGCGCCATCACCCAAATGAACATTGAGTACATCGCCAGGGCCAACACGGTAAAGTTTGGTTAGTGACGACTCATTCGGGATTTCGGTTGTTGTTGCTGGTGTTGAATAGACATGGCTCGCGTTACTCGAGTCGGCAACCTTCGTTGGTTCCTTACGATCCTGCTCGACCATCGACCTCGATAGGTCGAGTTGCTTGCGCGCATCTTTATCCTTGGGATTCAGTTCGAGGGCCCGTTCGAGTGATTGGACAGATTTGTCCCATTCCTTGAGATCGAAGTAGGCATGCCCGAGACTTCGATAGGCATCTGCATAGTCAGGTCTCAACTTGATCGCACGTTGGAACAGTTCAGCAGCCTGGGAATAGAGACCTGCGTTGCCATACTCGACGCCCGCTTTGTATACCTTCTTTGCTTCAGCTTTGGCTTCCGAAGAACCGACGGGAAGATCGGTTTCATCCGCCAATTGTTCAGCGGGATCGGTGAGCGTGCGCGGCCTGGTTTGCTGGCTCGTCAACTTCGCAGAGATAGGAGTAACGGCGAGAAGAGTTACTGCCGAGCCTAGAAGCAGCGCCCTGAGGATGGAGAAGCCGGTGCACATTTCGACTGGCCAGTTCGAATATTATCGGGGGAGACGCGGGACAAAAACCGCGCAGGCAAAACACGATGTGGGCTTGTAACGTGTGGGTGTTTTATAGCATGTCTGGTTTCTCATTGCCAGTTTGTGATGTGCCTGGCGATATCGCGGCGCGTCTATCAGCGACACTCGTACTAGCGGCCGAATTGGTTTCACAACCACTCCGTACCGCGAAGCAATACTGACTTTGCTGGTGTTGCCTTAGGGTTTGCTGGCAACGCATATTCTTCACCGCGCCTCCTAATAGCGACCCCACAAACGATGTCCCCTTTAAGCAACATTTTTGACAAGAAACCGGTCTAGTTTGTGTGGGTAAAGGAAGAACCAGAATGGGCCTTGCCGGGCGACGCAAGTGCAACCAGATTAGGTTGCTCTTTTTGATTTTTAAGACTTTATCCGTAATGGTTGCATGTGTCTGTGTATTGCATGCCCAGGATCAGCAAGAAGGTCAGCCTCGGAATATAGAGCGCTCAAGCCAAACGACCGCCTTACCTCCACCGCCGGGCGCGGATAGCCTTCGCTCTTCCTCATCACTAGTTAGACAACAAAATCTCCCTGGGGCTGCAAAAGTGTCCCCAGCGCCGGCGCAGCTATCACTGACTGACGCTATTCGTCTTGCAATCTCAAACAACCTTGCCACGTTGCTCGCTCAGGAACAGAGACGAACGGCAAAAGGTGTAACACAAGAGGCGAGGTCCGCACTTTTACCAAACATCTCAGCCAGTGCTTACCAGGCAAGCCTCACTGAGAATCTCGCGGCGCTTGGCTTCCAACCGGGAACGTTCCCTGGAATCACGCGCGCCTTCATTGGTCCGTTCAACAATTTCGACGCGAGGGCTCGCCTCGTACAAAACATCCTGGACCTCAGCGCTATCAGGAACTATCAGTCTAGTCTCAAAGGTGAACGCATCGCAGAGTTTCAGCAACAGCTAGCACGCGAGCAGGTATCAGAAGCGACGGCCATTACGTATCTTGAAGCACTTCGAAGCGATCGAAATGTTGCTGCCGCACAGGCAAATGTCGACTTAGCCACAGTCCTTTTTCAACTTGCTCAGGACCAACATACCGCAGGAGTTGCAACTGGTGTTGACGTAACCAGGGCCGAAACACGGCTGGCCCAGGAACGTGTAGGTTTGGCCCAGGCGCAGACCGTCTCCGAACAAGCGCATCTCGATTTGCAACGTGTTATCGGCGTGCCGCTCGGATCACCGCTGCTACTTACTGATGCCCTCGCGTTTACACCAGAGCAGTTGCCGCAACCCGACACAGCAGTCTCCGACGCGTTATCTCACCGCGCTGAGGTACTGATCTCAGAGACGCAAGTAAGCATGCTGAGTCTTGAACGAAAGGCCGTTAAGGGTGAGCTTCTGCCGTCGTTGCAGTTTGTTGGTGACTACGGTGTGAGTGGAATCACGCCGACTGACACAGCATTGCCGACTAGACGTGTTGCTCTTCAATTAAACGTCCCGGTTTTCAACGGGGGGTTGACACTTGGGCGTTTGACCGTTGCAACGAGCCGGGAGCGTGAGGCCCAGCTCCAGTTAGGTAGTGTTCGTGGTCAGGTTGAACAAGATGTACGCCTGGCTCTCTCAACTCTTCGCACGAGCGTTGAACGTGTGCGAGCAGCAGACCAGGCGTTTCAGCTGGCTCAGCGTGAGCTGGAAATGTCGCGTGACAGGTTTCGCGCGGGAGTCGGCGACAATCTCGAGGTGGTCAATGCGCAAACGTCGTTGGCTAATTCGAGAGCAGCCCAAGTTGAGGCACTAGCGATTTACAACGCTGCGCGACTGAATCTCGCGGCGTCGTTGGGCAGAGCGGAGAATTTTAGATGGTGATCTTTCTCTGCGTCACATCTCCAACGCAAGGTTAGAGTGGGAAATGTTTTTGGAGCCAATGTCGATGTCAGTACCGCCTGCTTTAGCGGGTGGGTTGCTTCAGTCTGCGTTGAATGAGTGACAGGGATTGGTGACCCACCCGTTACCGCGGGTGGTACTGACCACTAGAAGATCATGAGTACAGTTATCGAAGACGAAAAAGGTGAGGTTAAAGACGAACCGCCGAGTGCCGAGCAACCTGCTCCACCGCACAAGGGCGTTGTCCTTAACGAGCATGGGGATCCGCTACCGCCTGTCGATATACCACAACACACGCGCAAGGTACCGCTTTACCGTCGTCCTGCTTTCCTTATCGCTGCTGTCATTGTGATCCTGGTTAGCGCGCTTCTAGGCACGCGTTACTGGCTATACGCGCGCAGTCATGAATCCACTGATGACGCCTTCATCGATGCACACATTACCCAGGTCAGTCCCAAGGTTTCCGGCTTTGTAGTCAGGGTTTATTTCGACTCAAATCAAAAAGTGAATAAAGGGGATCTGCTTGCTGAAATTGATCCACGCGATTTCCAGGCTCGACTCGATCAGGCGAAGGCCGCACTCGCAGCCGGTGAGGCTCGCTTGAAGGAAGCTCGTACCGGAATTGAACTGAGTCGTGCAAATACCCGGGCAAATGTGCAGCAAGCCACAGGCACTGTGCACCAGGCTCGTGCAGGAGTTACGGTGTCCCGAGCCCAGGCGGCCGCTGACCAGACACGTGTTAGTCAGGCCGGCGCGACAGTCAATACTGCACAGGCGAACTTGCAGCAAGCACAAGCACAAGTGAATGCGGCGCAGGCCGAGGTCGTTCGAGCGGAGGCGGATGTAGCGCGTTATCAGGAGCTTTACAACAAAGACGAAGTTTCGCGACAACGTTTGGATCAGGCGGTTGCCACAGCAAAAACAGCAGATGCGCAACTTCGTGCCGCTGTCGATAAGGTTGCTGCTGCCCAATCTCAAGTTAGTGAGATGCTCGCGGCACACGACGCCAGTGCGGAGAACGCGCGCAAGGCTCAAGCCCAGATCGCTGCAGCTCAGGCACAGGTGCAGGAAGCACAAGGGCGCTTGGCCCAGGCCAACACTGGCACACAACAAGTCGCGGTTAGTGAAGCACAAGCTCAGTCAGCGGGCGCATCAATTGAACAACTGCAAGCTGCGGTTGCAGAGGCGGAACTCGAACTCTCCTACACCAAGATCTATGCGCCCGACACCGGCAGCGTCACACACAAGTCGGTGGAACCGGGAGCGCTGGTTCAATCGGGCCAGCCGTTGATGGCCATCGTTCCAGGCGATGTTTGGGTGACAGCAAACTTCAAAGAGAATCAAATCGGACGTATGCAACCGGGTCAACCTGTGGAGATAGTTGTCGATACTTATCCCGACAAAACTTTCAAAGGACATGTCGATAGTATCCAGGCCGGAACAGGTTCACGTTTCAGTTTGTTGCCGCCTGAAAACGCTACTGGTAATTACGTCAAGGTTGTGCAACGTGTGCCGGTGAAGATTGTATTTGACGAACCGCCGGATCCGCGCCACATGCTCGCCCCAGGAATGTCCGTCGTGCCTGAGGTAAAAGTTAGGTGAGTAGTGTGAGCGAATCACTGCGCGCTCGATTCAGTAAACGGCCATTGGCAGCTGCACCCGGTGTTTGGACTCCAAGCTTCAATCCGTGGCTGATAGCAATTGCTGTAATGCTGGCGACGTTTATGGAAGTGCTCGACACTTCTGTCGCCAACGTAGCTCTACCTCACATCGCCGGTAACCTCTCAGCCTCAACCGAAGAATCAACGTGGGTGTTGACCAGTTATCTGGTCTCGAATGCGATCATTCTTCCTGCAACAAATTGGCTGGGGCGCTATTTTGGTCGCAAGCGCTTCCTGATCATCTGCATCATTATCTTTACTGCTTCGTCTGCGCTTTGCGGGGCTGCAGCAAGTTTGGGCTTGTTGATTGTTGCTCGCATCCTTCAGGGAGCAGGAGGTGGAGCCTTGCAACCGATCGCGCAATCAGTCTTGATGGAAAGCTTTCCACCTGAGAAACGCGGTTCGGCCATGGCTGTATTTGGTATGGGTGTTGTTGTTGCACCGATCATTGGTCCAACACTTGGAGGTTGGATCACAGACAACTATTCCTGGCGTTGGATTTTCTACATCAATATTCCCATCGGCATTCTCGCTGTGTTCATGGCAAACATGTTCATCGAGGATCCGCCGTATATCCGCAATCAACGGCCTGGCAGAATCGACAGGCTGGGCTTTGCGCTCATGGCGATTGGCCTGGGGACGTTGCAACTTGTCCTCGACAAGGGCCAGGAAGAAGACTGGTTTGCTTCATCACTTATCACAGCAGCCTCGATCTTTGCAGTTGTAACTTTGGTAACTTTTGTAATTTGGGAGTTGAGCACGAAGGAACCGATTGTGGATCTTCGTGTCTTGAAGAATCGTAACTTCAGTGTCGGGACAAGCCTCATG
>Ga0097621_100001241_pt1 | contig 17636 bp, 12 predicted proteins | sample KBSMisM72_FD_73165 | JGI IMG/M metagenome (GOLD analysis project Ga0097621, IMG submission 73165) | Miscanthus rhizosphere microbial communities from Kellogg Biological Station, Michigan, USA - KBS Miscanthus M7-2 (version 2) (version 2) | ecosystem: Host-associated > Plants > Roots >... | reverse complement strand
GGGCTGACGCTCGTACGTTCGCCACACCTGCTGGTAATGCGACAGCCACTGCTCGCGTACCTGCTGCCACGAAAACGCCTGGCACATCGCGTAGGCGTTCTGCGCGACCTCACGGGCGACGCCGGGTTGTTCGAGCAGCGTCAGGAGGCGCTCGGCGATGGCGACGTCGTCATCGAGCGGCGTGAGGAACCCGTGTTCGCCATCCGTGAGAATCGCGGGAACACCGCCGGCCTCCGTCGACACGACGGGCAGGCCGCTGGCGTACGCCTCGAGAATCGACGTCGGCATGTTGTCGATGTTCGGGCTCTGGACGTAGATGTCGTGGTCGGCGTAGTAATCGGCGATCTTGTCCGGCGGCACACGTCCAGCGAACTCGACGTGTCCGAGCTGTAGTTCGGCAGCGAGCGCACGCAGCTGTTTCTCCAGCGGACCGCCCCCGACTAGCGTGAGCGACGCGTTAGGCCAGCTTTTCTGCACGCGCTTGAACGCGCGCAGCGTGCAGGCGACGTTGTAAAGGCTATCGAAATTCCGCGTCGATAGAATGCGCGGCCGCAGCGGGAACCGGTCGCGGAATTTGAAGCGATCGAGATCGACGACGTTCGGTACCGCTACTGCGTTCAACCCGAACGACCTGAACACGTCGACAAGAAAGCGCGAGGGGACGATCGAACGTTCGACGCGCGCGATGGCTGCGCGCGCGATCGCCGAGCGTTTCAAATGGTCGGGTGCTTCGCCGCTGCGGTAGTTCAGAATGACCGGCCGTCCGATCCATCTGGCCATGAGGATCGCAGGCAACGGCGCCAGCAGAAATGAAGTGTACGAGGCGGAAAACACGTGGACGACGTCGGCGCGCTTCAGCTCACGGAAGAGCTGCGGCCAATAGACGAGCTGCGTGACGGCGGTCCGCACGAACTTGAAATCGAGCAGCCGCGCAAGTGCGCCCTTTGGAACCGGATTGACCGGTACGAGCCACGCCTCGATGTCCGCATCGTTCGCCCATGCCTGGAGCAATCGGTGCGCCTGAACGGCTTGCCCCCCAAGAATGCGCAGCGACGGCGCCACAATCGCGACGCGAAGTTTTCGGGGAAAGAGAAAACCGTTTCTCTCTGACTCATCCACGCGGCGTCAATGTGCAAGTCGCAGGCCTGTCGAGGACCTGAAGCCGGTTTTGAACTGTTCGAACCCGCTGGTGCTCTGAATGAAGTGCGACAGATCGCGTTCGGTATGGACGCGCCGCAGCGCGAGCGGATCGCTGACGCGATCGTTCAGCCCGCACTCGGTCGTCACGGCCACGTGATAGCCGGCGCGCGCCACGGCGTTGCGCACGTGGGTGTTGTGATCGCCGTTGGGATAGCAGAAAAGCGTGACCTCGCGGTCGAGCATGTGTTCGAGACGATCGCGTGACCGGCACAGCTCGTATTCCAGCTGTGTGGGATCTACGTGCGTGAGAATTGGATGCGTGACGGTGTGGGAGCCGATCTCCACGCCGCCGTTGGTCATTTCGCGGGCCTGATCCCACGAAAGCGCACGATAGTCGTCCGGCGGCAGTGCAGGCACGGCCACTCCCGCGCCCTTCGCCATCACCGTAATCCGCCGCTCTTTCTCGTCGTCCGGCAGCCGCTTGAGGTCCGCATTCGCACGATCGACATCCAGAGGGAATGACGATCCGCTGAGCTGCGCTTTCACGTACCGTAGTTTGTCAGTCCACAGCCAGCCGCGACCATCGATGAAGTCCGTCGCGGCAAAGAGTGTCGCCGGCGCGCGATACCGGCGAAGAAGCGGAAACGCGACTTCGTACGCATCGAGATATCCGTCGTCGATCGTGATGGCAGCTGGGGCGGCAGGCAGCGGCTCGCCCTCCAGAAGATGCCGATCGACGGCCGATAAGGGAACGATCGTATAGTGCGCGCGCAAGTACTCGAGCTGTTCGGCAAACGCCCTGGCGTGAGTGACGCCTTTCTTCGGCTGTTCGCCGAAGCGATGGTACGTGAGGATCAGGATCTTGTGCTGGTTCGCCCGTCGAAACGTGGCGAACAGCCCCGACGCCCGCATCACGCGAAGGAGGGCCTGCTTCATCTTCGCGTGTCAGTGACTCTTCGGCTTTTCCACTTTGACGATGTAGTTCGTTCCGAGAATTCCGAGCGCCGATCGCTCGAAGCGGTCGAACTTCCGGCTCAGGCCGAGCGAGAACGACTCCATTCGCTCCGAATTGGAGAAGCCGTACGTGCAGAACGAAAAATCCGCTTTGCGGAATCCGACGCGCCTGAGCTGCCGATCCAGTTGCCATGGCACGTAGTGGCGCTGGAAATATGCGCGCTCCGGATTGCGGAGGCCGACGGCCGCGAGGGCGGTCTTCACGACGCCCTTCACTTTGGGCAGGGCCGTTTCGTACGCCATGAACGGCGACATGATGTTCGGCACGGTGACGATCAGAATGCCGCCCGGCTTCATGACGCGATACATCTCGCGAAACGCGCGATCCGGGTCCGACAGGTACTCGATCAGTCCGACGCCGATGATGCCGTCGAAGAAGTCGGTTTCGTACGGCAACGTATACACGTCGCCCACCGCGAATTGCACCCGATCGGCACACCCGCTTTCCACGACCTTGCGCCTGGAGCGATCGACCATTTCATCGGCGAAATCGAGCGCGTAGACGTCGCCGCCACGTTCGACAAGATCGGGAAGGAAGTCGCCGGTGCCGCAGCCCGCGTCCAGATAGCGGCCGCTGCGCTTGGTAAACAAATCCATCACGTGCTGCTTGCGAATCAGGAAGTTGTAGTTCGCAAACGTGACCTCGGGGACGTAGAGCGTGCCCCATTGCTCTGACACTTTGTTGTAGTGCGTTCTGACCAGTTCTTCCTGCTCCAGCTCTTGCATTAGCGGCTCCTCATGTATGCGCCAGGCCGAGGTGCAAAGACCAGGCCCAGGCGCTCTTGTCGATCGCGATCACGTCAGGCGCGCGGTACGGAATCATTGTGCGCATCGCTCGCGGCCTTCTTCAGATCGACGTGATCAGAATCGCGATGCGCATGACCGTGTGGACCGATGCGTCCGGCAGCCGACAACAATCGAGGACGTGTTCCGATCGATTTCCGCCTGTTCCCATTCGGCAGCTGCCGCTTCCAACCGGCACACTCGCCGCGCTGCCATGAGCAAATGCGATTCCAGCTGAGTTCTGGCTCTTCGAGCGGTTTCATCGCATGGGGAGGCCCATTGGCTTCGCATTTAGAGGAATCTGTTTCCTATCGATCCCCCGTCTGCCGCAGCGAGCTCGGCACTGGGATTGCTTCATCGTCAGCATGCTTACCGTTCAGTTGGAAGCGCCTTGGAAGGTGGGCGTCATCGGCGCCGGCGTCGTCACGTCGGGTTCGCACTTGCCGGTGCTCGTCAACATGCCCGAGGTGTCCGTGAAATGGATCTGCGATCGATCGCTGCCGACGGCACAACGCGTCGCCACGTCGTACGGCATCTCGCAGGCGTTTGCCGAAACCACGCATTGCCCCGACGTCGACGTCGTTCTCGTCGCCACGCCGGTCGGATCGCGACGCTCGGTCGTGCCTGAAGCCCTCTCGCGCGGCTGGCACGTCTTCTGTGAAAAGCCGTTCGCGTTGACGCTCTCCGAACACGATATGTACGTGAGCGACGCGCGCGCACGCGGGCGCCAGATTGGCGTCGCGCAGGTGCGCCGATACGCGAAGCCCACCGCGTCTGCGCGGACGCTTGTCCGCCAAGGAGTGCTCGGCCCCATTGAGCGCGTCATGGCGGCCGACGGTTTTCGGATGCGGGGCACAGGACGCGGAGGCGGCTGGCACTTGAACGATCGCGCCGCCGGCGGCGTCCTCGCAGAGTTCGGGTCCCACCTCATCGATCAGGTTCTCTACATTCTTGGCGCGACCGGCGCATCGGTGCGGGAGTGTACGCAGCGCGTCCATCGCGGGCTCGAACTTGCCTCCTCGCTCGTCGCGGACGTGTCGAAGGCTTCCGGGCCGCCGATTCCGTGCAGCATGGACGTCAGCCTTCTTGACGATCTCTGCAACGGCGTCTACATCGAGTTCGCCGAAAGCATGCTGCGAGTCGGGCTCGGGTTCGAGGACACGTTGACGCTGCTGTCGAAAGACGGCGAGCACGTGGCCGAGTTCGCAACGGCCGAAGGCGCGGGTTCCCCGGTGCAAGGCTTCTACTTAGAGTGGAAAGACTTTTTACGTCAGTGCCGGACGGGCGAGCCCAGCGCCGTCGACGCCGCGACGGTGACGACGACGACGGCGCTCATTGACGAAGCGAGCCGCGTGCGAACCGGCGCTGTCGAGGTGCCAGCCGCATGACGCCGACACGAATTGGAGTGACGGGCGCGACCGGGCAGGTGGGTTCACGGCTCCTGCGCCATCTGCGCGCCGCCGGATTCGAAGTGGTGGCCGTGGCTCGCAATCCGCTCGGCGCCGCGCTCTGCGACGCCGTCGCGCCCGACGTCGAGATCCGCGTCGGGCCCCTGACGCCAGACGAGGGGCAGACGCAGGTCCTCGACGACTGCGACGTCATCGTCAACTGCGCGATCGAGTCGTCCGGCGGCATTCCGCGGCAGGCGTACACGCGAAACCGCGGGCTCGTGGACGGGCTGCTGAAAGCCAAGGCGCTGAAATGGCTCGTGCACTTCAGCACCGTCGCTGTCTACGGCGAGTTGATCACCAATGATCCACGTCCAGGAAGCGAATACGGGCGCTCGAAGTTGTACGTCGAGCGCTACGCCGCTCGGCAGGCGCGCCGGCGCGGTATCCGTTGTACGGCTATTCGTCTCGGTCATGTGTACGGCGCCGGCATCGCACGGTCGCGCGAAATCATCGAGTTCGCACGAACTCCTGGGTTCGCACTGCCGTTTGGCGGACGGCTGCCGTCGAACGCGATCCACGAGGACAACGTCGGCGCCGCTGTCGTGCGTCTGCTGCAACAGGGAGCGGCTCACGACGTCTGCGGATTGTGCGAGACGTCGCACACCTGGCGCGATGTCTTCGACTGGCACACGCGCTGCGTTGGGTTGACGCCAGTGCACGACATGCCTGACGCCGAATCGACAGCGCGGCGCGAGGCAATTCTGCGCCAGTCGCCGGTGCGCGACGCCATCGCGTGGTTGCGTGGCTTGCCGATCAAATCGCTCGTGCGATCCCCGGCCATGTTCGATCTGGCGCTTCGCGCGCTCGTGAAAACGCCGTCTTCCATGACGAAAGCGGTGAGCGATATCAACAGACGCACCGGCGCGCGCGGCCACATCGTTCGCGCCAACGCGGCCGCCGAACGCGCTGTCGCGGCGTTGTATTTGTCCGACGGCGTGCCCGGACCCTTTCTCGAGATCCCGGGCGCGCCGGCAGACGGCCTCGGCTCCGAGATGGAGCGCGCCCGGGAGCTGCGCGACTGGTACGAGCTCTGGCGGCGACCACGCCTGCGTGCCGCGACTGCGGTTCCCGTCGACCCAAACATCACGCCCGCGGGATCGCTCGCGTGGAAATAGGCGCGCTGGCCGAGGCGGAGGTTGTCGCCGTCGATCGCGCGGCTGCGGCCGGCCCGAAGCGGCTTGCGGTCATGTTCGTCATCTACGGGCTCGCACCCGCGGGCCCGGAGCGCCGCATTCTCGAGCTCGCGCGCGCGTTCCCGTCACGTCCCGAATCACTCGACGTCCACGTCTGCGTTGTCGGAGACGATCTCACGCTGCTCGACGAGTTTCGGCGAACGGGCGCGAAGGTCGTCCATCTGCCGATCCGCCGGCCGTGGACCGAATGGCGAAAGATGAGCGACGTGCTTGCCTACATCGAGCGCCACGAGATTCGCGTCCTCAACTCGTTCAACCTCAAGACGCTGCTCGTTTGTGCGGCAGCGAAACTCCGATACCGATCGCGCGTGCGCCTCGTGCACCACTTGATCAGCCTCTGGGATGACATCTCGCCGGCGAACCAGCGAATCATCTGGACGGCGCTCCGCTGCGCCGATCGAGTGCTCTGCAATGGTCAGGCGGTGAAAGCCCACGTCATCGGTGCACGCACGCTCGCGCAGCCGGTCTCGGTCATTCCGAACGGTGTCGACGCCGATCACTTCAGGCCGATGCCTCGACTGCGCGCCAGCGAGCGCGCGCGTCTGGGACTTGCCGACGAGCACTTCGTCGTCGGCACCATCGGGAACATTCGTCCGGTGAAGAACATCCCGTTTCTTCTGCAGGCGATGACGCGGGTGGCCGCGGTTGCGCCTCGCGTGCGTCTTGTGTGCGTCGGCGGCGGACCGCAGCTCGAGGAGATCAAGCAGCTGGCGCGGTCGCTCGGGCTCGCGGAACGCGTCGTGTTCACGGGCGTCGTGAGAGACGTACGGCCGATGCTTGCGGCCATGGACGCGTTCGCGCTCTGCTCGCGACAGGAAGGCAATCCTAACGTCGTCCTGCAGGCGATGGCGATGGCGCTGCCGGTGGTATCGGTCAGCGTCGGCGAAGTGCCGTTCGTCGTCGACGATGGTCGATCGGGGATGCTCGTCGCTCCCGGTGACGAGGACGCGTTTGTCGCGGCCGTCGCCAGCTTGGCGCGCGATCCGCAACGCTGCCGCACGCTCGGCGACGCCGCTCGTCGTCGTGTGACTGAACGATTCTCTGCCTCGACGATGATCGCGAGCTACGCAGCGCTGATGACGGCGGCTGCTGGTAATTAGCCACGAAGACCCGAAGCCACGAAGACTGTCGTCATGACAGCAACACGCCCCATCGTTTCATGACGTTCTCAACGCGCGTCGCACGTCGTACGCGCGGACAAGGAGTTGCGGCCACACGTTGATGATGCGAGCAGCGACGGCCAGGCACACGCTGCCGCGAAGCTCGGAAAGATCCCTGAGTCGCATCGCGGCGTCCTGGGCGTCGCGCCGCAATAGCGAGGCGCGCAGACGCTCGCTCGCCATCTGATCGCGCATCTGGGCGATTTTGGCCATGATGACCTGGCGTTCGCGTTCGATCGGGCCGCTCCAAGTGGCGGCGGTTTCGAGCACGCGGATGATCCCTTCCGTCATGCGAATCGTGTCCGACGAGAGGCTTCCCGCCCGCCTGCGGTAGTAACAGAGCGGCCGCTTGTTCTGAACGAAGCCGACGCCGGCGTTCGCGGCCCGCAGCCAGAATTCGTAGTCCTCGTTGCCGGTGAACCGCGGATCGAATCCGCCGGCCCGTTCGACGACGTCGCGTCGAAACAGCGCCATGACGCAGACGGCGTTGTCCTCGACGAGCATGTCGTGCAGCGCGAGCGTCCGCAGTCCGCTGGTTGCCGGCCAGAGCGGACGCCCGTCCAACTCGCCGCCGCGGTTGATCCCGTTCGGCGTCACGACGCCGGCGGCGGGGAACCGGTGCGCGATCTCGAGCTGCTCGCTCAGGTACTCCGGCATCCAGACATCGTCGCTGTCGAGCAGCGCGAAGAATTGACCACGAGCGACGGCGACCGCCGCGTTACGCGCGGTGGCAGGGCCGCCATGCGGGGACGAGATCAGGACGATCCGCGGATCGCGATCAGCGAGTCGGCGGACCATATCCATGGTTCCATCCGTCGAGCCGTCGTCGGCGACAATCAACTCGAAGTTGCGGAACGTCTGCGCGCGAACCGCCGCAATCGTCTCGCCGATGTACGCGGCGGAGTTGTACGCGGGCGTCAGGATGGATACGAGTGGCTGCGTCGCCTTCGTGGTCACTGGCTCACCGCCGTCAACGTCGGGATCAGCGCGCACTTTCGGCGGCGCCAGCATTGGACGAACAGCCCGAGGTACTTCAGAAGTTTGAGTTCTTCGATGAACGCGGCAAGCGGATCGCCGTGCCGCGAGTCCAGATACCGAAACAACTGCATGATGCCTTCGCGGCAGGCGAATCGCGGAATGCCGCCCAGCCGAGGCACGCTCGCCATGTCGAGCTCCGGGTACAGCTCGGCGAGCATCAGGGCGTGCGTTTTGCCGCTCCAGTAGAACCACTTGCGAAAGTACCGACGCGTCATGCGCGCGGCGGGCACGTAGTGCCGCACGCTGACATCGGGGTCGTAGTAGCCGGTGTAAAGGTCACGCCGGCGGAGGCGCGTGAAAATCTCGTGGTCTTCTCCCGAGATCAGCGTGTTGTTGACCTTGCCGAGATCGGTGCGCCAGCCGCCGATCGTGAGAAGCGCCGACCGGAGGAAGCCGATGTTTGCGCCAATCGGCAGCCGTTGCCCTGTGCTGTCGACACGATAGTGCTGCGGCTCGTCTCCGTAATCGACGATGGCGAGCGGCCCCCATATGGCTTGTGCCGCGGGCGTGAGCAGCTCTGGCGGCGGCGTGTCGGTCCACCGCGGCAGCACCTTGCCGAAGACGAAGTTCACGCCCTGCGCGCGGAAGTCGTCGACCATCTTCGCCAGCCACTCACTCGCCGGCAGCACGTCGTCGTCGGTGAGCGCGAGCACGTCGCCGGTGGCGGCCGCAAGCCCAGTATTGAGCGCGAAGCTCTTGCCTTGCCGCCGTTCCTGCAGCAGCGTGATCGGAAACCGCGTCGTGCGTGACGCCTGTCTGACGACCGCTGAAGTGTTGTCCGTCGAATTGTTGTCGACGATGATGATGTCGACCGCGCAGTTCTCCGGCTTCTTCATCTGCTGCATGGCCGCGAGCGTTTCGCGCAGCAGCGGCGCGCGGTTGTACGTGCAGATCAGAATGGTGGCCGAGGATATCGCCGACATCACACGGCTCCCCAGCGGCGCGCGATGTAGCCAGTGACGAACGCGACGTCGATCGCGTTGTCCATCAGGTCTGCGGAGCGGCCAGTGACAGCCGCGGCGGCGCTGCGAACGGCCGCGGCGGCCATCCGCTTGATGAAGTGTCGCGGGACTCTGAAGAGCGATCGCTGCGGACGTTCGCCCGCGTCGAGCGTCGCGTGCGTGATGCCCGACCAGTAAAACCACGACATCGCATAGCGGGCGCGCATCCGCTCGGCGGGAACCCAATGTGTCACGCGCAGCTCTGGCCAGTACACGGCCCGGAAGCCGGCGTTCTGCACGCGCATGCAGAGCTCGTGGTCTTCGCCGGAGAGCAGCGTGCCGCGGAGCTTTCCAAGGTGCGCCGCATACCCGCCAAGCTTCTGGAACACGTCCGCGCGAACGATCAAGTTGCCGCCCAACGCCGTGCGTGGGCCCAGCGGAAACGATTCGCTGCCGTAATTCAGCAGTCCGAGCGGCGCGGCGAGTCGCCCGTAGTCCTCTGCCGCCGGCTTCAGCCATGACGGCGGCTTCGTTTCCCAACGCGGCGCGACCGGACCGCCCGCGAGCGCGACGTCCGGGTCGCTCATGACCCGGCGTATCTCCTCGATCCAATCAGGATCGACGTCGACGTCGTCGTCGGTGAATGCGAGGACGTCGCCCTTCGCGAACGCGAGTGCGGCGGCAATGGCGTGCGACTTGCCCGGCGTTCGTTCCACGAGATGGCGCAGGTACACCGGGAACGACCGCTGGGCCCGCACGATCACTTGTGGTGTGCGATCGGTCGATCCGTTGTCGACGACAATCACCTCGTCATCCGGTGCGAACGGTTGCCGCGACAAGTGCCCGAGACACTCGGCTAACAAATCTGCGCGGTTGTACGTGGCAATGACGACGCTGATTCGCATGGTTCACATGAGTGGCGCGGGCGCGCGCCGGTGTGCGGCCATGGCGACCAGTTGACGTCCGAACGCGGTGTAGCGCGCGCGAAGCGGACGATCGAGCCCAAACATCCACAGCGCGACGAGATAGACGACGCCGACGATTGCGCCTTCGCCGATGATGGCCGGCAGCGCCACCGGTGGCCAGGCCGTGCGAACGACCCACACTGCGAGGGACGCGACGGCGGCGCCGACAAACGGCGCCATCGCGACGGCGCGTCCGAAATCCGCCACGCGGAGCTCGAGCTGCCGGCACGCGGCGGGGGCGAGGACAAACACGTTGACGACGAACACAGGGATCGCGGTGCCGAACGCCACTCCCAGCAGGCCGAATCGGCGTACGAGGATGACGCTGAGTACGAAGTTCACGATCGCTTCCGCGAGCGAGGCGAAGGCGACGAGGCGGTGACGTCCGGTGCCGAGGAGAATGTTTCCGAGCGGCGCCTGTCCGATCAAGACGATGCCGGTGACGGCGAGAACGTAGAGCGGCGTCACGGCGCCGTCGAAGCCCGGCCCCATCCAGCGTGTAATGAGCGGCCGCGCGAATCCGACGAGGCACACCGTGAGACCGCAGACGAGCGTCAGCGACAAACGCGTCCCTTCAATGAGCATGCGACGCAGTGCGTCGGGATCGTTGACGGCACCGTATCGCACCACCACAGGAAACATCAGCGTGTTGAACTGATTCGAGAGATTGCGTTGCGCCTCGGTCAGACGCAGCGTCACCGCGTAGATCGCCACCGCCGATGTTCCGAGCACTGCGCCGACGACGATGTTGTTGAGGTTGAAGCCGATCTGCACCGCGATGCTGATGACGAACATGTAGAGGCTGTAGGCAGTGACGTCGCGCACGAGTGATGTTTTGAATGCGGACAGCCGAAGCTGCAGCGCCGGGAACGAGCGCCTCGCCGTCCACGCGTAGCCGATGTAGGTGAGCAGATCGACGGCCACGGACCCGGCGACGACGGCACGGACGTGAAAGCCACGAGCGAGCAGCGTGAACTGCACCGCGGCGTTCACAATGGTTGAAACGGTGGCCACGAGGTTGTTCAGAGCAAACCGCTGGCGCGCCGTCGTGACGGCGCCGAACACGGTCATCGGAAAGCCAAGCGCAATGCGCACGCCGATCACCGCGAGGATGAAGCGCGCCAGTGGCACCTGCGAAGGCATCATTCTGGGAAACAGAGGAACCCAGAGAATCATCGCGCCAGCCGCCACTGCCACGAGCAGGCCGAGGCCGATGTACACCACGACGAACGTGCTGAGAATCTGGTTGACGAGCGTGACGTCACCACGCGCGTCGGCGTCGGCGACGTGACGGACCAGTCCGTTACCGTAGCCGAGATCGAGCAGGTTGAAGTACCCCGTCATCGAGGCGACGAGCATCCACAAGCCGTACTCCGACGTGCCGAGGTGCCGTACGGTGTAAGGCATCAGAAAGATGCCGATGGCGATGGTGGCGGCGAGCAGCAGGTACTTCGTCGCCGTGCCGGTCAGCAGATTCCAGACGCTGTTCATGCCGACCACGCGTCGCGGACGTATCCGCTGAACCAAATGAGACGCGTCGATGCCGCGAACCGCTCGCGCTCGTTGCCGGCGACGCCGGCTTTCATCATCGACAGCGTGTCGAGGGCCGCCCGCCGCCACAAATATCGTGGGATGCCAAGAAGCCGCCGCGTCTCACGGGCGTAGGCCGATTCGAGGCGCGACACGTCCTGGCCGTTCTGGTAGAGCCAGCGGCGGAAGTACTGGCGATTGAGCCGCTCTCGCGGCACGAAGTGGCGCACGCGCGCGGCAGGCTCGTACACGCCGCGATAGCCCGCGCCCATCATGCGCAGGAAAAATTCGTGGTCCTCGCCCGTTCGCAGCGTGCCGCTCAACTTGCCGAGGTCGTGACGGAATCCGCCGATGCGGCGCACGACCGACGTCCGAACAGCCATGTTCGCGCCGACGGTCATCACGTCCTTGCCGTCGCCGTCAGGACTGATCGTGAGCCGCGCGTCGCCGTTCTCGGGAATCGCCAGCACGCCGTGGAGGCCGGACGAGAGCCAGGGCGGCGGCTCGGTTTCCCAGCGAGGCAGAATCCGGCCCGCGACGAAGTCCGCGCGGGTCTCATCGAATGCCGTCGTGAGCGCGCGAAGCCATTCCGGCTCCGGACACACGTCGTCGTCGGTGAATGCGATGAACTGGGCGGTCACTTCCTGGAGAAGCGCGTTCACCGCGTGCGACTTGCCTGGTGTCGCGACGTAGCGATACACGATGCGGGGGGCGCCGGGCTGCCGTGCGGCGGCTTCGACCACGTCTTTCGTGTGGTCGGTGGATCCGTTGTCGGCGATCAGGATGTCGTACCGATTGCGCGGCCATTCCTGCGCGATAAGCGTGGCGAGCGTGTCGCGGAGCAACTGCTCGCGGTTCTTTGTCGCGATCACGACTGAGATGGAGGGCAAGGCGCGGCCGGCGTCGCCGACCGCGCGCATCGAATTGCCCCTGTGCTGCTGTGCCGCCCTGGCCAATTGGTTCTTCTCCCGCCTCCTAGGGCTTCGGCACGATCGTCGAGTCGTTCGCCACAGGCCCCGGCGCGCCGGCGCATGCCGCGGGGCATGACGCGCTGCTGTTGAAGTACTGTGATGGGCTCAGCACGATCTGATCGAACTGCACGCCATCTTCTCTGGTCTGAATGCGAAGTGTGTGTGGGCCGCTCGACGCGAACGCCATCGTCGCCGATTGGCTCAGCCAGTACGCGCCGTTCACCCAGCCCCAGTTGTTCAGGCTGGATGCCGTCGTATCGGTCGCAAGATTCACGGCGAGGCCGTTCGTCGTGTTCAGCTGGTACATCGGGGCGCCACTCACCAACGCATCAGAGAACTGCACGTAGAACGAGTCATTGAACTTCGAATTCGCTCCGGCCTTCACGCGAATCCACAACGTGTACGTCACGCCTGCGTTTGCGCTGAACGTGACGTCGACGTACTGCGTGGGCGAGGCGAGCGGTGCCGATGTATTCGCGAGTCCGCCATCCGGTGTCACTGCGGCCACGCCCGCGGCTGCTGTTGCGTCTCCTGCCTGCGTCCATCCGCCGTGGAAGTTTCCGGCTGGAATCTCCGACGCGTAGATCACGATGTTCGTCGGCGACACCGAAGCGGATGTGGTGAAGGCCCAGATGGGACCAGTCGTCGAGCCGCTGCTGTTCTTCGCCACGATCTGCCAGAAGTAGATGTGACCGCTGATGAGTCCTGTCGCGGAGTACGATGCCGCTGCTTGTCCGGTCGACACCGTTGGCGGCGGATTCGTCGTGCCGAACTTGACGTCGTAGCTCGTGGCGTTGGCCGACGTCCATGTCAACGTCGGGGACATGCTCACGTTGCCAGCAGAATCCGGCGGATTCGGATTGCTGGGTGTGCCCGGTACCGGTGGCGCGCCGCCCGCTGTCGTGAACGACCAGACGGGCCCTGGCGTCGAGCCGGAACTATTGCGCGCGGCGATCTGCCAGAAGTAGGTCGTGCTTCCGGTGAGTGTCGTTGGCGTGTACGACGCCGCCGCTTGTCCGGTCGAGACGGTCGGCGGCGGATTGCTGGTGCCGAATGCGACGTCATAACTCGTCGCGCCTGATGCCGACCACGAGAGCGTGGGCGTCGTGCTGACGCCGGTGGCAGCGTTCGTGGGAGACGGCGATCCAGGCGTACCCGGAGCCGAGCCGCCGCTGGTGGTCACCGCAGCAGAATCGAACGTCGACGTGTTCAGCGTCGACGTGTCGTGGCTGGTGACGATCAGGCCGGCATCGATCGTCGACGGAAACGCGATCGTCGTCGAGCCGACTTGCGTCCATGTCGAGCCGTTTGTCGAAATCGATCCGGTGACCGTCGATCCGCTGCGAACGAGTTTCAACCACACCGGCGCGGCCTGGACGGCGCTCGCAAGCCAGGTCGTGCTGCCGCCGTTGGCCGCACGCATCATGAACTCGATGTCGCCTGTCGGCCGCAAGTCGAGGATGACGTGCTGGGAGTTGGCGGCGACCGATGCGCGCAGCATGATGCCGGCCTTCGCGAACGAATTGGTATTCTGGATGCCCGTCACCCGCGCGACGATTTGTCCATCGCTCGTAAGCGTTTGATAGGCGAACTGGAAGCCGTCGCTCGCGCCCCAAATGTCGGCGCCGGCACCGCGAACGCTGAACGTGCCGCTGTTGGACGTCGACGAGCCTGCTTGCCCGGTGGCGCCGACATCCTGGTTTTGCCAGGGACTCGGCAGCGTCGATCCCGCCGCCGTCGTGAAGCTCCACACGGGCCCCTGCGTGGCGCCTGAGCTGTTGCGCGCGACGATTTGCCAGAAGTAGGTCGTGCCGCTCGAGAGCGTCGGCGGCGTGTACGACGCCGCAGCCTGACCTGCCGAGACGGTCGGCGGCGGGCTGCTGGTGCCGAACGCGACGTCGTAGCTTGTTGCGCCAGATGACGACCACGAAAGCGTCGGCGCCGTGCTGACGCCTGTCGCGGCGTTCGCCGGCGACGGCGATGCCGGCGTGCCGGGGACGGAACCGCTTGCGGTCGTGAACGACCACACCGCACCCGTCGTCGAGCCCGACGCGTTGCGCGCGACGATTCGCCAGAAGTACGCGGTGCCTGCCGCCAGTGCCGGTGGCGTGTACGACGCGGCCGCCTGACCGGTCGAGACGGTCGGCGGCGGGTTGCTGGTGCCAAACGCGACGTCGTAGCTCGTCGCGCCCGATGAAGACCATGAGAGCGTCGGCGTGGTGCTGATGCCGGTCGCGGCGTTCGCCGGTGACGGCGTTGCTGGTGTGCCCGGCGCGGAACCCGATCCAGACGACGTCACTGTCACCGAATCGAACGTCGACGTGTTGAGCGTCGATGTGTCGTGGCTGCTGACGACGAGGCCCGCGTTAATCGCTGACGGGAACGAGATGGTGGTCGAGCCGACCGGATTCCACGTGCTGCCGTCGGCGGAAACTGAGGCGCTGACAGTCGAGCCGGTCCGAACCAGCTTCAACCACACTGGCGCGGCGTCCGCCGCACTCGCCAGCCAGCTCGTGCTGCCGCCGTTGGTCGATCGGGTCATGAACTCGATGTCACCCGTCGGGCGCACGTCGAGGATGACGTGCTGCGAACTGGACGCAACCGAAGCGCGCAGCATGATTCCGGCCTTGGCGAACGAGTTCGTGTTCTGAATACTCGCGACACGCGCCACGATCGAGCCGTCGCCGTTGAGCGACTGGTACGCGAACTGGAACGCATCGTTAGAGCCCCACACATCCGCGCCCGCTCCGCGGACCGTGAATGTGCCCGCGTTGACGGTGGACGATCCCGCTTGACCGGTGGACCCGACGTCCTGGTTCACCCACGGGCTTGGAAGACTCGAGCCTCCACCGGCTGTCGTGAACGCCAGGATGTCCGACGCCGTCGTCATGTTGGCGAACGTTCGCGACACGACCTTCCAGTTGTAGGTGGTGGCGGCGCTGAGCGGCGACGCTGGCGTCCACGAGTACGTATTCGGCGGGTTGATGACGAGCTGCGCCGGCACGTTCGCGACGAGCGTCATGTTGCCGCCCGACGTGCCCAAATAGATGTCGTAGCTCGTGGCCCACGGCGCTGTGTTCCAGGTGAATGTCGGCGTGGTGGCAACGTTGGTCTGGCCCGGCGACGGCAGGGTGCCTGCCGACGACAGGTTCACTGCCGCTGGCGGCGTCGTGACGAGCGGACCGTAATTGGTCGTGTCGTTCCACATCTCGTTGAAGTTGGCGACGAATGCCTGATAGATGGCGGCCTTGGTGGCTTTCGGCACGAAGTAGTTGTGGTCGCGCTGCCAGTTCGGTCCCCAGTTCGACGAGCCGTTCGTAGCGTAGTTCGACGTGATGAGCGTCTTCTCGTGGGTGACGCCCGCGTGGTTGTTCTGAAAGACCGGAACGCCGGCCGCCCACAGCTTGTCGATGTACGCGTGCGTCAGCCAGAACTCGGGCCAGAGGATGTTTGTGTACTGGTTCTTGTCGACGAGGACACGAACCGGAATGCCCGCGTTGAATTTGTCGAGCAGCGCCTGCATCAAGTTGGGGACTTCGAGCCGGTACGCGACGAGGTCGACCTTCACCGTCTCCGCATTGATCTCCTGGATCATCCGGTTGTTCATCTGCGCGCCCTGGGCGAAGATCAAGTCCGCCGGGATTGGATAGTCAGGCTCGAGGCGCGCGGTGTTGACCACCATCGGGGCCGGATTGGGATAGAGCGTGTGGTAGTCGGAGCAATTGCCCGTCGGCTCGTTCGCGCACGCGTCGTTCCAGTCCTTCAGATATGGCGGGCCGCCGATGATGCTCTGTGGCTCGACCGTCGTGTCGTTCCACATTTGATCGAACTTCATCTTGAACGCGTTCACGATGTCCGGATCGCTCGTGAACAGCTCCGACTCGTCGTCGTAGTTGCTCGGCGAGAGCGGCGCGAGCTCAGTGGGCGCGAAGTTCCCAGAGCCGAATTCGACGACGTTCTGGCCGACGAAGATGGCCGCCTTCCAGTGATCGATTTCCGGGAACCAGGTGGGATTGAATCGCAGGCGGATCGGAATGCCCTGGCTCGCGAGCCAGTAGTATTCGCGCTTCGTGTTCGGATCGGCCTCGAAGATCGATCCGCGATCGCCGATGATGCGGACTGGCACACCCGCGGCGAAACGGTTCGCGATCGCGATGGAAATGGAGTGCTCGCTGAGATACCACGACGAGATGTCCAGCCGGACAGTCTCCTGGTTGATGTAGTTGACGAGGATCTGGGTGACGTTGGTGTTCTTGGAGAAGTAGACCTGGTCGGCCGCGGCCGCGGGCAAGGCGGCCGAGGTGAGCGAAATCGCGACAGCGGACGCGAACGCGGACAATCGGTTAAACATGATGAGCAGTCCTCGAAGAAAGTTCTGAAGCGTGAAGCAGCATGCCGGTCGGCGCGCGCTCAACGGCAGCCGACTCGAGCTCGAGCGCGTCGTAGACGCACTGGACGGCGCGGGCGGTCGCGGTTCCGGGGCGGTAGAACATGCGCGACGCGACCGTGCGCCGCGCGTTGCTTCCCGCGGATGGATCTTCCAGAGAACGCTCGACGGCGCGCGTGATCGCCGTCGTGTCGCTCCTCGCGACGGTCGACGCGTTTCGCAGCAGGCGCACCTTGTCGGGCGCCACGCGCGCCTTCTCAATCAGCTGCGGACAGTCGATGACGACAATCGGCCGATCGAGCAGCATGAATTCGAATCCGGCGGAGCTGTGGTCGGTGATCAGCACGTCGGAGACGAAGAGGTACGGCGAGATGTCGGCGTCTTCGGCGCGATGCACCCGCCACGACCGGCACAACGATTCGAGCTCGCGTCGCCAATCGATCGACGCGGCGCTTTGCGACCGCGCGTCGAACGAGCGGTCGTGGAGCTTGACGATGACGTTGACGTCGAGCTGGCCGAGCTGCGACAGCAGCTCGGCGCCGACGCTGTTCAGCGACGAAAACGCAGACCACGTTGGCGCGTACAGCACCGTGGGCCTGGACGGGTCGAGCCCGAGCGCCTCTTCAATCTGCCGGCGGTCGAGCGAGCCGTCGACCAGACAATCACACTTCGGATAGCCGACGAGCTGACCGCGCGGGCCTTCGCCCTCGATCAAACCCGCCTCGATGTACTTATGCAGACGGTCGTCGTTCGCGAACAGCAGGCGATCGAAACTCCGAATCACGGGCGCGATGTGCACCGGGGCGTCGAGACCGTATTTTCCGGCGACGCCGTGGAAGAGATGCAATCGGACGCTGCGGCGTCCCAGCCACGTGGTGTTCCAGAAATCGGTGTTGATGTATCCGTCGAACTTGGCCCAGCGCGCCTGCTGCGGGCTGATGATCCGATCTGAGATGCCGGCGGCCAGGAAGGTTTCGTTCGCGTCCCACGAACGGTCGGCCGTCGTGAACCAGAACTCGATTCGTGGATCGCGCTGCAGGCAGGCCAGCACCGGACGAAACAC
>Ga0097621_100001235_pt1 | contig 17707 bp, 12 predicted proteins | sample KBSMisM72_FD_73165 | JGI IMG/M metagenome (GOLD analysis project Ga0097621, IMG submission 73165) | Miscanthus rhizosphere microbial communities from Kellogg Biological Station, Michigan, USA - KBS Miscanthus M7-2 (version 2) (version 2) | ecosystem: Host-associated > Plants > Roots >... | reverse complement strand
AACAAGGAACCTGAGATGACCCCCATCGCAATCTTCACTACCGGCGGGACCTTCGACAAGCGCTACGACGAGCTGGCGGGGCGGCTGTCCTTCGGCGACACGCACGTACCGGAAATGCTCCGGCTCGGCCGCAGCCGGGTGGAGGTCACCGTCCGGCAGTTGATGATGATCGACAGCCTCGACATGACGAGCGAACATCGCCGTGCGATCGCGGACGCCTGCCTCGCGGCCGCCGAGCCGCATATCGTCATCACGCATGGAACCGACACGATGGTGGAGACGGCGGAGACGCTCGCCGCCGCCATACCGGCGGAGCGCGGAAAGACGATCGTCCTGACGGGCGCCATGGTGCCGTACGCGTTCGGCAGCTCCGACGGATTGTTCAATCTTGGCAGCGCGCTGTCGTTCGTGCAGGTGCTGCCGGCCGGCGTCTATGTCGCGATGAACGGCCGCGCGTTCACGTGGGACAAAGTGCGGAAGAATCGCGAGACGGGAGTCTTCGAGCGTCTATAGCGTCGCCTGGACGACGGTCTTCGAGCTCCGATGCGTGCCCAGCACTTCGGCGTGGAGCTTTTTGCTCAAGTAGACCTTCGATTCGGCATTGTCGCTGATGTTGCGCTCGTACTTCACGACCTCGAATCGCAGATGGTCGAGCGTCCCCCGCATCTCGTAGAACTTGTTCTTGGTCTTGACGACGATCTCGTCGAAGCCCTGTTCGATCGCCCAGGCTTCCTGCTGCTCCGTGAGCGCGCGGAAGTGTCCCTGGCCGCGCCAGTCGCGGCGTGTGCCGCCAATCCACGTGTAGAGCACCTTGCGTCCGTCGAACTGTACGTGATCGTTGAGACGGCTGACCAGGTCCGCCAGCTTCGGCTCCGCTTCAGGGACGCGTATTTCGTGCCCGACTTTGAACGAGACCGGCACCACCGTACCCGGATCGTCGGGCAGCGAGGCGCTCGCGATCAGAATCGAGTGCCGGCGATTCGACAGCCGGCGCACGATTTCGACGGCGGTCTTCTTCCTCGGAAACTCGCCGAAGAACTCCTCGATGTACTGAATCTCGAGGGCGCCTTGTTCCAACTCGTAGTTCGTGATGAGGTACTCCACGCTGCCCTTTAGCCCTCGGCCTTTTGCGCGATTCTGGCCCAGGTGTCGCGCAGCGAGACGATGCGGTTGAAGACGGGCGCGCCTGGAGCGCTGTCGTCGTCGACGTAGAAGTAGCCGAGCCGCTCGAACTGGAAGCGCGACCCGCGCGCCGCGCCGACGAGGCTCGGTTCGACCTGGCATCCTCCGAGCACTTCGAGCGAATTCGGATTCAGATGATCCAGAAACGTTTTTCCTGCTTCGTCGTTTTCCGGATCTTCAATCGAGAAGAGACGATCGTAGAGGCGGACCTCCGCTGAGCCGGCGTGCGCGGCGGACACCCAGTGCAGCGTGGCCTTCACCTTGCGGCCGTCCGGTGAGTCGCCGCCCCTGGTCGCCGGATCGTACGTGCAGCGCAGTTCGACGACTTGTCCCGCCGCGTCCTTGATCACTTCCTGACAGGTGATGAAGTACGCGCAGCGCAGCCGCACTTCTTTTCCCGGCGAAAGGCGGAAGAACTTCTTCGGGGGGTTCTCGCGGAAGTCGTCCTGCTCGATGTAGAGCACGCCCGAGAACGGCACCTTGCGGGTGCCGTCCGATTCGTTTTCCGGGTTGTTGATGACGTCGACCTCTTCGACGCGCCCTTCGGGATAATTCGTCAGCACCACTTTCAGCGGGCGCAGGACGGCCATCCGGCGAGGCGCGCGTTTGTTCAGATCCTCGCGGACGCAGAATTCGAGCTGCGCGACGTCGATCACGTTCTCTTTCTTGGCGACGCCGATCCGCTGGCAGAAATCCCGAATGGACTCCGGCGTGTACCCGCGGCGGCGCAGGCCGCTGATCGTCGGCATGCGAGGATCGTCCCACCCGGACACGAGCCGCTGCTGCACCAGCTGCAGCAGTTTCCGCTTGCTCATGACCGTGTAGTTCAAATTCAGCCGCGCGAACTCGATCTGCTGCGGCCGCGCGCCATTCAGCTTCGCGCTGAGATTCTCGACGAGCCAGTCGTAGAGCGGCCGATGATCCTCGAACTCCAGCGTGCAGAGGGAGTGCGTGATCCGCTCGAACGCATCCGACGGCGGATGGGCGAAGTCGTACATGGGATAGATGCACCACGCGTCGCCGGTTCGATGGTGCGAGGCATGGCGGATCCGATAGAGCGTCGGATCGCGCATGTTGAAGTTGGGCGACGCCATGTCGATCTTCGCGCGCAGGACGTGCGCGCCGTCCTCGAACTCCCCGTTGCGCATGCGAGCGAAGAGATCGAGGTTTTCCTCGACCGAACGATCGCGATACGGGCTGTTGGCGCCCGGCTCGGTCAGCGTGCCGCGGAATTGACGAATCTGGTCGGCGCTCAGGCTATCCACGTAGGCGAGCCCGCGACGAATCAGCTCGACGGCGCACTCGTAGAGCCGCTCGAAGTAGTCGGACGCAAAGAACAGCTCGTCCCACTTGAACCCGAGCCACGCGACGTCTTCCTTGATCGCGTCGACGTATTCGACGTCCTCCTTCGTGGGATTCGTGTCGTCGAAGCGAAGGTTGCACGTGCCGCCGGTTTCTTCGGCGATGCCGAAGTTGAGGCAAATCGACTTGGCATGTCCGATGTGCAGGTAGCCGTTCGGCTCTGGCGGAAACCGTGTGGCGACACGCCCGCCGTGCTTTCCGGCCTGGCGATCGTCGGCCACGATCGTACGAATGAAGTCGGAAGATGCGGCTGGCGCGGGCGATGAATCTTGTTCGGTGTGCTCGGTCGTCATCAGGGAGCCCGTACATTCTATAAGATGCGGGGCCCCTAACCGGAACGGCTCGGCTGATCAGTAGTTGAGCCAGTAGGCGAACTTGACCAGAAACACGTTGCGCGGCGGCACGCCGAAGATGTCGTGCGCGTCCCGGCCGAAATCGAATCCTCCAGGCACGGCGACGTTCTGCCGCGCCTGCTGCCAGACGACGAAGAGCGCCGAGCCGGGTTTGTACTCCCACCGGAGGACATTCGTCGTCCGGAACGACTTCACGTTGAAGTCGGGGTTGCCGTATCCCCCCTCGGCGTAGGCAAACGGCGTGTAGCGACTCTCGTACGACTCGCTGAGCGGGTCGTTCACTTCCTTGAACCGCGTGTACGCGCCGGCCGACAGGAACGGCTGGGCGTACACCTGCAACGAGAGGTTTGGCGTGATCGTGTAGTTGAACCGGCTCGTGATGTTGACGGTGGTCTGGGACAGATGGGCGAAGACGTAGTGCGTCTTCGTGTCGGTGACGTTGTTCACCCACTGCTGGTCGGACTGGTTCGGGTTGTACTGCACGGCGAGCGAAAACATGATGGCCGGGATCGGACGCACCGTGATCGACGGATACCAGCTTTGCCACGAGTTGCCGTGCGCATCGCCGCCCCAGTCGCCCTCGATGCCGGCGGACAACCGGCGCCGGTTGTCCGAATAGAGCCAGAACCACGCTTCCGGTTGATATTGCCAGACGAGCCCGGGTCCACCGCGCGTCGCGCGATCGTCGAAGCCGGTGGTGGGCAACGGGCGGAACGTGCCGGCGCCGAGTGTCCAGTTGTTCACGAAGGTGACGTTGCCGTTGATGTTCGCGCCGCCGAACTGCATCTTGCCGTCGAAGTTCCACGAGTTCCATTCGTTGAAGTTGATCGTCCGCTGACGGAACCAGCGTGTGACCTTGTTGCTGCGCAGCTGCAGCCAATGCTGTTGGCGGATCTGGTCGGCGCGTCGAAGAAAACCGAGATCGTTCGTTTCGAACCCCGGCGAGCGGAAGTAGACGTAGGACTGCGAGTGGACGAACTCGCCGCCAATTTTGTTGAAGGCGATCGCGCCGGCGTAGCCGGACAGCGACGTCCGCGTGACGTCGAGATGCTGGCTGGTGAGATCGGGCCGCTGAAAAAAGTGGCGGCTGTTCTCCTGCACGAGTTCAATCGCCGGCGCCGCGCCGTTCAGCCGGCTCGTCTCGAAAAAGCCGTTCAGGCTGTAACGCCGTCTGACGCGCCAGTCGAAGTCTGCGCCGCCCACGTACGCCGAGCCGGGAAGCACGTCGAGCATGGCATCCGTCAGCCGGCGATTGGTCGCCGTGAGGATCGCGCCGATGTACGACTGGTTCGCATACTCGCGCTTCACGCGCGCGACGGAGTAGCTCGTCGACGGCTCGACCGGCTGCCGCGTGAGCAGACCGATATTCGAGACGTCGGCGAACTCCTCCTGCGTGACGGCATGCATGACGCCGATCGAATAGCGTCCAACGCGTCCCGTGAGCTTCGCCGCGCCCAGAATGGTCGACTGCGTCGGCGCGTCCGCGTAGACGCCGTCGCCGGACGGCAGCGTGCCCAGCCCCTGCGGCGCACGCCCGATGCGCCGCGAGTAGAAGAGGTTGTTGCAGCCGTCGTAGCAATCGGCGTCGAAGCGGAAGTTGCCGGAACCTTCGACGAAGAAGGGGCGCTGCTCGTTGAAGAACGTCTCGAATGCCGACAGGTTGACGACGGCGGGATCGGCTTCGACTTGTCCGAAATCAGGATTCACCGTCGCCGTCAGCGTGAGGCCTGGCGTCAACGCGTACCGCACATCGACGCCGACGGCGCCGTCGAGCCCGGAGGGATTCTCCAACGGATTTCCGCCGGTGCGCTGCCGCGTCAGGCTCGCGACCGTGTACGGGACGATCTCGAGGCCCCTCGTCGTGCCCGTTGTCGACAGACCGCCGAGTTCGCCGAACGACGAGACGTAGCCGTTCGCGTTGCGCGACAGCAGCGGCCACGTGTTCGTTTCTTTCAGCCTTCCGATGTCCCGCGACACCGCGAAGCCCCACGTGCTCGTGTCGGACGGCGTGAATCGCAGCTGCGAAAAAGGAATTTTGAATTCGGCGGTCCAGCCTTTTTGGTCGCGCGAGACGGTGACATCCCAGACCGCGTCCCAACTCTTGTCGCTGTTGGTGTCGTTGAACCAATAGCGATCCTGTTTCACACCGTCCGGGTTCACTGCAAATTCGTACGCGGTCCGCCGATCGTGGTATGAATCGATGAAGACGTGGATCCAGTCGCACGGGGAGTCGTCGTCTCGCCGCGTGAGGTAGGAGACGATCTTCTGCGGCTCGCGATCATTCGCACGCACTTTCACGTACAGCGTGGACGCGTCGAATGCGACGCGGAACTCCGTCGACTGGCTTGGCTCGGCGCCTTCGCGCGGCTCGCGCTGGACGAAGTCGGTGACAACCGGCGCCTTTTCCCACAGATCGTCGTTCAGCGTCCGCGCGGCCGTCGCGCTGCTGACGTGGACGGCCTCTACCCGCGAGTCGGCGGCCGCAGCGGGCAGCGGCGCAAGCGCAGCGGCGATAATCAGTGCGGCAAAGGTTGGAAGGAATCGGCGGGTCACTTCAGGGCTTAGACGTGTGATCGGGGGTTCGGGTTGGCGTTCACGACCATTATCGGCACAAACGATCTTGCTGAACACATAACAGACTCACAGTGGGCGATCGTCGATTGCCGCTTTCAACTGGCCGACGAACCGTGGGGCGAGCGTGAGCATCGCATTGCACACATTCCGGGCGCCGTCTACGCGCATCTCGACCGAGACCTCTCGGGGCCGAAGACCGGCTCGAACGGGCGCCATCCGCTGCCTGACCCGAACGCCCTCGTGCAAACGTTAATACGACTGGGCATCGGATCGGGGATGCAAGTCGTCGCCTACGATCAGGACTCGGGCATGTTTGCGAGCCGCCTCTGGTGGATGCTTCGCTGGCTGGGCCATGACGCGGTCGCTGTCCTCGACGGCGGCTTCGCGAAGTGGACGGCTGAAGGACGTCCCGTCGGAGCGGCCGGCTCCAGTCACTACGCACGCCCGCCCGCTCGGTTTACAGCAACGCTGCGCGCCGGCATGGCCGTCGGCCTCGACACGATTGCCGGAGTCGTCGAACATGGCGGCGCACTGCTGCTCGACGCTCGCGCACCTGAACGCTACCGCGGCGACATCGAGCCGCTCGATCGCGTGCCCGGTCACATTCCCGGAGCCCTCAATCGCTTTTTTCAAGACAACGTCGGACCGCCCGGCGTGCTTCGATCTCCGGATGAACTTCGTGCGACGTACTTGGGAATCTTCGGCGACGTTCCTGTCGAGCAGGTTGTGTGTTACTGCGGCTCTGGCGTCACGGCGTGCCACAACTTGCTTGCGCTCGAACACGCCGGCCTTCAAGGCGCAAAGCTGTACCCGGGATCGTGGAGCGAGTGGTGCAGCGATCCGTCGCGCCCGGTCGAACGGTCGCCAAAAAAGTGAAGGCCGGCCATGTGATGTGGCCGGCCTTCGATCGTGTCGCCGTGTAAGTTGTCGGTGATTTTCAGTGGATGCGCGTCTGCGGTACCTCCTTGCCGACCGTCGAAGCGGCGCGCCAGTCTCTTTCGAGAATCGTGAACAACGCCTGATCGAGATGACGGCCATTCTTCGCGAACGACTGCCGCAGTACAGCTTCACGCACCGCGCCCATCTTGAGGAGCGCGCCGTGTCCTCGCCCGTTCTGCACCGCCGCGCGGGCCTCGAGGCGCCGCACGCCGAGCGTGTCGAACACGAAGTCGAGCACGAGGCTCGCCGCGTCCTCGAACACTCCGGTACCCCAGAACGGTGAACCAATCGCGAATCCCCACTCGGCCGTGTCGAGGCCCGAGTGCAGATCGCGCACCTGGAAGATCCCGATCGCCGTATCGTAGCCCTTCACCGTCACGGCATAGCAGAGGTACTGCCCTGCCTGCCGCTGGCGATGCGCCCACGCGATGAACTTCTCGAAGCCCTCGACCGAGGTCGGCGGCGGCGAGATGAATCGGGACACTTCCTCTGTCGTCAGCAGCGCGAAGAGAGACGCGGCGTCACTCGCGCGCAGTTCGCGCAGCGTGACCATCTGTCCGGCGAGCGCCGGAAGACCACTTCGCCAATCGGTGCTGACGACGTTGTCGTCGGTAGCTGGAGCAACTCGCATGTCCAGCTCTTCACGGTAAGGCATCTTTTCCATGTTCTGATGCTCCGTTTTACTGAACAGCGGTTAACGAGACGTCACCGAACTCCACACTGGCGTCCGGCAGTGGATCGCTTACGTCGTCGGAGAACAACGGTGCACTGTCGTCGGACGTGCCCCACACGATGTTGTCGCCTCCGTCGTCGGTGCCCCAGACGATGTTGTCGCCACCGTCGGTGCCCCACACGATGTTGTCCCCTTCATCAGCGGTGCCCCAGACGATGTTGTCCTCGTCCGACGTGCCCCACACGATGTTGTCGCAGTCGGCACCACCGCAGTCCGTGCCCCACACGATGTTGTCGTCATCGGCGGTGCCCCAGACGATGTTGTCGCCGTCGAGCCCTGTGCCCCAGACGATGTTGTCATCGAGACTCAGCCCTTTGAGCAGCTTCGCGGCCGTGCCCCAGACGATGTTGTCGCCGTTGTCGTCTGCGGTTCCCCACACGATGTTGTCGCAGTCTCCGCTGCCGCAGTCGGTGCCCCACACGATGTTGTCGCCCGTGTCACCGAGGACCCTGACGGTGCCCCACACGACGTTGTTGCTCCACGCGTTCGCGAGCGGACTGAGATAGCCGCCGCTCAGCATGTGGTTGCCCCAGATGATGTGCTTGCTCCACGTCGTCTGCGTCGGGATGTGCTGGCCGACCGTGTGCGTGGCGTAGAACTTCGCCAGTTTCACCGCACCGTACGTGTTGAGGAAGCCGGCGCCCTGTTCGAGCGGTTTGTAGCCCGGATAGACCTGCGCCGTGTACTGCAGAATCGCCTTGATCAAGTTCGGCGTCAGGGTCGGATTTGCCTGCAGCATCAGCGCGACCGTGCCGGACACGACCGGCGCCGCCATGCTCGTGCCGGTCAGCGCCATGTACGGCCTGTTGGCCGTCCCGACGAGACCGGTGAGAAGGTACTGAGGTTTCGTGACGTAGAACGTGCTGCCGGGCGCCGCCAGCGAAATCGTGCCTGTGCCCGGCGCGACGAGATCGGGCTTCGCGATGAAGTCGATTGCCGTCGGACCGCGCGAGCTGAAGTCGCCGAGCGTGTCGTCGCTGCGCGTGAGCGTGCCGTTCGTGCTCGATGCGCCGACGGTCAGCACCCACGGCGCGTTCGCCGGAGCGGTAATGCCACCGAACTGCTCCTGACCGGCCGCGTTCTTGCCGGAGTTGCCGGCCGCGCACACGACGGTGATGCCCAGGTCCGTGACTTTCTTCACGGCGAGGGTGAGCGGGTCGGTGAAGTACGACTCGCGGATGTTCGCGCCGACCGACATGTTGACGACGCGGATGTTATAGGTCTTCGCGTTCGTCGCCACCCAGTTCAGCGCCGCGATGATGCGGCTGATGCTGCCCGAGCCGCTCGCGTCGAGCACTTTCAGCGAGATGATCGACGCATTCGGCGCGATGCCCGCTTTCTGCCCGAGCGAATCGTAGCCGTTGCCCGCGATGATGCCGGACACGTGCGTGCCGTGCCCGTTGTCGTCGTATGGCAGCGTGCGGCTGTTGACGAAATCGACGAACTTCGCCACGCGCTGATTTCCGTACGGATACAGCTTCGTGGAGTTGTTCGTGAGGTCGTCGTGCCAGGACGCGACGCCGGAATCGATGACGGCGATTCCGATGCCCGCGCCCGTGAGGCCCATCGTCTGACGGACCGTCGTGGCGCCAACGGTGAACGACGTGCGGTAGTTGTGCGTGCCGATCGGGCGGTCGTCGTGAACACGGAAGACGTCGCCGTGATCGGACAGCTTCTTCAACAGGTTGTCCGGCAGTTCGAGGACCACGCCGTTGATGATGTCGAGTCTGTTCCCGCGCACGAAGCGCTGGAACTCGCGCGGCACTTGCGCGCCGGGCTTCAGTTCGACGATGACGGTGCTGAGGTGCGACGAGCTATTGTTTCTGGCTCGCTGCGACAGTTCGCCGTCGAGACGATAGTTCCTGTCGACGAACTTGTTCGGGCGGCCGGGACGCCCAGCATGGCCGTTGTGGCGGTGATGAGGTCCGTTGGCAAACGCCGTCGCGCCGCTCAACGTGAGCATCAGCGCGATGAACGCCGCGAGTGCGGACTTCAGCCCCCACACAGCTTTCTTGCGAGTGTGAGATCTGACAGATGGACTTTTCATACGGCCAGCTGAAGAGCAAGAAAATCGCCAGCCTCATCATTTGTGTGCTGTTATTGAACAAGAAGGTAGGTGATACAGAGTCAACAATCGACTAACTCGCTCAGTGATTGGATGTTGAATATTGTTGTTTCCAATATATACACAGTGTCGTTAGTGTCATATAGAGTCTCCCACGAGCACACTTCGACAGAATTGTTATTAGAGAAGGGGCTCGGGATTCTGAGAATCCCTGTTTTCCCTGACTAGCCGATCTCGCGCGGCCAGTCGTCCTTTAGAAGCCTGGAGAGCGAACGGTCGGCGAGGACTCGCCCACCGGTCTGGCAGCGCGCGCAGTAGTTGCATTCGTTCTCGGCGTAGACGATGCGCTGCACCGGAGCGCCGCAGACTGGACACGGCTGTTTGAAGCGGCCGTGCACCGCCATCGCGCCGTGAAACGCCGTGACCTTCTCGGGAAATTCCCCGTGGAGTTCTCGGCGCAACTGGTCAATCCACACGACGAGCGTCGCTCGCGTCGCATCGTGCAGGCGCGCGATTTCCTCGTCGGTCATCGAGCGCGTCAGCTTCAGCGGCGACAGCTTCGCGGCGTGGAGAATCTCGTCCGAGTACGCGTTGCCGATTCCGCTGAACAAATGCGGATCGGTGAGCGCGCGTTTGAGCGTGTGATTCTCTTTCGTGAGCGCCGCGCCGAACTGCTCCAGCGTCGCCGTCAGAGGCTCGACGCCGCCGGGGTTCAGATGATCCAGGGCGTCCTCGCCGCGAACGACTTCAATCGACGCGCGTTTCTTCGAGCTGGCTTCCGTGAGAAAAAGCGTTCCGTGAGGAAACGCGAACGACGCCAGCAGCATCTTCCCGCCGAAGCCGAGTTTCTCGCGTGGTTCGCGCCAGCGGAGCCGTCCCGCGATCATCAAATGAATGACGAGGAACAACTCGTCGTCGAACTCCAGCACGATGCGTTTGCCGATGCGCCGCACACCGCGAACCGTCTTGCCGGTGAGCGCGTCGAGTGGAGGTGTCACCGATCGCAGTACGAACGGGCTCTTGAGCGTCACGGCGGTCATCGAATGGCCAGCGACGCGTGCCGCGAGGGCCTCGACATACAACGTGACATCGGGCAGCTCGGGCACGCCCGAATTGTACGGTGGCGCGCCTCGTGCAAATTCGAACTCGAAGGAGTATCGTGGACGTGAAACGGTTGATGAGGCTCCTGACTCTTCTGCTTGGCTCACTTCTCTTGGCCGCGACAGTGGCCGCGCAAGAGCCGCAGGCGCCGCCGTTGAACCTGCCGATCTCGCTCGACAAGATCCGTGCGGCACTGTCCCAGCCCGCGCCTGTCGAACCGTTAAAGGGGCTCACTGTCGCAGACGCGCCGACGTTCCGCGTCGACATCACTGAACAGCAGAAGTTCGAGAACCTGTTCGCGAAGATCAAGTTCGACGCGCCCGGCCCGCAGGTGGCCGGTGGCATTTACGCGTACGAGCAGTATCAACGGTTGTTCCCTCCCATCAACAACCCGCTCGTGCAGCCGTACGCCGCGTTCTCGTCCGGCCAGTTGGCGACGCTCGGCGTCGAAGCGTTGATCGAAAAACTCGTCGCCGAAAAAATGGCGCACCTCGTCGGACCGGCGCTTCGTGCGCAGGCCGAACGGGAGGCGCGCGAAGAAGTGGCCCGGACGCTCGCGGCGTACTGGGCGGCACGGTCGCAGACAATTCCACCGCAAAAAGAGTAGATGCGCCTCGCGTGTGCGGCGGTGGCGCTGATAGTCTCGATGAGTGCGAACGACATCGAGCGCTCGCTGGCGTTGGCCCGCGCACGCGACGCGGAACGCCAGCAGTTCCACAGCCGCTACATCTTCAACCTCACCGATCCTGCCGTAACGCAGATCGAGGTGATCACCGAGTTCCGCAGGCTGGTGATCATCGCGGAAGATCACGTGCTGCGCGGCGACTTCATGTTCACGCGCGGCGTGCGCGCCGGCGAGCAGGCGCTGGCGCCGACGCGAGGCATGCTGACTCTCCGCGCGCAGGTGCGATTCAACCCGCTGAACACCTTTGCGGCCTTACCCGCCTACGCCCTTGCCGTCGGCGGTCCGTCCGGGGCGTTGATCCCTGTCGACACTCACGCGACGGCGCAGTTTTCCACGCCGTTCAAGAACCGCCAGGGTAAAGCGTCCACCTCGCTAATGGGCGAGACGATCGAATCGGACATCCCGTCTGCGGACATCGGGCAGACGCAGAGGCCGGTGGCGGTGACCCTCGACGACAAGGAAGTCGCCCGCGTCGCCGTCGACTTCAGCCGGCTCGAATAACGCCCCGCTTGACATCGCCGGAGAGATCGCGTTTAATCCTTCCATCCGGATTAACGGATATACTGAACTATCGACGCCCGTGAGTAAGACCGCTCCAGCCATCCTCGATCACCTCGCCTCGCTGGCGGACACGACCCGCAGCCGCCTGCTGCTGCTGCTCGACCGCCACGAATTGACGGTGTCGGAGCTGTGCGGAATCATGCAGCTTCCGCAGTCGACGGTCAGCCGCCATCTGAAGGCGCTCGCCGACAGCGGATGGGTTTCGGCGCGCGCGGACGGCACGAGTCATCTCTATACGATGACGCGCGAGGAGCTCGATGCGTCCGCACGACGCCTGTGGTCGCTCGTGCGCGACCAGGTCGGCCCGACGCCGGCCGCTTCGCAGGATCAGCGCCGCTTCCAAGCCACGCTCGCCGAGCGGCGGACCAAGTCGCAGGAGTTCTTCTCGTCGTCGGCCGGACAGTGGGATCGGCTGCGCGACGAGCTGTATGGCGAACGGTTCCACGTCGGCGCGCTGGCCGCGCTGGCGAACAGCGACTGGGTGCTCGGCGACCTCGGCTGCGGCACGGGCGAGACGAGCGCCTCGCTGGCGCCGTTCGTACAGCACGTCGTCGCCGTGGACGCGTCGGCGCAGATGCTGCAGGCAGCGCGCAAGCGTCTGCAATCGTTCGAAAACGTCGAGCTGCGGCGCGGCGATCTCGAAGCACTGCCGATCGACGACGTACGGCTCGACGTCGCGACGTTGATGCTCGTGCTCCACTACGTGCCTGAGCCGGAGCGCGCATTGAGCGAAGTGACACGCGTGCTGAAGCCCGGAGGTCGGCTGATTCTCGTCGACATGCTGCCGCACGATCGCGACAACTATCGACAGCAGATGGGTCACGTATGGCTCGGCTTCGCAGAAGATCAAGTCGTACGAATGCTGGAGGACGCAGGGTTCGGAAAAGTTCGAGTGGTTCCGCTGGTGCCCGACGCGCGCGCGAAGGGCCCTGGCTTGTTTGTCGCGACTGGTGAGAAAGCGCCCAGAGAAAAAGGAGAGTAAGGAATGGCAACCGTCATCGAGAAGAAACAGCACGCGTTCGACGCCGCCAAAGCGGCCGGCCGGGTCCCCTACAAGGTCGCAGACCTGTCCCTCGCCGACTTCGGCCGCAAAGAGATGAATCTGGCCGAGCAGGAAATGCCCGGGCTGATGTCCATCCGCCGCGAGTACGCCGCGAGCAAACCGCTGGCGAACACGAGGATCATGGGCAGCCTGCATATGACGATTCAGACGGCCGTCCTCATCGAGACGCTGGCCGAACTCGGCGCCGACGTGCGCTGGGTTTCGTGCAACATCTTCTCGACGCAGGATCATGCCGCCTCCGCAGTCGTCGTCGGCCGTCCGGAAACCGGCGGCACGGTGCAGAACCCCAAGGGCATCCCGGTGTTCGCGTGGAAAGGCGAGACGCTCGACGAGTACTGGTGGTGCACGAACGAAGCGCTCGAGTGGCCCGACGGCAGCGGCCCGACGTCGATTGTCGACGATGGCGGCGACGCGACGCTGCTGCTGCACAAGGGCGTGGAGTTCGAGAAGGCCGGCAAGGTCCCGGCGTTCAAGCCCGAGAGCGAGCCCGAAGAGTGGGGCGTCATCCTCAAGCTGATTGCCGACACGCTCGCGAAGGACAAGAACCGCTGGACGAAGATGTCGAAGGACATGATCGGCGTGAGCGAAGAGACGACGACCGGCGTGCATCGGCTCTACCAGATGCAGGACAAGGGACAGCTGATGTTCCCCGCCATCAACGTCAACGACTCGGTCACGAAGAGCAAGTTCGACAACATCTACGGCTGCCGCCACTCGCTCACCGACGGCATCTGCCGCGCGAGCGACGTCATGATGGGCGGCAAAGTCGCCGTCGTGTTCGGATTCGGTGAAGTCGGCAAGGGCTCGGCGCAGGCGCTGCGCGGCCAGGGCTGCCGCGTCATCGTGACGGAAATCGATCCGATCTGCGCGCTGCAGGCGGCGATGGAAGGCTACGAGGTCAACACGCTCGAGAACGTCGTCGACAAGGCCGACATCTTCATCACGACGACCGGCAACTTCAACATCATCACTGCCGAGCACATGAAGAAGATGAAGGACAAGGCGATTGTCGGCAACATCGGCCACTTCGACAACGAAATCGACATGGCGGGCCTGGCGAAAGTCCCGGGCGTTCAGCGCAACCAGATCAAGCCGCAGTACGACGAGTGGAAGTTCCCGGACGGCCACAGCGTGATGGTGCTCGCCGAGGGACGTCTGCTCAACCTCGGATGCGCGACCGGTCACCCGAGCTTCGTGATGTCCGCGTCGTTCAGCAACCAGACGATCGCGCAGCTCGAGCTCTACGCGAACCGGAGCAAATACGAGAAGAAGGTCTACATCCTGCCGAAGCACCTCGATGAGAAGGTGGCGCGTCTGCACCTCGAACATCTCGGCGTGAAGCTGACGAAGCTCACGAAGGAACAGGCCGACTACCTCGGCGTGCCGGTCGAGGGCCCGTACAAGCCGGAGCACTATCGCTACTAACGAAGTTAGAAGTTAGAACTAAGAAGTAAGAAGGCAGAAGTAAGAAGTACAGAGAAAGCCCGGGCTGCGACGGCAGTCCGGGCTTTCTTCTTTCGGGCGAAGAACTGTTCGCCGCAACGCGCGCACCCGAAAGAAACCTCATGACGACCTTCTTGCTTGCACTGGCACTTACGGGCAGTGCGATCGCGCAGGACAATGCGGCGGCCGAGGCCCAGCGCCGCCTGCAGCTGAAACCCGAACAACTCCTCGCGCTGTATCTGGAAGCCGCCAACGTCCACGACGGCATGGTCTACACCATCGATGTTGCGCGTTTCGCTGACTGCTCAGAAGCGCAGCGGATCGTCTCGCAGCTCGACACCGCCCCGAACAAAACGCTGCATCAGATCGCGAAGACGTCCCGATACGCCAATCGCTACCTGTTTGCGATGGAACCGGAGCTGCGCGAGCAAGCGAGGTCGATGAGGGTTGGCGACCGAAGCGGGGTCAAGCTCGCGAGCGGCGAATGCCTCGTCGCGGAGATGATCGATTCGAAAGCGCAGCCCATGCTCGAGCCGAAGGAGCTCGGCCCGGTGCTTCCGCTCATCGTGGACAGGGGCTGGCTGCCGCATCCGGATGTGCTCCAGGACGACGCGAAGCTGCGCAGCCGGAGCTACGCCAACAAGATTCGCAAAGTCGCCGACGTGGAGGCCGCGCCAGCCGGATTCGACTTCAACACGATCCGTTCCGACGGCCAAACGATTCTTACCGCCGCGCTGTTGCTCGACCATGTCGACGTGGCGCGCGCCGTGCTCGAGCGCGGCGCAAATCCAAACGTGTGCGGCCCGCGATACTGTCCGATACAGCTTGCCCTGACGCTACGCGATCGACAGCAGTCGCGCGACATGCTCGAGCGCCTGCTGCAGGCCGGCGGCGACCCGAATCAATTCGACCGCGCGCAGCGCACTCGCCTTCTGCCGCTGGCAAGCGCAGCCGGCAGGGATCTCGCCCTCGTCGAGCGCCTGATCAAGGCGGGGGCGAAGGCGAACGGCGTTCCAGATGCGTCACCGCCGATCTTCTTCGCGGCCGCCACTGGACGACAGGACGTCGTCGAGTATCTGATCGCGCAAGGTGCGGATCTGTTCGCGCGTGACACGAGCCGCGCGGGTGTGCCCAACACCGTCTACACCGCCGCCCAGGAAAGCAAGAGTCCTCTCTTCATCGAATGGATCGAGAAACGGATGATGGAGGCGGCGGTGACATCGGGGAAATACAAATGCGAGCTGTGGCTCGAGCAGGACGGGCGCCGCATCACCGCGTCCGGCGGAGAATATCGGCTGAAGCGCGCGCCGTTTCGGATCGTCGTTCGCCTCGCGGAGCCGAGCGTCCGCGGCGTCTTACTCGCCAGCGCCGAGACGCCGGCGTTTCATGACGACGTGCGAGGCCGCGCCCCGGAGAGCGCGGTTTTCCGGACTGCCACCGCGGTTGCCGAAGACGGCGACGGCACATCCGATTGGCTCGACGTCCTGCCCGCCGGATCGCCGACGAACAACGGCGCGACGCAGTTCTGGTTCTGGACGACCGACGCCGACCGTCGTTTCACAGGACGGCGCGGCACTGGAAAGGCGACGGAGTATTACAAGGACATTCGCGCCATCGCGCTCGATCAGGGACTCGGGGCGCAGCAGTTCAAGCCGATGCCCATCGGCCAGTACAGCGGCAGCGGCATCTACGTCGTCGCGGCGGTGCCCGTCGAGCTCTCGATGGTCGATCAGCGCGTCGCCGAGCCGGTGCTGATGAAACTGACGTTCATCGACTCAACACGTCGTGCATCGCGTTGATGACCACGCGTCGAGGCTTCTGCGGAAGGCCGACGTCCGCGGACATCTTTGACGTCGTTGAGCCGGTGATCGTGCCGACGCCGAGGCGCAGCATTCGATCGTTGCCGAAATCAAGATAGATCGGCACGCTCGTGCGGAATTCCGGCGGCACGCCGGCCTGGGTGATGGTGCCGGAGATCCTGTACTTGCCACCGCCGAGATCCGCGACGTCGAGTGCCGACGTCAGCGTGGGGATGTCGGTGCCGTGCACCCACTGGCTGAAGAAGTAGTCGAGTTTGCCGTTCCCCGCGAGATCCAGGTCTTTCGTCATGTGGCGCTCCGCCACGGCTTGGAAATCGTCGGTCGACGGATTCTTGCCCGACCACGTCTTGACGAAATCCATCATCAGCGACCTGAATGCACGATCCGGATCCTGGACTCCGTCCTCGCGCATCACCATCCGGATCATGTGCAGGACGTACGCGCCCTTCGCATAAATCATCGCCTGCGCGGCACCCGGCGACCGCCGTGTCGCCAGCCGGAATCCTTGCGTGATGGCGCCGGCGTCGGAGTTGGGAATGCCCGTCGTCTTGCCGAGTATCTCGGCACGGCGGAGTTCCCAAAACGTGTTTGCGTTCTTGCGGCCGTTGGGACCGCCGGTGAGTTCCACCGCCAGCCCGGAGGTGAACTCTGCGAAGCCCTCGGACAGCCATTGATCGCGGTAACTCGACCACCCGACTTGATGTCCCCACCACTGGTGCGCGACTTCATGCCACGCGACCGTGTTGCCGAACTCCTTGAGGCCCTGGATGAGCCGCGGGTCGAGGTCGGCGAACGCAAAGTCCGTCGACGAGACGAACGACGTCGTCGGCAGAAACACGAGCGTCGGCCACGACTGGCCGAATGTCATCTGAGGCTGCTGCGTGACGGACAGATGTTTGTACGGCGGCGGGCCAAAGAAGATCTTGCCGAGCCGCTCGGTGTTCAGCGCGTCCGCCATCGCGTTGTTCGCCATCGACCCTGAAGGCGTTCCGCGATGCGTGAACACGTCCACGCTGACGCCCGAGTCGGCGTCGTTGCGTGACGTCTTTTCGTAGTCGCCATAGTTGAATCCGGCGACGCGGATGGGGACGTCGCTTCGCCAGGCCGCGACTTTCTGTCCGCCGTCGGCCTTCTCGCTGATCAGTTCGCCAACGGCGACGAGCACGTTCTTCGATGGATAGCGAAACGTCATCGTGTACGTCGCGAGATCGTCGAACGTGCCGAGATTCGGGTACCAGCTGTCGCGCGCGCCCACCGAATAGCGTCCGTCGCTGCCGTCGAGCACGTCGCGTCCCTCGTAAGTGAGGGTGAGACGCACCGCGACACCGCGCGGGAGCGGCTCGCTGAACTGCAGCGCGACATCCGCGCCGCGCAGCTCGTCGCGAAACATCCGGGTAAAGAGACCTGCCGGGCGCGGCTCCTGAAGGACGGCGACCGGAGTGGGCGATCCGGATCCGCGGTCGAGCGTCGCCGACAGAATTCGCAGTCGTTCGAAGATTTCGATGGGCAGCACGCGAATGCCGTCGGCCATCGGCGTCAACGTGATGATCGTCGTGCCGCGCAATCCGCTGCCTTGAAGCGTCGTGTCGATGTCGTAGTGCGTGGCGTCGGCCAGGAGGCGGATCGGCTTTCCGCGTCCGCGGACCGCGTCGCGCGCGAACGCGCTCGAGTACCACAAGCCGCCGTTCGTCTTGTCGAACGACACGAGCGCCACTTCTTCGCCGCCAAAGAACGCGAACCGCGACGTCAGGTTCGAGACACCGAGCGGATCGACCGCCAGCAGCACCGGCGAATAGTTCTGGCCCTCGACGAACGCGAGGAACACG
>Ga0097621_100001233_pt1 | contig 17715 bp, 13 predicted proteins | sample KBSMisM72_FD_73165 | JGI IMG/M metagenome (GOLD analysis project Ga0097621, IMG submission 73165) | Miscanthus rhizosphere microbial communities from Kellogg Biological Station, Michigan, USA - KBS Miscanthus M7-2 (version 2) (version 2) | ecosystem: Host-associated > Plants > Roots >... | reverse complement strand
TCGGCCGCTCGACTGGGCAGGCTACGTCCGCGGCGGCATGGAAGTGTTCTGCGGCCCCGCGGGCTGTGACGGCGACACGATGCTGAAGGAAGGGGCCGTCGGAATTTTTGCGGAGCAGCTTGCCAGGCGTCTGGAAGAGACGGCGCCGAGGACTGCCCGAGGGGCGCACGCTTGAGTGGCGCCACGATCGCTCACCCGGTCGGAGACGCGCGACCCGGGGGTCACGGATCAGGCCAGGTCGACAGGCGCAGCGGCCTCACGCAGCGCGACTTCGCCCGCGATTATCTCGATCCGCTGAAGCCGGTGATCGTGACCGACGCGTTCGAACACTGGCGCGCGGCGCGGAGGTGGACGCCCGGCTTCTTTCGCGAGGCGTACGGTTCGCGATCCGTCACCGTCGATGGAGTTCAGCACACACTGTCCGGCCTTCTCGATTTGATCGAGCGATCGAACGCGGCGGCGCCGGCTCCCTACTTGCGCAACGTGGCGATTGCGGATTGGGCGCCCGAACTGCTGGCGGACATTCAGCCACTTCCGGTCCAGATCCGGCCGAACTGGCTGGACAGCCCGCTGTTTCCGGAGCGGCCGTCGCTGACATCGCTGGAGTTGTACATCGGCGGCGCGGGCGCGTCGTTTCCGACGCTGCACTTCGACAACATGCACACGCACGCGTTCCTGATGCAGCTGTTCGGCTCGAAGGAATACGTGGTGTACTCTCCGGCCCAGACCCGGTGGCTGTACCCCCGGCCGGGCATCGAGGCCAACAAATCGTCGATTGACGATCTCGATCATCCCGACCTGACGCGGTTTCCGCTGTTTGCCCGCGCCGTGCCCGGGCGGTGCGTGCTGCGGCCCGGGGAGATGCTGTTTGTCCCGTCCGGCTGGTGGCACACCGCGCGGATCCTCGAACCGAGCATTACCGTGTCGGCCAACGCGGTGAACGCGAGCAACTGGGAGGACTTCGCGGGCGACTACCTCCGCTCCGCTTCCCGGCATCGGTCGCCGAAAGCCCTCACTCTGCTCACGGCCTACCTGAAGGTGTTTCGTTTCATCGAGCAATTCGCGCCGTGACCGTGACAGACGGGACCGCCCGTCTCCGCGGACGGCTCGCGGGCGTCGTCGCGGCCCTCGCGCTCGCTCTGTGCGCGATCGGGTTCGCGCAGAACCGGTCGGTCGTGCGCGATGTCGTCTGGCCGGGCTTCGACGTGCAGTATCGGGAGCTGGCGTCGGCCCAGACGCTGCTCGACGAAGGGTACGGACCAGACTCCTCGTACTCACGCGAACACGCCTGGTACAACCCGATGACCGCGTGGATCATCGCGGCGGCGAGCCGGGCGACCGGCATGCCGGCGCCGACCGTGGTCAACAGGCTCGGACCCTACGTCAATCTGACCGCGCCGGTGGCGCTGTTCGTGATGACGGCGGTGCTGTTCGACGGGGTTGTTGCCGTCGCCGCGCTTGCCGCGTTCATTTTTCTCGTCGGCACTGAATTCCCGTTCTACTACTCGGCCGCCTACTCGCCGTGGTTCGCGCCGGAGAGCTTCGGGCAGGCGCCGCTGTACCTGCTGCTCGCGGCCGTCTGCCGGGCGTTCCGGCCCGGTTCGTCGCTCGGCTGGTCGGCGACTTGCGGCGTGCTCCTGGGAGTGACGTTCCTGACACACACGGCCCCGGCGCTGCTCGGCGGCGCGGTCATCGTCCTGGCCGGTGCGTTCGAGATGCGCCGGCTCGGCGGTCCGCGCGAGAGCCTTCCGCGTATTGCTGTGACGATGGCCGTGGCGCTGGCCGTCTCTCTGCCGTTTGCCTTCGAGATTCTGTGGCGTTATCACCTGAAGATCGTCAACGAACTGCCGAGCGCCTCCCCGAGCAATCTTCTCGATCTCAACGAGCTGCCCTCGCTCGCCCGCACGATTGCGCTGCCCGTCGCCGTGGCAGCCGCGGCGCTGGGGCTTCGCGCCGCAAGACGCTTGAACCAGGGAATGCGGGTCACGCTCGCCTTCGCCGCGGTCGTCGTCCTGCTGCTGGCCGCCCACGTCGTGCGTCTCCTGCTGGGGAAGGTGGGCATTCACGTGCCGCCGGTTGTGCCGGCGCTTCATTTCTTCTTCTACCTGATGACACTGGTGGCGGTCGGTGTCGGCGTGGCGATCGCCGACGCCAGCGCTGCCGTCGTCAGGCGCCTGCGGCGGGGGAGCGCCGCTGCCGACGGCGGGTTTGCCGGCGGGCTTGTCGCGTGCGCCGTGACCGTCGTCCTGGTCGCTGTCGCATACCCCCGCTATCTGCAGCGGCGCGACTTCACCGACACGAAGACCGAGGCAACCGAGCTCAGCGAGAGGTTCCCGGCAGACGTCGTCGCCTGGATCCGCGCCAATACCGATCCGGAGGATGTCTTCCTTTGTACTGACGATGCGAGCTTGTATGTCGTCCCGCCGGCGGGCCGGAAGGTCGTCGCGACGAACCGGTATTTTTCGAACCCGTACGTCGACTGGAAGGGGCGGGATGCTGCGCGGGCGCGGATGTTCGAGCTCCTGAAGCGGCAGGACGTCCCGGGTTTCCGCGCGGCCGCGGCTCAGTACGGCGTGCGATTCGTCCTGCTGACGCGCGATCGGTCACGGGAGTGGCTCCGGCCTTCCGGGCTTCTCCCCCGCGACCTGCCCGAGGTCGAAGCCGATGGCCTGAAGGGCCTTCCGGCATTCGCGCTGGCGTTCCAGAACGAACGATTCGCGATTTTCGCGGTCAAGGACGCCGGCTGGATCGCCGAGCAGCACGCCGGCGTGTCGAATCCAGCCGCAGGCAGCCGTTAGTCGTGGTCAATGCCGAAGCGTGCAGCCGTGCGCACAAGGTGTGCCACGTGGCACATCGAAATATCTGAGAGAAATGTCAGCTCCGTTCGGGGTCGAGCGCCTCAGGGTGATGTATGTCGGCGGAAAGTTGACCTTCGGAAGTCTCGGCAAGGAGTCATTTGTCATCTATTAGGGTGACTTTGGTCTGACAATTGTGGGCTAATGGTGTGCTTTTATGGCACTGGACAGCGCTCGGACGCAGAAGTCGCGAAATTCGACGCCGAATCCTTGAGGTTTGGCAGGCAGACAAAGAGTGTCAAATGGCGACCCGTTTGCACAACACGGGTTGGGCCGCACCGTAACAATCGTGGCTTTCCGGCGATTCTGAAACGATCTCGAACCGGAGTTGCACGCCCCCGCGAGGGGGCGCTTGAGAGACGCCTGTGAGAAATGAACGACCCGGACAACTGCTCGGTAACAGCATCGTCATTCGCGAGCTCCAGGAAGAGATCGACGATGTCGCGCGATCCGACGCCAAGGTCCTCATTACAGGGGAAAGCGGGTCGGGCAAGGAGCTGATTGCCCACGCCGTGCATGCGCGAAGCCCGCGGGCGGCACGCCCGTTCGTGGCCGTGAACTGCGCCGGCGTGCCCGAGACGCTGCTCGAGTCGGAGCTGTTCGGCCACGTGAAAGGCAGCTTCACCGGCGCCTATCGCGATCGCCCGGGCAAGCTCGAGCTCGCGCATCACGGCACGATCTTCCTCGACGAAATCGGCGAGATGACGCTCCGGATGCAGGGGCTGCTCCTGCGGTTCCTCGAAACGGGCGAATTGCAGAAGGTCGGCGCGGATCAGACCGCGGGCCGTGTGAACGTCCGCGTGATCGCGGCGACCAACCGGACCCTGCGCGACATGATCGCCCAGGGACAGTTCCGCGAAGACCTCTTTTACCGCCTCAACGTCATTCATCTCGTGGCGCCTCCGCTCCGCGAGCACAAGGACGACATCCCGCTGCTGGTCGAGCACTTCCTGGCCCGTTTCGCCGCCGACGGCCGCTTCACGCCGAAGGAAATCAGCCCCGAGGCCTTCGCCACGATGATGGACTACTCGTGGCCGGGCAACGTGCGCGAGCTGGAGAACGTGATCGAGCGGTGCGCGGTGACCGGCGCCAAGAAGCTCATCGAGCCGGAGGATCTCCCGCCGGACGTGCGCGCCAACCGCGGCGGCTGGGCGCGGCGCGAGCGCCGGCGCGGCATGGCCGACGAGCTGTACAAGCGCATCATCGATCAGCGCGAATCGTTCTGGACCGTCGTGTACCCGTTATACATGCAGCGCGAGATCACGCGTAGCAGCGTCCGCGATCTGGTCCGGAAGGGCCTCAAGGAAGCGCGCGGAAACTACAAGATCGTCGCCCGCATGTTCAACATGGAAGACAGCGAGTACAAGCGGTTCCTCAATTTCCTGCGCAAGCACGACTGCCAGGTGCCGTTCAAGGAATTCCGCGAGTAGAAAGGTCGAGTACCAAATGACTCCCACATATCGGCATATCGCCGCAGCGTCACTGATCCTGCTGTGCGCAGCCGCGCCCCTGGCCGCGCAAGCGCCGGCTGCCGCCGAACCGGCGAAGCCGGCGGCTGGTGCGTCAGCTGCACCGGCTGCCGCGCCGACCGTGCCCGCAGGGCCGACTCTGCCGTCCGATTATGTCGTCGGCGCTGAAGACGTACTGAGCGTGGTGTTCTGGCGCGAGCGCGAGATGTCGGCTGACGTCCTGGTGCGGCCGGACGGGCGGATTTCGCTCCCGCTGCTGAACGACGTCGAGGTAGCCGGGCTCACCCCCGACCAAATCCGGGAGCGGGTCATCGAACTCGCCAAGAAGTTTGTCGAGGAACCCAGCGCGACCGTTGTCGTCAAACAGATCAACAGTCGCAAGGTTTACATCACCGGCAACGTCGAGCGCCCGGGGCCGTTCCCGTTGCTGCGCCCGACGACGATTCTGCAGCTCATCTCGCTCGCGGGCGGGCTGAAGGAGTTTGCGAAGGCAGGAGACATCGTCGTGGTCCGCGTAGAGGGAGCTCAACAGGCGACGTTTCAGTTCAACTACGACGACGTGAAGAACCGGAAGGGCCTGTCGCAGAACATTCTGTTGAAGCCGGGCGATACCGTTATCGTACCGTGATCCCTCCTGCCTGCGGGTCGCTTCGTGTCTGGGTGGTGGTGTTGGCCCTGCTGGTAACGGTGCGCCCGGCGGCAGCGCAGATCCCCGTGCCGGATGCGGCAGGGCAGATCCCGGCGCCTGATCAGGAGCCGTTACCGGAGCCGACGGGACCGATCGGTCCGGCGACGGCTGATTCGCAGCGCCCCGGGGTGACGCCAACCGTGCAGACGCAGCGGCTCGACCTGGGGTTCTCGTTTTACGGCGCGCTCGACCAGACATCCGTGACCGACGTGCGCCACGTGTTCAGCTCGGAACCTCTCCTGGACGACCGCGTCGGCTTCGGAGGCGGAACCGCGAACCTGACCTATACGTACGCCGGCAAGGAGAACACGTTCGCCGCGGTAGGCGGAAGCGGTCTCCGGAACTATACGGCCACCACAACCAGCGTCTTCTATCCGAGCGACGTGTACGGCGGGCTGACCTTCTCGCGCCGGCTGAGCCGGCGAGTCCGGCTGACCGGCAGGGAAATTGTCACGTTCACGCCGTACTACAGCTTCGGCATGTCACAGCCCACGGGCGGCTTCACGGACCTGGTTCCGTCGCTGTCGGCCACGCCGCAGCTGACATCGCCGGGCGTCGCGCCGCAGTTCGATCAGGCGATTAACCGGGTCAATTCCCTGACGACCGATACGACGGTGGGTGTCACGTGGACGTTGAATCAAAAGTCATCGGTCACGGCGGGCTATAGTTACTACCACACCGACTCGGCAGCAGACGCGGCGTCCTCATACCGTGTCAACAACATGGGGGCGAACGGGTCGTATCAGTACCGGAAGAGCCGGTACATGACGCTGCACTTCGGGTACGGCTTCTACCGGAATCAGCTCCCCGGACTGAATCAGTTCCCTGGACTGATTGTTCCTTACTACGACGAGCACAACCTCGACCTGGGCATCGGCTACCGGCGCCCGCTCTCGTTCTCGCGGCGCAGCATCCTCTCGTTCAATCTCGGTTCGACAATGATCACGAACGGGGTGAGTCACTACTTCTACGTGACGGGTGACGCTGGGCTCACGCACCAGTTGAGTCAGTTCTGGACGCTCGGGGTCAGCTACAACCGCGGCGTGTCGCGGTCGGGTGGCCTGGCGGCGCCGTTCGTGTCGGACGTGGGTGCGCTGTCCGTGGGAGGCTTGTTGACCCGCCGCCTGTCCGTGGCCGGCATCGGCTCGTTCTCTCGGGGCAATACGGCGGTCGGGACTTCGAACGCGTACGACGCTGCATATACAACCGGGCGTCTGACATATGAGCTGACGCGGTTCCTTCCCGTTTACACCGAGTACATCTACTACTTCTACCGCTTCAGCACGTCCAACGGCCTTGCCGGGAATTTCCCCATGAACATCAATCGGAATGGCGTTCGCCTGGGGCTTGCGTACTCGATTCCCCTCATCGGCCGGAGGCCGCAACGCCGATGATGCCCGGCCGCAGTTACACGCCGGCCACCATCCGGTGGATCATCCGGAACCGCAAATGGCTGCTGATCGGCCCGATGCTGTTTTTCGGTGCGCTCTCGCTAGCCGTGACGTACGTGATGAAGGACGAGTATCGCGCCCAGACGCTGATCCTCGTCGTGCCCCAGCGGGTGCCCGAAAAGTACGTCGGGCCGGCCGTGGCCGAGACCATCGAGCAGCGGTTGCAGTCGATCAGCCCGCAGATCATGAGCGAGTCCCGGCTCGAGCGGATCATCACGGAGCTCGACCTCTATCCCAACAAACGCGGCAAGCGCGGCGGGATGGAAGAAATCGTCGCGGACATGCGCTCCGACATCAACGTCGAGATCATGAGGGGCGACCTGTTCAGGGTGACCTACACCGGCAGCAACCCGTACAAGGTGATGCAGGTCACCCAGCGGCTCGCGTCGTTGTTCGTCGAAGAGAACCTCAAGGACCGCGAACAGCTGGCGGTCGGCACGAATCGTTTCCTCGAATCGCAGCTCGACAACACCCGCCGCGCACTTGAAGAGCAGGAGCGAAAAGTACGAGAGTACCGGCAGACACACGCCGGTGAGCTGCCGTCGCAGGTCGGCGCGAACCTCCAGGTGCTGCAGGCCGCATCGTTCCAGTTCCAGTCCGGCGAGGAGACGCTCAGCCGCGATCGCGATCGGCGCATCGAGCTCGAGCGGACGCTCGCGGAGTTGAATCAGGCGGAGCAGGACGCCCGCGACAAAGAGAAGGAAAAAGCCAAGAAGTCGGGCGATACAGCGGCCGCTACCGTCGTCGCTCCGGCTCCTTCCACGGGGGGCGCGGAAACCCCGGCGGCGAGCGTGTCACCGACGTCGCTGACGCCGACCACGGATCTCGCGACCAACCTGGCGCGTCTGTCGGCGCTGCAGCGATATCTCGCTGACCTGCAGACCCGGCTCAAGCCCGGCCATCCCGACGTCGTCCGGGCCCAGCGTCTGATCGCCGACATGCAGCGGGCCATCAGCGCGAGCCAGGGCGGCGCACCAGGGGAAATCGTCTCGCTGGATCCGGCGGCGGCCGTCCGCAGCGCCAGAATCACCCAGGTGCGCGCGCAGATCGACAACATCGACAAGGAGATCGCACGGAAGGCCGCGGAGCAGGAAAAGCTGAAGCTGCAGATTCAGACGCTGCAGAGCCGCGTCGAGAATGAGCCGACGCGCGAATCGGAGCTGATTAGCCTGACGCGCGACTACGACACGTCGAAGGCCACGTATCAGAGCCTGCTGGCGCGCCGGGAGGAAGCCGGCATCGCCGCGGACCTTGAACGCCAGCAGGTCGGGCAGCAGTTCAAGACGCTCGACCCGGCGCGGCTGCCGGAAAAGCCGTCCGGGCCGAACCGTCAACGGATCAACCTGATTGCGGCCGGCGTCGGGCTCGTGCTCGGCATCGGCCTGACCGTACTCCTCGAAATTCGCGATCAGAGCTTCAGAAACGCCGTGGAGATCGTGCCGGTTCTGTCCCTGCCTGTGCTCGCCTCCGTGCCGGCCATCATGACCCGGACCGAGCGGTTGCGCGCGAGGCGCCTGGTGCTGGCGGTGATGACCCTCTTCCTGACCCTGGCCGGGTCAGGGGGCGCGGTAGCTTACAAGTACGGATTCATCGACTTCGCGGCTTTCAAGTTCTGGTAGACGACTGCCCATGTACGAGAGCTTCTACGGATTGCAGGAGCGGCCGTTCGATCTGACGCCGGATCCGCGCTACCTGTTCCTGACGCCCAAGCATCAGGAAGCGCTGACCAACCTGCATTACGGCATCACCCAGCGCAAAGGGGTGACGATGGTGCTCGGGCCGGCCGGCACCGGGAAGACGACGCTCGTCCGCGCCGCACTCGCCGCGGTCGCCGAGGGAGGCGGACACTGTATCTCCGTCAGCAACCCGACCCTGACGCGCGGAGAGTTCGTTGAGCTCCTGGCACGGGGGTTCTCCTTGAGCGCGGCGGCGGCCGGATCGAAGACGACGCTGCTCGCCGAGCTCGAAGTCCGGCTGCGCGAATATCTGGCGGCCGGCATGGCGACGGCGCTCGTCATCGACGAAGCGCAGGGACTGTCCGATGAACTGCTCGAAGAGGTTCGTCTGCTCGTCAATCTCGAAACCGACACGGCGAAGCTCCTGCCGGTCGTGCTGGCCGGCCAGGAAGAGCTGTCAGAACGCCTGGCCAGGCCGTCGTGCGCAGCGCTCAAGCAGCGCGTGGCGCTGCGCTGCCACCTGCTTCCGCTGAGCGCGCGCGAAACCGCGCAGTACATCGCCAGCCGCCTGCGAATGGCGGGCGGCGTGCCCGGCGACGCGTTCACCCGCGATGCCATTGATATCATCCATCAGCGCTCGGGCGGTATTCCGCGGACGATCAGCGTAATCTGCGACAACTCCCTGATGTCGGGCTTTGCCGTCGATCAGCGTCCGGTCGGCCGGAAGCTGGTTCTCGAGGTCTGCCGGGATTTCGACTTCGAGACTCCGCTCGCGCCGCCGGTGCCGCAGCTTGCGCCGCGGCCGGCCGCGGCTGCCGTTCCACTGAAGCCTGTTTCGCCGCCGCCGCTCGCCGCGCCGCCATCGGCGGCGGCAGCACCGGTCTTGCCGCCGGCGCCCCGGCCGGATGCCGAAGGCGGCGCCAAGCCGGAGGATACGGACGAACGATTGTTCGCGACTTTTGGCCGCCCGGCCCCGCGGTCGTGGTTTTCGCGATGAGGATGCGTAGACCATGAGCCGTCTGACCGAAGCCTTGCGGCGCGCCAACGAAGGCGCGGCGGCGGCGCCCGTGGACTCCCACGAGTCGATCGACACTTTTCCGATCGAGGCGGAGGAGGCTGAGCCCGTTCGAGCGGCCGTGCCGATGGAACCCGCCGACGAGGAACTCCCGCCGCAGTCCGGCGAGCACACGCTGACGCGGCGGCCCGATTCCATGGGCCGGCGCGTGAAGAGCGACTCGTCGGGCCGATCGATCCAGGTCGATCCGGCCGGCACCCGCGTCCAGGACCAGACGGCTCCGCCGGCATCCGCCGGACCGGAGGCCCAGCTCGCGGTGTTCACCGAGTTCAACAAGAAGCTCGTCGAACGGCTGGTGGTGCCCAACGGGGCGCCGCATACGATGATCGAGGAGTACCGGAAGCTCGCCGCGGCGCTGCATCACGCCCAGCTGGCTCACGGCACCAAGGTGATCATGGTCACCAGCGCCAGCCCCGGCGAAGGGAAGACGCTCACGGCCTCCAACCTGGCGCTGACGCTCAGCCAGTCGTACCAGCGCCACGTGCTGCTGATCGACGCGGACCTGCGCAAGCCGACGGTGCATACGGTGTTCGGCGTCGAGAACGCGGCCGGGCTGATCGACGCCCTGCGCCAGGCGCCAGAGAAGACCGACCGGCACGTACCGCTGGTGCAGGTGTCTACGCGGCTCGAGCTGCTGCTGAGCGGCGGCGTGACACCCGACCCGATCAGCCTGCTGACGTCGGACACCCTGCGAGGCCTGCTGAAGGACGCGTCCGAAGCCTTCGACTGGGTGATCGTGGACACACCCCCCGCCGCGTTCCTGCCCGACTGCAATCTCATGTCGTCGGCCGTGGATGCCGCGCTCATCGTGGTCCGGGCCTTCGTGACGCCGTATCCGCTCGTGCAGCGCGTGGTCGAAGCCGTTGGCCACGACAAGGTGCTCGGCGTCGTCCTCAATCACGCAGAGCAGTCGCCGCAGTCCGGTTACTACGGCTACGGCTACGGCTACAGTTACGGCGGCTACGGCTATGGCTACAGCGGCGGCCTCAACCCGAACACCAAGCCCTGATCGTTTCGATCGGCCCGCGGCAACTGCGCCGCACTTACGAGAATTCAATCGCGGCCATCCTGAGCGCGTCGGGTAACAATTACGCAGCCAGTACGCGAAAACTGAAAAATCCTGCGTTGAACGGCCTGCGTGCGCCAGACTCCCGCGCTGTGAAACCTGTGTAAACACAACATGTTAATCGATAAGAGTCAGTGCGACTCTTTGGCACTTCGTTTGCTCATCAGTGGTAGTGATCGCTACCAAAGTTTCACAAATCAGCAGCACGCTGATCCTCTTCAGCGTGCTTGCCATTCAGCCAGCTGCCGCGCAGTGGACGCCGCCGATCGGTATTCCTGCGCCGTCATTCGGCATCACCAACGTTGCGCCGGCCGTTCCCAATCCGTGGACGGCGAGCACACCGGGGTTCTACTACGTCGAGCCCACCAAGGCCGGCTCGACTGACACCAGCAACACCTACGGCACGCCGGCCAAGCCTCGAAAAACCATTCCGTGGACGCTGCCGGCGGGCGCCGTTGTGGAACTGCACGGGGTCTACGACGCGTCGCACAGCAGCCCCGCGACGATTGTTTCCAACGGCACCGCGGGCGCGCCCGTCTTTATCCGGGGCGTGAGCACCACGAGCCGGCCGATCGCGCACCGCTCCTGGGAAATCCGGGGGAGCTACCTGGTCGTCGAGAACATCGAGTTCGGTCCCATGGCGGATCAGTCCGATACAGGCTCGATGGTGGTCCTGCTGCCTTCGGACCACGTGGCGGTGCGCCACAACGACGTCCACGGCCTGCCGGTTCTTGGCGGCGGTATCGGGGTCGTGAACTGGGAAGTCCCGTACGGCGTCGTGTATACCGGTCCCGGCTACCTCGACAACATCGTCCTCTGGGACAACCTGATTCACGACAACGGCGATTTGAGCGCCACCTTCGACCAGGACGTGCACGGGATCTCGGTGAGCGACCACGTCCGCTATCTCTGGGTCGTGGACAATCAGATTTACCGGAACAGCGGCGACGGGATCCAGATCAACGCGCAGGACACCATGGTGGCAAGCACGCACCATATCTACGTCGGCCGCAACGTGTCGCATCACAACAAGCAGAGCGGATTCTGGGTCAAGAGCGCGGCAGACGTGATCTTCTCGCAGAACGAATCGTACGGGCACCGGCCGAGCAATTCGTCGCTCGGGCAGTGCATGGGTGGCCAGTACGGGCCTGACTGGGTGTGGTTCCTGTACAACCACGTGCACGACTGCGAGTTCGGCATCACGCAGATGTCCGACAACCAGGAGCACTCGCGCTGGTTCCTCATCGGAAACATCATCGAGAACATCCACCGCTCGCAATCGAGTGATCCGAGCGATTCGTGGGGGCCGTCGGCCATCATGATGTCGGGCGGCTACGAGCGGCATGTCATCAACAACACGATCTACAACACCGACTCGGGCGTCAACATCTCCACGCCGGTCGGGACGCTCGAAATCGCCGACAACATCATCTCGACGATTACGCAGCCGCTCGGGAGCCATGTGCTGCTCGGATTCGCGCAGATCGCGGCCAACACATCGTTCCATCACAACCTGTTGTTCGGTGACGCGCGCATGGATTGGGCCAACGGCCAGACGCATTTCACGGCCGCGCAGCTGGCGATGGCGCAATCACTCTCGACCGATCCGCAGTTCGTGAACGCCGCCGGCAGCGACTTTCATATCCTGACGACGTCGCCCGCGAAGAACACCGCCGAATTCAACGCCGCCCACGCCACCTTTCAGGCGCGGTACGGCGTCAGTATCGCGTTTGACGCCGCCGGCCGCGCGCGCCAGGGCACGACGACCGACATGGGCGCGTACCTGGCCAACCAGGTGGCGGCCCCGACAGCGCCGGCCCATCTCTCCCTGACGCTGAAACCGTGAAGGGTCTGTAAGCGTCCGTTCGGGTTCGGCATCCTGATATGCTTTGAGGAGATGGTGGCCTGCCGAACCCTACGAGCGGTCGCTCTTCTCGCTGGTCTCAGCGCGCTGGACCCGCGCGCGGCGTCGGCGCAATGGACGCCCCCAATCGGCATTCCCGCACCTTCATTCGGCATCTTCGACACCGCACCGCCGTCGCCGTCGCCATGGGCGAGCCCGACGTCCGGCTTCTACTACGTAGATGCCACGAAGCCCGGCAGCACCGATTCCGGGAACCCCTTCGGGGCGCCGGGGCGACCGCGTGCGACGATCCCGACTGACTTGCCGCCCGGTGCGGTCGTTGAGTTGCACGGGACGTACGACGCGTCTCACGCCGATTCTGCGAGGATTGTCTCGCGGGGCACGGCCGCCCGGCCCGTGTTCATCCGCGGTGTGAGCGCCGAGAACCGTCCGCTCGCGCGCCGCTTCTGGGAAGTCAAAGGTACCTACCTCATCATCGAAAACATCGAGTTCGGCCCGTTGCCCGACCAGTCGGATACCGGATCGCTCGTGATCCGGCTGCCCGCGAGCCACGTGGCGCTGCGGAACAGCGATCTGCACGGCACGCTCGACAGCGGCGGCCTCGGCGTCGTCAACTGGGAAGTCCCCTACGGAGTCGTCTATACCGGATCGGGCGTCATCGACAACGTCGTCATCTACAACAACACGATTCACGACAACGGCAACGTGAACGCCACCTACGACCAGGACAATCACGGGATCGCCGTCAGCGATCATGTCAACAACCTGTGGGTGGTGGACAACCAGCTGTACCGCAACAGCGGCGACGGCATCCAGATCAACGCCGGCACGGGGCAGGGCGCGACGACGCATCACATCTACGTCGGGCGAAACATCGCTCACCACAACAAGCAGACCGGCTTGTGGGTGAAGCAGGCGACCGACGTCGTCCTCTCCGAGAACGAAACGTACGGGCACCGTCCGAGCAACTCGTCGCTCGGGCAGTGCATGGGCGCCCAGTACGCGCCCGACTGGGTGTGGTTCCTTTATAACCACATACACGACTGTGAGTACGGGATCGCGCAGGTGTCCGACGACGGGGGAAAGGCGCACACGTTCATCATTGGCAACGTCATCGACAATATCCATACGTCGCAGCTGAGCGATCCAACGGACGCGTGGTCGCCGTCGGCCATCATGATGGCCGGCGGCTACGAGCGGCACATCGTCAACAACACGATCTACAACGTCGACTCGGGCGTGAATATCGCGTCGCCGGTCGGCTCGCTGGACATCGCCGACAACATCATTTCGAATGTCACGCAGGCGCGGGCGAGCCACGTGAACCTGTCGTTCTCCGCGCTGGCGCCCAATGCGACGTTTCACCACAACGTGCTGTTCGGCGATCCGCGTATCGACTGGGGCGGCGGCCAGACGCACCTGAACGCTTCGCTGCTCGCCATCGCCCGATCGTTCGACACGGATCCGCAATTCCTGGATGCACCGAACCGGAACTTCCACGTCGCGCTGAGTTCGCCGGCGGCGAACAACGGCGAGTCGAACGTCGCATACGCCACGTTTCAGCAGCGCTACGGCTTCAGCATCGCCGTTGATGCGGACGGCCGCGCGCGGCCGAAAACGGTGACGGCGGATATCGGCGCGTACCTGCCAGGTGTACCGCCGGCGAACGCACCGGCCCCGTCCGATCCGGCTCCGCCGTCGGTCGAGAACTGCGGGCCGACGTCGATGCCTGCAGCGCCGCCCGACTTCAGGCTCGTGAGCCAGGGAGGCGGCACCGTCAGGGTGGCATGGACGACGCCCACGGCCTGCGGCGTGCCCACGTCGTACATCCTGGAGGGCAGCGCCGCGCCGGGCGAGGCCGGTCCCAGCCTTGAGGTGCCGGCTTTGCCGACGATGTATCAGGGCGTGATACAGCCGGGTACGTTCTACATGCGTGTGAAGGCCCGCAATACGCTGGGCATCAGTCCGCCGTCGAATGAAATCGAGGTCGGCGGCGTGCCGGGCGCGCCCGGATCGCTCAGGGCTACGGTCAATGGCGCCTCGGTGACGCTGACCTGGAGCGCGCCGATTACCGGCGGCACGGCCGGCGGCTTCGTCGTCGAAATCGGATCGGCGCCCGGCCTCGCGAACATCGCCTCCGTGACGCTTCCCAGGAGCTCGACATCGACCGCGCAGGTGGTCCCGGCCGGCACCGCGTACCTCAGGGTGAGGGCCATCAGCATCGCCGGCGTGAGCGAGCCGTCGAACGAAGTCCGGGTCACCGTTCGGTGACCGGCCGCGCAGCTTCCATTTCATCGCGTGCCGCTGCGAGTCTCGCCGTGTTTCAGGTGGCCGTCGCCGCGGGCCTCTCCGTGCTGCTGTCGACGTGGACGTATCTCATCGGCAAGGGCCTGATCATGTCCGCCGGCGAGATGGACATGGGAATGGACGATCTGCCAGCCGACACGATCCGCCAGGTGGCCGCGAGCTTCGTGGCGTCGTTCGCGATCTGGGCGGGACTTCTGGTGCTGGCGTTGGGTATCGCCGCTGCGGTCGCGGACGTTCTGTATCGCGATGATCGTCAGGGATTCCGCGTGGCGCTGCGCCGCACGGCGGTGGCAACCCTCTGGTTCGTGGTGTGGGCGGCGGCTGTGCTCGCACTCAACAGCATCCGCCACGACGAGATTCGCCATCCGGCTGCCGCGGTGCGCGCGTACGCGCAGGGCAACCAGCACTGGTTCAGCGGATCGTCGGCGGCGGCGCCGGGGAAGATTGAGCGCGAACCGCTGGCGGGCCGGGGACGCCTGCGCGGAATCGCTGTCCTGTTTCCCGTGCTCTGGAGCGTGGCGCTCCCCCTGCCTGCCGGGTGGCGGCGTCCGAGCCGGCCCGCGCTGTGGGGAGCGGCGATTCTCCTGTCGTGGGTGGCGTGGTGGGGTCTCTGGCGGCTCCTGCCGTGGACTGCGATCGAGGCGTTGACGGGGTAGCGCATCGTGAACCGCTCGACGTGGCGAATCGTGGTGTGGGCGGCGTTCCTGATCGCCGCGGCCGTGCGTCCGGGCATCGATGCGATCGATCGATGGATCGTCACGTTGTGCTGGAACGTTCCGAGCGAGTGGAACGCGGTGGCCGAGGCGGCCATGCGAACCGGCGTCGTCGAATCTCGAATCGGCGGCCGCCCGGCGCCCTGGCGGCAGGCGAGTGTTCTGCCGCTCGACGGATCGCGGCTGGCGGTCGTCACCGTGTCCGACATGACCACGGCGGCGTCCACGTTCATCAACGAGCAGTACGACGTTCTTGGCATCCTCGCACGGACGACGTCGGATGCGGCGCTCGTCACCGACGAGACCCGCGGCTACAAGCCGCTGAGCCACATCTGGCCGCTTGTCAGCCGGGAGGGCCGGCTGCGCACGCTCATCGCGATGGCGCCGCTCCGCTCAGAGCCGCCGCGGCTCGGCGTGTTTGCCTACGTCGCGTTGGGCGCGAGCGAAAACGAGTTGCTGTTCGTGTGCCGCCTCGACGCCGCTCCCGGTCCGACCTGGGGTGAACTGGTCCCGAACCGCGACGGCGCGAAAGACGACATGGCCGTCTTCGAGCGCGGCCAGCGCGGCGAACCGCCCATCGCGACATTCGCCTGGGACGCGAGCGCCGGAACGTACCAGGTGAACGCCACGCAGAAGGGTCGCGCGCTCGTGTCCTGGTGGACACCCCGCGCGGGCGAACACGTGACGGTCCCTCGCGATGCCGCCATCGACGATACGATCAGGCGAATTGCCGCGGGATTCCGGCCCGCAGCGCAATGAGCCTCTCACTAGTCGACGGCGACAAAAGTCCTCCAAAGAGCTGACTTCTCAGTCATTCTGGAGCCGCCGATTCGGCGCATTCTTCTAAGTCACTCAGTACCAGTGCTTTAGACAGCCTTCCCTGGGGCCGGTCGCGGAGACGTGTTTGCTCAGAATTGAGGCAAGGAGACGTGTCTGCGAAGCCCGAGTGAACCGATTTCGCCAGCTGAGACTCCGGCCCCGATCCGCCTGATGCTCGTGGTGAGCAACCTCGAGTACGGCGGCGCGCAACGCCAGGTCGTCGAGCTGGCTAATCATCTCGACCCTGCGCAGTTCGACGTCCGGATCTGCTCGCTGTCGTCGTACGTGCCGCTGGCCGACGACCTCCGCCGGCGTGACCAGCTCCACGTCATCACGAAGCGATTCAAATTCGACGCGACCGTCGTCCCGCGCCTGGCGCGGCTGCTCCGGCGCAGCCGGACGGATGTCGTGCAGAGCTACCTGTTCGACGCGGACATCGCCGCGTTTCTGGCGGGACGTCTCGCGGGCTGTTCGCTCGTCGTCGGGTCAGAGCGCAACGCCAATTACGTGATGAAGAAGCGTCAGGTGGTGCTGTACCGCTGGACCCGGCCCTGCGTCGACATGCTCATCGCGAATTCGCACGCGGGCGCCGAGTTCAACCAGCGCGTGGTGGGGTATCCGTCCGGCCGTTACCGCGTCGTGCACAACGGCGTGGACACCGGGCGATTTGCTCCCGCACCGCCGGATGCCATGCGTCGAGAGCTCGGCATCGCGAACGACGAGCTGGTGGTCGGCATGTTCGCGAGCTTCAAGCACCAGAAGAACCATCCGCTGTTCTTCCGGGCCGCGGCGCGTGTGCTCGAGCGCTTCCCGCGTACGCGGCTGCTGCTCGTCGGGGACGAGCTGTACGCGGGCATGCACGGGTCGGACGAGTACAAGCGCGAGGTCCTCGACCTGGTCGAAGCGCTCGGGTTGCGCGACCGCTGCCTCTTTGCGGGGAACCAGGACGCGGTTCACCGCTTCTACGCCGCGTGCGACGTGACCGTGATGTCCTCGCACTTCGAAGGCACGGCGAATGCGGTGCTCGAGTCGCTCTCGTGCGGCGTTCCGGTGGTCGCGACAGCGGTGTCCGACACGGCGATGATTCTTCCGGATGGTCGCGCCGGGTACGTCGTGCCGCCGGGAGACGAGCGTGCGATGAGCGAGCGCATCGAGGCGCTGCTCGGCGACGCCGCCCTGAAAGCGCGCATGGGGCAGGCGGCGCGGGATTGGATTCTCCAGGAATTTTCGAGCGAGCGCCTGGCCGCGAAGACGGCCGACGTCTACCGGCGTGAGCTTCAGAGCGGGCGGATGCGGCGCAGTCCCGCTGCCGTCGCCAGGCCGCGCGCCGCGGATCACCACGCCCGATCATGAGCGCTCCGCGGATCTGCATCGTGTCGCACGCGGCGTTCCGGGCGCTGACCGGCAGCACGACCGGCCATATCGGCGGCGTCGAGCACCAGACCAGCCTGCTCGCAAAATGGCTCGTCGCGAGAGGCTATGCCGTGGATTTCGTCACGTGGCGCGAAGGCGAAGAGGCCGAAGCGATGGTGGACGGCGTCCGCCTGCTCACGGTGTGCCGCCAGGATGAGGGCCTCCCCGGACTGCGATTCGTCTTTCCGCGCTGGACGAGCCTGATCACCGCGCTCCGGCGGTCCGACGCGGACGTCTACTACCACAACACCGCCGAGTGCGTGACCGGCCAGGTCGGCCTGTGGTGCCGCGCCGCCAACAGGCGCTTCGTGTTCTCGGC
>Ga0097621_100001232_pt1 | contig 17726 bp, 9 predicted proteins | sample KBSMisM72_FD_73165 | JGI IMG/M metagenome (GOLD analysis project Ga0097621, IMG submission 73165) | Miscanthus rhizosphere microbial communities from Kellogg Biological Station, Michigan, USA - KBS Miscanthus M7-2 (version 2) (version 2) | ecosystem: Host-associated > Plants > Roots >... | reverse complement strand
TGCCTCGGTAATGGGCCTGCCAAATACTTCCACAGATCTGAAAGTCTCTGACTTTAACGGCGACGGCAAACTTGATCTCGTTTCAGCTGGCGTCTTCACCGGCAATAATCTCCAGGTATATGTTGGAAACGGTGACGGAACCTTTCAGGATGCAGGTTCTTTGGTTAACAACACCGGCGGTGTGTCGGTTGTCGTCACAGATCTCAATGGCGATACGCGGCCTGACGTGGCGGCGTGTGTCAATGGGCAACTGACAATCTCGCTGCTCAACGCCACTCCGGGTGACACGAACAATACTAATTATTTCGTACACCAACAGTATCTTGATTTTCTCCATCGAGAGCCGGATGCAGCTGGTTTTGATTTCTGGTCTAACGAAATCTCGTCGTGTGCGAGTGATGCGCAGTGTGTGGACCTTAAACGCATAAATACTTCCGCAGCTTTCTACCTCTCAATTGAATTCCAGCGGACTGGCTACCTGGTCGAGCGGCTCTACAAAACTGCGTATGGCGATTCACTGGGAACTTCCACGACGGGTGGTACGCATCAACTACCCGTGCCTATCGTTCGTCTAAATGAACTGTTGGTGGACGCGCAACAGATCAATGAAGGCGTGGTTGTTCTGCAACCTGGATGGGCAACCGTGCTTGAAACTAACACTCAGAACTTTCTCTCTCAGTTTGTGCAGCGCCCGCGCTTCCAGGCTGCTTTTCCGACTTCGATGACGCCGGCAGCTTTTGTTGACAAGTTGAATCAGAATGCAGGGAACGTTCTGACCTCAAATGATCATGCGGCATTGTCTGGCCTATTCGGTGGCGCACCAGATACAGCCGACGTGGCCGCTCGCGCACAGGTCTTGAGACAGGTCGCAGAGAACCGCACTCTCTACAATTCAGAATTCAACAAAGCTTTCGTGTTAATGCAGTACGCTGGCTACCTAAGACGCGATCCCAATGGCGCACCGGACTCCGATTATTCTGGTTACGATTTCTGGTTGACCAAGCTTAATAGTTTTGATGGAAACTACGTGAGCGCTGAGATGGTCAAGGCGTTCATTAGTTCACTCGAGTACCGGCAGCGATTCCAGCAGTGAGCATCGACTCGGGGCGTGTTTAGGGGCAGCACTTCGGCCTTCGTGACACTATTGCTTTTCAGTTAGGCCGGCGTTCCAATTAGCCACGACGGTGATAGGTGTTGAAGTGTTTTCTTGCAGAGGTGTGATAATGACAAACCGTTGGCCGTCGGCGGAAACTTCATAGCCATTTCTGGGATTTGGGTAACTTATTATTTCTGTCTGAAACAGTCCCTTGGGAACACCGCCTTCGAAGGTCGATCCTTCTAATTTCACATCCGCAGCCATCATCTTCTTATCGGGCGCGATAAAGAAAATTTCCTTGCCATCTGCACGCCAGTGAGGTTGGGCACCTCCATCTCTCGAGACCAGCCACTTACCTCCGGATACCGGAAAGGTTTGCACATAAACTTCGTACCTCCCAGACTCGTCTGATGAGTAGGCAATGAAATGCCCGTCCGGCGAGAACCTGCCATGATCCTCATCGGACGCTGATTGCAAAAACGGAAATGGTTTTTTCTCACCCGTCATTGGCAATACCCACAAGTCATGCTTCGTATTCTGACTAAGGACCGTGTAGATAAGGAAACGACCATCTTTTGACCAGTCGCCAGCCCACTTTCGCTCGTTTGTCTTTAACAAAAGTTCTTCATTGCCTGCGCCGCTGGCGGACTTCTGATACAAGTTGCCGTTCCCTTCACGATCCGAAACGAAAACAATGCGGCTCCCATCTGGTGACCAGACTGGAACAAAATCTTCGGCCGGGTCGAAGGTAAACTGTGTTGGCGTTCCTCGCGCAATATCTATCAGCCAGACATTACGAGCACCACCTTGTGAACTAGAAATTGCAACCGCGACCCGCTTTTCATCCGGCGAAAGAGAAATGTTGAAGTATTCACCTGGCTGTCCAATTGTGCTCAGAAGTTTTCCAGTTCTGTCGAACAATGTCGGTTGGCCACCGGTGTTGCTGGAATTCATGTACGTCAGGACGCCGTTATCAGAGACGGAAAAATTGGCATTGCCCAGAACAGTGTTCAAACCTACTTGTTCTGCCACAAAAACGGGTTCACCTGTCAGTTGCAGTTTACTCGCGTCGAAAGGTTGGGCCATAAGTGTCCGGTCGCGCATGAACAGGATATAACCAGGCGACATATAAGCAGCCTGCGCTTTGGTTTTTAGAACCTGTTGCCTTTCTGTTGAGTCAAGCGCACCAACATAAATCGAATTGTTTTCAATTTGAGAACTTTGAGCTAAGTATAGAAAGTGTTTGCCGTCAGGAAGGAACGCCGGATACTTATGCGCAACTTCCTGCTTAGATTCATCCAGCGTCGTAATTTGTGTAGCAACTCCCCCATTTGCGGGCACGCGATACAAAGCGCTTCCTGTACCAGGCGTGAAGATGATTACCCCCAAGGCATTCCAACTCCCGCTGGCGCCGGTGCCGCCTCCCTCACAAATCGTCTGCGGTGGCCCTCCGGAAATATCTATTCTCTTGAGCTTATTGCCCGCGAAAAATCCTATCGAGCGATTATCGGGAGACCAAAAAGGAGCCGTTGCGTAATCCGTTCCCGACAAGGGTTCCGCACTCAGTGCGTCCAGTGAACGAATCCAGAGGAGCGTTTTTCCTGACGAGTCTCTCATACTAATCGCAAGGCGACGGCCGTCAGGCGAGATCACTGCTCCTAAAAACGCTGTCTGATCTGCAGGTGCGATTAAGAAACGCAGGATCTGCGCTTCGTGGGGGACGCGACGAAAATTGGAAAAAGCCAGGGCGATCGCGGAAAGAAGCAGCACCGCTATGAGCGTAATCCAGATCAAGCGCTCGCGGGTGAACGAGCGTTTATGCGATATCTGCATCGGAACGGTCTTGTCAAAGCTTGACGCACTTCCCGAAAGAGCCTCGATGGCAAAGGCGAGATCGCTGACTGAATGAAATCGTTCTTCTGGATTTTTCTCAAGGCAATGATTAACCAGACGTTCCAACGCGGGAGAGACTTGCCGATTCGTTTCCGAAAGTCCGGGCGGATCCTCTCTCAGAATTGCACTCATTGTTTCCGCAGTCGATTCGCCGTGAAAAGCACGTCGACCAGAAAGCATTTCATAAAGTAATGCGCCGAACGAGAAGATGTCTGAGCGCTGATCTACGGAGCGTCCCTTTAATTGTTCCGGCGACATGTAGCCAACCGTTCCGACCACCACTCCAGGATCTGTATCGACGCGCCTCGTGGGAATGTCGGTTTGTTTTTGATTGCCATCAACCTGCGTAAGCTTCGCCAGACCAAAGTCTAGAATCTTCGCGCGACCATCGTTGGTGATGAAGATGTTGTCAGGCTTGAGATCGCGATGCAGGATTCCCTTCTCGTGTGCAGCTGCGAGACCGTGGGCCATTTGTAACGCGTAGTCGATGGCGCGACGTTGACTTAGCGGACTGCCGGAGATTTTGATGCGTAATGTCTCGCCTTCCAGCAACTCGGAAACGACATAAGGTGACCCGTCGTGCTTGCCAATGTCATAGATCGAGAGAATGTTCGGGTGATTTAGTGCGCCGGCGGCACGAGCTTCCAGCTGAAAACGCTGCAAGCGTTCTTTGTCGGCTGAGAATGTTGAGGGTAGAACCTTGATGGCAACGTCGCGACCGATCTCCGTGTCGCGAGCCAGGTACACCTCGCCCATCCCGCCGGCACCAAGTTTGGAACAGATTTCGTAGCGGCCGAGTTGTGTGCCTGTTGCAAGGGACATCGGTGGTATCAGCACTAATCTGTGGGGCGTCCCTTCCGTGGCCGCCCTTCTGAGGTCGATTGAAATTGAGAAAGATGAGACCCACGGAGGAACGCCCTCAACAGTTTAGAAGCGTGCCCGTGGAAGTTGTGAATTCTATCCGAGTTGTCGAGACGGGGGAAATAGACGATTCGCTGCAGCGCATGGTTAGGTGATGTCATCGTGACTCTGTCCAAACTACTTCTCGAATCTCAGGGTCGGAAGCAAGAATTTGCTGAAGTGCCTCAGTCAGGCGCGTGAGCTGTGGAGTCGCGTCGATCTTCTTGAAAAGCTTCTTCACGACGGGAGTGCTTGGGTCGGTGAAGCATAAAAACTCGTCGTCGTCTCCGTACTGGTGTCCGCAACACAGAGCGAGCCGAAATCCCTCGTTGCACACCGGAACATACCAACCCCAATCCTCCGCCACCATCTCCTCTGTCTCGATGCCTCTCTCCGCCAGCTTCTGAACAAGATACTCGGCGAGCCTCTTGCCCCACAGACCTGGATTGATCTGCTGCTCCTCGCCCTCGTAGGGTGGAAACTTCGATGAACGAAACTCGACTTGAGTTTTCATAGCAGGAAATCACCTAACACAATTCCATCAGTAAGAAAACTCTTTTCAAATCACCTCGAGAACGAGTTAAATCAGAATGCTTCGAACGATACCTCAACCCTCGAAGCGGCCATTTAAATTGTTCCGAAACCCGTCGGTCGATCCGTTTTTCCAGGAGACTCAAATGTTTGGGTGGCTTAAAGATAAATTCGCTTCAGTTTCGCAGAGCGTTGAAATCCTTAAAGCAGCGGAACAGTTAAAAGCACAATTTGAGCCGATCGAAAAACTAACTGGCGCAAAACCCGCTATTGCCGAACGACTAACACGTTACGTTTTTACAGGAGAACCTAAAGATGTGGTGCCTGAGCTTGCGGCAATGCAAAACACCCAGTTCATCCTCTCTAACTCCTCTTCGTTTTACAGTCATCACAATGCCAGGATCAACCTGTCATTATTGGTAAAGCTACTTCCCGAAGATCCCGAGCTATATCTGAGACTGGCCGACGTTTACGATGCTACTTATAAGACTGGCTCTCCAGTTTCTGCAGCATTAGGCGGAGTGCCTATTCCGGCGTTTCAAGGTTCGCTATCCTGGCTAAGTGTGTTTTTAGTTGAACTATCACAGGGTGGCAGACAACAAGAACCATACTTTTCTGTCGATCTCTTGCGGCAGATGATCACGATGCGGGGTGAGGATCCGAACGCACTCATTAAAGGACCGTTCTTCTATGAGGATGCACAAGGAAAGCCTCAGCTCAGTCGTTGGCTGAATCCGCCATTTTCATACTTTCAATGTTTGCAGGGCTTTAGTGATCTGGTCTTGAGTTCGCCGGACACTGTTCGACCAGCGTTCCGACAGAAAGATGCAGGCAGTCGGGCGATCGCATTACGCGCACTTGTTGTGCTCCGGATTGCGCCGGATAGTTTTGCGGGGGAAATAGCATCACTTGCAGTTTCTGGTTCGAAAGAAGTACGTGAAAGTGCCGAACAATTAATTCTTGATCGACTTGTACTGTTTCAACCTCTCCTTGAAAAATACGCTGAGAAGGGGAGCAGCGATGAGCGGTATCACGCAGTGCGATTACTTGGTCGAATTAGTGATGACTCGGTAAGTAGCTTCCTAACGAAACGACTCGAGATCGAGAAGTCGCAGAAAGTTATTGAAGCGATCCAGCACATACGCGGAACCAATGAGCCTGCAGCGGCTGCGGGAGGCGCTCTTGAGGAATACACTCTGCCGCCTGTTGCCGAAGTTCCAACCAGGGCTCCGCTTGGTAAAGACGTGCTTGCGGATCTGCGCAAGTGTATAGAAGAGTGCGAACGAAAATCCGCCGAGGAATTTTTAAAGAACAAGCACGCTCAACGACATAATAAAGAGCTGCCTCCCTTTCCTCCCGACACTGCCGATCAACTTTTCGAGTCGTTGCAAGATTTTGTCGTCAAGGAAAATGAGACCTGGCAATTTCTCCGTGGAACGTTGTGGGGCAGTTCTTACCAGATCCTCGTGAACTTCGTCACACACCCTCAACTCGAATTGATTCATCTCTTACGCTGGTGTTTGTTAATAACAGGTCGACGGATCGACGGCAGCGGATTCGACTCGTTACGTTTGTCGCTTATTTATGCATGGCGCGACCCGTTCGTTCGTTACCAAAAAGCTCACAAGAAACAGATAGATCTTCGCGAACTTGCAGCAGTGTTCCGAGCCGTTGGCCTGGATGATCGAGTGATCGGTCGTCAGCTCCTTCAGGCTAATCGCTTTGGATCTTCACCTGTTTCGTATTCCGACGCGGATGCCATTTGGCCGTATTTTGCCGAGAGACTTGACCTCATTGAAGAAGCCTTCGGCGTGTCGCAGCCCTCTAGCAGAAGCACGTATCAAGATTATCTGGCGCAAGACCGACGCCAGAATGCTTTTAGTATCCTGAAACTATTCCCCCGGATACCGTCTCGATTTGTTCAGATGCTATGGGACATCGCGCTCGGTTCTGGAAAGACGGAACGCCCATGGGCCCAGGAATGTTTAGAGAAGTTTCCGAACACTGAACAGCGTGTTGTCGCAGCGCTTGCAAGTCGCCAGCAAGAGTCACGGCTCGCTGCGGCACAGTGGCTTGGTAAATTGAAATGTAACGCAGCGATTCCACAGTTGCGAACCGCTCTAGCGAAAGAGAAGAGTGAAAGTGTCAAAGATGAATTAATCAGAACGTTGGAACTGTTGGGAGTCAAACTTGAAGAGCTACTCGACCTGGAGAAGTTGGACGACGAGGCTCAGAAAGGATTGAAGAAAGGGATACCAAAAGAACTCGATTGGTTTCCTTTTGATCGACTTCCCACTGTTCGCTGGGCTGATTCTGGCAAACCAGTTTCACCAGTGATCATTCACTGGTTTATCGTGCAGGGTCACAAGTTGAAAACGGCCGAGGCAGGCCCAACATTACGCCGGTATTGTTCGCTACTTCTGACTGAAGATCGCGAGAAGCTGGGAATGTTTGTTCTGGAGTCATGGATCGCTCAAGACACAAAACCCAAATACACATCCGATCAGGCAGCGGCTGAAGCTCAAAAAGCAGCGCGGCAAATGGCCAACTACGCCAAGCAATATCCCCAGTATTATCCTGACTTCAACGAAGAACGAGTTTACCAGTCAAACTTCAATCGTCTCTTAATCGAGCCTGAAGGATCGCAAACCGCGACGAAAGGAATTTTGTCGGTAGCAGGCGCGTGTTGCAGTGGCAGTGCTGCGCCCATCGTTCATCGCTACGTAAAGCAGTGGTACGGCTATCGCGGTGCTCAATCGAAAGCTCTGCTGCAAGTATTGGCCTGGATAGATCAGCCAGTGGCTACTCAGGTTGTCTTGTCAGTAGCGAATCGGTTTCGCACAAAAGGCATCCAGGAAGAGGCGATGCGGTTATGTCAAATGTTGGCAGAGCGCAAAGGTTGGACTCTTGACGAGTTGGCCGATCGAACCATTCCAACATGTGGTTTTGATGAAGCTGGCACGATGGAACTCGACTATGGCGCAAGGAAATTCGTAGCCACTCTAGCCGACGATATGTCGATTGTGTTGGCGAATCAGGATGGAAAAACAATCGCATCTCTCCCGGAGCCGAATCAGTCTGACGACGCCGAGAAAGCAAAACAGGCGAAGGCCACTTTATCTACCGCACGAAAAGAGCTCAAGTCAGTTTTGACGATGCAGAGGGATCGTCTGTACGAATCGCTGTGTACCCAGCGCTCCTGGCGGTTCGAAGATTGGACAAATTATCTTCAGCAGCATCCAATTGTTGGACGATACTGTCAGCGACTGGTATGGACAGCATATGGAGGCGATAAGCTAATTGATTCGTTTCGGCCATTGCCAGATGGCAGCCTCACAGACCACCAGGATGATGAAGTAAATCTGGATCAGGAGACTTCAGTTCGTCTGGGCCACGACGCAACGCTACCTTTAGAGGATCGCACTGCATGGCTGCAACACCTCTCCGATTACAATGTTGACCCTGTGTTCCAGCAGTTTGGTAAAGAGCTTTTCGAATTAGCTGACGATATGAAAGAGGCGACTGAAATAGCGGATTTCCGGGGTCATCTCGTAAAGGCATTTTCTCTTCGAAATAGACTGACCCGCCAGGGTTACACTCGCGGAGCGGCGCAAGATGGTGGTTGGTTTTTCGACTACAAGAAGACCTTCTTGAGCCTGGAAGTCGAAGCAGTTATCGAATTCAGTGGGAATGGTTTGCCCGAAGAGAACCGGACAGTGGCGCTTCATAAGCTCTACTTCATGCGTAAGACTCTCGATGATAGACCATCAACTTTCGGACAGTTAACGCTCGGGCAGCTGCCGCACGTATTACTCACAGAATGCTGGAATGACGTTCGAATGGCCGCAGCCGAGGGATCGGGATTCGCTGAGGATTGGGAAAAGCAGACGGAGATGTGAGATGACAAAGGAAGGACCACACAGCGAACGGAGGGCACTGCGGCCTCCGTGCGAAATTCTTTACGCGGATGAGCTGTCGGCTTTAGAAGCTAACGATAGTGGCAAAAAACCTGAAGGCTGGCGTCTCTCTCCACAAGCGGTGCGAATGTTTGTGACGGGCTCGAATGAGAAACCTCTTTCGCATGACGGTCAATCGATTGTGATCCGGCGAAAGTTTTATGGCGACGATGCACTAATTGATCGTTGCATCGTGACGCTGCTCGGCAATCGAGGACTGCTCCTTGTTGGTGAGCCAGGAACCGCGAAGTCTATGCTCTCCGAGTTACTCGCAGCCGCAATCTCTGGTGTTTCAACTTTCACGATTCAAGGAACAGCCGGAACCACCGAAGATCAGATTAAGTATTCGTGGAACTACGCGATGTTACTCGCTGAGGGACCTAAACCTGCTGCGCTGGTCCCTTCTCCTTTGTATTCAGCGATGAAGCACGGGCTGATTGTTCGGTTTGAAGAGGTTACACGCTGCCAACCCGAGATTCAGGACTGTCTGATTAGCATTATGTCAGACAAAGTCCTTCAGGTTCCGGAGCTCACCGGCGACGACGCAACGCTCTTTGCTGAAAAAGGATTCAATGTACTGGCCACTGCAAATATTCGAGATCGCGGCGTGCATGAGATGTCCAGCGCTCTAAAACGTCGCTTTAACTTCGAAACCGTCAACCCGATTGGAAAGAGAGAACTCGAGATCAAGCTGGTCACCGAACAGACGGAGACACTGCTTCGAGAGGCTAACGTTCCTGTTACTTGCCCGGCAGACGTGATGGAAGTGTTGGTTTCCACGTTTCATGATCTTCGGTCCGGTGCAGCAGCGGATGGAACTGTTGTCGAACGTCCATCATCTGTGATGTCCACGGCTGAAGCCGTGGCCGTTGGTTTTTCAGCAGGACTCGAAGCTCACTATTTCGGCAAGGGCTCAATGGAGGGTTTCCATATCGCTCGACAACTACTGGGCACTGTCCTCAAGGACAATCCGGAAGACGCGAAGAAGCTGAGACAGTATTTTGATGTTGTGGTTAAAGCACGCGCAAAGAAGAGTCGAGCGTGGCAATCGTACTGGGACGCGAGAAAGTGTCTGGAGCGGTAGGGTTGGATGATCCTATAGGGACGCCCCTCCGTGGGCGCCCGCTTTTGGGAACAACATAATAATCGACGTGATGTGGCGCCCACGGAGGGACGCCCCTACAGAGATTAGATCTTTTGGCACTCGATACTGCAACAGAGGATGTAACACTTGAGTTGAATCGGGTTCTCGATTCACTTCAAACACCTGAGTGCGTCTATTTTCCCATTCGACATCACAGTCCTGCCTGTGCCTGGCACGTGGCAAAGTTGATCCGGGAATTACGACCAGCGGTGATTCTCGTTGAAGGACCGGCCAGTTTTACACCGCTTATTCCGACCATCCTCGATTCTGCCACTAAGCCACCAATTGCAATCTACACACATTTCATCGATGTAAATCGTGAACTCTACAAGCCTGCTGAAGGTGAGGCAGATCTCGGGCCTGCTCGCTTTGCCGCCTATTATCCGTTTTGCGACTACTCTCCTGAACTTATCGCAATGCGCGTTGGCGCAGAAGTTGGTGCCCGTCTGAGCTTCATCGACTTGGATTATGCCGATCAGATTCTCGTTCATCCATCGGACAAACAACCCACAAAGCCTCGGGTTGAATCACTCATGGAAGAAACTCATCTGCAGCGCAGCCACTACCTCAATGCTTTGGCTCAACGAGCGGGGTGTCGTGACTTCAACGAGATGTGGGACCATCTGTTCGAAGCTAACTCGCTATTACGTTCAACGGAATCGTTCATGCGCGAAGTTGCCGGCTACTGTTTTTTCGCGCGCCGCGATGCGAGCGCAGAGTTGCTGGACGCGGATGGCACAGTTGCACGTGAACAGTCCATGGCGGTGACCATCGCTGAAGAATTATTAGCCAATCAGACAGATCGACCCGTCCTAATAGTTACCGGTGGATTCCACACAGTGACACTTCCGGCGATGGTAGAAACGAAACCAAAGCGCGTGAGAAAGCACGTCTTGTCGCCGGATTCCATTCAGCAAGCAGTAATTCGCTACAGCTTCGAACAGCTGGACGCGCTCAATGGCTACGCTGCCGGCATGCCATCACCTGATTACTACAACCGTCTGTGGCGCAGTTTTTCAGATGGAACCGTTGATCCACTTCGCAAGATCGCTACTGAGGTTCTGGTGGAGATAGGTTCGCTTACTCGTAGGAAGGACATGCAAATAGCTCTGTCCACAGCTGATGAGATCGCCGCTCTGCAACAGGCGCAGTTACTTGCATCGCTACGAGGTCACTCAGGACCTACTCGGGAAGATCTGCTCGACGGCGTAAGGAGCTGCTTCGTTAAGGGCTCAATGGACGCAGAAGGGACCGTTCTGATGAGTCTTGTGGGCCACGTGCTTACAGGAAAAGAGATTGGCGACGTCCCTGCGAGTGCCGGTGTTCCACCTATCGTGTCGAGTTTCCGCAAAGAAGCAGGACGCGCGCGACTCGATATCAAAGATTCCGTCAAGAAGCGTGTCTCGCTCGAGATCTATCGGCGGGAGAACCATAGACGCACCAGCCGTTTCTTGCACTGTCTCAATTTTCTTCAAGTGCCATTTGCAGGAATGGTTGCTGGGCCAGATTTCGTGCGCGGAACTGGATTGGAACGAATTCATGAGCATTGGCAGTACGCATGGAGTCCTATGACTGAAGGCGCGCTGGTTGAAGCCGCCGTCTATGGCTCAACGATCGAAGAAGCTTCTACAAACCGTCTCCGTGAAGCCATCGGACGTCTTGATGAGGAAGGCAAGGGGCGAAGTGCAAATGCGGCAGTCTCTATGCTCATCCTGGCTTGCCGGATGGGTTTGCACCGCCATACCAGTCAGCTGCTGAGCTTGATTGCTGCTCGAGTTGTTGAAGAGCCTTCGTTCGTTGAGGCTGTCGGGGCCGGGAATCAGCTGCTGTTGCTCTGGCAATCGCGCGAGCCGTTGGAGGCTCATTCATTGAAAGAAGTTCCGGTGTTGTTGCGAGCAGCTTATCAACGAAGCTGCTATCTCTTGCCTGGCTTGGCCCAGTGTCCAGAAGAAGAGCTATCGTTAACACTCGACAGTTTAGCCTCAATACGTGAGCTATTGGTCGCTGCCCAAGCAAACGACCTGCTTGATGAGGAATTGTTTTGGGAGGCTGCTGGTCGTCTTCTCGCAGCACAAAACCACTCTCATCCCTCCTATGGAACTATCTCTGGCGCGATAGCCGGTCTTATGTTTAGTGCCGGCCGCATCGATCAATCGCGACTCGACGAATTGGTTGTGGGCTATCTCAGAGGCATCTCTGATTCGCAAAAGCGAGTTGGCTTTCTTCGTGGACTCTTGAAGACTTGTCGGGAAGCCGCATGGCAGAACTTGCAGCTTGTTCAATCGCTTGACGAGATAATCACGGCCTGGGATGAAAAGGAATTTATTGCTGCACTTCCGAGTTTGCGGTTAGCGCTGGCAGATCTTACCCCGCGTGAAACAGACAAGGTTGCGAGCCGTGTTGCCGGTTTGTACGGACAAGTGCAGCTTGGCGAACTCGTTCGGTATCAAATTACTGAAAACGAGATGGAGTTTAACCGGCGTCTCACTCAACTTGTTCTGGAAACGCTCTCGGCTGACGGTCTTACTCATTGGATCGAGTTGGAAGGAAATGAATAGAACTCAAGAGGAAACACTCGGTCGCTGGCGCCTGGTACTTGGGAAATATGCCCGAGATCAAATCCCTGCCGGAATGAGCGCGCAACAGCAACGAATCGAAAACGCTTTGGACTTCCTTTACTCACGCGAGTATCGCGGCCGCGGAGTTCGTGATCAGGATGAGGAGACTGGTAAACGTGAAGGAACTCTCGACCCGTCTCAACTTACAGTTCCACATTGGCTTAGCGAAGTGCGTGAGTTGTTTCCTAAAGAGACCGTAGCGCTAATTGAAAAACATGCGCTTGATCGGTACGGATTGACCGAACTAGTAACCGACGCGGAGATTTTGCGCAGACTTGAACCCAGTTTTGACCTGCTCAAGATGTTGCTGACATTTCGTGGTCATCTAAAAGGCGAAGTTCTGAATGAGGCTCGAAGAGTGATCAGAAGTGTTGTGGAAGAGATCAAGCAACGACTTATCACCGAAGTACGCAGGGCGTTTTCGGGACGAAGAAATCGCTTTCAGCATTCGAATCTTAAGATGGCCCAGAACGTCGACTGGCGCGGCACTATCCGGAAAAACCTCAAGAACTTTGATACTCAGCGCAGGCAGATTGTGGTTGAGGAAGTACTTTTCTTTTCTCGAATCCAGAGACGTCTGCCCTGGCGGATAATTCTCTGTGTAGACCAGAGCGGAAGCATGGCGAGTTCAGTTATCTATAGTGCTGTGATGGGCGGCATCCTGAGTGGATTACCGTTGATTGATGTGAAGTTGATCGTGTTTGACACGTCAGTTGTTGATCTCAGTTCCCACGTTGATGATCCGGTTGAGTTACTTATGAGTGTGCAGCTTGGAGGAGGCACGAACATTGGTCAGGCGATGCAGTATTGCGAACAACTCGTAGAAGATCCGCATCGCAGTATCGTTGTCCTGATCAGTGATTTTTATGAAGGAGCCACTCCTCGTGCGTTAATTTCATCCTGTAAACGACTATGTGAGGGTGGTGTTAAGTTGTTAGGCCTGGCAGCACTAGATGAAACCGCGAACGCTGGTTACGACGTTGAGATGGCTGAAATGCTTTCGGCTGTAGGAATGGACATCGCCGCACTAACTCCAAAACATTTTGCAGAATGGCTAGCGAAGACAATCTCTTAAACAAACTCGTGGCACTCGTTGGCGGCTTTGACGACGCTTCGTGGGAAGCACTGGCGAGCAAGGGACTGGTTCGTCGAGCGCGCAAAGATCTCGAGAGGCTGGAAGTTCAAATTGTTGACGTCGGCGGAGAGTCGTTGCAGATCAATGTTCCGCCGTATGTTGTGTTAATGCCATCCAGTGGTCCTGCAAGAGCGACGTGTAGTTGTCCTGCGCTCGGCGTGTGTCAACACATTCTTGTGGCCGGACTGTTTCTGCAAAGTTGTCATTCGCCGGATAGTCAGCAGAAGAAAGCTGCAACAGAAGACTCCATGCGGCGAGAAGCATCATTGCTAACACCCGAAAGACTTAAGTCATGGGCGGGCACCACGGACTACCGGAAAGGTGTGGCGTTGTTTGAAAAGAACTCCTTACCGCCGGTGATTGAATACTCGGAGACAGTTGTGATTCGTCTGGTGCCAAGTGGTATCGAGGTTCGCTTTGTTTCGGCTGGTGGTCTCGAAGGAATGATTCTGCCGAAGTTGCATGGCAAACGCGCCGGCGTCGCAGCCGTAATGGCTTGGCGGAAGTCGCTAGGTTTGGAAATCCCGATGCTTGGTGGTCAACAGGCGCTGGTGGAATTATCAGGAACACCGCGAACAAAGAAAGAAATTCTTGATTCGGCGTGTGCTGTTTTGGAAGACGCCGTCGCGGTGGGTTTGAGTCACCCGTCTCAAGTTCTGGCCGAACGCATGATAACTCTTGCCGTATCAGCGCAAAGTGCTCAACTTCCGCGTGTCGCTCTGGCGTTAAGAACCGTCGGGGATGAAGTCAGGTCTCTCTTGCAACGAGAAGCACGTGCTGATGAGGATCGACTTCTGATGTTAATCGCAAGACTTTATGCCTTGATGGACGCAATACGGACCGGCGACGATCAGCAGACGATGGCACTCGCGGGGTCGAGCCGCGGACAATATGTGGAAGTTCCCGAGCTGAATCTGGCAGGCGTTGGCGCTTACACGTGGCAGACCGGATCAGGTTATGTCGGGCTTACAGTCCTGTTCTGGTCCAACCAGAATAAGGAATTCCTTTCCTGGTCCTATGCTCGTCCGGAAATACAACGTGTCGATGCACGTCAGCGATTTTATGGAGAAGGACCATGGGAAGGTACTCAGAGTCCACAGCAAGTCGCGGCCTCGACGCTAAAGCTTCGAAACGGTCGCCGGAGCATAAATGGCAGACTCTCAAGTTCGTCAAAGACGACCGCCATCGTGTTGGGAGTTACTGATCCTGACGAGTTGGATTTTGACAATCGGGCTTTTACCTCGTGGACAAGGCTGCGTGAGTATGTCGCGACGAAGCAACCACTCGGCCTAAGCGAACCAAATCCTTTGGCCATGGTTGTGGTACTTCAACCAACACGCTTTGGTAATCGATCGTTTGATGCAATTTCACAAACATTCAGCTGGGAGGCATACGACATCGCTAATCAGCTACTAACTCTCTCGCTATCTTTTCGAGACTGGAATCAGCAATCGATTCACACACTCGAGGAGTTATCACCGTCAGCTGGGTCAAGTTGGCGAATTGTTGTGAACCTCGCGTACCAGGATGACGAGTTATTGGTTGAGCCTATCTCGATCTTGCGTTCAGACGTGCAAGCGAGTCCCGTGTTTCAGTTGGCATTTGATTCATTTGGTGTTGATTCCAATGAGAAGAGGGTGAGCAGTGCCTTAGCCCCTGTTAGTGCTACATCGGATCAATCGGATCTAGAAGACATTCAATTCGACGATGATGAGTTCTTTGGAGTACGCGATTCTTTTATTCCAGTTAAAGTGGCCGCTGGCGCCGTGTTATCAGAACTGAATAGTCGGTTGCTGGCGATTGCGGAGACTGGTGCACAGAAGGGAATTGCAATGCACCGCCAATGGTTTTTGCAGTCGATTAGAGAAGTGCATGGCTTAGGACTGACAACCCTGGCAAGGTTACTGAATTCTTTGGCGGATCAGGATTCATCGGCAGCAGTTGTTTTGAGAACACGCTATCTAACCTATCTTCACGCTCAAGCCACAGCCCACCTGTTTCGTTAGAGGCAAGACATTATCTCTTCAGATCGAATCTGTAGCCCGGATCCAAATGTTGGTGCTTAACTAGAATTTCGTGGATGTTGGTGTCCGAGTTCTAAATGGTATCTACACCTTTCACTACATTCTTAGAAGACGATGTGTTGACTTGTTGTTGACACTCACCGGTTATAAGCAGATATTTCGGAACAGTACTGCAGTTTCGTTGTCGATTTCTTCAGTCAGCAAAGAAAGTAGGAAACCAATGAAACTACTTTTCCTTCTCACGTGGCTAATGCTCCCTTTCGTTTTGCAGGAGCAACTCGATGATCAGAGAGATCCACGTCTTGTTGTGCTTAAGTTCAGTTGGGCCAAGGAAGTTCAGATTAGAGAGATCAATCGCGTTGTTCCCGATTCCGGGCCACCAACGAACGAGCCAATGCCTATCAACGAGGCAAGGGATTCTCAAGGCGACGTTAGAAACAAACGAGACCTGGCAACGCGTCGGGCTGAACTCGACGATAATGAAAGGAAAATGAGTGACTCTTCTCAGAAGAGGTCCAATTCGTATCGTATTCACCTTGAAGTGAAGAACGAAGGATCGGCTATCGTCACGAGTTTTATCTGGGAATACCAGCCACACGCAGCACCCAGTGACTACAAGCCAAAGCAATTCGTCTGCGTAGTTAAGGCGAAGCCAGACGAACGCAAGAAATTTGACTTTGTGGTTCCATTTGCACCGGTGAAAGTTGTCAACGCCAACCCGAAGTCAGGTAAGCCGGATGACGGGGAAGTAATCATTAACAGTGTTGAGTACGATGATGGCTCGGTCTGGAAGCGCAAAGGATGGTCGGGGCAATTGCCATCTCCTGCATTTCACGGCTTGGGTAACGGTAAGTGCCTCGAGAATTGATGGTGGTGTCGTGTACCAGAAGGGGTGGAGGTTGTCAGCGCAGCACAGCCCTGGTTTTTACCTGGGCAAGTAATGTCTCAAGATAACAGGCAAGGCGATGTAGTAGGTCGGCACAACTTTCTTTCTTCCTAAGAGCTTCAATGACCTGTTCTGAAAGCGACTCGTAGTCGTCCCAGTCCCTGTACATCAGCAACTGCATAGCGTTTTCCCGAAACGAGACCAACTTGCTAATGATGCGCAGGGCGCTGTTGGCGTCACGAGTGGCTACCACATCAATTAGGGCAGCAAGTTCTCTGCAGAGAAGCATCGATCGTTCACGTCTGACCCACAGGTCGGCGTACAGTTGTGAACAGGAAGAATTTTGATCGAACACTTGCATCAAATTAATTAGGCAGTGTTGAAAACAGTTCTTTAGTACGCCTTGAGCATGAATGAGTGCCGCCTTTACATCTTTATTTCGGATATCAAGTGTTGAGGGCGTCGATTCAGATCCAAAGATTTGTTTGAGCTCAAGACTTATGGCGTAGGCGCTGCTGTCGAAAGCTTCTCGGATAGTCTCGTCCAATCCTTCAAACTGCATAGCATTATCTTCAATGAACGACACAAGCGAGTGTGCATCCACTGCGGCTGCCTCCAGCATCCACAGTGATTTTTCAAGCTCATCTACCGGTGAACAGTCTTCACCGATGAGACTTAACCAATCCAGGATGAACACAAGATCGCCCAGAATCCTCTCCACTGTGACTCGCAATTCTCGGTCACTTATTGAGTTGATCACCCGAGTAATCTGCGACTGCAGATTTGGAGATTGAGTCTGTGTGTCGTCTGGTGTGGCTTGAGCTAGATGGGAGGCATCAAGGCTGACCGTAGCTTGAAGGAGTACATCCATAACTTTGTTCGCTGGAAACTAATGTTCTGCAATGAGCTACGTGAAACGTTCTCATTCCCTTTCATACGACGTCTGCCGGGCACATCAAGCCTTTGCAGACTAGCGAACATTTTGCACGAGTTGTGCCGGAGGTGGATTCCCGAGAAATACCCGATCTACGCATCGAGTCACGTCAGGTTCTGGCAGATCGGGCGCTTCATCACGCAGATTGACGAATCAACAGGTCAGATTGAAAGTGTTGACTGGTTCATGTCGATGGTCGAAGCAGAATTTAGTGATCGTCACAAATAGACTTGAAGAGATGGCAAGAGGAAAACGAGAACCGTTAACTCTCTTCATCATTACCATCGGTTCAGGCGGACGCCTACGCGCGAGGCATCACCGGAGCCGCTGCGCGAGCCAGTCGACGATCATCTCCACCGCGTCGGTCCGCATCATCACAGGCGGCGGGAGCTTCGCATAGTTGCCCGGGAAGCCGTCGGTGTCCTGAACGAAGAGATGGTTGACGTCAGGTATCACCCGCGCAGTCACGTCAGTGTTTCCGCCCTCCTTGAACGCGGCCTCCATTAGCGCCACCTGCTCGGGCACCGCCTGCTGGTCACGCGAGCCGGTGAGGATCAGTACAGGCGTCTTCACGTGGCGCATGGTGGCAGCGGGATCATAAGTGATGAA
>Ga0097621_100001228_pt1 | contig 17759 bp, 19 predicted proteins | sample KBSMisM72_FD_73165 | JGI IMG/M metagenome (GOLD analysis project Ga0097621, IMG submission 73165) | Miscanthus rhizosphere microbial communities from Kellogg Biological Station, Michigan, USA - KBS Miscanthus M7-2 (version 2) (version 2) | ecosystem: Host-associated > Plants > Roots >... | reverse complement strand
GTGAGATAAGACGACGGCCTGAAGTTGTGCGGGAATAACTTAGTCGCGGGGAACGCGCATCCGGCCCTTCTTCTTATTGCGTTTCCGAGCCAGCGCCGACTTCAATTTCGCCTTTTGACCGGGAGGAATGAAGAACGCGTGCTTTTTTGCGTCTTTGATGATCTCCTCAGTCATCACCTTCCGCTTGAAGCGACGCAGCGCGCTTTCAATCGATTCACCCTGATTAACAGTAACAATTGCCATTCGTTCTCTGCTTTCCTTTTCTTTAGATCCTTTGCAGGCTAGCTATTTAAGCACAAAGCTGCCCAAACACAAAAGTATAGGTCCTATATGTCCTATAGGACCTATCTTCTCCTCCTGCGGTTTTCGAAACCACCTACACCAATACGGCTTCGGCTGGTTCCTCCTTCTTTCGGCTGAGGCCTTTGATCTGCACAGGCTTATCAGCTTCCTTGATTTCCAACTGCTTATTCAACACCATCTCCTGATAAAGCTTGCGCATCATCACGGCCTCTTCATGCGCGGTCTTCGGTCCCTCCATTTGCGGTTTGTTAGGCCGCATCAAATCAATTTCATTCAAAATCAAACCGTGAGTCTTGTCGGACATTTCCACATTCTTACCACCGGCAAAAATCTCGTGACGGCCATGCTCCTGATACCACTTCGCGACGGTCGCGTTCTGGTGCATGTTCTCGATAATGTTTCTCCATCCGATACCGGTGTTGTAGGCGCAGAAGGAGATTTCACCTTCCTGCGTGCCGTAAGGAATGATGCACATTTCCGTGCGGCGGAAATCGTAGTTGAAAAGATCCTGGAACCACATTCCCGCGATAAACAGGAAGTTCCAACGATCGGAACGGCGTGCCTCAATATCCTGCGCCGTGCGGTCGCCACTGACTTTGCCGTAGTCCTTGCCAGTCAATCCAAACGACTTGTCAAACTTCTTGAAGAGCTCGTAAAGGGTGAACTGCGATGGCGACTTGTACGGGTTGTAATGCTTCAAAAGCGTCAGACCCATCATCAGGTTCGACATCCACTTGCCACGCGCTGCGTCCGTGATCTTCTGCATGTCTTTGACGAGACCCGGAATGTTCAGAAACTCCGGCACCGGACGCATCTCTTTGAGTTCCTTATCGATCATCACCGCAGTGCCGACGCCGCAGTTCGGATGGCAACCGCAGGAAACCTGTCCCCATTCAGCTTCGGGTCCGTGTACGAGATCTGCGAAGTCAGCGAAGGCTCCCATTAACGAAAGCGGGAACCAGTCGCGCGTCGGTTCTGTGATGCCAACCTGATTCTTCACGTCGTGAGCAAGGTGCGACAGCGTGTAGCGCTGCTGTAGACGACGCTGCTCGGTGATCTCTTCGTCGCGACCGGTGAACGAAACCGGCTGGAACGAGAGAAACGCGATCTTCTTTGGATTATCCAGCGCGAAGCGAATGATCGAACCGACCTGATCGTTGTTAATGCCGTTCACGAGTGTCGTAACTAAAACGATCTCGACGCCGGCTTCGTGAAGATTGTTAATCGCTCTCATCTTCACGTCGAACAGATTGCCTACCTGGCGGTGGCTGTTTGCATCGTTGCCGATACCGTCAAACTGCAGGTAAACGTAACGAAGACCGGCTTCAGCTGCTTCGCGGCAGAATTCTTTGCTCTTTGCGAATTCAATTCCGTTCGTGGCGGCCTGAACGCTGTTGTAACCAACTTTGCGCGAGTACTTGATTGCTTCGATGAAGTGTGGAGAGATTGACGGCTCACCACCCGAAAACTGCACCGACATCTGGCGACGCGGCTTGATCGTGATCGCGTTGTCGAGAATCTCTTTGATCTCATCCATGCTCAATTCATGAACGAAGCCAACCTGGTTGGCGTCCATGAAGCACGGGTCACACATCATGTTGCAACGATTGGTAAGGTCGACCGTCAACACGGCGCCGCGGCCATACTTAACAGTGCTCGAACCGTGATTGTGTAGTTTCTCGTCGTTGTGCGCGTCGATATCGCGACCGGGAAACATCTTTTCGATGTGCGTGAGAAACTTGGAATCGATGGCCATCATGTCTTCGAAGTGGCCGTGGGTTGGACAATCCTTGATCATCCAGATTTGGCCGTCGCGTTCAATGATCTGCGCCTTGATTTCGCCGACCTTTTCATTAATGAGAACGCTGACGTCTTTTTTACCGCTGATGATTGCCTCGCGCGCTTCTATAACGCAGTTGGGACAGAGGGAATCGGTCGTGCGTGGCCAGCCGAGTGTTGGCTTACTTTTCTGCCACGATTTCAAAAGGGGTTTCTCCGACCATTTTGGAGTAAAAGAAGGATTGGGCTTGTATTTATTTACCGACTGAATCGCGTTGAAAAGGCCTCCCGCAATGAAGGTCAATCCTCTCTCCGCATGCTTAATAGGGCGCATCGTCTCTCCGTCCGTTTTCAATATTTTTTGCGTGCCCTGGCAGACTAAGACGCACCAAGGCCGCGTAGCTTAGAGCAATGGCCATGCCGTTAACGGAAAATCAGAGTAACTGAAGAAATAGTTTGAGTTAGATTCGATTTGGCAGGGGGACCACTGAACCAAGCGGTGTGTCTCCATGCTACAGACGTTCTGAAAGCCGGCAAGCATGTAACATTTTGGCCGAAGCCACAAAAGGCACTGAAGGCACAAAAAGCACATAAGAGATTCGAACCTGAGCCTTCGCTTAGTTCTTCATTATGTGCTTTTTGTGCCTTCTGTGCCTTTTTGTGGCTCTACTTGCCCATCGCAGCACGCATGGCGGCGATAATCTGATCTGTGACCCGCTTCTTGAAGAGCTCGTCGAGCTTTCCGGGCGAGAGGTCGAAATCGACGGGCGACTCTTCAATTCGTTTGATGATCGTGCCCTCCGAAAATCCGGCTTCAACCATTCGAATTACGCCTTCGTTGGTCAGCGTCGGCGTCTTCTCGAGCTTTGGCGCCGCACCTTCACCACCTTCTGCCGGCGGCTTGATGATGCGCACTGTCGCTGAGCCGCCGACGGTGTTGTCGTTCTGATTTCCACCCGGCGCGCCGTTCGAGCGGCTCGACGATTTAGAACTCGAACCCGATCCAAAAATATTGCTCTGCCCACCTTGTGGCTGCGAATCGCCGCCGTTCTGTTTCTTGTACTCCTTGAAGAACGGATCATCCGACCATTCATCTTCGTTCAGGTAAACAGTTCCCATCTGGGCTGACAACATCGCAACGATGATATTCTCGTTAACACCGTTGCGCTTCAGCTCGATGAGATGCTCGGTATCAAGATTAAAACTGGCAGGCCGATTGTTGATGATCGTGATGATAGTCTTTTCTTTGAAGCCCGCCTTCACCAGTTTCACCACTGCCACATTAGTTAGTGGTCCCTCCGGCTGTTGGGCGTTCACGCCAACTGCAAGTATGAGACATAAGCAGGTGAGCAGAATTCCCTTCATGATCATCTTTCACCTGCCTCTTTGGCAGTAGTCGGGGCTGTGGGTTTCTTTGTGCGCGCGATGTTGCGCTTGTAGCGATAACTGATCTTCTTGACGTAGTTGCGAGTCTCTTTGTACGGCGGCACTTTGTTGCCGAACTTTGCCACCGCGCCTTCACCGGCGTTGTAGCTCGCGAGCACGAGATCCACACGATTATTGAAACGATTCAATAACTCGCGCAGGTATCTCGTACCACCTGAAATATTTTGCGCGGCGTCGTGCGGTCTTCGTACCCCAAAACGCGCGGCGGTTCCGGGCATCAATTGCATCAGACCACGCGCGCCTTTCGGAGAAACCACGTGCGTGTTGAAATGCGACTCCTGCTCCATCACGAGAAATATCAAATATGGATCGACTCCGTACTTGTTGCCGTTCTGACGGATCAAACTGTCGAGTCCGGCCCTGCCAGTGCTCCAACCGCTTGCTTTCTTTCCAGTCTGCGCCACGGTCGCTGGGTCTTCGACTTCGATTCGATCGACACGCGCCGCTTCGATAAAGATCGACATCGATCCACGCTTGTACCAAACGCCCGCTGGTGACTGGCTCGCGCTGTCAGCCTCGACACGCGCGCCACCTTTTAGATAGATCCAGGCCGGTTGGTCGTACACGCCATTATTTGATGGCGTCTTCGCGACAACTTCCGACACTTCGAAATGATCATCGTCGTTGGCGGTCTCGGCCGGCTTAGGGGCGGGCGTCGCGTCGATTCGCTCGATCTTCTTGACCTTTTCTTTTGCCAGCAGGTGACTGAGTCCACCCTGGCGGTACCAAACTCCCTGCGGCGATTCCCACGCGTCATCGACGGTCATGTAGGAACCGTCGGCAAGCTTGAGTTTAACCTGTGTCGTTTGAGCAGCGGCAGTGCTCGCACACACGAGCACGAGGAGTAGCCACAGATAAAACGGATTTCTGAGTGATCTGTTTAAATCGTTCTTCACGATCTGTTTCATCCGTGGTTACAGTTCGAGAGGATCGGCAAGCGTTCGCTCGATCATGGTTTCCTGCGTCTGCACGGGCGCGAACGAGTGCGATGTTCCGAAGTAATTGCGCCAGGCGATGTCGACGATGTGCGGTGTAAGTTGCGTGTTCTTGCCTTCGAACCGGCAAATGTCTGTGGCCCGATCGAGAATGTCACGCGGTTCGCAACCCTTCATCTGCCTGTGCTCGACACGATACTTCGTCAGAATGTGATCCAACACCGGTTGCTCGACCGCGATTCCTCGCCGGTCAGCTTGCTGTTTGAAGATGGCGGTGTACGCTGCCGGTGTGGGTGGTTCGACGCGCGCGCGATATCCCATGCGTCGTAGAAACGCCTGGTCAGCGAGATCTTTTTCGTCAAGGTTCGTAGAAAAGACGACGAGCTGTTCAAACGGAACTTCGATCTTCTTTCCCGTGTGCAGCGCGAGATAATCTACACGTCGTTCCAGCGGCACGATCCAACGATTCAAAAGATCCTGCGGCGCAACTCGCTGGCGACCAAAGTCGTCGATGACCAACGTTCCTCCATTTGATTTCATCTGGAACGGCGCTTCGTAGAACTTCGCAGCCTCACTCCATGTCAGGTCGGCGTTCTCCAACGTCAACTCACCACCAACGACGACGAGCGGCCGGTGAATCAACACCCAGCGATGATCGTGGTCGATCGGTGTGTCTTCCTTCGGCATCGGTTCGTGACAATGCCCGTCGAAGACACGAATGATCTGACCGTCGATCTCTACCGCGTACGGAATCCAAATGCCACCCGCTAATGCTCCGTTGATGCGCTCAGCGACAGCAGTCTTACCGGTACCAGGCAGTCCGGTGAGAAACAGGGATCGGCGCGAATTGATAACACAACCCAGTGTTTGCAGCAGCGACTCCGGAAGGACGAGGTCATGAAACGCTTGTCGCACTGTCTCCATGTCCGCCGTGTTCGATGGAATCGACTGCAGTTTCATCATGTGCGAGTAGTCGCGCAATGAAACCGGCGCTGGTCCAACGTAACCGCTAATGGAAAGCAACCGGGCTAACCTATCCCAGCCATGGTCTAGCATCGCGTAGCGGGTAGAACCGATGGCCGACTGCATCTTCACTTCGATCAGCTTTTCGCGGTACAGCTGTTGGAGCAGGTCCTCGGTTAGCGTCCGCGGGAGGTTGATGCGTTCGGAAACTGCGACGGTCGTCGGCTCAGGCAGCATGGCGACGTGCTTCAAGGCGAGATCGCAAAGGAACTGCTCGGAGATGCCGGTGTCGGTGATCTCCTCGGGCAGCGGAGGGCCCATGCTCTCGATTTCCGCGCGGGTCAGAATTGCGGTGTGCGACATGTTAGGTTCTCGTTTCTCAGGAATAGGTCCTATAAGACCTATAGGGCCTATTTTCCGGTTGAGTTGGCGCTATTATTCGAAGCCAACGCGAGTGCGGATTTAGCAGCTTCCGATTCCATGGCGCGGCCTACACGCTGGTAGAGATCGGCCAGGCGGCGAAGAGCGAGGGTGTTGTTCGGATCGATCGTGCGTGCTGCTTCGTAGTAACGAATGGCGTCGTCTTCACGGCCGAAGCGTTCGAGCATCTTGGCCGTGTTGAGATTGCCATTCAAGGGACCAGTGGCACGTGCGAACGCCTTATAAGCTTCATCGATCTTGCCGAGACGACAGTAGGCCAGGCCCAGATTGTTCAGAATGCGTTCGTCAGTTGGCGCTAGTCTTGCTGCTCGCTTCAAACGATCGACGGCGGCGCGATAGTTACCGTTTTGATAGAGCGAGAAGCCGAGGTTGTTGAGTGTATCGGCATCCTCAGTCATCTTCACTGCACGTTCAAACGAGTCGCGCGCGCGATCTGTAAAGCCCTTCTTGTCGTACGCCACACCCAGTAGGTTGTGTGCTTCGGTCAGTTTCGGATCGAGCGAGGTAGCCATCGAGAGCTCGCTGATGGCGTCGTTATAATTTCCTTCCAAAAGATACTCGCGGCCTGCTTCGAGGTGCTCTTGTGCTGAAGCAGACGACGTGTCGCGCTTCGTGCCCTGGTGGCGCGCATCTTCAATCTTCTCCACGCCCGCACTCTCAAACCGTTGCGCGTCTTTCTCTCTCATGCGATAGACTTTGTTCTGCTCATCACCACCGCCAAACATTTTCCCGAACAACTTGAACGGCGCTGCCAGAACTTTGACGACTTTGTTTCCGCCCTTCTTCTTTGGCTGGTCGACACCCGCTTCGGAACCTGAATCTTCCAGAACGATCGCATCCGGATCACCCTCACGCTGGATCGTGGAAGCACTCCACATCGCTGTCGCAGCGATCGTCAAAACAAAAGCTATCAGAACAGCTAGTAATCTTCGTTTGTTCATTGGTCCACTCCTCTACATTTTGCCGAGCGTGTCCATGAGGTTCAGGGCGGCCGGGCCAAGGATTGCGATAAAGAGCGTCGGGAACAGGAAACACGCAAGCGGGAACAGCAGTTTGACTGCAGCTTTCTGAGCTTCCTGTTCAGCTCGCTGGCGCCGTTTGGTGCGCATCGAATCTGAAAACACTCGCAGGCCCTTCGCGATAGACGTACCAAACTTGTCGGTCTGGATCAGCATAGCTACGAGGCTGTGCAGATCGTCGACGCCGGTGCGTTCCGCAAGATTGCGCAATGCTTCGTCACGTTCGCGTCCGACTCTGATTTCAAGATTCGCGAGTTCGAACTCAGTTGCGACTGGCGGATGCACCTCTCTTAATTCGCTGGAAACTTTCAACATCGCCGCATTCAAACCCAGACCTGCTTCAACTGAAACGACCATCAGGTCAAGCGCATCGGCCAGGCCCCAACGAATCAGTCTTTGCCGTTTCTTTATTACGCGTCCCAGGAAATAGCGTGGCAGGAAGAAGCCCGCGACAAAAGCGATGATGATGAAGATGACGGCTTTGTCCAACGGTCGCGCGGTCAAAGCACATACGCCGGCAACCAGCAACGGGAAACCAGCCATCGCGCCGATATGCATTGCGCGAAAGATCATCGGTGCTTCTGCCGAACGATATCCGGCGTGCATCAATTGCTTTTGTAACTTCTTTGCTTCCGTTGCCGAGACAGGCAGCAACTTGTTGAACGGCTGCGCCAATCGCTGCGCAATCTCGGTAGCCGGACCATCATTTGGCATGACGGCGGCCCCCGTTTGAGCGCTGGGAACGCTAACTTCCTTACCACCACCCATGCGGCGCAGTCTTTCAGTGGCCGCACTCTGGGGCTTGTAAAGCAACCAGTAGACACCCAGCATTCCGAGTGAAATCAAGCCAAAAGTTGAGATGGCGATTATGAGAATCATGGTTTTGTGCTTTGTTCTTTGTACTTTGTTCTTTGTACTTTGTTCTTTGTACTTTGTTCTTTGTAACTTTTGGTGCTTTGACCAAGTACAAAGAACTAAGAACTAAGTACTAAGTTCTAAGTTCTAAATCTGTATTTTCAAAATCTTCCTAACAACCAACATACCCGTGATCTGCATGACCAAAGCCAACGCGATCAGGTAGTGGCCGCGCGGATCCTTCCACAACACGCTCATGTAATCGGGATTCAGGAAAGTGACTGCGAGCGCCACGACGATCGGCAAACCACAAAGCAGCCACGCAGACATGCGCGAACTGGTGGTCAACGTTTTCAAATCGCCCATGATGCGGAATCGTTCGCGAATTGTGTACGCAACTTTCTCGAGAATCTCGGCGAGGTTACCGCCCGTCTCACGCTGAATCAGAACCGCAGTCACACACATCTTCAGATCGAGCAGCGGCATTCTCTGCGTCAGGTTTTCGAGTGCCAGTTTTATTGAAAGACCGAGATTCTGTTCTTCGTAAGTTTTGCGAAACTCAGTAGCGATGGGCTCAGGCATTTCGCATGAAACCATGTGGAGCGCTTCAGAAAACGCGTGTCCCGCGCTCAGCGCTCTGCTAACCAGATCGAGCGCTTCGGGAAGCTGTTCCAAAAAGGCATCAAAGCGTTTCTTACGTTTGTACCAAACGTGAACCAGCGGTATCGAAGCACAAACCAGTCCGACCAGGATCATGATGGGAATGAAAACAGTCAGGACCGACGCCGCCAAACCGCCCAGCATGCCCGCCATGAACGAAAACATCAGCAGCCGCGATGGCGTGATGTGGAGATCGGCCTGGTCCAACATCCGTTTCAAGTGGAATGTTGCCTGGATGTTTATCAACATCTGGTTCATCCAGGGGATCTCGCTCATCAGCTCGTTGCGAGCGAGTACCACGTCGATGTCTTCGGTATGCGCCGAATGCATCAACGCCTCAGACAGTCGTTTTTGCAACCGCACGCGCTTTTGCTCGGTGCCGTGAGTCGCAAGCAGGTAGGCGCCCAGGACCAGGAACAGTGCGAAGACGAATACGAGAAACGATATAACCATTTGCTTACATCTCCTCGAAGAAGACACGCGGCAGTTGCAGTCCGCAAGCCTTCAACCGTTCGGCGAATCTTGGACGAATACCAGTTGGACGGAAGCGACCGAGTACCGTGCCCTCTTTGTCGACTCCCTGCCTCTCGTACTGGAAGATTTCCTGCATCGTGATCGTCTCGCCTTCCATGCCCGTCACTTCCGAAATTGACGTTACGCGACGCGAGCCGTCCGACATGCGCGCGACCTGCACGACCAGATTCAAAGCCGAAGCGATCTGTTGTCGCATGGCGCGATCGGAAAGACGCATACCCGTCATCTGAATCATTGTCTCGAGACGTGCCAGAGCGTCGCGCGGCGTGTTGGCGTGAACCGTGGTCAAACTACCGTCGTGACCAGTGTTCATAGCCTGAAGCATGTCGATGGCTTCGCCGCCACGAACTTCACCGATGACGATGCGATCGGGACGCATACGCAGCGCGTTCTTGACGAGATCTCGCTGAGTAACTTCACCGCGACCTTCGATGTTTGGCGGTCTGGTTTCGAGCCGGACCACGTGCGGTTGCTGAAGCTGAAGTTCGGCTGAGTCTTCGATGGTGACGATGCGTTCGTTTTCCGGAATGTATGCGGAAAGCGCGTTGAGCAATGTGGTTTTGCCGGCGCCAGTACCACCTGATATCAGAATGTTCAGACGCGCAGTGACAACCATCTGCAGCATGTCTGCAATGTCTTTGGTGAGCGCTTTGTAATCGATCAGCATCGACATCTTCAGCGGATCAGAACCAAAGCGACGAATCGACACCACTGGGCCGTCTATCGAAAGCGGCGGGATGATTGCGTTAACACGCGAACCATCCTGTAAACGCGCGTCAACCATCGGTGACGACTCGTCGATGCGACGTCCAACTGACGAAACGATTCGTTCAATTACGCGCATCAAGTGCTCGTCGTCTTTGAACTGCACGTTGGTGCGTTCGATTTTGCCGCGACGCTCGATGTAGATCGTTTTGTGTGAGTTAACCAGGATGTCGGAGATAGTCGGATCTTTGAGTAACGGCTCGAGTGGCCCGAGTCCGAAGAGCTCGTGCTGAACATCGTTTACCAGTCGCTCGCGTTCCGAGACGGACAACGGCATGGCTTCCTGAGCGAGCACGGCCTCGGCCAAGCGCGAGACTTCCGCATGGACCTGTTCCTGAGTCAGTGCTTGCAGCTTCGTCAGGTCCATCCGGTTGATCAGAGTCCGGTGCAGACGTGCCTTCATCTCCTGGAACGACGCCTGGCCGGTTCCGTCCGCAACGGTTCCCGGCGCGTTGGTGCTATTGTTACCGATTAATCTTTCACGAAGTGCCATAGTGTTTGTTCACCTGCGGGGCTGCCGCTTACACCTTCTCCATCGAGGCTTGAAGTTTTAAATTCGGTTGGGCTGACTGCTTCTTGAGCAGCGAAGCCCAGAAAGGACGGCGTTGCTTCGAGTGATCGATTGGCGCAACACCGAGCGACATTTGCTCTGCAATGCGACGAATCTCCATTGCGATTTTTGAAGTAGGCTCGGCCTGCACGAGCGGCGTGCCGAGATTGATCGAACCGACGGCGGTTTGATAGTCACTGGGCACAAAAGCAACTACCGGTTCACCCAGGAATTTTTCGACTTGCCTGAGATCGAGATCGATCTGCTTGCTCCAGCGGTTGACGACGATGCGTACTTTGTTTCGCGGGTATCCCAACCGATCGAAGATCTCGAGGGCTCTTTGCGTACTGCGAATCGCCGGAATGTCGAGCGTCAAAACGAGAACGATCTCGTCTGATTGATCGAGAGCTGCGAGAGTGATCGAGTCGAACGTGTGCTGCGGGTCGAGCACAACGTAGTCGTAGTGATCGCGCAATTTCTCGAGCACTTCAAAAATGTGTTGTGGCTCGATCTCGTCCGCGGAGTCGGCCTCGTGCGGAGCGGCCAGCAAAGACAAGTGCGTCGAGTGTGGGGTTACGAGGCTGTTGATGAGTGTTTCGTCGAGACGCTGGCGCTTCTCGCACATGTCGGCGATGGAATACTTCGCTTCGAGTCCTAAAAACAACGGCAGGTCGCCGGCCTGAAGATTCAGATCGACGAGAACCGTTTTCGAGCTGGTCGCAGCGGCGAGATTAGTAGCGATGAACGACGTGCCGCATCCACCCTTGCTGGAAAATACGGCAACCATGCGGCCTTTCTTCTTCGGCGCTTCGACCTGGTTACTGGAGAACTCCGAAACTCGATCAAGGACGGTGCGCAGTTCATCCGAACTAATCGGTATACGTAAAAACTCGCGCGCGCCTGCACGCAGGCTCCGTAAGATCATATCCGGGGACGCATCCTGCGCAGCCGAAATAAGAGCGGTGCCGGGGCATTCGCGGTTCAGCCTTTCGATGAAGTTGACGGCGTAATCCGCATTCGCGCCGAGCGCGATGATCGCCGTTGCCGGTTTCAGACGAACAATCTCTTCGTAAACCTGTTCGGTGTCGTTACCGCCGGCGAGCAGCTTCACGCGTGGTTCTGCTGACAAAGCCTTGCGAATGTCTTTGAAGTTTTCGAGTCCGGTACTGAGGACTACTACTGAAATTGGTTCGCTCATCTGTTCCTCTGTTCGTTAATTCGAATCCCACCGCCGGCGGCTGTCGTGAATTGAAAACTATTTGACAGAGTGCCTGGGGGTTACGGTAGGACCATCGCAATACTGCAAGGCCGGCCGATTGGTTTCAGTCCGGAGCGATGTTCGATCGGCTGGCGTACTACTGGCGCCATCCGGCAGTGGATTCGAAACTTGAGACTGGCTACGTTCATTTGCTCCCACCCTTGTTCTGACCCTTGTCAATTTATTTATTCGGCGGAAGCACACCAACGCTTTCACCGGTCAGCGTAGTGCTGTAAGCCGGCATCGTGATGGTCGTGCCAACCACTGGAATGACAAACTGGAATTGATAACCGGTAATACCAACTGAAACCGTCCCTTTGTTCACGCCAACGTTCGTATAGTCAACGGTAACGTTGCCGGTCGTAAGATTCGGAACAATTGGCTGTGTACCTCCAGCTTCGTCACCGTAAACGACTACATTTTTGACGTTTCCCATTTCCGCAGCCGTATGAAGCGTTGCGTAGCGAGCTCCCCGCCGGGCGGCATCCGTTAATGCGTTGTGTGTCCACAGCGCTCGTCCGAATTCGACCACTCCGAACATTGACGTCAGCAGTACTGTCACTGCGAGTGCGAATTCCACCAACGTTGCGCCACGTTCACTTGAATCAAACCGTTTGAGTTGTTTCATATTATTTACCCCTCTTTTAGCCTGGGGGCGGTTGAGTGATCAGGTAGCGCATGGTCACGCTGGGCTTCACGTCAACGGCCATGTTCAACCCGGTAATCTTGGCTAAAGCGCCTAAGTTGAAGACTGGTTGATGCGTGTAACCCTGGATTGAAACGGTTACTGTTTCGGGTATCGCGGCACTGCCACCCGAATAAGAGATGTTGACCTGGCTCGTTGACAGGCCGCTCAGGATTGGCGTTCCGCTGCCGCCGGTATTTCCGTACACGACGATGTTGGCGGCAGCACTGTCACCGGTCCCCTTGAAAGTTGCACTCAAATACCGAGCGCCCCCACGAGCTGCTTTGGCCAGCGTGGTGTACTCGTAGTAGTAGCGGCCAAATTCAGCAGTCGCCGCAAACAACATCAAGAAGAGCGGTATAACTATGGACACCTCGACCAACTGGATACCACGCTCGTCTCCGGTGAAACGCTGCAGCAGGCGAGCCAGCCGGCGTCGATTTCGAATTCTTCGAATTCTTGCATGCATGATGTCACCCTACTTATAAAGAACTGGCACGGCCGAGTTGTCGATACCTGGTCCAGCGCCGGGGTCGTAATAACTATTACCGGCGAATGCTGTGTCGGTAATGTATTCCGCTTGCAGTTCACCACCGTTACCTCCACCGACAGAAGACTTCAGAAAGAAGACACCGAACCTCGTGACGGTAACTTCGTCGCGACCTTCTGCGGGCGGTGCCGCGGCAATTGGAATGAATACGACACGCCGTCCTTCAGTACCTGGATGGGTGGGTGCTTTGAATATTTTGTTGTCGGCGTATTCGTTGTAGGTGAGGTTCTCGGCGATATTTACGTCCGGTGGGTACCTCCCCGGATCCATACCAGCCGCATACTGATCAAAGCGCGTGTTGATTCCCTGGCGGATTGCACCTGAGGTTACACCTGGCTTTGTCTTAACTGTGGAGCCGACAGAAAGGCACCAGTTAACGCCAGTAGCCATTCCCTCTCGATCACCGGCACCGCCTGAGTATATCGGCGCCAGCAATTGATAGTTTCCTGGAGAGAGTGCACCTCCGGGAGCCAGACGAAATGTGTAAACATGATTTTGCGTTATCGGGTTGGCAGGATCGTCGAGCACGAACGCAGGCAGCCACGGGCAGAGCACATTCACAGTGACTGAATAACCTGCCGTTGCTGTGGCGTTCAGGTTCTTCGTTTTGCCGAGGACCAACGCCGCGAAAGACATGCCAACGGGCTCACTAGGCGTCGTTACCTGAACGAAACGTATGTTGACCGGCGCCAGCGCTGCTTCTCCCTGGCTCATGTATGGACCATTGAGATTGACTGCGAACAGGACGTTGCCAGGATCGATCTGCACGCCAGTTTTGTTGAATTCGTACTTATTGAACGTATTGGTTGCGCGGAATACCGCGTCACTAATGCCTTGCGAGTGTCCGTTCAAACCGGAGACGCCGGCCAATGCTGCTGCATCGGCCGCGTTCTGTAGTTCTGTTTTGGTCAGATACAACCGGCTGATATCAATGCCGAGACCAACTGCGAGCAGTACTGCCAACATCCCGATTGCGGATGTTGCCAGTACTGAACCTCGCTCTCGTCTTCTCTTTTCCGCTTGTCCTACTGGTCTGTTCTTCATGATTCCCTCTCATCAGTTGCGAACGAAATCGGCTCGAGGAAGAGAGATAAACCATCGTCACCAGGGCTTGATGGAACCCGGATTGGAGTCCATCACTACAGCCTTTGCGACTGGTAGGGCAGTTTGATTGTTGCGCACGCTACCGACGGCGCCGGAGGTGCTTGATTGTGTTTTGTCGGAGTTGGTTTTGGTTTTGGGTTCTTCAACCTTGGCCGGTGCGGCGGCTGGAGTTTGTTCGCTCTGTCCCGAAACTTTGTAACCGCTCTGGCCCTGGATGCCTTCGCCCTTCGGCTCGAGACCCAATGGCGAGTTGCCCTTCAGACCATCCATACCACGCATGTTTGGAATGTCGTCGCCGTTCATTGGCTTCACCATGTGCGCGGTCACGAAGAACATCAGTTCGGTTTCCTTCTTCTCGAATGACTTCGATTTGAAGAGATTGCCGATTACGGGAATGTCACTCACGAGCGGAATTCTCGACAGCGTCTTGGTTTCTGAGTTGTCGAGCAAGCCGGCAAGCGCGAACGATTGGCCGTCGCTCAACTCGATGCCTGTCTTCGCGCGGCGAGTGCGGAGAGCCGGTATCAGGAAGTTGTTGAAGCGAACGCCGTTGTTGAAATCGATGGTGGAAACTTCAGGTTCAAGTTCCAGACGGATGTGGTTTTCGTCGATGATCGTTGGTTTGAAGTTCAACCGGACGCCATACTCTTTCCAAACGATAGTGATGGCGTTGCCCTGCGCATTCTGAAGCACCGGTACGGGGAACTCACCGCCTGCGAGGAAGCTCGCCTGCTGGCCGTTCATAGCGATCAGGTTTGGCTCAGCCAGCTGGCGGAAAGCACCCTCCTGACGAAGCATCCTCAGGAACGCAGCCGTATTGATTGCGCGATTGAAGAGAAAGAGATTGAGCGGCGATTGGACAATCGTAAACAGTTCCAGTGGGGGTGCATTTACTTTGTCCAGAATGCTCGGTGCTCCACCACTGTTCAGGTAACCACCAGTTCCGCCCTGCGGCAACGCAGCGTAGGACGTTTGGTAGTCACGCAGTTTGTTGCGATTCACTTCGGCGACGCGAACTTCGAGTTGAATCTGTGACGCGTTCGAAGTCGGCGACGTCAGCATGTTCACGGTTTTGAAGTTCGCAGCTTCAACAACACTCTGCACCTGTGCCGCTACATTTGAATCCTTGACGCTGCCGGAGATCACGACTGATCCATTTGCCTGGCTCAGACGAATATCTTCCTTCGGAAACAGCGCTCGGATCTGTGAATCGAGGAGGGAAAGATTCTGGCGAACGTAAACGTCGAATACTAAAAACTGACCGCCGGTCTGCTCCCATGCGATGAAGTTGACCTGACCGAAAGCTTTTCCATTAACGAGCACCTGATCTGGCGTAATGAGCACGGCTTCGGCGATGTCTGGGTTCGACACCGAGAAACGTCCGACCGGGCGATCGAAATTGATCACGCGCGACTGTCCCACCAGAACGTTGACGGCAACCGCCTCTTTGTTCTGGCTGAAAGACGCCTTGTAGGAGTTTTCCTGCGCGTGCGCGATGGAGGTAGCAAAAATAGTAATCAGGGACGCCAGTAATAAACTCACTCGGCGTGAAATTGGGGAACGGCTCTGCATGATCTTATGCTCCTTTGTTTCAAGCGATCGTCAATGCGATCAACTTCAAGTGTTCAAATTAGGGTTGAGTGATCTATGGAAACTCGACGCTGCGCTTCTTGGCGCCTTCGATCATTTCCACTGACGCACGCGGAGTGGGCTGAGGAGCTGGGGCCGATGTTGCTGCTGGTTTTGGTGCTGCTACTGAAACTCTGCGAACCGGCGTCGACTGGGTCTTCGGCTGTTCACTCTTCAGTGAGCCCGGTTCGGGAGCTACCGTGGCTTTCTCACCCGACAACAATCCGCGCTTGTTGACGCCCGGAGTCTGCTCGTCGCCCTGATCGATCTGGCTGCGCATGACGAGTTGCAGTTTGCCTTCGCTGGAAGCGAGTGCGAGTTTTTCTGCCTGTTCCGGCGTAACCTGAAGCGTTACAGCTTTCACGCTGTTGGCTTCGCGCTCATCTTTCGGCTTGTCGATGTTCTGTCCGTTGGCCAGGACCTTGATGTTCTGCAGCACGATCTTCGAAATCGGATCCTGCATACCGGAGCCTTCGCGCGGATCGATAACTACGACCACGTCGACGAGTGTGCCCGGCTGAATGAAACCGGAGATGCCGGCGGCATCGTCGACCTTCACTGTCATCGCGCGATAGCCTTCAGGAATGATCGCCGAAAGACCAGCGGCTGTTCCTTCCGGCGCCAATCGCGATTCGGTGATGGGCTCGCGAGCAGCGATGTTTATCACAGCCACTCGGCCCGCCAGTTTTTCCGGAGCTTCGAAAGCTCCGTCGGGAGTAGATTCCTTTGGAAACTGGACCACCATGATCTGCTCGGGAATGATCTTGCTCCCGATTGGAATGGCAACCTTGGCCACCGCAATCTTATTAAGGTTCTTCGAGTAAGCCTGTGCGCTCGACAAATACTTGCTGACTGAAACGGCAGCGAGCACTCCGAAAATGAGTGCTCCTACCAGGACTATGAAGAAACGTTTGTTTCGCATGGAATCAACTCTCCGTTCTGCCAGGTCAAGCCTGGGTGTTGACCGTTTTAAGGGTGAAATATCGCGGTTGCGATAATGGCGCCGATGGTGATCGCCACACCGTAAGGAATGGTTAGACGATAATCAGCGGGAACGCTGAATTTGGGCATTGGCCAGCCCGGCAGTAAGCCAACAAGAATTTGCAGTACGCGTTGCATGGTCGATTTGAACGCTCCCGATCGCACAACAGAAACGAGAGCGAGCACACCGCCTGTCAGCACCACGACTACAAATGTCGGCAATACAAGTTGAGCACCAATCACGGAGCCGATAGCGGCGAACAGCTTTACGTCGCCCGCGCCCATAGCTCCGAAGACGTGCAGGAAAAACATCAGAATAAATGCGAAAACACACCCAGTCAGACTGTTTAGACCACCCGTTAGACCACCCAGCGTTAAGTTAAATATGAATCCGGTTATGAGTGTCGCCAGCACGAATAGATTGGGGATGCGGCGATAGCGAACGTCGTGATAGATAATGATCACGGCGAGAGGCACCAGAAAAATCTCGAAAGTTATTGCGGTTGGGCTAAGCATTTCCAAGTGGTCCTGGGGGTTTAGCAGAAAAGTGGCGGCGCACCCGTGGAATGAACTTCACAAGGGCGCGCCACCGACAATGGCAGTTCACTACTTGCAGGTCACTTGATGTAACCTGCGAGCGTTTCAATTCTCGCCCCGATCTGGGTTCCAAGTGTTTGAAACGCCACGACCGCCGCGAGCGCTACGAGAGCAGCAGCCACGGCATATTCAGATAGTTCAAGTCCGGTTTCGTCATTAAGAAATTTCTTGATCATGGATCTGCTCCTCCCTTCGAAGCATGTGAAGGCCTGGACCTTCAGCATTACTGAAGCTTGCCGGCCAGCTCGTTGATCTTGGTGCCGATGTTGGTTCCCAACGTCTGGAAAGCGACGACGCATGCGAGCGCGATGAGCGCTGCGGCAACTGCGTACTCTGATAGTTCAAGACCAGACTCATCTTTCAAAAAACTCTTCAACATTGATCATCCTCCCGAAATAAAACCGAATGATTCCCTTCAGCCGGCAGCAACCAGCAATCCTGGCGCTGCCGGGCGAATGACTGAAAGAACTACTTAATCTTGCCGGCGAGTTCGTTGATCTTGGTGCCGATGTTGGTTCCCAACGTCTGGAAAGCGACGACGCAAGCCAATGCTACGAGGGCTGCGGCAACTGCGTATTCAGAAAGTTCAAGACCGGTTTCATCAGCGAAAAATCTCTTAATCATGTTGTTGCTCCTTTTAGATTCGATTAGGCGTTGTTGCTCGAACGAGCGGACAAATGAAGGCGGGGGTCACTACTTGTTTTC
>Ga0097621_100001224_pt1 | contig 17786 bp, 16 predicted proteins | sample KBSMisM72_FD_73165 | JGI IMG/M metagenome (GOLD analysis project Ga0097621, IMG submission 73165) | Miscanthus rhizosphere microbial communities from Kellogg Biological Station, Michigan, USA - KBS Miscanthus M7-2 (version 2) (version 2) | ecosystem: Host-associated > Plants > Roots >... | reverse complement strand
TGCGAAGCTTTGTTTGATGCTTTCATCACAGTACCTTTCTCGGGAATTACAGTTGTGGACGAATTCCGACCGTCGTTTTGGGGATGACGTATCCCTTGATCTTCGAAATTGTGTTCTGGGGCACGTAAACCATGTCGCCGGGACGAAGTTCGGCGTCTTCCTTCAGGTCTTCGTGATTCAGCATCCGCTTTACGTTCAGAGTGTGAACAACGATCGCCTGGTCCGGAGCTTCGCGGTGAAACAGCAGAACGTGGGAGTGTTTTGCAGCCTCGGTGAAACCGCCAGCCAACGCAACCGCCTGTGCTACGGTCATTGGCCCACGAAGGTCGAACTTGCCGGGAGCTTTCACCTCACCGCCGACAACAAAGTAAGGTTGCTCAAAATTCTTGGGAATGATCGCAATCGAGGGCGCATGCAGAATATCCTTATAACCGGTGCGGATCGCCTGATTGAGCTGTTCCAGGGTGAGGCCCTGTACATAAAGGTCGCCAGCCTCGCGCAGCGTAATGAAGCCGTCTGGCTGCACATTCACCGTCTGATTGAATTCGGGGCTGTATTCGAAGTTCACATCGAAGATGTCTCCAGCCCTTAGCAGGTACCGGGGATGCCGCTGCTGAAAACCCGCGGGTGCAGCGCTTGCGTCGACCGAGGTGGTATCGGCAACCGGAGTCATCGTCGGGGTCTGGTTCGCCGCACGCATAGGGGCAGCTTCGGGAACCGGCGTAGTCTCGACCTGTACTGCCTTTGCCGGAGCTGGCACGCTCTTCACCTTGGCCGTGGTTGCGGCGGGAACCGAAGCAGTCGGCTTCTCCGCGCTGACCACTACCGGGCTATCAAAGGTGTGGCTTACCTCATCGGGCGTCGCGGTAGGTCTCGCTTCGTCAGCGGAGGGAGTAGCGAATGTGGTGGTTGGCGAATTTTGCTGACCTGCGCACCCAAGCGACAAGAGCAACACGGCAGCGAGTGTTACCGAGATTTTTTTTGTTTCAATCATTGCCTTGCATTCCCCTTCAAAGGAACTAACATCGTGGATTCGGTAGAATTGGCGTAAAGCTTCGCCCTCTGAGTCACATGGCTTGTGACCCGGAAAGAAATTCGAAGAGAGGCTCGCCAACGGCCAGGTTCGCCGCCGGTCTTTTAGTTGGTTAGGTGGATCTATTAGCCCCGGGGTGGGAGTAGAACAACCAAGACCTCTTAACTTGAGGTCTTGGGGAGAGGCTTGAGTTTTGCCCCTCCGGCTCTCACGCCGGATCTTCCGCCGTACAGCGGTGCTCCCGTCTGCCGTCTTGCGAAAATCCTAGACTTCGCCGACGGAACGCGACTTGGAGTACCACGGCAGTTTCCCTGGGGGAGGGACTGAGCTATGAAAGGCACTTGCGTGAAATTGCTGTTCCCCCAAATCATGGGGGAAGAATTCCACGTCATTGGCTGCGAGGGAACCAACCGCAGCAGTGCTATCTGCTTGAGAACTGTACGGTTTCGTGACAACACTAACAAGAAGCGGATAGTGTGGCAGTTAACAGGGCGCTGATAACTGAGCCAAACGGTCGGGCATTCGCGCCGGCTATACCGGGTCGCTGGCTAACTCTTTGGAATCTGGATAAAAAGGTGGGGGAACGGACTCTAGTTAGCTTTAGTCTACCGAGTAGAGAACTACCAGCTATTTCGGCTCCGTTACTTCCCGATAAATGTACTAGTAAGAGGTTGACAACCTACCCCATTACCTGAGAACCTGTGTAACTACCGCGATTGGGATGGTTATCAACCGCGGCTTTCGTTCTCCCTCCCCGCTGTCGCCCCAGGTTGAGTGCCAAAGGACGTTGAGAGAGCAATCGCCTACTTTCGCGTAGATGATTGTTTCGCAAGCGTTTATCTCTCTCCCACTTACGGCACGATCCTGACGGATAACCCCCCGGTATAAAAGCTTTTGGGCCAATCGGCCGTTTTGGCTGGTTGAAAACGCGTAAGAACCCGACTCCTGGAGTCTAAAGACGGTATTTGGCCTCGCAGGCAGAGGTCGGGGTTCGCATCTCTCTCAGGCATGAAACTTGGTCTCAACATTCCGGGGGGTAGCGCGCGGGAACTGTCGCGCCGGACCTTCCGAAGCGGTTCCCGGTACTCACGCCGTCGCGTCGGTCTGTTCGGATTGCTCGCCGCCGTGGGTTTCCTGGCATTCATGTTTTCCGCGGTCTCGCCCTATGACGATGACGTGCAGCAAGAGTTCGTCCAAAGTAACAAACCCAAGCAGTTATTAGTCGCAAATCACAGGGCTTCTCGAGATACGAGAACCTTCAGTGTTCATCGAGTTCCGCCTGCCATTTTTGAGCAGCTGTCCTTTGGTATAGATTTTGCCGCAACTCAGCACCACGCCAGCGCCCGTGCAGCGATCCTTCCGGCATCGGCAAGCAATCGGTTTCGTGACCGGTCACCTCCCGCCAAATTGTCCTAGCCTTCTTAGCTCCCAGAGTCGCCATTTCGATCAATGAGCAAGGCTGCTCGCTCCGGGAGCGTTCCGACAATTTAGCCAGCCCAGTTGCTTAACAGCCACTGGCTGGGGATCTCAGTGGGGGACGCCTTGTCAGCTATTGGAGCCCAAAATCTTGTAAGCCCAACTCCGGTGTGTTCGCCTGATGGACAGCCGTTCACTCTACCCATCCGCGTGCTGGTGGCCGACAGCAACGAGATGGGAACCGAAGTATTGTGTTCTGCCCTTAACCGCTTTCGCAATATAGAAGTTCTTAGCTGTCCGGTAAATTACGAAGGCGTGCTGGCCGCGATCAAGGAGCGCAAGCCAGAGGTGCTGTTGATCAGCCCCAGCCTGGAAGATGGCGCCGGTAGCGGTTTTAGCGTGCTGCGCGAGCTGCGCAGCGCTAACTCGCCGGTCAAGGCGGTTGCGCTTGTGGAATCCTCCAAGCGGGAGACGGTGGTGGAAGCTTTCTGGTGCGGAGCCCAGGGAGTTTTCTCGAAGACCGGTTCCATCAAGACATTGTCGAAGTGCATCACGAGTGTACAGTTGGGTCAGGTCTGGGCAAATAGCCAGCAACTGCGACAGGTGCTTGAGGCCTTGGCGCGGGCTGTACCGCCACGTCTGATCGATGCCAAGGGCGCGGACATCCTCACGCAGCGTGAGCAGGACGTGGTGGCTTGCCTGGCCGAGGGTCTCACGAATCGCGAAGTGGCGCGCCGTTTAAAGCTCAGCGAACACACGGTCAAGAATTATCTGCTCCATATCTTTGACAAGCTGGGTGTCTCCAGCCGGGTGGAAGTCGTGCTTTACGCCTCCGGGCAGCGAATCCTAAGCAAGAATCCGGACCCGAATCCGGAGCTTGAGGAAGATCTTCCGACCGACGATGAGGCCCTTCTGACCTCGTATCGCCAGGCCGCCCGACAGGGATATCCGGTTTCGCAATTCAGGCTTGGCAGTATCTATCGCGAGGGTCGCGGACGTGCCGCCGATCCAATTTCTGCCTATGTGTGGTTTGAACTGGCGCGTGTCACCAGCGAAAAGCTCAACCAGAAGAGCAAAGACGCAAGAGATCAGGTAGCCGGCGGACTATCGCCGGAACAATTAGCCGAAGCCCACCGCCGTATATCGGGGTGGTTGCGGCTGTTTGATTAGGACGCAATACAGAAAGGCTGAAGCAACGCGGTTAGTTCCTGGCGGATGCCAGGTGCACATGCAATCAGGCCCGAGATCAGTGGATTTTTGCGATTGCACTGCAATGGTGTCGCGTCCAACAACTGGACAAAGCCCCCAGCGCTTTGAACCAGTGCCGAGCCTCCGGCGACGTCCCATTCATTCTTGGGTGTCAAAGTGAAGGTTGCGTCCGCCAAACCGGCCGAGACCAGGGCCAGTTTGTAGGCGACCGATCCCATCGCTCGCACCTGGAACGGTGCATCTTCGAAGGTCTTCCATTCCCCGCGCTTGACTTCGCTTCGGCTGGCCAGGATCGTTGCTCCTTGCAGCGAAGTCCGGGAGCTAGGCTGGGCCGGCCTGCCGTTGTATTGCAAACCAGTATCGCGCGATCCAAGAAACACTTCATTGGTTACGGGATTGCAGATTCCGCCCGCAATTGGCTGCCGGTTTTGCACAAAGGCGACAGAGACACAAAACTCCGGAATCCCTTTCACGAATTCTCTGGTCCCATCCAGGGGATCGACTACCCAGACACAGTCATTTTCCAGGCGGGACAGATCGTCCGCGCTTTCTTCCGACAGCCAGCCTTCCCCGGTGCGCAATAACTCCTTCTTCAAAACGGCGTCGACTGCCCGGTCAGCTTCGGTTACCGGGTCGTGACCCACCTTGTATTCGGTCTCGATCTTGCCCGGGGTAAAGCGAGCGAAAACCTCCCGCGCGGCTTCCATGGCGAGTTCTATGCGGCGCAAAATTTCAGTTTGCAAGGCAGTATTCATAATAATTCCTGTTGGTTGCGCATGCTGGTCTGGAGATCGCAGCACTCATCGGCGACCGTGGTTGTATGTATGAACTTCAACTCTCATGAGGGAGGAAGAGAAACGCGAACCGGTTAGAGTAGATGCCGGGCCAGATTTACCTCGATCCTCACGGTTCCATCCATTGTATTCATGGCAAAGGGCTGCCGCATTATTACCAAGGTTTGTGCGGGGTCGACCTGGCAATGGCAGGGAACAATTTGAGCACCCAGCAATGCGCCGGGTGCCCGAATTATTTTCAACAAGGTGGCCTGGTCTTATCGGGCGATACCGCGGGAGGTGCGAAACCGTGGCTGAATCTGGATGCGAATGGTGCGATCACGAACCGAACCAAGCTCGGACCGGCACCCGGAAGCTTCGCGGCGCTGGAGCCAGCTGAGGAATTCTCGCTCTACAGGTTTATTGCGAGCGATTAGATCCTGAAAGGCCTTGTTTCCCGTGGCAAAGTGGCATATGACCTCGGCCAGCGCCTTGGCCAGATCACCAGCTTCCTTCAGCCAGTTGGCGAGCGACGCAAGGTGGTCATCGCCCGCCGCGGCGCGGTGCTGCGCGAACCGATTTTGCAGGCGATCAATCTCAGACTGGCATTGCAATACGGCCGCTGCTTTGGCGATGTCACGGGAAGAGAACGCTACCCCGAGATGGGTCAGCATTTTCTCCAGCACCGCTGCCATTCGAACCAGGGCACGGGTATCTTGTGGATCAAGAAAACCGGCCCCCTGAGCTCGGCTCGCTGTGCAGAGCATGAGCACACTAATCTGTTTTAAACCGCTTGCAAGTTTCCCGCACGCGGACAACTGGTTGGTCTCCCGAGGGTCGAGGCGGGCAAGCGCTGCCGTGACTCCGGCTCCTATTTCCAGTTCCAGGAGTTCAAGCCGTTTGTCGTGGTCGCGCAGGCTCTCCAACAGAATCTCGGACCGGGTGGCAATGCTCTCCGCCGCAATCGCAGCCGCTTCACTGGCGATTACACACGCTTCTGCAGTCTGGTCGATCAATTGGGAATAGGGGAATTCGGATTCCGGGAAATTTACCGCGATAGCCTTCATTCGTTCTTTTCCTCATATTCCTGGGAGAGGCCTTGCTACTTCCTGTAGAGAGAATAGGAGGCCGATGTGAAAGGATGATGAAAGGTGTGTGAATTCTTTGAGCCCTGACAATTCCTTGCAAGTCGGTGATATCGAGCAGCTTACGCAGTCTTGAGGGGGGTGTCGCGCGCCCCCGAGTCCAGGCGAGGGGTATTTCGCAACTCGCGGGTCGCGCTTCGGTACAACGGGTCTGTGCCCGATGCACATCCCAGCAGTCGTGCCCTTGCCCGCCACGGTGTTGTCGTTGAGTTTTAACCGGGAAAAACTACGCAGTCGGCAAGCCGCTCTCGAGGCTGGTGGCTTCCGGGTCGTCTCCGTGGGTACCGCCGGGCAAGCTTGGTTTGAGATTGATATGGGGCAGTGCGAGATTTTCCTGACCTGCAGCAAGATTCCGACGGATATAATCCAGGATCTGGTCACGGTCTTTCGGCGCCGATGCAGGTTCGGAACAATAATAATGGTAGGAGCGGGTTCCGAGGATCAATTCGCCGATGTTGATATCATGATTCCGCAATCGGATGACCCGCAGGGTATTGTCGAAGCCATAAGACTGGATAGCCGGGTGAAGGCAAGTTAAGAACTATGGAAACCGCTACTTGCGAAATTGTGCTGGTGCAGAACTCGAGCGATCCCTTCGGATATCCCTGCGGCAAGGATGCCCACGAGGCCTGCTCCGACTGTGGGTTCGCTTTGTGCAATCTTCACTCTGACGGCTGCGAAATTTGTGACCGGACCTTCTGTGATAGTTGTCTTTATGTCCATCTGAAATACCCTCATGCAAAACCTGCGACCCCGAGTTTGACCGGATCGCAGCGCCGCTCTGCCTAAAAGCTAATTTCATCCCTGATTGCTCCTGGCTGATTTCTTTCCACACGAGAACTGTTTAGTCTGTAAAGGAAAGTCGTTCCCTCCGTTCATGGGGGAAGATTTCTGGAGATCTTTTCAATGGTGGAGAGTAAAGAGGTTTCGAAACCGCTCTCGTCGGAAGAGTTAAGAAAGACCGACGCCTACTGGCGGGCGTGCAACTATGTCTCGGTGGGAATGATTTATCTCCGCGACAACCCGTTGCTTCGCGAACCGCTGAAGCCGGAGCACATCAAAAACCGGTTGTTGGGACATTGGGGCTCGGACCCCGGTCAATCTCTGGTTTGGGTTCATATGAACCGGCTTATCCGGAAGTATGATTTGAATGTCATGTATGTTTCCGGGCCGGGTCACGGTGCACCGGCCACACTCTCCAATTGCTACCTGGAGGGGTATTACTCGGAGATCTATCCCGACAAGAGTCAGGATGAAGCCGGGATGCTCAAGTTCTTCCGGCAATTCTCTTTTCCCGGGGGAATTGGATCGCACTGCACGCCCGAAACACCCGGCTCGATCCATGAAGGCGGTGAACTCGGCTACTCCCTCTCCCACGCATACGGGGCGGCATTCGATAATCCTGATCTTATCGTGACGGTTGTGGTTGGAGATGGCGAGGCGGAGACCGGGCCGCTTGCCACCTCATGGCACTCCAACAAATTCCTGAACCCGATTCGCGATGGTGCGGTGCTACCGGTTCTGCATTTGAATGGATACAAGATCGCGAATCCGACCATCCTGGCGCGAATCCCGCACGAGGAACTGGAGGCTCTGCTCGCCGGATACGGCCACAAGCCATACTTTGTCGAAGGCGACGATCCCGAGATCATGCACCAGAGGATGGCAGCCACGATGGAACAATGCATCCTCGAGATTCGCTTGATACAAGAGCACGCTCGGTCGGTCGGCGATGCTGCACGGCCGCGGTGGCCGATGATCGTACTGCGTTCCCCCAAAGGCTGGACCGGACCGAAAGAAGTTGACGGCCACAAAGTGGAAGGTTTTTGGCGGGCCCACCAGGTCCCGATACTCGATCCGGCGACGAATAAGAAGAGCCTGAAACTTGTCGAAGACTGGATGCGCAGCTATAAGCCAGAGGAACTGTTTGACGCCAAAGGAACTCTTAAACCCGAGCTGCGCGAACTTGCGCCCTCGGGCGCGCGCCGCATTTCTGCCAATCCGCATGCGAATGGTGGTGTACTGCGGAAAGAGCTTGAGTTACCGCACTTTGGGGACTACGCGGTGAAGGTGCCGTCTCCCGCGATAGCCTATGCCCCGCCTACCGACGTGCTGGCCCATTTTCTCGCCGAAGTGATGCGCCGGAATATGAAGTCGTTTCGAGTCTTCGGTCCGGACGAGACTGCTTCCAACCGGCTTACGGCTATCTACCAGGCGTCCAAGAAAACCTGGCTCGCCCAATTTAAGCCGGAAGACGCCGACGGAGGCGAACTCGACCTTGCCGGGCGCGTTATGGAGATGCTCAGCGAGCACACGCTTGAAGGATGGTTCGAAGGCTACGTTCTTACTGGTCGTCACGGGCTTTTCTCGACCTATGAGGCTTTCGTTCACGTCATCGATTCCATGTTCAACCAGCATGCCAAATGGCTGGAGAAATCGAAAAAGGAACTCGGATGGCGTGCGCCCGTACCGTCTATCAATATTCTCATCACGTCTCTGGTCTGGCGCCAGGATCACAACGGGTTCACTCATCAGGATCCGGGATTTCTTGACGTGGTGACCAATAAGAGCGCGGACGTGGTCCGCATCTATCTTCCACCGGACGCGAACTGCTTGCTTAGTGTTGCAGATCATTGCCTGCGATCCCGCGATTACGTCAACGTCATCGTCGCGGACAAGCAAGACCATCTTCAGTACCTGACGATGGAACAGGCTGTCGTCCATTGCACCAAAGGGATCGGCATCTGGGATTGGGCCTCGACCGACAATGGGGATGAGCCTGATGTGGTGATGGCGTGCGCAGGCGATATCCCGACCATGGAGGCGCTGGCCGCAGTTGCGATTCTGCAAGAGCGCTTCCCGGATCTAAAGCTTCGTTTCGTCAATGTTGTCGATCTCTTCCGCCTCATGCCCGAAACCGAACATCCGCATGGACTCTCGGATCGCGACTTCGATTCTCTGTTTACCATCGACAAGCCGGTGATCTTCAACTTTCACTCATATGCATCCTTGATCCATAAGCTCACCTACCGCCGGCGGAACCACGAGAACATTCACGTGCGTGGCTATAAAGAGAAGGGAAACATCAATACTCCGCTCGAACTGGCGATTCTTAACCAGATTGACCGTTTCGATCTCGCAATTGATGTCATTGACCGTGTTCCGCGAATTGCGGCCATTGGAGCTCATGTCAAGGAATGGCTGAAGGGCCAGATCATTGACAGCGTCAACTATGCCCATGCGGAGGGCATTGACCGCGAACAGGTGCGCAACTGGAAGTGGCCTGGTAAGGCGTGATGCAGGGATCGGCGCACAACGAACTCGTGCTGGTGGTGAACAGCGGCTCATCATCGCTGAAGTTTGGGCTGTTTTACCGTGGCGACAGTGACGAAGAAGCCTTGCTCAGTGGAAGTGCCGAAGGCATCGGGCGCAGCGACGGCCGACTGAAGATACTTTCTTCCTCTGGTGACCTGCTATGGCAGCGGGAAAATGTGGTCGAGTCGCAGAGCCATGCCCTCGGCGCGGTTGCCGAAGCGGTTCAAAGACATGTTGGTCAATCCCCGCTCGCGGTGGGGCATCGAATCGTTCATGGGGGGCCGAAGCTGCGCACCCACCAGGAGATCACGCCGCAGGCGCTCGAGGAGCTGCGGGCGGCGACCCATTTCGCTCCCTTGCACATTCCCCAATCCCTGGCCCTGATTGCTTCGGCGCAGAACACATTTCCTTCGGCCAGGCAATTCGCCTGTTTTGACGATGCCTTTCATCAAAACATGCCAGAAGTCGCGTCGCATTTTCCCCTCCCCCGGCGCTACTTCCAGGCAGGCATTCGACGCTACGGTTTTCACGGACTCTCCTATGAATCGCTGGTTCACCATTTCGGTGTGCGGCTTCCCGAAAAAGTCATATTTGCCCACCTCGGGAATGGGGCAAGTCTGTGTGCGGTCCGTCGCGGGATGTCGATTGACACCACGATGGGTTTGACGCCAACTGGGGGCATACCGATGGGAACCCGTTGTGGCGATCTCGATCCCGGAGTCCTGCTCTATCTACTGCGCACAGAGAAACTCAATATCGACCAACTGGAAGAAATGCTCAATCTTCACAGTGGTCTGGTCGCGCTCTCGGCGGGCGAGAGCGATGTAAGGATGCTTGAAGAGCGCAGCTCGTGCGCTGACCGAGGCGCAAGTCTTGCGTTGGATGTCTTCGCGGTTTCCGTTCGAAAAGCGATTGGCGCCTACATTGCCCTGCTCGAGGGAGTAGATCTTCTCGTTTTCACCGGCGGAATCGGCGAACACAGCAACCATATCCGGCAGACAGCAAGCGGCGGCCTGGAGAGTCTCGGCCTGAGCCCGGAGAAAATTCAGGTAATTGCCACTCAGGAAGAGCGGCAGATTGCGCGGCATTGCCGTTCGCTGTTGCAACCCTCGCTTGCTCTCCGATAATTTGCGCGCAAAGTTACTTTCGAAATACTTTCGAGTGGCGGGTTGCACCGTAAATGTGATTCGAGTCACAACCGGAAAGACCCGCCAGATGTAGACTTAGGGCGAATTGGAACCCGAACTATGAGCAGCCGAGCTACAGTGAGCGCGATCAAACCTGTCGCCCCTGGTCACGACAAAAGGTGGAAAATTGTTGATGCCACCATGCGCCGCGTTGGTCAGAACTCACGCGGGCTGATCGAGACTCTTCACACCGTACAGGAAGCCTTCGGATATCTCGACGAAATTGCCTTGCGCTACGTCGCTGTCTCCTTGCGGGTGCCGCTCAGTCGGGCTTACGGTGTGGCCACCTTCTATCACTTCTTCACGCTAAAGCCGGCGGGCGAGCACACCTGTGTTATCTGCCTCGGAACCGCCTGTTACATTAAGGGGGCTCCACTGCTGGTCGATGTAGCTAAGCGGGACCTGGGGGTATCTCCCGGCGAGACCACTGCGGACCGCAAAGTCTCGGTGTTGTCGGCGCGGTGTTTAGGTTCTTGCGGATTGGCTCCGGCGGTAGTTTACGACAATGAGGTTGCAGGTAAGGTGACGCCTGACCAGCTCCGTCAACAGCTGTCTCAATGGGACGCCCATGTATCCTGAGGAACTCGAGCAAATTGCGATCACCGAGCGCGAGGCGCAGGCAGATATTCCCCAGGCGGTGAATGTTTGCGTTGCCGCCGGATGCCTCTCCTGCCAAAGCCAGGCGGTATTGGACGCTCTTAATAAGGAAGCATTGGCGCGGGGAAAAGCGGGACACTGTAAGGTCAAGGGCGTCGGCTGCATGGGGCTGTGTTCCGAGGGACCGTTAGTCTCAACCAGCGATGGGACCTTATACAAGCATGTGGCAGCAACCGATGCCGGCGAACTGCTCGATAGTCTGCAGCACGACCCGGTAGAGCGTTTACGCTGCCCGACCGACGTGCCGTTCTTCCAGCGGCAGCAGAAGATTGTTCTGGAAAATTCGGGTGCCATTGATCCAGAGCGCATTGAAGAATACATCGCAGCTTTGGGTTATCGGGCTCTTGTCCATTCACTAACCGAGATGACGCCGGTGGAGGTAACTGCGGAGGTCATCAAGAGCGGTCTTCGAGGACGTGGCGGCGCCGGTTATCCTACGGGATTGAAATGGAGCACGGTTTCAAAAGCCGTAGGCACGCAGAAATTCGTGATCTGCAATGCCGATGAAGGAGATCCCGGGGCTTTTATGGATCGCAGCGTGCTGGAAAGCGATCCGCATCGCGTGCTCGAGGGCATGCTGGTTGCAGCCTACGCCGTAGGCGCTTCGGCGGGATACATCTATGTTCGCGCCGAATATCCCTTGGCCATCAAGCGCCTGAAGATTGCCCTTCGCCAGGCAGAAAAACTTGGTCTTTTGGGTGCGAACATCTGTGGCACGCCCTTCAGTTTCAAGATAGAGTTGCGCCTGGGAGCGGGAGCTTTTGTTTGCGGCGAAGAGACCGCTCTGATTGCCTCCATCGAAGGAAATCGCGGAACACCTCGCCCGCGACCGCCATACCCGGCGATGGAAGGCTTGTTTGGACAGCCTACGCTGATCAATAACGTAGAAACCTTCGCCAACATTGCGCCGATTATTCGCAACGGCGGGGATTGGTACGCCGGCATCGGCAATGAAAAGAGCAAGGGAACCAAAGTGTTCGCCCTTGCCGGACGAGTACAAAACACAGGTCTGGTCGAGGTTCCGATGGGAATCACTCTGCGCGAGATGGTTTTTGATATTGGCGGAGGAATTCCGGACGGCAGGAAGTTCAAGGCGGTCCAGACCGGTGGCCCATCGGGTGGCTGCCTGCCAGCGGAATGTCTCGACATGCCGGTCGACTATGAATCGCTGGCCCATGCCGGTTCGATCATGGGCTCGGGCGGCATGATCGTGATGGATGAAAGTTCCTGCATGGTAGATGTGGCCAAATACTTTATGGATTTCTGCATGACCGAATCTTGCGGCAAATGTATTCCGTGCCGCGTCGGCACCTACCAGATGCATCGGTTGCTGGATACGATCACAAAATTGAGCGCCACTGCCAAGGATGTCGCACTTCTGGAGGAGTTGTGCGATCTGGTCAAAAACACCAGTCTGTGCGGGCTGGGACAATCCGCGCCCAACCCGGTGCTGAGCACGCTGCGCTATTTTTCCGATGAGTACAAGGGACACATCGAGCGTAACCAATGCGTGGCCGGAGTCTGCGGCAAGGAGCCCGGACCATGAGCCCGGCAGCGGTTGTAAAAACCCTGAAAATCGATGGCCGTGACTTTAGCGCCCGGGAGCACGAAACCATCCTTGACGTTGCCCGCCAGAACGGAATCTTCATACCACGCCTTTGTGAACTGGAAGGACTCACGACGGTGGGCGCATGCCGCCTTTGTCTGGTAGAGGTCAAGGGCTCGAATCGCCTGATGGCTTCCTGCGTGACCAGCGTGGAAGAAGGCATGGAAGTCACCACGACTTCAGAACGTCTGCAGCGCTACCGCAAGGGCATCGTCGAGTTGCTGTTTACCGAAGGCAACCACATTTGTTCGGTCTGCGTTTCCAATGGACACTGCGAGCTGCAGACCATGGCGCAGAAGCTGGACATTACCCACATTCACTACCCCTATCGTTATCCCCAGGCTTCTGTCGATGCTTCCCATGACCGCTTTGTAATTGACCATAACCGCTGCATTTTATGCACTCGATGTGTTCGGGTGTGCGAGGAGATCGAGGGCGCGCACACCTGGGATGTCATGGGCCGCGGTATTGATTGCCAGGTAATCACCGATCTCAACCAGCCGTGGGGAACCTCTGACACCTGCACCAGTTGCGGCAAGTGTGTTCAGGTTTGCCCGACCGGCGCCCTTTTTGAGAAGGGCCGCTCCGTTGCCGAAATGGAGAAGCGTCGCGATTTCTTGCCGTACCTGCAATTGATGAGGGGAGAACAACGGTGAGCAAGAAGCGCATGGCAACAGTCTGGCTGGACGGTTGCTCCGGCTGCCATATGTCTTTTCTGGACATTGACGAGCGCCTGCTGACGCTTGCCGAGAGCGCGGATCTGGTCTACAGTCCGCTGGTCGACGCCAAGATATTTCCCGAAGGCGTCGATGTCACACTGGTGGAAGGCGCGGTGAGCAGCGAAGAAGACCTGCACAAGATCCAAACGGTGAGGCAGCGTACCACCATTCTGGTATCACTGGGAGATTGCGCAGTCACTGCAAATGTGCCTGCCATGAGGAATCCTTTTTCCACCCAGTCTGTTTATGACCGTGCTTACAAAGAGAATGTGACCCTGCATCCTGGCACCCCGGACCAGGTCGTCCCCCGGCTCCTGCCCCAAGCGCGGCCCATTCACGAATTTGTGACGGTGGATGTTTTTGTTCCGGGCTGTCCTCCCTCGGCCGACACCATCTTCTACGTTGTTTCGGAGCTGCTCGCAGGACGGCAGCCCGAGTTAAGTTCCAGAACGCGCTTCGGAGCCTAAATTAAATGGCCGAAAGAAGAACCATCGTCATCGATCCAGTGACCCGCATCGAGGGCCATGCCAAGATCACCTTGCATCTTGATGAACAGGGGGAAGTTGCCGACGCGCGTTTCCATGTCACCCAGTTTCGCGGCTTCGAAAAGCTGTGCGAAGGCCGGCCCTTTACCGAGATGCCCTCGCTGATGGCGAGAATATGCGGCATCTGCCCGGTCAGTCACCTGATAGCCTCTGCCAAAGCTTGTGACGCACTGCTCGCGGTTCGGATCCCTCCGACGGCCGACAAGCTGCGCCGCATTTTCAACATGGCGCAGATTGTGCAGTCTCACGCGCTCAGCGTATTTCATCTTTCCTCGCCAGATCTGTTGCTGGGCATGGATGCCGATCCGGCGAAGAGTAACCTGTGGGGAGTCTACGAAAGAGATCCGCAGCTGGCGAGGGACGGTATCAGGCTTCGGCAGTTCGGGCAACAGATCATTGAGCGTCTGGGTGGAAAACGCATCCACCCTGCCTGGGTTGTGCCCGGCGGCGTCAGCGAGCCGTTGAGCCAGGAAAATCGAGATGAAATTCTCGCCGCCATCCCGGAAGCCCTCAAGATTGCTGTGCGCACCCTTTCCTGGTTCAAGAAGATCAGCGAAGGTTTTCGGGAAGAAATTGGCAGCTTCGGAAACTTTCCTTCCTTGTTTATGGGCAGTGTCAAGGAAGACGGCAGCATTACTTTCTACGACGGCAAGATACGCGTCGGCGATGCCAGCGGCAATCTGGTCGCGGATAACCTGGCCGCGGAGCACTACGCTGATTTCCTGGGAGAGAAAGTCGAGCCCTGGAGCTATCTAAAGTCAGCCTATTACAAACCGAAGGGATATCCCGAGGGCATTTACCGGGTCGGGCCTCTGGCGCGTCTGAATGTTGTTGACCGATGCGGAACCGAGCGCGCCGATCAGGAACTGGCGGAGTTCAAGGAACTGCAGCGTGCAGCCGTCCTAAGTTCATTTCACTACCATCAGGCTCGGCTGATCGAAATTCTGTACTGCGTTGAACGCCTGCAACAGCTGCTGAACGACCCGGAAATACTGTCTAAACACGTTCGCGCCGAGGCGAAACCCAATGCTTTTGAGGGCGTAGGAGCATCGGAAGCGCCTCGAGGCATCCTGTTCCATCATTACAAGATTGACGAGCAGGGCCTGATCCGGTGGGCCAACCTGATTATTGCCACCGGCCAGAACAATCTGGCGATGAATCGTAGCGTGCTGCAGGTGGCAAAACATTTCGTACGCGGAAATGAATTGTTGCCCGGAATGCTGAACCGGGTCGAAGCCGTGATCCGTACCTATGATCCCTGTCTGAGTTGTTCGACTCACGCGGTAGGACAGATGGCGTTGCAGGTCCAGTTGCTGGGACCCGCGGGCGACCTCCTTACGACCGCGAGACGTCCCTAAGATTTCATGTGCCGCGTTCTGATCGTTGCCTTTGGCAATCCGTTGCGCTGCGACGATGGACTCGCCTGGCGGGCGGCAGAAGAATTGTCCCAGCAGATTTCAGATCCCGATGTTCGGATTCTCACCACCCATCAACTTACACCCGAGCTCTCCCAAACGGTGAGTCAAGCATCCTCGGTTATATTCCTCGATGCTGCCCGGAGCGGGGTGCCGGGTGAAATTGTTTTGACATCGTTGCTGCCTGAGCGACCCGGTTCGGTTTTTACTCACGATTTTTCGCCTGGCGGAATTCTGAATCTCTCCCACAACCTGTACGGCCGCTGCCCGCAGGCTACACTGGCATCGGTTTGTGGGGAATGTTTTGAGCATGGGGAGAGCGTGTCGCGAACCGTGGAGGCGGCCCTTCCGAGCTTGGTTGCGAGAATCATCGAGCTGGTGAAGGCTGCCGGCCAAGTTTAGGGAGTCCCGGTCTCGTTTTCTACCGCACGACTGCTTATCCGCGAACCGTAAGCACCGGGCATTCGGCGTGGCTCACAACTTCGTGGGCAATCGCCCATGGCATGTGGGATGCGATGCGGGCAGCGCCAATGGCGGATTCTCTCAGCCCCATTACGATCAGGTCAACATTCCGCTCGCGCGCAAAACTGACCAGCCCTTCGGGCGCCAGATGAACCTCGACCACGTGCTCCACGGAGCACTTGAGGCCCTGGCTCGAGGGCAGCAACTCGCGCAGCCGCTCCATGGCTTCCCCCTGGCTGGCTGCTTCCCGTTCTACGACGTCGGTTCCGGGATACCAGAAGGGCCCGATGTACTCGACCGGCATCGGCGAGACCAGATGCAACAAGATCAATTCTCCACCATTCCTGTTAGCAAAATCGATCGCATAGGGCAGAGCATGCAGCGAGGCAGGGCCAAAATCGGTCACGTACAGGACTCTGCGAATGGGACGGATAGGCGCCGCCGCCGGTCCAACGGTCAACACCGGGCACGATGCACAACGGAATAATTCTTCGGCTACCGATCCGAGTACCAGCTTTCTTAATCCTGTACGGCCGCGCGTCCCCAATACCAGCAGGTCGATGTCCTTTTCCCGTATGACATCTGACACCACGTTCCATAGCGGGCCCCTCCTTAAAAGCTCTTCGTGATTCAGGCGATCCAGAGATTCCGACGAAATCAACGCATCCAGGTTGTGTCTAGCTGTGGTGAACGCCGGATCGACTCCGGGCGGCAGAGGGTCCAAGGGTACCGGTAAATGCGTTTCCGGATGGATGACGTGCAGCAAGGAAAGCCTCTGGTTCGGAGTTGAGATGAGGGTTGCAGCCGACTCTACGGCGTGTCTGGAGGCGTCAGAAAAATCAGTTGCCACGAGGATATTCTTAAATGCGACATTGTTTTCAATCGCCGAGGTGGTCATAGGGTTCCTCCTCACATCCTGGGCGTTCCAAAGTGGCTGGACCGCCTTGTCTATGAACTGATTCTCGCCGGGGAGTGATCTTGCAGCAGTGCGCAGTCTTACGCCCTTCTGTGATTGGAATCACATGGGGTGCCGGAGGGACCAACCTCAGTCGGCCCGCAAGTAGCTCCATGCTACGTCGGCGGTACGCAAGTACTGGGTGCTCTTGACCGCACGGATATATTGGGCACGCTCATAGGCGGAAGGATCGGCACACCGCTTTTGGCTCATACTCCCCTGCATCTGCCGAACTGAGGCGTATTCGTGGTCCGCCATCCATTGCTGCAAAAGGCGCTCGACCATGCGGATGTGGTCCGGGCCCTCGCGCAACAGAATGGAACACATCATGGTGGCGTTTGCACCTGCCATCAGCATTTTCACGGCATCTTCGGCCTGGTGAATGCCGCTGGTCGCGGCCAGGTCAGCCTTTATCCGGCCGAACAGGATTCCAATCCAGGTCAGCGGCAGGCGCAGATCCTGGGGAGTGCTCAACAACACATTGGGCCGAATCTCCAGGGTTTCCAGATCGAAATCCGGCTGGTAGAAACGATTGAACAACACCAGGGCGTCGGCGCCAGCCTCGTCCAGGCGCTTCGCCATATTGGCCATGTTGCTGAAGTAGGGACTCATTTTTACCGCAACGGGTATGCGCACCGCGATCTTCACTGCCCGGACAATGTCCAGGTAGGTATTTTCTATTTCCAATGAAGAATCATCCAGGCCCGATGGCAGGGAATAGATATTGCACTCAATCGCGTCCGCCCCGGCCTGCTCCATGCTGCGGGCATAGTTGGTCCAACCGCCAAGCGTGGCACCATTCAAGCTGGCAATGATCGGAATGTCGACTGCCGCCTTGGCCCTGGCGATATGCTTGAGATATTCCTCCGGCCCGGTGTGGAACTCGGCAGGTTGCGGCAGGTAGGTCAAGGCCTCGGCGAAACTTTCCGTGCCCACAGTGAGGCTGTACTCAATGTTCTGCTTCTCGCGCCGCAGCTGCTCTTCGAAGAGCGAATACAACACTACGGCAGATGCACCTGCATCTTCCAGGCGGCGAATACCATCCAGTTCATGGGAAAGGGGAGAGGCAGAGGCCACCAGCGGCGTGCGAAGATTCAAGCCAAGGTATTTGGTGCTGAGATCAATCATAAGTCCTCACTCATCGATAGGTTTCTTCATGCGGCGCCGCGAACCACTTTTTCCGAATGCAGCTTTGAATTCTTCCTGGGTTCGTCGTTGCGGGCACTTTGGGCCGGCAGAACGTCAACCACGATTAGCGTGGCATCATCGGCCATTTGAAATTTGCAGAACTCTTTGACCGCCAACAGCAACCGGGCTTTCAATTCCAACGACGAGCTACGCGCAAAGTC
>Ga0097621_100001220_pt1 | contig 17802 bp, 15 predicted proteins | sample KBSMisM72_FD_73165 | JGI IMG/M metagenome (GOLD analysis project Ga0097621, IMG submission 73165) | Miscanthus rhizosphere microbial communities from Kellogg Biological Station, Michigan, USA - KBS Miscanthus M7-2 (version 2) (version 2) | ecosystem: Host-associated > Plants > Roots >... | reverse complement strand
GATGAGAAGAAGATTTACGCCGAATGGAATGGCCGAATCGACCGGATTCGGAAACTGGTGGATACTGTGCCCGGCGTGCGGACCGATGTTTACATTCCGGAGGACGGGAATCGCTATCCAACGTTGCGGGTTTATTGGAACCAGTCGGCTTGGGGGCTTACCACGTCCGATTGCGTGCGCATGTTACGGGAAAATGATCCCATCATCGAAGTGCTTGGTGCCGATAATCCAAGCCTGGTGAGCACGGTGCGCGAGGGTAATCCAAACCGCAAGGAGCGTAAAGAGTCCGACCACATCGAGCTGGTTTCCATGACCATACAGCCGGGAGAAGAAATTATTGTGGGAAAAAAATTGAGAGAGATTCTGAGCGCCGCAAAGAAGGGCAAATCCGCAGCCTGAGGAGCGTCTCAGATGAAATTTCGCGACCAAATTCCGCTGACCCTCTTTTTGCTGTTGTTGTCGGCCGGAGTACAGGCGCAGGTGCGGGCGGTGACGCCATCGCAGACGTTCGTTGCAAATCGCCTGCAGTCTCCTGGCGTGGATGCTGGGGATTACGTGTATGTTTCCGGCCAGGGGCCGCGTCGCCCCGACGGCAGTCTGCCGCCCACCTTTGCCGCGCAAGTGCGCCAGGCCCTCGACAACATTAAGGCGGTGGTAGAAACTGCAGGCCTAACCATGGACCACGTGGTCTACACCCAGGTTTATCTCGAGGACATCGGCAAGTACGGAGACGTGAATCAGGTCTTTGGAGAAGTTTTCCCCAAGACTCCCCCCGCCAGGGCCGTTCTGGGAGTGGCCAAGCTTCCCGATTCCGGGATTCAAGTCAACGCCGTCGCGGTTCGTGACCTTGCGGATAGGCGTGCTATTTCTCCGCCGAGCTTCAAGTCGGGCGATACCGCTTCCCCTGGCATGCTTACTCACGACCGTCTGTTTGTTTCCGCGATGCCGGGGAGCGATCCTTCCAACGGCAAGGTTCCCGACGATCCTGCCGCTCAAGTGGATTTAGCTCTCGATCGAATGAAAACGGTTTTACAGGCCGCGGGTCTCGATCTGCCCAATATGGTCTTCGTGAATCCTTATCTGACGTCGAACATTCCAATGCGTGTGATGAACGAACACTACGCGCAGCGATTCGAATTCGGAAATACCCCGGCCCGGGCGACGATACAAGTATCCAGTCTGCCCAATGGAACTCACATCGAGTACACCGGAGTGGCGGTTCGCGATCTCAAACAGCGCCAAGCCATTCGGCCTAAGAACATGCCGCCCAGCCCGACCGCTAGTCCTTGTGTTTTTGCTGGAGAAACTTTGTATTGTTCGGCCAAGAGCGGATTTATTCCTGGACCGCACGGTGGTGTTTATGGCTCGACCACCCCGCATCAACTCCGCCAGACCATGCGCAATCAGCTCGATAACCTCGAGGAAGCCGGCATGAACTTCGATCAGGTAGTATCGACAACCGTCTATCTTGATGATTTGTCGGACACATCGACATTCGACGAGGTCTACGTCCAGTATTTTGGAGGGATCCCGCCGGCACGGTCCACAGTCGCGCAAATCGCGCCCGGAGAACGCAAGGTCGACGCTGAGGGTCACTCTCCAGATTTGGAACAGATGTCGCTGATTGCAATTCGGAAGCCCTCCGGCCGCTAGCCTTTCGAACGCTTACCTGTGTTCGATCAGGTCCATGCTCTGACGGATGCGCGACTCCCAGGCCTTGGCTTCTTGTTGACGGGCAATGGCAAGACCTTTGCCGAAGTGCTCGTCCGCTCCGGCTCGCTGCCCGCTCGATTTTAAGATCATTGTGCCCATCAGTCGGTGGAGTTCGGCGGCCGAGTATCTCTCTCCCGTGCTTTCGCTGAGTGCAATGGCCTCGCTGGCCGCTTCGAGCGCCTCTTCTGCCTGGTTTGCTTTCGAAAGAGCATTGGTCAATAGGCCAAGAAAGTGAGGCCGCCACAATCTGGCGCCGGTTGCCTTATAGGCTGCGAGGCCTTGCCGCATCCTTCTCAGCCCTCGCGCCCGGTTCTCCAGCTCAGTTTCGGCCCAGCCGAGGTCGATATTCCCGAAAGCCAGCCAGAGTTCCAACCCGTACTCATCGGCGAGTGCGACTACTTCCCTGGCGCGCTCCAGTGCGGGCAGCGCTTCGCCGTTCAATTGGTGTAACACCGCCGCGAAATGGCAAGCCACAACCAGAGTTTGGGGATGCGCGAGCTTGCGAGCGAGGGTGAGCCCTTCCTGCATTCTTTCCGTCGCACGATTGTTATCGCCGAGAGCCCACAAAGCCCTCGCCGCAAAACATTCGCTCACCGCCTTGCAGTCATGGCCTATGAACACGGTATAAGGATGATTGCGATGAGCTGCGTAGAGGTTAATCGCCTCGTCAAGATGCTCCAGGGCATCCTTATACTTACCGAGATCAAGAAGCGTCACCCCCATGGCGCGGTGGGCTTCCATGATCAGGGACCTGTCTTGTAGTTGTTCCGCAAGTTGCAGAAGCTGTTGCGCAATTTGCATGGCCGATTCCATTTCGCCGCTGAATATGTAGAACAGCCCCAGCGACCAAAGCATTGCAAAAAGCTGCGGAGACGGACCCTGTTGCCAGCACAATTCCCGGGCTTCCTTGTAAACTGCTTCGACTTCCGCGGACGCGAAACCTTTCGTCGCCATCAACGAGACTGCGAGAACCATGCGCAGTGTGATCGCCTGCTGTATTCGTTCGGCGTCTTCGGGAAGCAGTTTGACCACGTCGATACCTCTTCGCGCCAGGCCAGCTGCTTCGTGATGGGCGGAACGGTGGCTGGCGTTCTCCGCTGCCTGGCAAAGGTATTTCGCTGCTCGAGGCCAGTCCCGACTCTGTTCAAAATGCATGGCCAGTTCGGCGGCAATCTCGGTGGCACGCTCGCCATAGACTGCGACGCCTCGCTCCGCAATGCGCTGATGTATTTGCGCTCGCCGCATGCGAGGCAAAAGGCTGTACGGTACTTCCACGTACAGCACGTGATTGAAGCGATGGCGGGGAGTGAGCGTTCCGTCTGGAAGCTCGACAATCCACGCGGGAGATAAAAATTGGTGGCGGCGCGCCAGTTCTTCGCAATGTTTCTCGACCCACTCGGTAGACGTATCTAGTCCTGCCGCAATCGCCACCGACGAACACTCCATCCCAACCACGCTGGCTGCTTCCAATACCGTCCGCTCATCGGGACTTAGTCGCTCGATTTGCCGTTCGATCAGATGCCTGACGCTATCCGGCACGCCCAGCTCAGCTTGCGACAAATCGCCTCGAACCGTCCACGTTCCTTGTTCGTTTGCGATCGTCCTTTCGTCGACCAGGTACTCGACCACGTTCACCATGAACAACGGATTGCCTTCGGTGCGGCGATGGACCAGCCGCGCCAATCTCCGCGGAAGTTGATTTCCGGGAAATCTGGCGTTCAAGTACTGTGCGACCGTCTCTTCACCGAGATATTCGAGCGGAATTTCATTGCAAAGTCCATGTGCCTGCAGCTCATGCTTCACGGCTTTGAGTGGATGGTCCCCCAAAATGACCTCCACAGGCCGATAGGTACCAACGATAGACAGCCGGGCAGGATCGCGACGCCGAGCCAGGTACGAAATAAGATCAAGCGTAGAGTAATCGCTCCAATGCAAGTCCTCTAACACCAGAAGCAAGGGAGTTTCAGTGGTGAGAGCCTCCAGCGCCTCAGCCATCTCACGCAACATTCGTTCTCGCGTGGCACCCAACGCATGCGCGTGCAAATCCTCTCGCTCAGCGGCAGGGATCAGAGACGGTAGCTGAGCCATCCAAGCCGGCGCAAGCTGCCGTAGCGTTTCCAGCACAGGGCCACCGAACGGTGCCCGGCAGAGACGGGAAATTCCATCCAGGACCGGGAGGTAAGCCTCTCCGGCGCCGAAATGTTCCAGGCATTGTCCCCGGGCCACGCGGAGTCCGGCGGTATTTTGCGCCAGGAATGCTTCCACCAAAGTGGTTTTCCCCATCCCAGCTTCGCCAGTCACAAAGACAGTCTGGCGCTCGCCTCGCATGGCGAGCTCCAGCCATTCGCGCAGCCTGGTTAGCTCGGCTTCACGTCCCAGGATGCCAATTGCGTCGGATGAGGCAGCCGGTGCGCTCGACTTCGGTTGCGCAGGCGATAGAACATTCTGCACCGACGTGGGTGCAACGGCGGCGATGAAACGGTAGCCACGGCGATGGGCGGTTTCAATGTAGGCGGGAGCGCTAGCATCATCTCCCAAGGCCTCTCGTAGCTGCCGGATGCTGTCTTTCAAAACCGCATCACTGACAAAGGTGCCCGGCCAAACGGCGTCGAGCATTTGCTGCTTAGTGATCAGTTGTCCGGGGTTCTCCGCCAGAAATTTCAGGACCGCAAAGGCTTTTGGACGCAATGGGATCGACCGCGTCCCCTGCCACAGGCACTCGTTGCCGTGGTCCAGGCGAAATTGTCCAAACGAAATTTCCTTCCTCGGTTGCATGACGGAAACATTACAGAAACGTGACCAGTCCGTTATGACCTGGTCGCAAAGCTGCGGATATTCTCAAGCCACGATGAATGGATTGCAACACACCAGCGCTTTCGTAATTCAGTTTCGTGCGGGCGTGGCAGATGGGCCCGATGAACTGTCAGGACGGATCGAACACGTGGCGTCAGGACGTACAGAGACTTTCCACTCAATCCAGGAAGTGCCGGCTCTGCTGCAGCGAATGCTCGTGGAGCGGGAAACTAAGGCCGGCAGTGTTGAAAAGGAGAAGCGAAAGTGAAACCACACCTGACTGGAAGCTTGTTACTTATGGTTTTGTCTCTGCCTGCTATGGCCCAGATACGGGACGAGGAGCCGCAGTTGGCAGAGTTTCAACCTCAAGCAAGCTCAGAGCAGAAATCCAATTCAGGGGCGGTGGCCGCCTTGAATCCTGATTTTTTCCATGTGTTTGACATTCAGGATCGCGGGCTCGGCTACGAAGAATTCGCTTGGAAGCACCTGGCTGACATCCAAAGGTCCCCGCCCGAGGCTGAAAGCCCGGCTACCCGGACGCTGATTCGGTCGCGCGCCCTGCGCCAGCGGCGTAGCTTCGAGTTCGCACCGGCGGTATTTCCCTAGTTGATGATGTTCACTCTAACCCCTGAAGTAAGGGGCAACCTCGGTCTAGATTGGATAGGATCCGAAAATGACACGCGATTCACAACTTAGTTTCTCGGTATCCGGCAGTAGAGTGACTGATAAGCACTGTCTGCAAGTCATTGCTGTTGCCTGCCTCCTGGAGCGGAATGGGGATTACCTGCGCGAGGAGGATGAACCGGAGTTACCAGCCGGATATCGCCACATCCGTAGTGCTATCGGCGCCTTATTAACCATGGAACCGTGGTATAACTCCGCGAGCGTCCCAGTCATAGAGCCCGAATGAATCATTCTGAGCTGAAACTCGGAACGCGTGGCAACTTGCTGGAAATGCCGGACCGGGAAATCACTAGTAATTCCCATAGGTGTAGCCGTACAAGATGTTTCGGAGGTGCTGTGATGAAGGGAACCATGATGGAGTATCCGCTCACCTTGGTCTCGCTCTTCGAGCGCGCCGGAAAGCTTTTTCCTGAGGTCGAAATCGTCTCCCGTCGGCCCGACAATTCGACTCACCGATACACCTATGGCGACTGGTATCTGCGCACGCGCTTACTGGCAGCAGCCCTTCAGGACTTCGGGATAAAGCCCGGAGACCGTGTGGCGACACTAATGTGGAACCACTCCATCCATCTTGAAGCCTACTTCGCCATCCCGATCATTGGCGGCGTCCTGCACACGCTTAACCTGCGCCTGCATCCCGATGAGCTTGCCTACATCGTCGATGATGCTGAGGACCGCTTCTTGATCGTGGACGACGTGTTGTTACCCCTCTTCGAGCAGATCAGGCATCGCGTGAAAATGGAACGAGTCATCGTGGTCCCCTTTGGCGGTCTGCCCGTGGCGCACGCTTATGAAGACTATGTCAATGTCCTTCGTGCAAGCAGCGGCAAACCGCAATATGCTGACCTGGATGAGAATGATGCTGCCGGTATGTGTTACACCTCCGGCACTACGGGCAAGCCCAAGGGCGTGGTGTACTCGCACCGAGCACTTGCGTTGCACTCTTATTCGATATCGCTGCCCGACAATTTTTCGATCTCACGTTGCGACAACATCCTGCCGGCGATGTCGATGTTCCACGCCAACGCTTGGGGAATGCCTTTTGCTGCCGTGATGCACGGCTGCAAGGTGGTCTTTCCCGGACCCAATCTTCAGCCGGAAGCGATTCTCGACCTGCTTTCCAGCGAGAAAATCACGCTGACCGGGGCAGTGCCGACGGTATGGCTCGCGGTAGTTAACCTTCTCGAAAACCAGCCGGAACGCTGGTCTTTTGCTGAAGGTCTGCGTGTGATCATTGCTGGGTCGGCTTGTCCTGAATCTATCTTCCGACGCTTCGACAAATTCGGTGTGAAAGTTATCCAGCCCTGGGGGATGACAGAGACCACTCCCATGGCGACCGTTTGCACCCTGAAGCCGCACATGGATTCCTTGTCCGCAGACCAGAAATATGAGATTCGAGCCAAGCAAGGACTCCCGTCCCCCTTCCTCGACATGCGTCTGATCGGCGACGACGGTGAAGTGCCGTGGGATGGTGAAACTCCTGGTGAATTGGAAGTGAGAGGCGCTTTTGTCGCGGCAAGCTATTACCGCTTGCCTGAAGAGAGCAGCAAGTGGTCAGACGATGGCTGGCTCCGAACCGGCGATGTGGCCACCATTGATGCCCAAGGTTATATGAAGATCACCGACCGGACCAAGGACCTGATTAAGTCCGGCGGCGAGTGGATCAGCTCTGTCGATGTGGAGAATGCTTTAGTAGCGCACTCGGCCGTGGCGGAAGCAGCGGTAATCGCCGTCCCTCACCCCAAGTGGCAAGAGCGCCCGTTGGCCTTGGTGGTTCTGAAAAATGGTGCGGTTGCTACCAAGGATGATCTCCGCGCTTTCCTGGCTAAGACATTTGCCAAATGGCAGGTGCCTGACGATTTTGTTTTCATCCCCCAGCTTCCCCACACTTCGACAGGGAAGTTGCTGAAGTCTGAGCTCCGCCAAACTTACAAGTCGTGGCATGGGGAAGACCACGAAGAAACGGCGATTGTGCCGGAAACGAAGGGTTAGTTTATGAAACCGCTGCGCTCAATTGCAGAAGGTCAGCACTCGGGATTTCGCGTCGACACGATTCCGGGGTTAATCCGTCCATTTTATCTTGCGTTGACGTGGGCCGCCGGCACGGTTGTCTATCTCTACTATGCACTGTGCCGGCTCACGTCGCGCATCTCGATCGAAGGGTCGGGAAATCACGACCTCTCACAACACTCGATTTTTTGCATCTGGCATGAAAACTGGTTGTCCTACTTTGTCGTGTTTCTGCGATACCGTTCCGCGCACGCGTTAATCACCCATCCTGCTGCTTATATGAAGCCGATCCACAATGTCTTTCGGCTTATGGGTCTGGACCGGCTGCTGCTAGGCTCATCCGGGGAGGAAGGCAAGCGCGCCATCAACCGCCTCGCAGTCCTGGTGCGAAAGGGATGGTCCACCACGATCTCGCCCGACGGCCCCTACGGCCCGGCACACAAGGTGAAGAAAGGAGTTCTTCATCTGGCATTGCAGAGCGGCATTCCCATCGTGCCTTTAACCATATCGGTATCGCGCTTCATCCCCGTACCCAGTTGGGACTGCAAGAAGCTGCCGCTGCCCTTCAGCCGAATCAAAGTAATCGTCCACCAAGCCACTCACGTTAACGGGCAGAATTTTCCCGAGACCATTTCGCGCATCGTGGGTGCTTTGGGAGCATGATCAGCGATGTCTATGAAAACCAGCAAGGAACCGAAGGTGCCCAATCCCGTCATCACCTATCGCGGAACCGTTTATCCCTGGCACTGCGACCACGTGGGACACATGAATGTTATGTGGTACGTCGGCAAATTTGATGAGGCTACCTGGCAACTGTTCTCACACCTTGGACTGACTAATTCACGCTTTCAAAACGAGGGGGCGGGCATGGCGGCGGTGGAACAGAATCTCCAATACAAACGGGAATTGCATGCAGGCGACGTGATCACCGTTCGCTCTGTAGTGCTGGAGGTGAAACAGAAGTCGATCCGGTTCACGCATGCAATGACCAATGACGAAACGGGAGAGATAGCCGCCATTACTGTTATTGTTGGCGTCTATCTAGATATCAAAGAGAGAAGGGCAAGGCCCTTGCCTGCGGATATCCATGAGCGGGCCATTCTCGTGTGTGACGAGGGTTTCTCCGGTCAAGTGAAAAGCTAATCTCATCAGACTCACACAGGCCCTGAACTCGGATCAGCTAGCCGAACGTGCCGACGAATCCGGAACGACTTCTATTTAACTTTCAAACGGAGTGGCGTCCCGCCCCCGCAGCACGATATTGAAGCGGTACCCCAACGCCCATTCCGGCTGGGTAGTCCGCAGATCAAAATCTGAGATTAATCTGCGTCTCGCTCTCTCGTCTGGGATCGACTGGAAAATGGGATCGTAAGCAAACAGCGGATCCCCGGGGAAATACATTTGAGTGACTAAACGAGTGGCAAAACCGGGGCCGAAAAGTGAAAAATGAATATGAGCGGGACGCCACGCATTCTCGTGATTGGTCCAGGGATAGGCGCCAGGTTTGATGGTGACAAATTGGTAGTTCCCGTTTTCGTCCGTTAGGGTCCTTCCGGCTCCGCTGAAGTTGGGATCGAGCGGCGCGCGATGATTATCGCTGTCGTGAAAATAGCGCCCCGCGGAATTTGCCTGCCAGATTTCCAGAAGCGTATGGGGAACTGGGCGTCCATCTTCATCCACGACGCGCCCCGTCACAATGATCCGCTCACCAAGCGGTGCTCCCGCATGTTGCAAGGTGAGGTCATTGTCGGTTTCGGCAATCTTCTCGTGTCCAAATACCGGGCCCGTGACCTCCGACAGGGTGTGGGGAAGAACGATCAGCGGCTTACTCGGTGCGCGCTTCACCGTAGAAGCATAGGCTGGATAGAAAGATTCCGGCTGGGTGCCTGGGGGGTGGCGACGGTAGGGAACGACCTTCATCAGCTATATATTTAACATTCAGAGTGCGGAAAGCATAGGTCTGCTATTTAGCCGGCCCTGCTTGAAGAATTGAATGGCGACTTCACTGCGCACCCAGATCGGGATTGTTGGCGCAGGCCCTGCGGGTCTGGTGCTCTCGCACCTTCTTTATCTAGACGGCATCGATTCAGTGGTAATCGAAAACCGCAGCCGGCAATACGTGGAGGAACGGGTTCGGGCCGGAGTGTTGGAGCAGGGAACTGTAGATTTGCTGAGCGCCATGGGAGTCGGCGAACGCATGAAGCGCGAGGGGTTGGTCCACCATGGGATTGAGTTGCGCTTTGGAGGCCGAGGTCATCGCGTTGACTTTAAAGAATTGACGGGCGGGAAGGGAATCACGATCTACTCCCAGCACGAAGTGCTGAAAGACCTGAACAACGCGCGCAGCGCCACTGGCGGCCAGGTGTACTTTGAAGTGGAAAATGTCAGCGTGAGCGACTTCGATGGTCCCCTGCCGACGATCCGGTATCGAAAGGATGGTACCGATTTCGAGCTGAGATGTGACTTCATAGCGGGATGCGACGGTTTTCACGGAATCTGCCGTCCCAGCATTCCATCTGGTGTTCTTACCGAATATGAGCGTGAGTACCCCTTTGGGTGGCTTGGCATCCTGGCTGAAGCGCCTCCCTCTTCCAGCGAACTGATTTACACCTATCACGACCGTGGCTTTGCCTTGCTCAGCATGCGCACACCGCAAATCAGCCGCCTGTACCTGCAGTGCAAACCTGATGAAGACATCAATCTGTGGGACGATGAAAGGATCTGGCAGGAACTTCAAACCCGGTTGGCGTCTGAAGGCTGGAAGCTCACCGAAGGGCCCGTTCTTCAGAAAGGCGTGACTGGCATGCGCAGCTTTGTGGTCGAACCGATGCAGTACGGACGACTGTTCTTAGCAGGAGACTCGGCACACATAGTTCCGCCCACCGGTGCAAAGGGACTTAATCTGGCAGTTGCGGATGTCCAGATTCTGGCGCGCGGTTTGAAGCAGTTTTACCGCCAGGGAAGTCACGGCTTACTCAACCGCTATTCCGAAGTTTGTTTGCGGCGAGTGTGGAAAGTGCAACGTTTTTCCTGGTGGATGACTTCCATGCTGCACCGCTTCCCGGACGAAAATCCCTTCGATCAGCATCGCCAACTCGCCGAGTTGGACTACGTTACCGGTTCTCGCGCCGCGTCCCAGAGCTTGGCGGAGAATTATGTGGGCTTACCGCTAGACTAGAAGACGATGTCATCCCTCTATTCCATCGAAGTTCACCTCCGCAGGAGATTCTAATTGCTACATATTCAAAGATTGGTCTTACCCCTGCTGCTTCACGGGGCCGTCGCAGGCGCCCAAACTCGGATTGATCTCACCAATCAGGTCAAGGCTCTAGAAGGACTCGTTTCGCTACCCAAAAAGCCTCGCCCAAGCGGGTTTGAACCTGTACCCTCGAGAATGATTGACAATTCCTACCTTGTCGCGACTTCCTCGTTCTCGCCGACCTGCTGGCGCCACATGGCATAGTACAGACCCTTCTGGTCGACTAGCTCTGAATGTCGGCCGGATTCGACGATCCGTCCGCGTTCCAGCACATAGATGCGATCCGCGTGCATCACCGTGGAGAGGCGATGCGCGATCAGGATGGTGATTGCTTCCTGATTTCCGGCAACGTCGCGGATGGTGTTGCTGATTTCCTCTTCGGTCAGCGAGTCCAGCGAAGAGGTAGCTTCGTCGAACACTAGCAACTGGGGATGACGCAATAGGGCGCGGGCGATGGAAAGGCGCTGTTTCTCGCCGCCGGAGACTTTCACGCCACCTTCGCCGATTACGGTGTCAAGCCCGCGGTCGGCGCGGGCCAGCAGGCTGTTGACAGCAGCCTTGTGAAGCACTTCCATGCACTCTTCGTCGCTGGCTTTCGGATTCACAAACAGCAAATTCTCGCGGATTGAGCCGGAGAAAAGCTGCGTGTCCTGGGTTACGAATCCAATCTTCTCGCGCAGTTCGTTCAAGTCAACATTGCTCGATGGAATGCCGTTGTAAGAAATCTCGCCTGACATTGTACGGTAGAGGCCAACCAGCAATTTGACCAAGGTCGTCTTGCCCGCGCCGGACGGTCCGACGAAGGCAATGGTATCTCCGCGGGCAGCGCTGAAATTGATGTCGCAGAGGGCGGGGGCATTAGCGCTCAGATGCTGAAAGGCGACGTGTTCGAAGGCCAATGTCATCAGATCGTCAATGGGCACGGGATTCACCGGTTTGGCATCGCGTGGCGTGCTGAGGATGTCCTGGAAGTTTTGCAATGACACTTCAGTTTCACGATAGGTATTGATGACGTTGCCCAGTTCCTGCAACGGGGTGAAGATAAAGAACGAATAGATCATCAGCGAGAAGAACTGGCCGACCGTGATCTCCCGCCGGAAGATCAGGTAGAGCATCAGAAACAGAATGCTGGTGCGAAGCGCATTCACCGCCGTGCCCTGGATGAAGCTTAGGCTGCGCAAGTATTTCACCTTGTTGAGTTCGAGCCGAAGAATTTTGGCGGTGGTGCCGTTGAGGCGGCCGACTTCCTGATTGGCTAAACCCAGGCTTTTCACCAGTTCTATGTTGCGAAGCGATTCCGTGGTAGATCCGGCAAGGGCCGTGGTTTCGCCGACGATGGTTTTTTGGATTTTCTTTATACGGCGGCTGAGCACCGAACTAATGATCCCAAGCAGAGGGACTGTGATCAGGAACGCAGGCGCGATCGACCAATGTACTTTGAATGCATAGATCATTACGAAGACGATGCCTACCAGAGATGTGAAGAGAATGTTGATGGCTGCGGTGATGAACTTTTCAACATCCAGCCGCACCTTTTGTAGCTTTCCCAAAGTTTCGCCACTACGCTGATCTTCGAATACCTGGTAGGGAAGATCGAGCGAGTGCCGAATTCCGTCGGAATACATCTCTGCGCCCAGCCGTTGCACGATTACGTTTACGAAGTAATCCTGAAAATTCTTTGCGACCCGTGAGACGAACGCCACCCCCATGGCTGCCAGTAAAAGAAGTCCCGCACCGTGGACGAATTGCGAACGGGTGTACTGGTCATATTTGGTGGCGTATCCGTCGATGACATAACGAAAGATGAGTGGGTCGAGCAAGGAGAAAATCTGATTGGTCGCGGCCAGCAAAAGCGCGATTACCAATAGTTTCCAATATTGTTTGGAATAGCTATAGAGGATATTCATAGATAGAGCTAGGGTGCATTTTAGATGGAGTTTGGCGGGCTAGCGACTCAGAAAGTTGAGGGCCTGGGGCACCGTTAGTCCATAATGCGAGCGTGCCGTTTACTCTAGCCCACGCAGCTGCCGCACTCCCATTTCGGAGGTCTTCTCTCATTGTTTCCGCGCTGATCATCGGTACCATGGCGCCCGACTTCGAGTATTTTCTTCGTCTCAGGGTCGACGATGGGTTTGGGCACACACTCAAAGGCGCTTTCCTGCTGACTCTGCCGCTCGCATTGTTCGTGCTTTGGACTTCCCACGCTTTCGTCAAGCGACTCGTGGCCGACCTACTCCCAGATAGACTCGAGCGCAGACCGACGGGCCATCTCGATGGGTTTTGTTTTTGGGGAAGGGGGCGATCTGCATTGATAGTTGGATCTATCTTGCTGGGAATCAGTACCCATCTTTTATGGGATTCATTTACCCACCCAAATACATGGCTCTACTGTCATTGGTCCTTGCTCAGCCAACCTCTTGATCTACCCATACTGGGCCCAATTCCGGTTTGCAAAATCCTCCAGCATGCCAGCACGATGGTTGGCACTGGAATTCTCCTGATTTGGGGAGTGCTCCGCTATCGAGCTATCGAACCATCCGGTGAAGTGATTGTTAGCGGCGTCTCCTCGGTGCGCAAGATAGCGCTATCGGCGAGTGTGACGATCGTCGCTTGGCAGGATCCTTCGTCCGTGCCTTTGTAGCCGTCGGCATACCGAGGGGGAATGCAGCAGAAAAGCAGTTCGTGGGATTGCTGGGCATTACTGGAATAGCGCTGGTCTGGTGGCAACTTGTTGTATACGGAGTTTTGTCAGCGAGAGGTTTAGTCGGCCAACAACGTTGATGACTCACGCGGGGCGGGGTTCCGATGCAGTCTTGGCTTGCATTGACGATACGCGGTCGGTGGACAGCAACGGCCACCCTTTCCTCAGTACATATTCCAGCCAAGCGCCAGCGGCTTGAGAGGTCACGATTGCAAGTAACACCAGGGTCGTATATCCAGCAGCGTTGATGATGCCCGCATCGTAGGCGACGCTGGCCAGAACAATTCCAGGACCGCCGCGGGCGTTGGTGGCGATGGCGAGGTTCCAGACGTCCAAGCCGGAAAAGCCAGCCAGTCTTGCGCCCAGTCCCGCGGAAAGAAGCTTCACGGTGCATGCCCCCGCCAGAACTGCCAGAACCATTACCAGCGAAAAGTTCTTCTGCAGGTCGAGGCGGTAGCCGACTATCAGAAAATAGATTGGGATGAAGAATGAAAACGAAACTTTGCTGAGCGAATCGAAGGCGTCGGGATAAATCTCGCGCGCACCTGCAGCGCCATATCCGGCAAGGAAGGCAGCAAATACCAGGCTGACATCCAGCGCAGCCGCAATCGCTGAAAAGGTGAACAGAATCGCTACCAGATATCCGGTGGGCGAGGCAACTGCAAGCAGATTCCAGCGCGAAAGGTGCAAGCGGCGAAGCAGTCGCGGCGCGAGAACCAATCCCACAACAAAATAAACGATGGTGACCAGAATGTGGCGCGTGATCTCCGCTCGGGGGAGTATCGACGATCTTGCCAACGCCGTGGCTACCGCTAACACTCCCCACAGCACGATGTCTTCCAGTACGGCCACCCCGAGCACGATCCGGGCAAACCGCGTGTGCAGAATTTTCAGATCGTAGAAGATGCGTGAGATCACCGGAATCGAAGTGACAGCAACAGCAATGCCGATCACCAGGATGAGCGCTGTGGTTTGCGAGGCACTTCCCATCATGTGCTGAATGGGGAGAAATGGAATCAGCAGCATGGCGATCAGGAAGGGAAGCAGCGTGCCGACAGCGGAAAGCCACGCGACCTGTCGCCGATCGTCCGCGCTCAGCAGTTTGCGAGTTTCAGCGCCGGAGACGAACATCAGCAGCAGCAATCCCAGCCAGTACACAAACGACAAAACAACATCGATGGTGGAGTGATAGACGGAATGGGCGCCTAGGCCTAAGGAGCCTGCGAGTGAGGGTGCTATGCGAGCTAAAAGTGTTGGTCCGAGAACAATTCCCGCGAGAATTTCGCCGATGACTTTCGGCTGGCGGAGGCGGGAGAAGAGATACCCAAACAAGTGGGCCGCAGCCAAGAGGATCAGCAGCAGAATGATGACTGATCCGATTTCCTCATTGGACATGCGCGGGAGTTCCCAGAGTAGCCTCTGAGATGTTGGTTAGCGGCCCGGCGATGCCTGGCGCAAGCGCTACCGGGCGGGAGTTTAATCCCGCCCGAGGGGGTTGATAGGACTAACGACGGCCCTTCTTCTTGCCGCTGCTCTTCTTAGCTTTTGCTCTAGAAGCGCTCTTCTTAGCCGACTTCTTAGCCGGCTTTTTCTTGGCAGCCGGCTTCTTTTTGGCGACTGATTTTGAAGACTTCTTGCTAGCTGACTTTTTGGCCGGCTTCTTGGCCGCTTTCTTAGGCGCCTTTTTTGCCGCCGGTTTCTTTGCCGATGGAGCCTTTTTGGGGGGGGCCGGGCGCGGCGGTTTGGGAGCGCTGCTTCCACCTCCGGAAGGCGGCGCTGGGGCGGGTTCAGGTTCAGGTTCCGGTTCAGATGAGGTGGGCAGTTCGGCTTCCTCCTCTTCTTCCTCTTCGTCTTCGTAATCTTCTTCTAGGGAATCGCCGTAAGAGCCGGTTTCGCCGAGTTCGTCGTTTTCATCGTCACGTAAAAAGAGAGTTTCCTCGAAGCTCATTTTTCCTCCTGAGTCCGGTTGCGCTTGGCCCCGGCCTTTCGCAGCGCTGGTCGCGCCAGAAAATTAAAAAGAAAACTGGAACTACATAAGGCAACGGCGCGCGGATTATAGCACAGCGCGCCATTGCAACATTGGATGCGAAAACTCAATAGCGGTGAATGAGAAAGATGACTAGCGAGAGCGAATCAACAGCACCATTCCCGGTCGCAGAATGGACAATTCTCCGTTGTCCCGTTTCAGTGCAGCTACGCTGGTGTGATATCCCGTAGCGATGGAGGTGAGGGTTTCTCCCTCTTTTACGCGATGGCGAACCACTGCCTGGGGCTGGGCGGTCTGGGCGGAGACACCGGCCGTTCTTTTGGATTTCGCCTTCGACTGCGCTTTCGCTGCCCAACTTGGACTCGATCCAGGAGTCACAGGCAGGTGGACGAATACCGTCCGGCGGCCCCGTAAACTATTGGTTCTTAATCCATTCCAGCGCCGGACCATGCCCTCGGGAACGCCGAAGCGGTCAGCCACGGTGGTGACAGTGTCGCCGCGACGGACGGTGTAGCGGGTAAACCGCCGCGAATAGGCCTGGGCGTCCTCAGAGGTAGCGTGGCGTCCGGCAGAAATAGGGATGACCAGCTTGGAATCGGCCGCTAGCTCGGTGTCCGGCTCAAGCTGGTTGGCCTGCATAATTGCCTTGGGCGTGCTGCGATAGGCCTGCGCGATCGAAGTCACCGTGTCACCCGGGGTGACCTTGTGGTAGCGCCACCACACGCGCATTTCCTGCGGAATAGCGGCGATGGCCTGTTCGTACCTGTCCTTAGAGCCTTCGGGCAGCCGAAGTTCAAATTCAGTGTTTTCAGGGGTCGTCCATCGCAGCAAGCTGGGGTTCAAGTCCTGCAGATCAGCGGGGGTTGTATCCACGCACTGGGCCACCAAGCGCAAATCCACCGGATATTCGATCTTGACCGAATCATAAGGCAGCGGCTGGTCCGGAGTCAGGTCGGTAAGCCCGTACTGCGAAGGATTCTTGGCCATGATGGTCACAGCCAGAATGATGGGGACGTAATTACGGGTTTCCTTGGGAAGAACGTTCCGTCTGTAAAGCTCCCAGAAGTCCGCATAGCCGGTCCGCTTCACCGCGCTTTGCACCGTTCCCGGTCCGGAGTTGTAGGCGGCCATGGCGAGATACCAATCGCCGAACTGGTTGTAGAGGTCTTTAAGGTGCCGCGCGGCGGCGCGGGTAGCCTTTTCGGGGTCCTGGCGTTCATCAATCCATTTGGTGCGCTGCAGGCCATAGCCTGCTCCCCGGCCGGCCATAAATTGCCACATGCCACGGGCGCCGGCTCGTGAAAGCGCCAAGGGATGGAAGCCAGACTCCGCTTGTGCCAGGTAAATCAGATCCTGCGGAACGCCCTCGTTCTTCAGAGTGCGCTGAATCATCTCTTGGTAGCGACCGCTGCGAACCAGCCCGCGCTCCAGGGTGCCTCGGCCGCGGCCGGAGAAATAGTTGATGTAGGCAGCTACCTCATCGGTCATCATCAGCGGCAGGTCGGAGCGGGTGAACTTGATCTCAACCTCGGCCCGGGCCTTCACATGGGGATCGACTGGAGGCGTAGCTTCGTTGGCCTCGTCTATAGGGGCAGGTTCCGACTGCTGCTCGGCAGCAGCTTCGGTCTGCTGCTGGTCCTGCTGGTCGACGAGTTGCAGCGCGGCGTTGATCTCGTCCAGCTTGCGCTGCAGACGAGTATCGGAATTTACATTGATGGAGCTCTGATTAAGCAGCTCAGAACCATGGGTGAAATTCTGCTTGGCGGCGTCTACTTTTCCGGCTTTGAAGTTGGCCTGTCCGGCCTGGTATTCCTGGTCGACTTGAGCGAGAAGATCGTCAACCGCGTCGGTTTTGGGGACAGCGGCTTCGGGCGTGACGCTAGGGGCCGGTTCTGTGCTGGCCTGCACCGGAGGAGGCGTCGCAGGAACGGGCGCGGGGGCCTGAGTCTGCTGGCGGGGTAACGTTGCCACCGGCTTTTTCGCCGACTGACAAGCGCTGCCCATGGCCAGAGCTGCGAACGAAGCGACTAAAAGATTTACCCTCGTAAACTTCATGTCCCTCTATGACTTACCGGAACCTACGTGCGTCCTCACTAGACAGGGCTTAATGCTACGCTTGCTGGTTTTGATGGGTCAACGTCGAAAGCTGGTTAGCCGGATTACTTTCGGCATAAGGCGGCGAAGCTTATCTCAGCTCATTGGCAGGAGCAAGCACAAAAAGTAGTGCAGGTGGGAGTCCACGCCTCGGCGGTATCCCAGAAAATTGATACCACGGAACACCGACAAGGTCGTGAAGAGATTTCTCGGTTCGTTGCGTTTTTATGTTGAAAGCTTGTCCGGTCGGCCCTGGCAGCCTTGGTGTGGAGATTTGGCTGTATGGGTCTATAATTCGCCGCAACCTATGGCTCTCGTTCCCGGCACTAGACTAGGGCCCTATGAAGTGGTCGCACCCCTTGGGGCCGGTGGGATGGGGGAAGTCTACTGCGCCCGCGATACTCGCCTGGAACGTCCCGTTGCGATCAAAATTCTTCCTCTTCACCTGACCGACCGGTTGGAGGCGCGCGAGCGTTCCAACGCGAAGCGCACGCCGTCTCGTCTCTCAATCACCCTCACATTTGCCAACTTTACGAGCCGGCGAGCAGAATGGAGTCAGCT
>Ga0097621_100001219_pt1 | contig 17806 bp, 14 predicted proteins | sample KBSMisM72_FD_73165 | JGI IMG/M metagenome (GOLD analysis project Ga0097621, IMG submission 73165) | Miscanthus rhizosphere microbial communities from Kellogg Biological Station, Michigan, USA - KBS Miscanthus M7-2 (version 2) (version 2) | ecosystem: Host-associated > Plants > Roots >... | reverse complement strand
CTCGTCATTGCGGCATGTGTGGCCCTATTTTTCTGGATCGGCTACGGTGCCGCGCATAAGTTTCTCGACCCGCTCATCCTGCAACTTCGCAAGCTCTCAGCCAACGAGGCGGTTCCGAGTTGCGTGTTCGCACTAATCATGATTTACGCAATCTCGGCTGAGTGGCTTGGAAGTGTCGCGGGAATCACAGGTGCATACCTTCTCGGCTATGTCTTTGCGGGTTCCGAATACAAAGCGGACGTCGAGCGCAGCTTCCACGCGATCGGGCACGGGCTCCTCATCCCGCTTTTCTTCATCGCGATTGGTTTGTCTAGCGACTATCGCGCTCTTTCTGGTCATTGGATGATGCTAAGCATCATCTTTGCAGTCGCGGTCATTGGGAAATTAGTCGGGTGCGGCATCGCGGCTATGGCGACCGGTATGGATTGGGTACGCAGTATGCGCATCGGCTGCGGGATGATCTCGCGTGGTGAAGTCGGTCATGGCGTCAAAAGTGGAATTACGAGCAGTTGCAAAAGTTCGGTTCGCACGTGGGACAGCCCGGAAATCTCTATCGTGTGCAGTAAATCACCGTCATAATGATTGGGCATCCCGCTCCTCTTCACCGAGGAGTCTGAAGTAGTAATCATGATCGCAGGGTGCGACCGAAGAGATGGATGGGTCGGACCGAGTTCCGACTTGAAACTGATTGCGAGCGAGCCTTGGTTGGGTACGGCACTTGTTCAACTAGAGCGAAATGGCGCGCTCTTCGGAGTGCACAGGACTAGTATGCTCAAAAAACGCTTGACACCGCCGACATTGTCAAAGATGGAGATTAATATCGTCAATCAATGAAATTACAGGACGATGAAGGTTTCCGACCGCAGGCGCTTTGCGCCGCGTGGATCTGTCCGCAGTCCACCTCTGTCGAGCCAAGCCAATAGTCGAGCCGGAGTCGGATCGGGCCTTGAGATTGCCAACTGTGCTCGGAAAGAGCTTTGAATCGCCGCATTCCTGGGATTACAATCCTCTGCAACAGGAGGACTCAGCCTTATGCAAACGCTATCACGCCGCATATTTGAAGAGGTCTGGAACCAGAGGAACCCTGCTGTGATTGACGAACTCGTAGCAGCGAACTACGTTCATAACGATGTTCTGTCTCCTGATGCTCCCACTGGAATCGACGGCTACAAACAGTTCGTGCAACAGTATCTCGCTGCATTCCCGGATATTAAAATCACAATCCATGATGACTTTGTTGCGGGTGACAAGACCGTTACCCGGTGGACTGCAACGGGCACTCACCATGGGGATCTACCGGGACTCCCGCGAACTGGAAAGCGGATATCCGTTCACGGAATCACCGTCGCAAGACTAAGCAACGGGAAATTCATCGAAAGCTGGAACAACTGGGATGCACTCGGAATGATGCAACAATTAGGGGCGATCCCCAGCGGATCAACAGATCGAGCAGCATGATGTTTGGGAGCGCGTTGGCTTCAGGGTGATAGGGCGCGAAATCCACTGAAATCCGTTTGCTGGTTTTTCATGTGCTTACAACGACTGAATTTGCTGTCTGTGTCTCGGCAAGTCCTTTGTTTGCTGTTTTGAGGTGTTTTCGATTCCCGTCTCCACCCCAATGTTTCAATAGTTTAGGTGCTCGTCCGAGCCGTTCATTGCGGAATGACCCCTGGCGCAACTTTCTCTGACGCTTCCCGCAAGCCTTCGCCAACGTCGTCCCCTTCATTCATGGTTACGCGGATGTCTCCGTGCCGTATGGCGCGTTGCGGCACAGTTATTGGCGTGCCGAAGTCATCAAGCCAAGCACGATAACGATAGAGCGCCTGGGCCGAGCGACGCAGAACAAGTCGAACGGTCAATGAGGGATATAGAGCGTTATCGTTGCTCGAAAGACCGTCCCCCCATTCTGCCGGACCGTGGTAGGCTGTGGTTTCTTGACTAGAGGCCAGGTGCGCGCCAAATGGAAAGAAAGCAGACGGCGGCCGCTCTCTTCTTGCTGGTTCTTGCAGCAATTGCCCTATACATCTCCTACATGATTGTTAGGCCTTTTCTGTCTCCCATTTTCCTTGCGGTTATGCTCGCGATTGTTTTCCATCCCATTCACATGCGAATCCAGGGCCGCATTCGAAATCGAAACACCGCCGCGGTCTGCTCTACAATTCTCGCCATGCTTGCTTTCGTGGTCCCGGCTGTCGGATTGGCAGTTGTCCTCAGCCACGAGACGCGTGCGCTCTATGGATTGGTGAACGAGAAGAGCGCTGCACAGGGAGGTTGGAGCCCATATGCGACGCACGCGATGGAGCGCATCTTCGCTTGGGCAGGCCAGTACGTTGATTTCTCTCAGATTGATTTGCGAGGCACGATGTTGCGCTGGCTCGAGCAGGTGAGCCGGTACCTGCTTTCCTGGGGTGCGCTGGTGGTCAGCAATTTTGTTGCTTTTATTGCCAGTGCTGTAATCGCATTTTTCACGCTGTTCTTTCTTTTTCGGGAAGGCGCAGCGACAAAGGAACATTTAGCAGCTGTCCTGCCACTCACCCGCGCTCAAGGAGAGCGGCTGTTCACGGGAATTAGCAATTCAATTGTTGCGAATGTGTACGGCATACTGGCGGTGAGTGCTGCACAAGGAATCCTTATCGCTCTAGGTTTCTGGGTGCTCGGGTTGCCTTCACCCGTGTTGTGGGGTATGGTGACGGCGCTGTTTTCGCTGGTGCCAATAGTCGGTTCGTCAGCTGTGTGGGTGCCTGCTGCCATCTTTCTGGCCATAAACGGACATTGGATAAGAGCCCTGATTCTCTTGGGCTTGGGCGCCGGAGTGGTGGGGCAGGTTGACAATGTGATTCGGCCTTACGTCATCAGCCAACGAGCAAACTTGAGTACCTTGGCGGTATTCTTTGCCCTGTTGGGTGGCGTAAAGGCGTTCGGCGTCATGGGACTGTTCATCGGCCCGGTTACGCTGTCTTTTACGCTTGTCGTACTGCAGATGTTGCGGGAAACCATTCTTGATCACACTGCCGGTTGAATGATGCGGGACAGAAGGCGTCTCATGACGCCGGATCCTTCCATTGTTTCCGTTCTCGCGATTTTGGTAACAGGTTTTCCACTCTGTTCAGCTTTTCAAACCGGTGAATGCGTGACATGGCGATTTATGTGCGCCGGGATAAACCGGCATGAAAGTAGAGGATGAAAGAGCCTTGCAAGAAAGGAGTAGCGATCCACTTGGCCTCGAGTCTTGCGCTGCTACCGTGAGGGACACAGCGAAGCGTAGATAGAGGATAGGCGGGGTGGGCTATTGAGCCGCGAAAACATACAACCCGGACGCCGACGCGGTATAAATGCGCGGAAGGCAACATGGACAGGAGCGATAACGCGAGTTTCTGTTCAGTCCGGCGTGGTCGAAGACCCCACGGCACGCCTAGAAACTTCATGCACGAGAACCGGGAGACCTCGGAGACACCTGCCGTCAAACCAGATGTCAGGTCGGCGGGCGAAGGCTTAGGCCGCACGGCCCGCGTGTACGTCTGCGAGGAGTCACACAGCGGTGTAGTACCTATGAATCATTCGAACAAAGACATGAGATCGTCGGCGGAGAATGAGGAGGGAAGACCGCTGATCAAGGAGAACGCTGGTCAATCTAACACGGGCCCGACACAGAGCGGGAAAGGCGTGTCCCAAGGGTTGGCAGGCGTGCGGAAAGCAGCACGGGAACACAAGGAGATGAAGTTCACCGCCTTGCTCCACCATCTGACGGTCGATCTGCTGCGGGAAAGCTTTTACGCGCTGAAGCGGAAAGCCGCACCGGGAGTGGATGGAGTGACGTGGCAGGAGTATGAGTCCGGCTTGGAGAATCGGCTCGTCGATCTTCACGGACGGGTTCATCGCGGAGCATATCGAGCGTTACCTTCGAGAAGAGTGTACATACAGAAAGAGGATGGACGGCAACGTCCATTGGGGGTCGCGGCCGTGGAAGACAAAATCGTCCAACAGGCCGTGGTCACCATCCTCAACCAGATTTACGAGGAAGACTTTCTGGGCTTCTCCTATGGCTTCCGCCCGGGGCGCAGCCAGCATGACGCGCTGGATGCGTTGTCGTACGCGCTCCTGAAGAAGAAGGTGAACTACATTCTGGACGCTGACATCCGAGGCTTTTTCGATAACCTCGACAAAGGCTGGATGATCAAGTTCATGGAGCATCGCGTCGCCGATCCTCGCATACTGCGGCTGATTCGAAAATGGTTGAAGGCCGGAGGGATGGAGGAAGGCCAATGGTTGGAACCGCAGACAGGCACACCGCAGGGCTCGGTGATTTCACCGTTGCTGGCGAACGTTTACCTGCACTACTGTTTCGATCTCTGGGTGAATGTCTGGCGCAAGAAATGGGCGCAAGGCGAAGTGGTGGTCATCAGATATGCCGACGACACCATTGCAGGATTCCAGTACCAGACGGATGCCGATCGTTTCCTGGAAAACTTACGGGAACGGCTGGCAAAGTTTGGGCTGGAGTTACACCCGGATAAGACGCGCCGGATCGAATTCGGGCGATTTGCCGAAGAGAACCGGAAACGTAGAGGAGAAGGGAAACCCGAGACGTTCGACTTTCTGGGCTTCACGCACATCAGCGGGAAGAACAGTCTAGGGCGCTTCATGGTACGGCGCACGACGATCCGCAAACGCATGCGAAGCAAGTTGCGACAGATCAAGCCGCGGCTTCGGATGCGCATGCACGACCCGTTGCCCCAAACCGGAAGATGGCTGCAGTCGATCGTGCAAGGCCACTTCAATTACTACGCGGTACCTGGAAACCTCGCGAGTCTGGGGGCGTTCCGTGACCGGGTGCTTGCGCTATGGTGGCGTACTCTTCGCCGCCGGAGCCAGAAACACCGACTGTCGTGGACACGTATCCTCACCTTGGCTTCACGTTGGCTTCCTCAACCGAGCACGCTTCATCCCTTTCCGGATGCACGCTTTGCCGCCATTCATCTGCGATAAGAACCGGATGCGCTAACGAGCGCCCGTCCGGGTCCGAGGAGGGGGTCGTGAGTAATCACGATCCCTACTCCGATCACCAAATAGCCCTAAGGTATTAGAATCGCGCTGGCATGACTCAGTTTTGGAGTATCTCACTCGGGCTTCTTATCAGCGCTGTTTTTATCTTGCCGGTTGGGAACTTGCGTCAAGGAATGCCTGCCACGCCGCTGACCGTCTCCGATTCGGACGAGATTCAAGTCGGGCAAATTCTTGCGGCCCAATTCATCAAGGAGCAGGGCATAGGGGACACTCCGCAGACCAAAACAATTGGACAATACCTGCAAATGATCGGCGACAAGGTGACGGCACACTGCAAGCGCAAGTTGCCCTACCGCTTCCATTTCGATCCAGACCCAACATTCCGGAGTGCCGTAGGTCTACCGGGCGGAGAGGTGTTCGTTGGAGGAGGAATTCTCGCCTTGATCGACACCGAAGATCAACTCGCTGCTGTGCTCGGGCATGAGATCGAACACATCGACTTGAATCAATGTCATGACCGGCTCGCGAGGATTTTGGCGGACAAACATTTGACGGCTTCGCAATTCGATCAGCTGAAAGTCGATGATTTTCTGCCTGGCTACGGGCATGACAACGAGCGTGCCGCAGATTTTGAGGGTGCGAAGTTGGCGATCGAAGCCGGTTATTCACCCGAAGGTATGGTACGTCTGCTGCAGAAATTCCTGGTCCTCAATCAGCAAATGCCGAATGCAATCGAAGGAGAGAAGAGCATTAAGGAGCGGATCGAACTAATTCAGCCACTCGTCAACTCTGGAAATCAAGTGAAAGAAAAACCACTGAAGCTTCCTAGGATTCGTTGAATAGCGAGGCTTCATATGCCCCTCACTTGCGACTCAAGTGAGAAAGTTTCGAAGTGGGAAAGACGCCGCTGTCGCGAAGAAAAAGCGCAAAGTTGTGATATCGCGATTTCAACAATCATGCCGCTAAAGTGTGGTTATCGTGGCAATCTGAAAGTAACGCCGGGTTCTCGAAATGTTTAGAGTGTGAACTTAACGCAACAACAGATACTTAGAACTAGACAAACCAAGACATTTTCATGACCGCACTGGGCGCGACAATATTGCAGGACCTTCGATATGCGGTTCGTGGTTTGCGCAAAAGTCTCGGTTTCACGCTGGTTGCTGTTCTCACATTAGCCATCGGAATCGGGGCGACGACGGCGGTCTTTACCGTCATTAACGGAATTCTTTTTCGCCCACTTCCGTATCCCGATCACGATCGTCTCGTAGCTGTATCGCTAACCAGTGCGCAGCACCCCGAATTTTCCATGGCGGTCTCCGACACGGATGTGGGCCACTGGAGGGCGGAAACCAACATCTTCGAGCAACTGGAGTTTGTCTCTAGACCAGACGTCGTGGCGATGACGAGCGCAGGATTTGGCGAACGTGTCGGCGTGCAACACATCAGCGCGCAACTGTTGCCATTGCTTGGCATCAAGTCCTTTCTCGGTAACTTACCTACGGATGAAACCACCGAGAAGCAGGGAGCTTTAGGTGTTCTCATCAGTTACGACTTTTGGAAGCACCATTTCGGGGGTGATCCGAATGTGCTCGGACGAACAATTTACGTAGACGCAATGTCTGGCCCGATCTACGCAGTCCTGCAGCCCGGATTCGATCTTTTCGGGACCGGAAGCCCCGAAGTCTACATTGTTGACGGAATGCCGGACGCAACGGCAGCAGTTGATCCCGATTCCAGATGGTTAGTTGCTGTGGGAAAGCTGAAACCGGCTGTTTCCCCTCAACAAGCGCAAGCGGCGATGAATGTGACGACACTGCATTTGGCGGAGGCCTTCCCCGAGGCATACAAAAACTTGGGAGTCAGGATTGATCCATTGCAGCGAGCCTTGTTCGGCGCTTGGACAAGACGGATGTACTACACGCTCTTTGGAGTCGTGGGATTGGTTTTAATGATTGCCTGCGCCAACGTCGCGAACCTCTTGCTAGTTCGAGGAGCAGGCCGACGAAAGGAAATCAGCCTACGGGTCGCCTTAGGAGCCAAGCGGAAAACCTTGTTTCGACAATTGCTAACGGAAAGCCTTTTACTTTCGCTGATGGGAGGGGTTGCTGGATTAGCTTTGTCATTTCTGAACGTCCGAATCCTGAGTTTGTGGACTCCATCTGAGTTTCCCCGAATACCCAGCGCTTTCGCCGACGCTCGGGTCTTGTTGTTTACGTTTTGCACGTGCCTTCTGACGAGTGTTGCTTTCGGGCTGTTTCCTGCATACCGCGCTACGAAAGCTGATCTCAATAATGACTTAAAAGAGGGAGGGCGTGGCACAAGAGCGATTTCGCATCATCGCGCAAGAAACGCGCTCGTAATGTCACAAGTTGCGCTCGTACTCGTGCTGTTAGTTTGTGCGGGGCTGATGATCAATACCCTGACCCACATCCTTCGGACGACGCCAGGCTTCAATCCAGAGCACCTTTTGACCGCGGAGATTCGATTGACCGGGGAAAAATACCTGGATACCAGCCAGGTTGGGAAAACGAACTTCATCCTTATCCGTCCGTCGGTGGAACAATTCTGCCAAACCAGCCTGGAACGTCTCCGAACCTTGCCCGGCGTTGACGGCGTGGCAATGATTGACTGGCTGCCGCTGATACCTGGTGTTCAATATGACAGTCCGCGTTTCACAACCGCGGGGCATAGCGTCTCGACGGCTGCCGAACGGCCCAGGGTTTGGCAACAGTCTGTCAGTCCGGACTATTTTCAGTTGATGGAGATTCCGGTCTTACGAGGCAGAAGCATCAGCGAACAGGATACGCGGAGCAATGCGTGGGTAGTCGTCATCAACGAATCTATGGCGCGACAGTTTTGGCCGAACCAAGACCCGCTCGGGAAAGTCCTCAAATTCGAGGAATTCCCGGAAGAAAGGCCAAGAGAGATTGTTGGGATTGTGGGAAACGTAAGGCAGCGCAACCTGACGATAGACCCGCGACCAGAGGCATACGTTTCGTACCACCAAACGCCCACGCGAGTTACGTTCGGATGGACCGAGAGTAGGATGCACGCGAGTTTCATAATTCGTACTCACTTAATATCGAAGGAGCTGATGCACGACGTTCGTAGGACGATCTCAGGGTTGGCTCCCGAATCTCCCGTTTTCGGGCTCACCATGGTAAAGCAGACCGTTTCGAACGCGGCAGCGCCTTGGCGCTTTCTATGCGAGGCGTTGGAACTCTTTTCCACGATCGCGCTTATTCTCGCCGTAATCGGAATTTTCGGGGTAGTTTCTTACTCTGTTCGCGAGCGCACGCATGACCTCGCCGTGCGGATTGCGTTGGGAGCTCGCCACGGACAAGTTCTAGGACTGGTTGTAAGGCAGGCGATGGTACTTTCGCTAGTCGGGGTAGCGATTGGCCTGGTCGCTTCGTTTGCCGCGACGCCTTTGATAGAGAGGTTTCTCTATGGTGTGAAAGCTCACGATGTGCCGACTCTCGTCGGGGTTTCATTACTGCTCATAGCTATTACGTTTTTCGCCAGCTATATTCCCGCGCGATATGTAACCAAAATCGATCCCATACGGATACTCAGGCACGAATGAGCCCGCCTTCAGAGACGTCCGCACCGGCGGCGATCCGTTGAGTCATCAGCAGCTCCTAGAGCTGCCGTCCTACGTGTTTTGACTGCTCCTTCGTTCAACCTCTTGCAAACGAGCATGTACCAGGGGGGCTGGCGACCTTGCTGGGTCCTTTCCTCCTATGCCATGGGTTTCAGTTTGGCCAAGACGGTGGGGAGATATTCCGCCACTGTCGGATGAATATGCATGGCGCGCTGGATCACCGTGTAAGGCGCCTTGGCATACATCACATCCAACAAGACGTGGATTACTTCGTCGCCGCCAACTCCTAGAATCGCAGCACCTAGAATCTCTTTCGTCTCCGCATCAACGCAGATCTTAATGAAGCCTTGTGTCTCACCTTTTTCGTAAGCCCGGCTCACTTTACTCATCGGATATTTCGTCATGAGCGCGCGACGCCCAGATTTCCGAACTTCGGATTCCGTCATGCCACAACGGCCGAGCGGCGGGTCTATGTAGAGGGCATAAGCCTGGATTCGGTCTGAAACTCGCCGATGGTCTGCATTGAAAAGATTGTCGGCTACGATCTCATAATCATTGTAGGAAGTGTGGGTAAAGGCGCCACGGCCATTGCAGTCCCCTAGAGCCCAGACCCCTCGCTCTTTCGTTTGCAGCTGATCGTCAACGATGATGTAGCCTCGATCATCAGTCGCGATCCCAGTTCGCTCGAGGCCCAAATCGCTCGTGTTCGGGATACGCCCTACCGCTAACAGAACATGGCTACCCAAAACATCCCGCTCACCTTCCACGCAGTCCATGTGTACGACCGCCTGGCCGCCGCGCTTTTCAAACGAAATGCATTTCGCGTTCAGTCGAACCCGTATTCCCTCAGCCTCCATAATCTCGCGCACAGCCTGCGACAAGTCTTCGTCTTCTCGTCCGATCAGCCGTGGTCCCATTTCGACAACCGTGACTGCGCTCCCGAAACGCCTATACATCTGGGCGAATTCCAACCCAACATAACTTCCACCGACGATGACCAGATGCTCGGGCAGGAAGTCAACTTCCATCATCGACGAGTTCGTGAGAAATGGCACTGCATGAATGCCCGGCATTTCGGGCACCGCAGCTCGCCCGCCGACATTGATGTAGATCTTGTCGGCTTCGAGAACTTCACCATTGACCGCCACCGCGCGCGGCGACTGAAATCGAGCGTGGCCCTGAATGACAGTACAATTTTTCAGTCCTCGTAACCCTTCTTCAACGCCTTTATTGGAGCGTCCGGAAACCGCATCCTTGCGCGCTTTCACGCGCTTCATGTCAATGCGCACATCACAGGCGGGGAACCCGTATTCATCGCCCCGCCGAGCGACATGGGCGGCGTAGGCGCTGGCAACCATCGTCTTTGTCGGAATGCATCCGGTGTTCACACAGGTGCCGCCGAACTTGTTACGCTCGATTATCGCGACTGTCATGCCTGCGTCGGAAAACCGTCCAGCAAGGGACGGACCCGCCTGGCCCGTCCCGATGATAATGGCATCGAAGTGCTTCATGCGATTAGAGCGAACCTTCGGTAGCTGGGAAGGTCGGTGCCTCTCCCAGAGATTAAAGAATTTGCCTCACGTTCACAATGTACTCCCCGTGTTTCCGCCATACTACTCCAGCGACGATGCTGGCCACCTCAGGCACGAAAATCGTGGCGCTCAAGAAAGGTCGGCAAGCAGGCAGCTGCGCTCATGGAGCGGAAGGGTACTCGTCCCTCTAGCGGCCCTGGCTGGGAAAGACTTGGCGACATAGGTGACCGAATCCTGTGGCTGAAAGTTTCGCCTAGTCCAATGACTTCGATGAGTCTCAACAATCAATGATTTGAACAATCAGCCATGCCGCGTTTTGCTGCAACTTTCCCTCGATGCGCGCATCTAGACAGCGAGACTCGACTTCCTTCCTCGGGATCTGGTGACCTAGAGAGAAGGTAAGCCATGGCCTACAGCATATCGACTCTGCTGCTGGGTAATTTGATCGACGTCTTTGGCGAAAAGGACTCTGTGCGTCGTCGAGCAGCAATCGGCGATATCTTTCATGAAGACGCAGTGTTCCATGATCCCAAGGGTGGCATATTTCATGGGCGCGAGGAGATTGATCGTGTTGCTGGTGTGATCAAAGCAACCCATCCAGATTTCGAATATCAGCCCGTGTCGCCTCCCGAAGAATTGCGTGATGCCGGAAGGGTTCGATGGGTATCTGGCGCTCCCCCGGCAGACCACCCGCTTATGCGGGGAGGATTTTAACGTCGCCCGGAATGGTCGCTTTGCCTCGGTCTATCTCTTTTTCGACAGCCTGCCCTGAGATGGGCTGTGCTGCCCACAATACGCGAATGATAATGCTGGTACGGAGGGTTCATAGATGGCCTTTCAGCCCATTGAGAATTACGGCGTCATCGGCAACATGCAATCGATCGCGTTAGTTGGCATGAACGGCTCGATCGATTTCCTCTCCTATCCGGAGTTCGATTCTCCAACCGTGTTCGCTGCGCTATTAGATGACACGAAGGGTGGACGTTTCGAGATTCGGCCGCGGCTTTCGAATGTGCGCGTCCGCCAGCTCTATTTGCCAGAAACGAACATTCTGCTGACGCGATTTCTTGCCGAGGAAGGGGTTGCCGAGCTCACAGATTACATGCCGATTGAGCAAGACGGAGAGCAACCGAACGAGATCGTTCGGTCCGTTTCGGTCATCCGTGGGAACGTCCGTTTTGAAATGAGCTGTCAGCCCCGATTCAACTACGCAGCCGGTAAGCATGAACTCCGGATCTCAGATAGATGTGCAACTTTTTCGCCAGCCGATGCTGCGTGCCCTCCGATGTCGCTGTATGCAACGGTGTGTCTGGAACAAGAATCGCAGGGCGTCACGTCCGCATTCACTCTGAAAGCTGGCGAGAGAGCCACGTTTATCTTTGGGTCTCCGAGAACCAAGGGACAGCCGCCCGAAATGGACCTTGTGAACCGGCGGTTTTTTGATACCGCTCAATTCTGGAAAGCATGGGTTTCAAAGTCGAATTACAAAGGCCGATGGCGGGAAATGGTCCATCGTTCTGCTTTACTGTTGAAGCTGCTCATCAGCCGTAAACATGGCTCAATCGTCGCTGCCCCCACGTTCTCCCTGCCCGAGAGTATTGGTGGAGTGCGGAATTGGGATTATCGCTTTACTTGGCTGAGAGACGCGGCATTCACCCTTTATGCCCTTATCCGTTTAGGTTTTGTCGATGAAACGGAAGCGTTTGTCGAATGGCTGAAAGATCGATTGAGTGACGATGCCCAACGCGGCCCGCTCCAGGTGATGTATGGGCTGGATGGCAGACTGAAGCTCGATGAAATTGCACTCGACCATCTCTCCGGCTATGAGAATTCGAGGCCGGTGCGCATTGGCAACGCGGCTTATGAGCAACTACAACTCGATATCTATGGCGAGTTCATGGACTCGCTGTACCTCGCCAACAAATACGCTCATGCGTCGTCACATCAAGGTTGGCAGAACGTTCACCGCATGCTCGGGTGGCTGGAGAAAAATTGGCGGCGACCAGACGAGGGGATTTGGGAGGTTCGAGGCGGGCCGCGAGAATTCCTCCATTCACGCCTCATGTGCTGGGTTGCCTTCGACCGCGCCTTGCGCTTGGCGTTCAAACGATCATTGCCTGGCCCCCTCGATGCTTGGCAGCGCGCGCGAGACGAAATTCGCAGCGACATCTATAACAACTTCTGGAATGAAGAGTTGCAGTCGTTTGTCCAAGCGAAGGGCACAAAAGACGTGGACGCTTCGGCGCTGCTGATGCCCATGATGCGCTTCATCAGCCCGGTCGATCCGATGTGGCTGTCAACCATGAGAGCGATCGAGAATCGCCTAATCGAAGATACCCTTGTGCGTCGGTACCGAGCTGACGGCAGTCATGTAGACGGGCTCCCGGGCACCGACGGGAGTTTCACTGCTTGCTCATTCTGGTATGTGGAATGCCTCGCGCGTGCTGGCGAATTGGAAAAAGCCCAGCTGCTGTTTGAGAAGCTGTTAGGGTACGCCAATCATCTTGGACTTTACTCCGAAGAATTGGGTCCCGATGGTCGGCATCTTGGGAATTTCCCCCAGGCCTTTACCCATCTGGCTCTGATTAGCGCGGCTACTTATCTGGATCGAGCACTGTCAGGCAATAAAGATGCCGTGTGGCGGTAGAGTTTAACGTGGCGCGATCCAAGTCCGGTGGGACCGGGGAGCGAAACATCGCTCACGTGTTCATGATGACCGGAGACACCGGCTGGCTCAATGGTTGCGTCGTACTTGACGACAAGGGCTTCATTAAGACGGGTCTCGATCTTTCGCCCGAAGAGTTGACCGCCGCGCGCTGGCCTCTGGCGCGCCGACCCTATCTTTTGGAAACGAGTCTGCCCGGGATCTTCGCTACCGGGGATGTCCGTGCAGGCAACGTCAAACGCGTTGCCTCGCTGTCGGGGAGGGGTCGATCGCGATCTCGTTTGTTCCCCAACGGTTGAGAGAGCAGCCAAAGCTCAGACCAGCATTCCAACTCGGTTTTACTTGGCTTCAGAAATGGCCTTTGACCCTCGATCTTGGCGAATGCAGATCGGAATTCACCCGAATGGAACGTCTCCAAATCTCAAGAATCCTTCATCAAATGATGAATCAGGAGGAACGAAATGATTGCACCAACTCATCTCGCCGGCAGCTTCACCCTACCCGGCACATCTCTGGCTGTGAACCGCATGGGTTACGGCGCCATGCAGCTTGCGGGCCCAGGTGTGTTTGGGCCCCCGCCTGACCGAGACGCTGCCCTTGCAGTTCTGCGCGAGGCAGTAGAGTCTGGCATTAACCATATCGACACCAGCGACTATTACGGCCCGCATGTGACCAATCAAATCATCAAGCAGGCGCTGCATCCCTATCCCGACGATCTTCTGATCGTGACCAAACTGGGCGCTCGCCGAGGAGCGGACAAATCCTGGATTCCTGCCCTATCACGCCAGGAACTCATCGACGGGACTCACGACAATCTGAGGAACCTCGGTCTCGACGTTCTCGATGTCGTCAATCTCCGCGTGGGCGGATTCACCGAACCGTCGGAGGGCTCGATTGAGGAATCTCTGACCGCGCTCGTAGAACTTAAGCGCAAGGAATTGATTCGCCACATCGGTTTGAGCAATGTTACGCCCAAACAGTTCTCCCAAGCGCAGGGCATCACGGAGATAGTTTGCGTGCAGAACTTTTATAACGTTGCGCAGAGGAAGGATGATGCATTCATCGATGAGCTCGCTGTCCAAGGCATAGCTTATGTTCCGTTTTTCCCGCTGGGTGGCTTTACTCCGTTGCAGTCGTCGACGCTGAACGAAGCCGCAGCATTCCTTCAAACGAAGCCCATGCAGCTTGCGCTTGCTTGGCTTCTCCAGCGGTCGCCTAACATCCTGCTGATTCCGGGAACGTCTTCCTTGAAGCATCTTCGCGAAAATCTTCAGGCTTTACAGCTTCATGTTCCCGCCGAAGTGCTGGCGAGTCTCAACTCAATGGGTACGCAATACAAGGAGTATTGATATGCGACGATTCGTTACCGCTCGATAAGATTCGTAGGTCCATACTGTTCACATGGGCTTTCTCCACGACTTCTCGTTTGTCGCACACAATAAACCCGTTCCGTTCGCACTGAACCTGTGTCAACCTGCAAAGCATGCCATCTGTGGCGCTCTACCTTGTTGTATTTACGCCAGGGGATACGATTTCCGTCTCCCACCAATCTAGGGGTTGGGCTGCCGAGAAGGGCAAGGCCTGAGCAGGAGAACTATTAACTGATTTTAGAGTGCCCGGGCTGAAAGGTTCGCCTGATGCTTCTGCATCTCCCGGCTCGCGAAGAGAATGGTGGTATCGAGCTGAAGGCCTTGCCTATTTTGACTGCAACAGCAGAGCCCAATCGTTGCGATCGGGCGTGTCAGGTGAGGTCCAAACGCCGCCATCGACTTGAGGGAGGCTGACCCTCTCACCGGTCATGGCGCTGAACCAGTGTGCTTCGTAGTGTCCTGGCAGGAGTTTGATTGTGACGTTCCCGCCTTTGGGGAGATACACGGCGTAGAGGATCCCGGGTTCCGCCAGGCAATAATCGCCGTTGTTCACTAGTTCGTCGTGTGGGTTGGTTTTCCACCAATCGAACCCGGTGAAGAAATCGACCAAGTGACTGTAGCCCAGGAACATGGTCATGGTGTCGTCGCCTCTGCCATTCATCCAACCACCGCCCGTATCCGGCCAGATGTTGGTTCCACGACGAGCAGTCTCTCCGGCAGTCTGATATCCACTGGCCATCGCGATGTCCCAAGCCGTGCGACGGAGCACGTCACTCGCATCAGTTCCTGGCATGGCCCAAACTGGATAGTGATCTTCGTATCCGTACTCTTCATTGGTCTGCGGGATGATGCGACCCGCCTTTTCTTGAAGCTTGCGAGATTCAAGCATCAACTGATGCTGGTCGCGAGACCAGTCCTGATAGGACGTGAAGCCGAACCAGTTGGATGGGCGGTCCTGGTGAATCGTGTGCACCGGATGACTGGTGGCCAAATGTTTGTAGGGATCTAGTTCCTGCAATAGAGTGCCGGTTTCGTGGGTCCACTTGTCATCACGGTAACTGTCGAGGTCGTCGCCCAAGTCCCAGGTGATATTCGAGAACGCCCCGAAGCGCGCAACCGCGTAGCGAATGAATCGGTGTTCGTCCTCACTGCCAGCCTCTGGATGAATGCCGCTATCATTCATGTCGAGCACCACAGAAATAACCATGTTCCGTTCACGTGCATAACCAAGCATTCGCTCGAATTTCTGCCAATAGGCGACATCGAAGCGCGAATAATCAAATCCCGGGTTAGAAAACACGCGGGAGTAGTCGAGCCCCTGATGCATAATGTCGCCCGGCGTAGTCCTTGGCCAGGGGGTCGAAAAAACTGTCCAGTTCGCACCCATCATTACGGGTTCGCCGTACCAGACGTTGGTCCTTCCGGCGAGCGTTACGCGGAGGCGATTGACCTTGAGCCTGTGCAGCCGATCGAGACTGTATTGAATGACGCGCTCATCGCGCCAGCCCACGAGCCAGTATGCGGTCGTGCCATTAAAGAAATAGTGTTCACCAGTTCCTTCCCACAAAAAATGCCATGGATATTTCGCGTCGATGCGAATTGGTCCCCGCCGCTGCCCACGAATCACCGAAAGCGTCCCTTTAGACACATTCTGATACTGACCCTGCTGATACGTGACCGAGTATTTGTAGGTGCCACTTTGCGATGGCATAAACCGAAGGAGATACTTCCGACCGTCAACCGAATCGCAGAATCCATCAACATTCCAGCGTCTTCCCGCGCTACTCTCGAAAGTCCCACGGACGCTGGCATCTTCAAAGGGATTCTGGGCGTCGGGGGCGTCCACATTCGCCGCTATCTCGACATAGTCGTAGGCCTCGACTTGATCCGAAGGGACTGAGAACGAGACGCCTTTCGGGGCGGCAATAACATCTCCCTCGAACAAAAGAAGCGCACAGACCAGAGCGATTCCAGACAGTACGTGACGGTGAGACTTTGGAAGACGTTCGATCCTCGTTGCCATGGCCGACCTGTTCACCTGAGTCACCCGGCGAAAGGATACCTGAAAATCGGGCAGTCGCGGTTATGTCTTTGGACACGAGCAAACAGGTGAGGCCAGCTAATGGCTCTCGCCCCGATTGAGTTGCACCATTTCCTCTTTGTATAGGTCTGACCTTTGTTGATCTCCCAGAGAAGCTGCAATCACCGCCGCATGTTGAAAGAGCTTAAAGTCGCGAAGCCCGACCGCGAGTGCAGTCTCTATTTGTTTTCGGGCTTCCTGATCTCGGCGGTTCACATGCAGGGCCCAAGCGTAGGCGTCAAGCGTGTAGACATCGTGGCGCCATGCGCGCTCTTGCTGCGCAATCTCGAGCGCTTTAGCGGGTTCGTTCGCGTGATCGGCATAATAGAAGACGAGTTCGCGGCTGGAGTTATCTTTCATGACCGCTTCCTTCAGCGACTTCCTCTCGAATTCGGCAAATGCGGCCTGGGCGTCTTCAGTTTGCCCAGCCTTTTCGAATCCCTCCGCCAGTAAGTAGAGATTCTCGGCATGTGGCGCTTCCGCGTAGAGTTGCTGCAGCAACCTTATCGCTTCGGTGAACCTGCCTTGCATCTGTCGAATTTTCGCCAAATTGGATAACGCGTAATGGTATCGAGGGAAAAGTTGCAAGGCTTGCTGCAGTAACCTCCCTGCGGCTTGCGTATCACCCGCAGCCATTTTTAGGTGAGCCATTTGCGTGACGATCCAGGCCCGGTCTTCGGTCTCCGCCACGGGGGTGGCCTGATAGGCCATGTCCATGAGTTCGAAGGCGCCATCGATATCACCGAACAGCTCTCGGAGATAAGCCGCACGAGTCAGAGCCGGCAGATTCCCAGGATGCAAGTCAAGCATCCGCTGGGCGGCATTCTCGGCTTCGGCATAGTTGCCCAATTCGGCATTGGCATCGACCAGAAATCCGTAAACAAGCACGTCGTTTGGAGCTTTCTCTTGCAGGGCTTGGGCGGCTTTCAAGGCGTCCGGGAACTCATGCCGCCCAAGCGCAAGCCAAACCCTAATTTTTTCAGCTTCCAAGTTGCCCGGCGACAATTCGAAGGACCGCTTCAGCGCGTCTTCCGCGGCCGCGTAGAAGGTTGGATCGGAGGTCTCCCGGGCACGTCGCGAGAGGGCAATCGCAAGTTGGTTGTAGGGGCCATATTCTCTTGGTTTGGCTGCGATTGCCTTATTGGCGTTGGCAACACTCCGTTCAGCAGGAGAGAGACCGGGAGCGCTTTCGGCGAGTGCGAGGGCAGTGAGAAAGAAGAATGACAAGGCTGCGATTTTGTTCATAAGATCCTCAAGACGCTACGTAATGCCGTGGCCGCCGCTCTCGCGGCGGCCACCATTCTGCTATTGAATCGGACAAGTTCCGTTGGTTTGACCGGAACACCCTTCCTGCCCGGGACCAACATGATGGCCGTCTCGCCCGCTATTTGCGGGAAGCACATAGGGGAAAGTGTGACCGTACCCTTCGGTGTTCAACTGGACTCCATCGCTGATGGGCGTGCCGTACTTCACCGGATCGAGAAGGATTCCGGCGACCGCTCGCGAGGAGATATCTACGACGTCGTCAATCGGTCGCCGGCCATTGGGGTA
>Ga0097621_100001212_pt1 | contig 17858 bp, 14 predicted proteins | sample KBSMisM72_FD_73165 | JGI IMG/M metagenome (GOLD analysis project Ga0097621, IMG submission 73165) | Miscanthus rhizosphere microbial communities from Kellogg Biological Station, Michigan, USA - KBS Miscanthus M7-2 (version 2) (version 2) | ecosystem: Host-associated > Plants > Roots >... | reverse complement strand
GAAGGCGAGGACGCGCATTTCATCTATTCGGTGATTTCCGGCGTGGTGCGCATCAGCCGCTATTCCGACAGCGGCCGCAGGCAGGTTCTTGCCCTGATGCTGCCCGGCGATCTGTTCGGCTTCCCCGAAGGCGGGCGGTATGTGAATTCCGCCATCACCGCATCGTCTGTCAGCCTCTACCGCGTGCCCTGGCAGCGGCTGCGCGAGCTTTTGCTGCACGAGCCGGAAATGCATCTCAACATGTTGATCCGGGTGGCGTTCGACCTGCGCGAAGCCCAGCGGCGGATCATGATCCTGGGCCAGCAGAATATTTCGCAAAGGCTGGCGTCGTTCCTGATCGACTTTGCCCAGCATCCCGACTTTTACGATGAGCGCAAACACCGGCTTGCGCTGCCCCTGACGCGGTTCGATCTGGGAGACTATCTGGGCAGCGCACCGGAGACCGTGGCGCGGGCTTTTGCCAAGCTGGAGCGGCTGGGCGTGATACGCAGGATATCGCCGCGCATGATCGAAATTCCCAGCCTTGAAGGCCTCAGGCAGGTCGTAGGTGGGCGGCGTAGGGCAGGGAACGGACGCCGGCCCTGACCGCGCACCGGACCGTTTTTATATTCAGCCCGCCATCAGCAAACTGGGTTCCGGTATGTTGGGCAACCGCACCGTGGCGACGGTGCCGCGTCCGGGCTCGCTGGTCAGTTCGAAGGTGCCGCCGTGCATCTCGACCAATTTTTTGGTCAGCGGCAGGCCAAGGCCGGTGCCTTCATATTTCCGCTCCAGCCTGCCATCCACCTGGCCGAACGGCGACATCGCCACCTCCATCTTGTCTTTGGGAATGCCGATGCCGGTATCGGTGATGCGAAACACCAGCCCGCCGTCCGGCGTGGCTTCCGCCGTCAGCGACACCTTGCCGCCGCTGGGTGTGAACTTCACGGCATTGCCCAACAGATTGATCAGGATCTGGCGCAGGCGCGCGGAATCGGCACGCACATGCGGCATCACCTCGGCCATTGTCACCTCGTAGCTGACGCCGGCCTTGTCGGCCATCTCGCGCACGATGGTGCTGGACAGCGCGATCACCCGGGCGATGTCGACATCCTCCTCGCGCAATTCCAGCTTGTTGGATTCCGCCTTGGCCAAGTCGAGAATGTCGTTGATGATGGCCAGCAGATGGGTGCCGCTGTCACACACCATGCCGGCATATTCGGCATATTTGTCGTTCAGCTTGCCGAACATGCCCTGCTGCATGATGGACGAGAAGCCGATGATGGCGTTGAGCGGTGTACGCAGTTCGTGGCTCATATTGGCGAGGAATTCGCTCTTGGCCCGGTTGGCCGCCTCGGCGGCATCCTTGGCGGCGATCAGTTTCGTCTGGTTGCGGCGCAAGGTCTCGAAGGCGCGGGCCGAGCGCAGCACATAGCGCACCCGGTGCTTGAGGATGGGCCATTTGAGCGGCTTGCCGATAAAATCGGTGGCGCCCGCCTCATAGGCCTTTTCGATCGAGGCGACATCGTCCAGGCCGGTGGCCTGCAGGATCGGGACAAATTGCGATACCGGATTGGCGCGCAGCTCCCGGCACAGGGTAAAGCCGTCCATTCTGGGCATGATGACATCGGCGATCACCAGGTCGGGAAGCTGCGACCAGCAACTTTCGCAGGCTTCCACGCCATCGGCTGCCTCGGTGACTCTGAAACCGTCGGCTTCCAGCTCGGCGCGCATGATCGCCCGGACGATTTCATCATCGTCCACGATCAGGATGGAGGCGGCTTTTCTAGCCTCTTTGAACGGCGGACTCATGGCATTCTCCAGTCATCGCGGAAAGGCTTTTCAGTGCGGCGGCGAGCTCCCGGTCCAGCCCCGCAAGCAGCGGCAGTACCGGTTCCAGGCCTTGTTCGCGCGCCGTGCGCTCGATTTCGCCGGCGCGGCTCGCCAGGCGATTGGCGCCCAGCGCCGAGGCGCTGGACTTCAGGCTGTGGGCAATGCGCCACAATTGCTCGGCATCGCCGGTGGTGAATTGTTCGCGCAAGGATGCGGCAAGGTCGGGCGCGGTGCCGGCGAAACGCAACACCACCCGCCGGAACAAGGCTTCGCCATTTTGCCCCTTGAAGGCGCTGATATTATCGATCACCTCGCGATTGATGGCGGGATCTTCGGGCGCGCCCCGGCCTCCCAAGGCCGCCGCCGCGGCGGCGGAAGGGGCGCACGCCAATTCCCCGATCCAGCGCTGCAGCGCATCGCTCATCTGGTTCTCGTCATAGGGCTTGGTCAGAAAGTCGTTCATCCCGGCGTCCAGGCATTTGCGGCGGATTTCGGCCAGGGCATGGGCGGTGAGGGCGATGATGGGCGTTGGTTTTGTGTCCGGCCGGCTGCGTTCCAGTTGGCGGATGCAGCGTGTCGCGTCGAAGCCGTCCATTTCGGGCATTTCGCAATCCATCAGGACCAGGTCGAAACGCTCCTGGGTCATAAGGCGCACGGCGACCGAGCCGTTGGAGGCGGTGACCACGCGGCAGCCCATATTTTCCAGTATGCCGGTGGCGACATCCTGGTTCACCGGATTGTCTTCGGCCACCAGGATGCGGGCATTGAAGTGGGAATGTTTTCCCGGCGCCTTGTGACTGACAAAAAACGGCGCGACGCCGCGCGCCTTTGAATCGGAGGCGATGGCGGCAAGGCTGTTGAACAGGTCCGAAGCGCGTACCGGCTTGGCGAGGATCGCCACGGCGCCGATATTTTCCAGGCTTTTTTCCATCGAACGGTCGATGCCAGTGAGGAAAATCACCTCCAGCGAACCGGCGCGCATTTCGCGTCCCAGCGCCGCGCCGGCTTCTCCCAGTCCCTTCAGGTCCAGAATGGCGGCGTCGAAATCCTGGCCGCGCCCGGCGGCGCCTGTCCAGGCCGCGCGCGCCTCCCCGGCGGTGCGGACAAAGACCGGCTCCAAGCCCCAGGAAACCAGGTATGACGACAAGACATCGGCATGGACGCGGTGCGGCTCGGCCACCAGCACCCGCAGTTTGCGCTCCAATTGGCGCGGCGCCGGTATCGCCGTGGCGCCGCAGGGGCGGCAACGCACGGTGAAATGGAAACGCGAGCCGGCGCCGATCTCGCTTTCGACGCCGATGGTGCCGCCCATCAATTCGGTGAGCTGACGGGAAATCGCCAGCCCCAACCCGGTGCCGCCCTTGGCGCGTGTCATCGAGCCGTCGACCTGGCGGAAGGCCTGGAACAGCAGCGGCGTTTTCTCGGCGGTGATGCCGATGCCGGTGTCCTTGACCGAGAAGGACAACAGAACATCGTCCTGGCTTGCCGCCGCCACGCCCAATTCGATGAAGATCGAGCCCTGTTCGGTGAATTTCAGCGCATTGCCCACCAGGTTGATCAGGATCTGGCGCACCCGCACCGGATCGCCCTTGACCCAATGCGGCACGTCTTCGGCGACGAAATAGATCAGCTCCAGGCCCATGGCGGCGCAGCGCTCGCTGAACAGGTCGGCAACATCGGCGACCGCTTCACGCGGTTCGAAATCGGCCTCGAACAATTCCAGCCGGCCCGCTTCGATTTTGGAGAAATCCAGTATGTCGCTGATGATGGCCAGCAGCGCCTGGCCGGAGCGCGACAGGTTCGCCACCAGCCGGGTCTGGCGGGCATCCAGCGCGGTGGATGACAGGAGGTTGGCGATGCCGATGACGCCATTGAGCGGGGTGCGAATCTCGTGGCTCATGGTGGCGAGAAATTGCGATTTGGCGGCGTTGGCGGCTTCCGCCTCTTCGCGGGCGCGGATCAAATCCTGCTGGATATGTTCGCGGCGGGCGATTTCCGCCAGCAAGGAGGCGGTCAGCTCGCCGCGCCCCACCAGGGCGGCGACGCCCAAGGTGATCAGGCCGACGCTGACCGAGACAAAGCCGATCACCAGCGACAGGCTGGTCGAAGAGTAGATCGTGCCGGAAATGCGCAGCCCGGCCATGGGATAGAAGACCGCCGCTTCCATGGCGACATAGTGCATGCAGGCAATGGCCAGGCCCATGACGAAGGCGGGCAGCAGCGTGCGCATGACGGGATGGCGGTGGAAATGCTTGAGCCGCGCGCGAATGACCAAAGCGAGGTAGGCCAGCGCCACCGCCACCACCACCGAAAGGGCGACGATGCGGATGTCGTAGCGCAGCAGCGCCGCGGGCTCCATCGCCGCCATGCCGGAATAATGCATCGCACCGATGCCGGCGCCCATCAGCAGGGCGCAAACAAACAGCAGTTTCTGCGATGGGATTTCCCGGCGGCTCAGCACGAACAGCGCGACACCGCTGGCCAGCACGCCGGGCAGGTTGGAGAGCAGGGTGAGCAGCGGATTGTAACCGACGCCGCAGGGCAGGGAGAAGGCCAGCATGCCGATGAAATGCATCGACCAGATGCCGCCGCCCATCACAATGGCGCCGACGCCGGTCCAGATCAGGCGGACGGAGCGGCGCGACGATGCGACGATGCGGTCGGCAACCGACAGCGCGACATACATGGCCAGCACCGCGACACCGATCGAGAGCGCGACGAAGGGCAAGTCATAGGTGCCCCGATAGGGCGTGATGTCCAGCAATCTCAAAAATGTGAGAATGCCGGAATTGGTGCTTGGCATGGGAATTTGCTTCGGTGGTCTCCCCGGGCAGTATGCTTGGCAGGGGTTAATGCCTCGTCTCAAAAAAGCCACAAGGTGGCGGCGGGGCGATGCGCGGGCGCGGGAAAATCATGGTAAGAAAAATGTAAAAAAGAAGCTGCGGACCCATGCAACGCGCCGGCGACTATTTTGCGGCGCGTTGCAGCATCAAGACAAATCCGCTTTGAACCCCGGCCGGAAATGCGGGCAAGTCCGCCCCGAGGCAGGCGCAATCCGGCGCGCGCTGTGCTAGGCTTGAATAGCTTTAACCAAGAGCGCCCTCATGCGCCGAACCCCAGGAGTGACCTCATGATCCGCCCCCTTACCGCCGCGCTGTTCGCCACCAGCCTGCTTTGTTCCCCGGCTTGGGCCCAGAGCGTACCGCCCGCCATCGCCGCCGCCGTCGCCGATACGGCCAGGCCCGATACCGACAAGGAGCGCGACGCCGCCCGCAAGCCGGGCGAGACCATGGCCTTTGCGGGCGTCAAGCCCGGCATGGTGGTGGCCGAACTGGCGCCGGGCCGCGGCTATTACACCCGCCTTTTGGCCAAGGCGGTGGGGCCCAAGGGACAGGTCCTTGCCCTGGTCACCCCGGGACAGGCGGCGCGGCCCGGCGGCCTGGACGCCCTCAATGCGCTGGCCGCCGCCTATCCCAACATCAAGGTGGTGACGGTGGAATATCCCAGCATGATACTGCCTGAAAAAGCCGACCTGTTCTGGACCACGGAGAATTATCACGACTTCCACAACGGCCCGACCGCCGACATTGCCGGGCTCGACAAGGCGGTGTTCAACAATCTGAAGCCGGGCGGAATCTTCTATGTCGAAGACCATAGGGCGGCGGACGGCGCGGGCCTTGCCGCGACCTCCAAAAATCACCGCATGGATGTGGCCGTCGCCAAGAGCGAGCTGATCGCGGCGGGTTTCACAATCGATGGCGATGGCGACCTGTTGCACAATCCGGCGGACGACCGGGCGACCGGCAATTCGGAAACCGGACATTTTACCAGCGACCGCTTTATGCTGCGGGCGAAGCGCGCGAAATAAGAGATTCAGGGAATAGGGGGCAGGCGGCCTGGGAATATTGCGCCTGTCCCTTTTCACTTTGTCAATTGTGTATCGCGTTCCCAGATCATGTCATCATCTTGGGATGAGCCAGCCTTCCAGTGATGGGTTCAAAAGCCTTGTGGACGCCACATCCTCGCCGATCTTGCGGGAGATCGCGCAACATTGGGATGCCGCGCGCGGTTTAAAGCCGATGCCCACATGGGCCGATCTGTCCCCTTCGGTCCTTGCGCCGCATTTCAAATGGCTCTGGGGGTTTCACTATGATCCGGCGACCGGTGATTTCACCGGAAGGCTTGCCGGGACCAATATCAGGGATTGGCTGGGGGCGAATTTTTTGGGTGCCTCACTCAAGGAGATTCATCCTCCCAAGGTTTTCCAGGAATCCCACCAGATGCTGTCCCGCGTCATAACGGCACCCGCCGCCAGCCGATTCCATGGCAGGCTGTTCAAGATTGGCGACAAGACAATTGAAGGCGAGCGCATCTGCTTGCCGCTGGCGGCGGACGGCACTGTCGCGGGCGGGGTTCTCGGAGCATCCTATTACGAATGCCCGGTGCTATCGGGGCCTTTGGAACTGATTCATGAAAATGTGGAGTGGTTTCCGATTGGCTAGGCCCGAAACGCCGGCCCAGTCCTGCTACCCGCCATGGTGCAACGGTCGCGGAAGAGCCGCGACGAAGCGATCAAACGTCCCCACATCATATCGTAGGCCACCGAATGCAATCGGCGGTATCGTAGAGGGAAGCCCGACTTTAATCCGCCCCGGAAGAACCCCATCCAGCGTGGCATACCATGTCAATAACGCAGGCTGCAGGCGCGCATGTAACTCGAAATTCCGTCGGCGACGGGATTTGTCCGCTTGTGCCCGCTCCCGGGCCAATTCCGGCTCGGTGTTTTCGACAAGATAGCCATCGGCAAACCCGATACGATCCTGTGCAATTGTTTTCCGGACGGCCGCGAGTTCCAGTAGCCAATCGCGCTCAGGCGCCTCTCCGATTTGCCACAAGCACCAAATGTAATGGAGCTTGAGGGGATCGGTATCGCATACCGCAAAGGATGTCGCGCTTTCCAGCGCAACGGCGGCTTTCCAGCGATCAACGTTGCGTTCGGCCCAGAAAGTCGCCGCACCTTCGGGATCACGATTTCGATCCGGCGCGTTTTCAAATCGACCATTCTCGGCAATGATATAGGGCGCAAAATGTTTGTTGCACCAGGTGCTTTTGCCGCTGGCGCTGATGCCTTCGACAACCAATATCATTCAGCGTCCATCGCTATGCAGTCGCGCCGCTCACATGTACTATTTCTGGGCAGGGGCGTCGCCGGGCGTCGCTGGAGCATTCGGCGTTTGCGGTGGTGCGCCGCCGCCGCCACCAAATTGAGCCAGGAAGGCGTCCAGCTCGGCGGCGTTCACCGTTCCGTCTTTGTTGGTGTCGGCTTCCTCCGGATAGGGATAGGGATTTCCTGAAGCCTCCCATTCCTGCTTGTTGACGGCATTGTCGTTATCTTTGTCCATTTGGGCGACCAGCTCCGCGCCGGTCGGAATCTGCGCCAATGCAGGCCCCGCGCTGCAAAGAGCTCCCGCCGCCACGGCTGCGGCGAGCATGTAATTTTTCATGGATGGTCTCCAATTTTCTGGACAACGGTCGCGTAAACGGGTGGGCATTCTCAAATCTTGCGCAGGCGTGCTTTTAGGCGCCATGCAGCAATCCTATCAGATTCACGAAAATTGCCAATGAAGTGAAAATCGGGAAAGACGGTGACAGGGGCACCGTTTCGCGCCGATCTGAATAAAAGGCATGGCGCTTAAATCAAGAAACGGATTTGCACCTCAGGAACTGGTGCTACGGCCCCTTATTCCCACCTTCCCAATCAGCGCGACGACAGTTTCTGTTTAAAGCTCGAAAGCATGGCCAGGCTCTGCTGGGCCTCCGCTTTGGCTGCCGGAACCGGCTCGACCTCGAGCGCCTTTTCGTACCAGCCTATTGCGGTATCCAGGACAGCGCGGTCGGCGTCTTCGGGTTTGGCGGTCTTTACCAGACGGCCGAATGCTTCATCACCGAGCATCTTTGCCGCGCGCGTTTCGCCCGCCAAATCGGCCAACTCAAACCAGCGCGCCGCTGCCGCATGATCCTTGGCAACGCCGTCGCCGTTCCAGTAGATCGCGCCAACTATCAGCGCGGCATGACCATCGCCTTTGGCGGCGGCTTGTTTGCAAGGCGCGAGCCATTGGGCGCCTTGGCCCTCTTCCTGGGGATCGCAGGCGGCTGCTTGGATCGGCTGTGCCTGCGCATGCGTGATGGCGAGAAGAAGGAATAGACCGATAGATCCGAGGATCGCGCTGGATTTCATAGGTGCCCGCCCAATGGAAATTTCCTTATCAACGGTAGTCCTGACTGGTTAACCAGATGAGAATCCGGAGGCGGAACTTGCCGCTTTCAGGACTACTGGTGGTTGTCAGGAGCGGCGCAAAGTTCCCGTTCTAATCGTCGCCGTTTTAATCGTCCCCGGTTTAATCGTCCAAGTGCCTTTGGCTGCCGTAATGATTGGCCCAGACCTTGGTGAACTCCGCCCCGAAAAGAAATAGCTGCGCCGAGTAGTAGACCCACAGCAAGAGCACGATGATGCCGCCCGCCGCGCCATAAATGCTGGCGGTGATGAAATTGGCCAGGTAATAGCCGATCAGGCTCTGGCCGAATTCGAACAGCAAGGCGGTGCCGAAGCTGGCCACCAGCACGTCGCGCCACAGCAATTTGCGGTTGGGCAGCACTTTATATATGGCCGCGAAAATCAGGGACACGATCACATAGCTGAAGCCCAGATTGACCAGCGCCACCACCGGTTCGGAGACGCCGACAAAACGGTCCAGGAAGCGGCCCAGGATGCGGACACCGGTGGCCAGGATCATCGAGGCCAGCAGCAGCACGCCAAGCCCGACCACCAGCAGCATGGAAAGCACCCGGCCGCGCAGCAACTGGAGGAAATAGGATTCATGGCGCGGCGCTTTCCAGATCACGTTCAAGGCATCCTCGACTTCGGTGAAAAAGCCGCTGGAAGTGATGATCAAGGTGGCAAGGCCGATCAGCGCGCCGTCCAAAGTGTGGCTGCTGCGGCGCATATGCATGATGGCCAGTTGCACCAGGTCGGCGCTTTCCGAACTCATGATCCGGGTCAGCTGCGCATGCACCGCGCTGCTGGCGGCAGCCTGGCCCAGGCCCAAGGCGGCGATGGCGGTGGCGATGAACAGCACCGGCGCGATGGCGGTGACGGCATAAAAAGCGATCGCCGCGCCCCTTGTCAGGGCGCTGTCATCGATGAAGGCCTGCACGCCCTCCGTCAGCAATTTCCAGGCTATGGACGGACGGCGGCTCACTGATTCCCCTGATTCCCCGAGAGTTCCAACGTAGCAGGAGCTTGGAAAGTTTCACATTTCGGGGAAGCCATTCCGCGCTTGGGGCGTTAGCAAAAGGGGAGGCATCATCCTAAGTGGTTGAAATGCCATGTCAGTTACACAGCATTGGACGCGGATGACCCGGCAGGAGGTGCGCGAGCGGATCGTCTCGGATTTCCGCGACTTCAAGTTCAGCTGGAGCGGATTCTTCAAATGGACCGGCACCACCCTGATGGCGGTGCTGATCGCCGCCATCGTCACGCTGTATTTTCTGGATTGGAATCAAGTGCGCGGCCCGCTGGGGCGCTATCTGTCTTATCACACCGGGCGCGAGGTTCGCCTGGACGGCAATCTGTCGGTCAAGCTGTTTTCCTGGCAACCCATCATCGACGCCAATGGTGTGTATGTCGGCAACCCGTCCTGGCTGGGACGAGATGCGGCACCCTATGCCGCAACCGTAAAGCGTCTGCGCGTTGAACTGCGGCTGTTGCCGCTTTTGGGCGGGCGCTTGGTCCTGCCCCTGGTAAAGATCGAACAGCCCGACATTTATCTGGTGCGCCGGGAGGACGGCCGCACCAACTGGGACAGCGGCGGGAAAAATCCCAACCAGGCATTCCACCTGCCGCCCATGCAGCGCTTCCTGGTGACGGACGGCCATGTGCGAATCGACGATGCGGTGCGCAAGCTGCATTTCACCGGCTCGGTGCGTTCTGAAGAAAATCAGGACGGCAAGGCCGCGGCCTTCACCCTCAAAGGCGACGGCAGCTTGAACCAGAACAAGTTCCTGGCCGATGTGTCGGGCGGGCCGTTGCTGAATGTCGATGAGAGCAAACCTTACAAATTCGCCGCCGATATCCATGCCGGCGACACCCATGCGGTGATCGACGGCGCGATCACCCGACCCTTTTACCTCGACCGTTTCACCGCCGGCATCAATGTCAGCGGCCCGACCCTATCCGACCTTTATTTCATGACCGGCCTGGTATTGCCCCACACGCCGCCCTATCACATGACCCTGACGGCGGTGCGCGAGAACGCCACCACCTACCGGCTGAATGACATCAATGCGGTCTTGGGCGGCACCGATCTCAAGGGCGACCTGGCGGTGGATGCCTCGCAGGATATTCCGCTCCTGACCGGCCAGGTGACGTCACAGGTGCTGAATTTCACCGATCTGGGCGCGGTGGTGGGCGGCGGCAAGGCCGCGCCGGTTGCCAGCAAGTTCATGCTGCCGGAAACCATTCTGCACACCGAGCGGCTGCGCCAGAGCAATGCCGAAGTCGACTATAAGGCTCAGTCCATCAAATCGCGCGACTTTCCGCTTCGCGGCCTGGACACCCATATCAGCGTGCAGAATGGCGTACTCAACCTGAAGCCGCTGGCTTTCGGCTTCACCCAGGGCAAGCTTTCCGGATCCTTGAAGATAGACGCGCGCAAGGACATTCCCGTCACCAGCCTGGATGCGCGCATCACCGACATCCATGCCGAGAATTTTATCCAGAGCAGCGACAAGCCGATCCAGGGCATGCTGGAAGCCCGGGCGGTGCTGACTGGCAGCGGCAATTCGGTGCATGCGGCGGCCTCCAGCGCCAACGGCACCTTCACCGCCGTGGTGCCGAGCGGCGGCATGCGCCACAGCCTGGCGGAATGGACCGGCGTGGATGTGTTGAGCGCTCTCAGCCTCAGCTTGAGCGGCGATCAATCCAACACCAACTTGCGCTGCGCCGTCGCCAGCTTTCAGGCCAAGGATGGCGTTTTGGCCTCGCAGCAATTTTTGATCGACACCGATCCGGTGCGGGTGGAAGGTGGCGGCACCATCAATATGCGCGATGAAACGCTTGACCTGCAGCTCCAGGGCAAACCCAAGAATTTCCAGCTGGTCAGGTTGCGGGCGCCCATTACGGTGAAAGGCAGCCTGGAGCATCCGTCCCTGGGCCTGGAAGCGGGTGCAGCCATCAAGCAGGGCGGGATCGCGGTGGCATTGGCCTTCATCAACCCGCTGGCATCGATTCTGGCCTTCATCGATCCGGGGCTGGCCAAGGACGCCAATTGCGGGCCGTTGCTGGCTGACGCCAAGGCCAAGGGGGCGCCGGTTAAGGCGTCGGCGGTGAAAAACGCCCCTCCGCCTAGAAAATAAGCGGTTTGCCGATAATTTGAGGGAAACTGCTTACGGCCGCGCTATGGATATTTCCGGGGGTAAATGATAACCCCACGGCAGGAATTTCGACCGTAAACTGTCCTGATGATCACCCCGTCCGATCTTTCGCGTACCTTGCTGCGTTACTGCGAACCCAATGCGCGGCGCGCCATATTTGAAGTCTGCGTCACCGCCATTCCCCTGGTCCTGCTATGGGTGCTGATGTGGCTGTCGCTGGATGTCGGCTATTGGCTGACCCTGCTACTGGCGATTCCCGCCGCGGGCTTCATGGTGCGGCTGTTCATCATTCAGCATGATTGCGGCCATGGCGCCTTTTTCCGCCACCGCGCCGCCAACAGCTGGGTGGGCCGGGTGCTGGGCGTGCTGACCCTGACGCCGTTCGACTATTGGAAGCGCAATCACGCTTTGCATCACGCCACCTCGGGCAACCTGGACCGGCGCGGCATCGGCGATATCGACACTTTGACGGTGGAGGAATATCGCAGCCGGCCGTGGTTGGGACGCATGCTCTATCGGCTGTATCGCAGCCCCCCGGTGATGTTTGTGATCGGCCCGGCCTATATGTTCCTGCTGCAGCACCGGCTGCCGCTCCATCAGATGCGCGACGGCTGGCGGCCCTGGATCAGCACCATGGCGACCAACGCCGCCATCGTCCTGGTGGTGGCAGTCCTGATGTGGCTGCTGGGCTGGCGGCCCGTCGTGATGGTGCACCTGCCTATCATGCTGCTGTCGGCCTCGATGGGGGTATGGCTGTTCTATGTCCAGCATCAGTTCGAGGACACCGCCTGGGCGCGCGGCACCAACTGGTCGCATTATGATGCGGCCTTGGCGGGAAGTTCCTTCTATGACCTTCCGGCGCCGTTGCGCTGGATCACCGGCAATATCGGCATTCATCATGTCCATCATCTCAACAGCCGGATTCCCTATTACCGGCTGCCCAAGGTGCTCAAGGATCACCCGGAACTGAAGGCGGTGGCCCGGCTGACCCTCAAGGACAGCCTGAAAAGCGTGCGGCTGTCGCTATGGTGCGAGCGGCGCGAAAAGCTGGTCACCTTCAAAGGCGCGCGCGACCGATAATATTAAACCCGGCCCGGCTTGTGTCTGGGCGGCGGCCCTGTTCAATTCGGCGCCATGCGAGCGGAATCCTCCTTGTTGCCGGGTTTGGTGCTGGGCGCGTTTCTATGCGTCGCGCCGGTCGCGGCGACCCCATGGCCCGTCAGCGATATTCCACCCGACCCGGCAGTGCGGCTGGGCCTGCTGCCCAACGGCATGCGCTATGTCATCCAGAAGAACCAGACGCCCGCCCATGCGGTATCGGTCCGCTTCGGCGTGGAGGTGGGCTCCACCGACGAGGCGCCGGACCAGCGCGGTTTTTCCCATTTCGTCGAGCATATGGCGTTTCGCGGCTCGAAGAATTTTCCGGATGGAGAACTTAACCGCAGCCTGGAACGGCTGGGGCTGCGCTTCGGCGCCGACACCAATGCCTCCACGGGGCAGTATCGCACAGAATTCCGTTTCGATCTTCCGGGCGCCAACAACGCCAGTGAGGCGCTGGCCATCGTTCGCGACGTGGCGGGCAATGTTAGCTTCGCGCCCGAGGCGGCGCAAACCGAATCCGGCGTGGTGATGTCGGAAGCCGCGATGCGGGGCGATCCGTCCCGCCGCGCCGCGCTGGCGGAATTGCAATTCGTGCTGGTCGATGCCCGCGCAACGGCCACGCCGGGCAGCGAGAGCGATATCATCGAGCATCCGGCAGCCGCCGATCTGTTGCGCTTCTACCGCGCCTGGTACCGCCCGGACCGCGCCGTCCTGACGGTGGTGGGCGATATCGATCCTGACGTGGTGGAACGCGACATCGCCGCACGGTTCGCGGACTGGAAGGGGGAGGGGCCGGCCGGCGCCAACCCCGTTTTCCATGTCCCGTTCCTGCGCGGGCTAGAGGCGCGGCTTCATGTGGAAGAGGGCGCGCCCAACCGGGTGACTTTGTCCTGGGTGCGTCCGCCCATCCCCCATCCGGTTGACCGGGCGGCCTGGAAGCGCCTGCATGTGGAGAGCGTCGCCTTCCAGATCGTGAACCGGCGTCTTTCGGCCATGGCCAGTTCGCCGGACCATCCATTTGTCAATGCGCGGGCCGGTGAGCAGGATGTCAAAGCCGTCGCCGATGTTTTCTCCTTGTCGGCGGGATTTGAATCCGGCGGTTGGCGCAAAGCGATGGACGCACTGGCGCAGACCCGCTTGGCGCTACTCAAATCTTCGGTGACCCAGAGCGAAATCGATTCCGTGGTCGCGGCGCAGAAGGCCGCGGCCCAGAGAGCGGAAGCGGCGGCAGGCACAAGGACCTCGTCCGCCCTGGCAGCAGGCCTGGCATCCGATGCCGCGATGGACGAGACGCCGGTCAGCCCCGCCCAGGAGCGCGCCGCGCTCGATGCCGATCTCAGCGGCCTTACGCCGGAAATCCTGGCTGGGGCGCTGAAAAACATGCTCGGCGGCGAGCCGGTGATCTTTGTCTCCAGCCGCACCGCCCTGGCCGGCGGCGAAAGCACCATCCTGGATGCCTATCGCGCGATGACTGATGATACGCAGCCGGCTTTCACGCCCGCCAGCACCCAGGCGGTGACATGGCCCTATACCGATTTCGGCAGGGCCGGACGGGTGGTGGAAACCCGGACCGCCGCCGATATCGGCGTCACCTCCGTGCGTTTCGCCAACAATGTGCGATTGCTGGTGCGTCCCTCCAAGCTGCGGCTGAACCAGGTGCTGGTGTCGGTCAAGTTCGGCGCCGGGCGGCTGGCCTTGCCCAAGGACCGTGCCGTGGCCAGCTGGCTGCCGGGCGCCGCCGCCTCGGGCGGGTTGGGCGCCTTGTCCTCGTCCCAGATCGTCACCGCGCTTTCAGGCAAGTCTTATGGCTTGGGCCTTGCCATGGGCGACGGCACATTCGCCTTCAATGGCGGCACCAGCTCGCGGGACTTGCAGACCCAGCTTCAGCTTTTCACCGCTTTCATCGCCGATGCCGCTTTCCGTCCTGATGCCTTTGAACAATACCGTCAGCAAGCTATCGCCCGGATTCACAGCGCGACGGCGACGCCGCAAGGATTGATGGGTCTTAGATCGGCGGAGATTCTGCATGACGGCGACAAGCGCTGGGCGACGCCGTCGCTGGAGGATATCGCCGCCGCCAGCGCCGCCGACGTCAAGGCGTTGCTGGCGCCGGCCCTGGCGCAGGCCCCGATCGAAGTGGTGATCACCGGCGACGCCAGCGTGGAAGAGGCGACCCGCGCCGTGGCTGCCACCCTGGGCGCGCTGCCTGTCCGTACCGGGCGCCTCGCACGGCGCACGGCCGACAATGACACATCTTTTCCGGCCGCTTCTCCGCCGGTGGTGCTGAAGCCGTCCGCGCCATCCTCCCAGATCCTGGCCAGCGCCAGCTGGGCCACCCATAGCCTGTTCGCGGATTTGCCGGGAGATGCAGCGGTGGAGCTCTTGTCGGGGCTGCTGCGCGAAAAGCTGCTGGACGATCTGCGCGGCCATGGGTTGAGTTATTCGGTGCAGGTGAGCTCGCCCTCATCGGTGACGTTCGACTATGGCACCATTTCCGCCGTCGCCACCGTGCCGTCCGGCAAGAGCCAGGCTTTCTATGACGCGGTGGACAAGGCGGCGGCGGAGCTCAGCGCCGGCAAGGTCAGTGCCGACGAATTCGAGCGCGTGCGGACGCCGGCCCTGGAATCGCTGCGAAGAGCGGTGCAGACCAACGACTATTGGCAAGGGTTGCTGGCCGGCGGCTGGGACGAGGGCGCCAAGTTCAAGCGGGCGCGAAATATCCAGCAGGCCTTGGAAAGCGTGACCCTGAACGACGTGATCGCGGTGGCGAAAAAATATCTGGTCCCTGATCGGATGCTGCGGATTTCGGCGGGGTCGTGAGCAGGGCGGCCAATATCCAATAAGAGTTCAAAAGGTCGATTGGATCGCTAGGTAATAGGAAAACTGGTTTGCGAAAGCGGGGTTTTGCAGGCCGCGCCCGCCGGAAAACAGCAAGTGATAATGCTCGCTGAAATCATAAATGCCGCCCAGGTTGAACCCCGTGCTATCGCCGCTGCCGATGGTATCGGCGGTCTGGTGAAAGACTTCTGCGCCCAGGGCCAGGGATTTTGTGATTTGGTATTGCAGCAGCCAGCCGGCAAACCAGTAATCGCGATTGCCCGGGCCGGGATTGATCCAGAAGCCGCCGCCGCCATAAGTTGTCCAGTCGCCAAAATCCTTCTGCAGCCAGAGCGGCAGAAATGCCTGCATCTTTCCCGCGCCCAGGCCGCGATGTGGATCGCCGCTGGGAATCTCGAGAAGCGGAAAAATGCCGACCTGCGGATACCAGTCGTCTTCGCCCGGCGTGACGAAGCGGTATTTCGCGCCCAGCTCCACATCGCCAAGGCCTGCCTGCAATGGGCCGCCACTGGTTTGGTCGAAGGCCAGCGGTGCGATCAGGTGAAGCTGAAGGTTGGGCGCTGCGCCATAATTGACCTCCACGCCCGCCAGGGTACCGCCCGTGTCGCCACGAACCTGCGTTCCCGCCGTGAAGCCATAGACCTCCCAATGGCCCAGATCGACGGGTTCCGGATCATCGGTGATGAAGGGCGGTCCGGCCAGGGCCGGAGCGGCGATCAGGGCGCCGAGACAGCATAGCGCCGCCAGCTTCGATTTGGTGCTCAAGCACACTTCCCTTCAGAACATCTTCTTCGCATCGGCGGGCACTATTCTCCTTGATGCGGATCAAATCCATCCCGGCAGCACCATGTGATGATGTTGCGAAAATTCTTCAGGAGAATGTCATGAAAATTCTACGCGACCTGTGCTTGGCCTCTGTTCTTCTGGCGTTGCCCGGCCTCGCCCACGCCGACACCAAGCCTGCGCCGGGCAACATGACCGGCATGAACTGCCCCATGATGGGCGGCACGGCGGCGATGCGCCAGGACATGGGCGCGATGATGACCGACATGAGCGCGATGATGAAGGATACCAGCGATCCCGCCATGAAGGCGCGGATGCAGAAGATGCATGAGCAGATGGCAATGATGTCGGCCAATATGCGCAAGATGGGTGGCGGCATGATGGGCGGGATGATGCAGGCCAAGCCGGACACCGCCACGCCGCCGGCCAAACCGGCCGACCACGCCGATCATCACCCCAAATAGGCTGTCGGGCTGGCGGAAATGTGGCCCGCGAGCGGAAATCAAGCCCGCTTTTGCCAATTTATCCCTTGTAGTTCCCGCGCCATACCCCATCTTCCAGCGCGGGTATTTTGCCCTCGGAGGAGCTTTATGTCGATTTGGAAACAGTTGCCCAAACTGGCTGCCGCGTTCGGCCTTGCGCTGGTGCTGGCCGGCTGCGGCGTCAACACCATTCCCACCAAGGACCAGGCGGTGAAAGCCCGCTGGGCCGACGTCCAGGCCGCCTATCAGCGCCGCGCCGACCTGATTCCCAACTTGGCCAACACCGTTGCCGGTTATGCGGCGCAGGAGAAGTCCGTGCTGATCGCGGTGACCCAGGCGCGCGCTTCGGCGACCCAGGTCAAGGTGGATGCCTCCACCATCACCGACCCCGCCAAATTCGCCGAATTCCAGCAGGCGCAGGACAAATTGTCCGGCGTGTTGGGACGGCTGATGGCGATCAGCGAGAATTATCCCGAGCTGAAATCCAACCAGAACTTCCTGGCGCTGCAATCGCAGCTGGAAGGCACCGAGAACCGCATCGAGATTTCGCGCCGCGACTACAACGCCGCGGTGCAGGATTATAACACCGAGCTGGTGACGGTGCCGGGCTCGCTGTGGGCGGCGACCTTCTACCGCTCCTACAAGCAGGCGACACCTTTCGCCGCCAGCACGGCGGCGCAATCGGCGCCGGTGGTGAGCTTCCCGGGCGCCAACAGCGCCGCGCCGCCGCCCGCACCCGCCGCCGCACAACCCGGCGCGCCTGCAAAGCCCTAACGGATGCGGCTGGCCGCGGCCTTACTTGCATTTCTTGTCCTTCTCACACCCGCCTGGGCGGCGCCGAAATTTCCGGCGCTTACCGGGCGGGTGGTGGATGACGCCAATATCCTTTCCAGTGAGACCAAGGCGGACCTGACGCAGAAACTGGCGGCGCTGGAAAGCAAGACCTCGCGCCAGCTTGTGGTTGTCACCATCGCGTCGCTGGGCGGCTATGAGATTTCCGATTACGGCTATCAGCTGGGTCGCGCCTGGGGCATCGGCCAGAAGACGCTGAACAACGGCATCCTGTTCATCGTCGCGCCCACCGAGCACAAGACCCGCATCGAGGTGGGCTATGGGCTGGAGCCGATTGTCACCGACGCTTTTTCCTCGGTGGTGATCCAGACCCAGGTGCTGCCGAAATTCCGCAGCGGCGATTTCAACGGCGGGGTGGAAGCAGGCGCCGATGCCTTGATCCAGCAACTGTCGCTGGACACTTCCGAGGCCGAGAGGCGCGCCGCGGCTGCCGCCCAACAACTGCAGCAGCCCCGCGGCAATGACGGCGGCGGCAGCCTGATCGGCTTTTTGGTGATGCTGTTCATCTTCATCGCCATTGCACGGGTGTTCGGCGGCTGGGGCCTGCTGGCCTTGCTG
>Ga0097621_100001206_pt1 | contig 17914 bp, 17 predicted proteins | sample KBSMisM72_FD_73165 | JGI IMG/M metagenome (GOLD analysis project Ga0097621, IMG submission 73165) | Miscanthus rhizosphere microbial communities from Kellogg Biological Station, Michigan, USA - KBS Miscanthus M7-2 (version 2) (version 2) | ecosystem: Host-associated > Plants > Roots >... | reverse complement strand
AGGCACCAATTCCCTCAATAGTTCTTACCGGGCCTCAGAAACTTCGGGGAGCTTATGAGTGCTGAACTGGTTACGAAGACAGCCCTTTGATTCACTGTCAGAATTGCCAGTTGCCAGCTTTTGAGTAGCAAAGTGGCGCATTATAAGCGATAAAACGTCAAAGTTCCACAAGGGGGAGGACACTATAAAAAGACACAAAATGCCCAAAGCAAAATATTATGCTTTTGTGCTTTTTGTGCCTTTTGCTGGCTAAGTTCAGTGAATCAGTAGAGCGTCGTCAGCGGCTTCCACACCTTCGGGCCGGAAATCCAGTTCCTGACCATTGAGGTAGACCTCAATAACAGTGGCTCCTTCGAGCTGGCCCTGAATCAACGCCTCAGACAGGGGATCTTCCACATATTTCTGCAAAGCACGCCGTATTGGTCTCGCGCCATACAGACGATCGGCGCAAGTCTTGTCGACAATCCAGCGTTTTGCCTCGTCAGTCAGCTTGATCTCAAAACCGTGCCGGCTCATCGTCTTGTTGATCTGGTCCAGTTGCAACTGAACCACTTCGAGCAGCTCGTTGTCGAGCAACTGGTCGAAAATGATGATCTCGTCGAGACGATTGATGAACTCGGGGTTGAAAGTCTGCCGTACGGACGACATCACCATCTCTTCCACCTTCTCGCGGCTGGCATCGCTGTTTGCCTGGAAGCCGAGTGTGCCCTTTTTCTGAATAAAACGGGCGCCGATGTTCGAGGTCATGATGATGATCGCGTTCTTGAAGTCGACGGTATTGCCGAGCGCGTCCGTCAGGATACCGTCTTCAAATACCTGCAAGAGGATGTTGAAGATATCCGGATGCGCCTTCTCGATCTCGTCAAACAGCAGCACGGAGTAAGGCGAACGCTTGATACGTTCCGTTAGCTGGCCACCTTCTTCGTGACCGACGTAGCCCGGCGGCGAGCCGATCAACTTGGAGACGGAATGCTTCTCCATGAATTCCGACATATCGAAGCGGATGAGTGCACGTTCACTGCTGAACAAAAACTGCGCGAGCGAACGAGCAACTTCAGTTTTACCTACGCCGGTTGGACCAAGGAACAGGAACGACCCAACGGGCCGCAACGGATTCTTTAATCCCGCACGCGAACGCCTAATCGCTCGCGCCAACGCTGATATTGCAGGCCGCTGAGAAATGACGCGCTTGTGCAGCTCGACTTCGATCCGCAGTAGCTTCTGCGTCTCTTCTTCCTTTAGCGAGTTGACGGGAATGCCGGTCCAGCGAGCAATCACGTCTTCAACGTCGTCACGCGTGACTTCCGCGGAGACGAGTGCGTCTTCCTGATGAACCCGGAGGCCGGACGGGTCGCCATACGATCGCGACCACTCATTCAACTCATTCCAGTCTGCCAGATTGCCTTGTTCGCGTCGCACACGAAGCTTCACACGCGCGCCCGCTTCGTCGATCACGTCGATTGCCTTGTCAGGCAGGAAACGATCGGGAATGTAGCGGTGCGATTGGTAAACAGCAGCTTGCAGCGCCTCGTCGGTATAACGAACCTGGTGAAAACTCTCGTAACGTTCACGCACGCCGTCGAGGATGCTGACCGCTTCGGCTTCAGATGGAGGCGGAACCTTTACTGCCTGAAAGCGACGCTCGAGTGAACGATCCTTCTCGATCGACTTGCGAAACTCCGATGGCGTTGTCGCGCCGATGCACTGAATCTCACCGCGAGACAACGCGGGCTTAAGAATGTTTGCAGCGTCGAGAGAACCTTCAGCCGAACCCGCGCCAACCAGCGTGTGCAATTCGTCGATGAAGACGATGTACTGTGGGTTCTCAACCAGTTCACGCATGATCTGTTTCAGACGCTCTTCAAACTGGCCGCGATACTTTGTGCCGGCAACGATCAACGAGAGGTCGAGTGAAAGTATTCGTTTGTGTTCGAGGAACGAGGGGACGTCGCCGCGAACGATGCGCTGTGCGAGTCCTTCGACGATGGCAGTCTTGCCGACGCCCGGCTCACCGATGAGCACGGGATTGTTCTTCGTGCGCCGGCAGAGAATCTGGACCACACGTTCGATCTCTGCTTCACGACCGATCAAGGGATCGAGCTTATCGTTTGCCGCGTCGTCGGTCAGGTCGCGTGAAAACTCAACGAGATGTGGAGTGTCTTTCTTTTGCGAAGTTCTTGCGTCAGCTCCCGACTGGCGTGCGATCTCGTCGCGAACTGCATTCAATCGCAAACCGCGCTCGTAAAGAATCTCAGCGGCCATCGAACGCTCTTCACGAAGCAGACCGAGCAGCAAGTGTTCAGTGCCGATGTGGCGGTGCTGCAGTCGATCGCTTTCTTCGTGAGCGTAAGCGAGCACGTGTTTGGTTTCGGGCGCGAGTGGCAGTTCGACTGAAGTGGAAATCTTTTCGCGCAGGAGTGTTCGCCCCTCGATCTCCTTGCGGATCGACTCGATAGAAACCTGAGCGCGAGGGAAAAATCGGCCCGTAAGGGTCTTATCCTCGCGCATCAGGCCCAGCAAAAGATGCTCTGGCTCGATGGCCGGAGCTCCGAACTGTGACGCTTCATAGCGCGCGAAAAAGATCACCCGGCGCGCTTTTTCGGTATAGCGTTCGAACATCGTGGTATCTGTAAAACGTCCTTAATAATTACCTTTGCCGGGAGACGATAGCGGCAACTTTGGCGCATTATAACCTAAAGTCGTAAAGAACGGTTTATTTCAGCCGCAGATTAACGCAGATGAACGCAGATCAGCGTTTATCTGCGTAGATCCGCGGTCAGTCTTTCACTCGCCCGTCTTCAATCCTGAGTGAACGATCACATAACCCGGCCAAACGCGGGCTGTGCGTTGCGATGATCGTCATCGCGGCGTGTTTGTGAGCATAGTTGACCAGCGTGTGCCCTATCTGATCGCTGATTCTTTCGTCGAGATTCCCGGTCGGTTCGTCGGCCAACAACAATTTTGGTTCGTTAATCAGTGCCCTGACGACCGCAACGCGTTGCTGTTCGCCGCCCGAAAGATGCGAAATCGGGTGATCGGCACGCTCAGCCAGCCCTGTTTCCTGTAAAAGCTCTAACGCACGGTCAAACGCGCGTTTTTTGCTCCAACGCGCTATCAACAACGGCAACGCCACATTCTCGATCGCCGAAAGATCCGGCAAGAGGTAGTGAAACTGGAAAACAAATCCCACGTGGTGACCCGCGCTGGACCCATCCAATGCGATCGTTCCGTGATCCGGCGCTTCAAGGCCTCCAAGCAAATGAAGGAGAGTCGATTTTCCTGAACCTGACGGACCCGTAACCGCGATACTCTCACCGTCCGCCGCGGAAAAGTTGACTCCGCGCAAAACCTCGAGGCGCTCACCCTTCGGCGTCACAAAACTCTTTCGCAGATCGACGACGTTCATCATGAGTCACGCAAAGCCTCGACCGGTTTGAGTCGCGACGCCGCGCGCGCAGGATAAATCGTCGCCAGTAGGCTCAACACAAAAGCTACCAGCGCCGCCAGAATCATTTCACCAGGTTTTGGAATCAGAGGCACGTTGCTGATCGAATAGACATCTGCCGGCAGGCTCACGAGCTTGTAATGATTTCCGATCACGCAGAGGACGAAGCCGAGTACGACTCCCGTCACGGCGCCGATCGCGCCAATCACGGCGCCTTCGATAATGAATACCAGCATCACGCCTGAACGCGACGCGCCGAGGGCGTTCAGAATCGCGATGTCTCGACGGCGTTCGACAACGACGAGAATCAGCATCGTGGTGATGTTGAGTGTGGCGATCGCGATGATGAGACCGATGATGAACAAACCCATCCGGCGTTCGAGAGCGAGCGCTGCGAACAGCGGCTGATTTGCCTGTTGCCAGTCGACGATGGTGTAACTGTTGCCAAGCGTTTTCGAAACTTCGGAGCTGACTTGTTTTACGTTGTCAATGTCTTTCACTTGCACGCTGATCACCGTTGCCGCGTGATCTGTTCCCGCGAATTTGCTCGCGGTCTCCATGCCGACATAGATCCATGTTGAATCGTATTCGAAGAGGCCGGAGCGAAAAATACCAGCTACGTGCAAGCGATACGTTTTCGAATCACGCGCGGAGATGATCTCGAAATCGTTGCCGAAAGTGAGTCCGATTCGTGCCGCAAGGTCTGCACCTACAACAGCGCTCGGAAGACCGCTGGGCGATGTCGACGTCACTGGCTCATAGGAACCTTCGCGAATCCACTGACGTCCGGTTGACTGCGCGGCATCCTTCTCGATGCCGCGTATGACTGCATACCCAGACCCTTTTGCTCCACGCGCAAGCGCACCGTCGTATGTTGTTGCCGAAGCACTTACTACTCCATCAACTTGCTTCACACGACTCGCGAGCTCCGCGTAATTCTCAATCGAGCGCCCGTCGGTGCGCAGGATGCTGAGATGTGCAGTGCCCTGCAGGATCTTGTCACGCATCTCGTCTCGAAATCCGTTTGATAAAGCAAAGGCTACAATTAACGCTGCCACACCCATGCAGATGCCGAGTATTGCCGCCACCGAAGTGGCACGCGCGAGCCGTCGTTTATGACGGGATCGGAGATAACGAAAGGCGAGAAAAACTTCGTAGGGCACAGATTTTTACGGATCTGCGAACGGATGACCACTGATCCGTAACTAATCAGTGGAGATCCGTGGCAAACTACGGCTTTGTAGGCGGACACTTCCGTGTATCTTCAGGCCTGTTCTCAGGCAACAAGCGGCTTAAGTTTGGATTGTCACGCGCCTTCGGATCACCCTGCCAACTGATCTCATAAATCGTCTCATCCACTTGCCGGAAACTAAAACGCTTCTCCAGCTCAACGATCAGCGGTATCTCGTCGCGTTGCCAGCCACACGGTGACCACCACCGCGGATCGGTATCGATAAACACGCGTCGCCGGTGATTCAGATGATTCTGAATAATCGGAAATATTTGCTCGCCGGGCCATCCTCCGCCAGTGCCGATCGTCTTCCAGCGTCCGGTACCGATTGCGGCCCAGTAGTGCACCGCAATCGTTTGCGCTCCCGAAATCATGATCGCGTCGAGCGGAACTTTCTCGAGCCGTTGCCTGTACTCCTTGCTCATCGCTCGTCGCTGAATGAATTCATAACTCACCGGATGAATGATGATTGCAAATCCAATCGCAAGGCCGGCGATCAGCGACGCACACACGACGAACGCACGCCGCTCAGTCTTCAGCGGCCGTTGCGCGATCCGAAGCAGCCAGTAAGCACCTAACGGCACAATGCCGGGCAGTCCGGTCAAAAAATAACGCCAGTTTACCGTTGTGCTGTAGTTGAAAAACAGCAGCACGTTGGCGAAGAACGCCACGAGCCACAATAGCAACATCGGCGAGAGACGAGACGCGCGCCACTCGAGAATCGGAGCAAACGGGATCGTCAGAAAGACGAGTGGAGCACTGATGAAATAGAAGATTATGTAAGGCTGAATATTTCGCAGCGCGACTGGATGACGCGCCGATTCGTCACGCATCGATTCACGCCAGCCATGCCAAACCCAGCGATAATGCTCATCCGTTATGAACCAGTAACCAAACCAGCCGAGCGCCAGGATTGCAAAAAGCACGACGGAACTTGCCACCAACAAAATTTCCCTGCGCTCAAACTTCCATCCCAAAAGAAACGGCGCCAGGACGAGCCACGGCGCATATAACCCGATCGTTTCGCGCAGGTTAACTCCGAGTCCCATCAAGCCTGCACCAACGAGCACCAGCCAGATCTTTCGCTGTTGCACTCCACGCAAATGAATGATGAGCGACGTTGCGAGGATCAGTACTGACGGAACGTCAGTCATCACCTGTCCGCCATAGAGCACGAACACGGGCGAGAAAACAATCAGCAAGGCTGCGATGGTCGCCGTGCGCAGCGAGCCACTGATGTCGCGCGCCAGGATCCAACACGCAATCACAGCGAGAGGCGCCTGCGCGACGACTGCGTACTTGAAGATCAAATACGCCTTGTCAGCCTGAACATTGAAGAGCGCGTGACCAATCAGGAATAAGAAGTGATTGGTGAAGATAAAGAGATTCCGTCCCAGCGCCATCGAAGATGGATAGCCATCGAGAGAGAGCATGGTGTAGTCCATGCCATCCCAGTCGCCGATAAACGGATCGACAAAATACAGGACTAGAGCGAGTGCGATAACAGCAGGCGGCAGCCACCATCGCCATGCACGCCAAAACGCGGAAGCAGCAGGCGCAACCGACAGTGGCAGGTCGATCCCGCTCCTGCTGTCTGTCTCGTGGATTTCAGACGTGTTTGTCGTCAGGGGTATTTGGGTCAACGAGTTGAGCTTTGACCGGTGCATCCGGTCGCTTCACCATTTTTACGCGATTTCCCTGCGCATTGTACTCAACTTCGTCCATGATGTTGTAGATGAGGAGAACGCCTCGACCCGAAGTGCGAAACAGGTTGGCGGGATCGCACGGATCCGGAATCTCACGAATGTCGAAGCCCTGCCCTTCGTCCTCGACCGTGAAACTCGCTTCTTTCTCCGACAGTTCCGCAGTGATCTTCACGAGCTTTGTCAGATCGTTCTTGTTACCGTGCTTGACCGCGTTAACAAATGCTTCATCGAGCGCGATGAAAAGATTGGAGCGGTCAGGACGAATCAAACCGAGCTTTGCGACGCGTTCCTGTAGAAATTCCAGCACGCCATTCATCAGCGCGAGATCGCTGGGCAGTTCAAACTCGATCTTTTCATGAACGTGAGAAAAGCTGCCATTGTCTTCGCAGGTGCTGAGCTTATGTGCGAGTGTTTGCTCAACTATCTCGCGCAGCTCCTCGCGATTGTAAGGCAGGCGCAGATAGTTGGCCGCCCCCATTTTGAAAGCCTTGATGACGCCTTGACCGTGATCGCTGAGCGGAGTGACGAGATGCTTGCGATGTAGCTCGCTGATTGGCTCTCCGTTAACTTCCGCTTCGGAGAGGTCGCTGATGATGAGATCGAAGCTATCGAGGTCGTCTCGACGAAGCGCCTTTGCCCGTTCGCCGGTCACAATCACGTCGTGACCGAGCTGCCCGAGAGCCTGTTCGAGCAGAACACGCAACTCATCGTTATTATCTACGATGAGAATCCGGCGTTTTTTCATCAAGCTCCAATCTAACTAAACGACTGTTTGAGGAGAGATACTGCGCTTGTCTGTACGAAAACCTAACGGCAAGCGTTCGAAATATATCACGTACCTGTTTGTGGATTAAGCGGATTTGCACGATGCTGGTAATCCTGCTAATCATGTGAATCCTGAATTCGTGTCCCCTGATGGCTAAACCGGGCAAACTACAAACATTTCTCGAATACTCCGCGGCCAAGTCCGTATTAACCGGGTTTGGACTGCTGCCTGCACCAGCAGCAATGGCGCTCGGGCGTAGCATGGGGAAACTCGCTTACGCTATCGCAGGCGATCTCAGACGAACAGGGGAAACTAACCTGCGTCTGGCCTTTCCTGAGAAGACTGACGAAGAACGCGGCCTGCTGCTGCGGGAATGCTTCGACAACCTCGGGCGTCTGCTCGGGTTCTTCAGCCAGTTTTCGTCCCGTTCTCGCGACGAGCTCAAACAACTCATCGAACCCGAAGGACTCGAAAACCTCGAAGCCGAGAAAGGTGTTCGTGGCAACCGTCTGATTCTTTTCACTGGTCATCTGGGCGCGTGGGAGTTAACCAGTTTTGGGCTCGCCCTCTTCGATCATCCCTTCACTTTCCTGGTGCGCAGACTCGACAATCCGCGCGTCGAGCAGCTCGTCGATCGCATCCGCAAAAGGTTCGGCAACGAGACGCTAGACAAGCTCTCGGCTGCGCGTTCGATGCTGAAAATACTTCGCTCCGGCAAAAGTCCGCTCGGACTTCTTCCCGATCTGAACACCCTCGACGACGAAGCGATTTTTATCGATTTTTTTGGAGTTCCGGCTGCGACTACGTTTGTCGTCGCAAAGCTCGCAGTGCGTACGAACACTCCGCTCGTTCCGGTGTTCGCGCCATGGAGTGAGGAAAAGGGCAAGTATCTGCTGATCGTCGAACCGTCGATTCCGCCTGACTGTACCGGAGATGAAGAAGCTGACGTGCGTGCATTGACGATGAAACTGACGCAGCGGATCGAGAATCGTATCCGGCAGTATCCCGGCCAATGGCTGTGGATTCATAAACGTTGGAAGACTCGGCCGCCCGGTGAACCCAAGATCTATTAGCCACGGATTTCACGGATGAAGACACAGATCAACCGGGCATACGAATTTGCTGATCTGGAAAACTATTCGTTTGTGGATCGGCTCAAGATTCGAGCAGCGGATTGCGTATTTTATCTGCTCATAAAGCTCATCGGGCTGACTGCGCGCTTCGAGGTCATCGGTTGGGATAATCACGACAAAGCAGAAGAAAACGGCGGACTTCCGATCTACGTCTTCTGGCATGACCGGATCTTTCTCACCACTTACTGGTGGCGGAATCGACGCATCGTCGTGATGACGTCGCGCAGCTTTGACGGTGAGTACATCGCGCGCTTTATTCAACGATTTGGCTACGGTGCGGTACGGGGTTCGAGCACACGCGGCGCTGTCGGCGCCGTCATTGAGATGGCCCGGCTGATGCGGGAGGGATGTACGACAGCATTCACGATCGACGGTCCGAAAGGCCCGCGGTATGTAGCGAAAATGGGGGCGGTGCTGCTGGCGAAAAAGTCAGGTCATCCGATCATGCCGGTGACGATGGCGCTCGACCGTTACTGGGAAATGCCGAGTTGGGATCGATTCCAAATCCCAAAGCCTTTTACGCGCGCTCGGGTCTACGTCGCGCCCCCGATTTACGTGCCGTCAGACGCTGATGACGCCCTGCTGATGGCCAAACGGGATGAATTGCAGCAAACTCTGGACGACTTGAATCATCAGAGCGAAGAGTGGCGCCGTTCTCTCCGGCAAAAATCTGTGTAATCTGTGGATGAAAGGTTCTTAGTAATGAGATTGATTATTGCTTTCGCTCTTTGTCTTGCTTCTGTGAGTATCGTGAACGCCCAGCTTAAACCGCCGGTGGAAACGGTGATGGATCGTTTTCTTCGTTATGTAAAGATCGACACGCAGTCGGCGGAAGATCAGACGACCACGCCCAGCACGCGAAAACAGCTCAACCTCGCGAACCTCCTCGCAAAGGAACTGACCGCGCTGGGTGCAGAAAATGTACGTGTCAGCGAGTTTGGAATTGTCTACGCGACCGTGCCGGGAAATCTCGCCGACAATTCAAAGGTTCCGGTGGTCGGTTTCATCGCGCACATGGACACGTCGCCGGCAGTTTCCGGTGAAAACGTCAACGCGATCATTCACAAGAACTACCAGGGCGGCGACATCACTTTGCCGAAAGATCCGACGCAGGTAATCACGGTGGACAAGAATCCGGTTCTGAAGTCGCTAATCGGTACCGACATCATCACCGCGGACGGCACCACATTGCTCGGCTCGGATGATAAATCGGGCTGCGCAGAGGTCATGACGATGATCGATATCCTCCGTCAGAACCCGCAGCTCAAACACGGGACGCTCGCGATCGCTTTCACTCCTGACGAAGAAGTCGGCGGTGGTATCGAGAAGTTTGACGTAAAAGCTTTCGGGGCAAAGGTGGCTTACACTGTCGACGGCGAAGAACTCGGCGAGATCAGCGACGAGACGTGGAGCGCGCGTACCGCGACAGTTACATTCCAGGGCAAGAGCACGCATCCCGGCACCGCCAAGGGAATCATGATCAATGCGATGTACGCGATCGCCGATTACCTGAATCGTTTTCCGCACGACATGTTGCCCGAGACGACGGAAGGCCGCGTCGGATTTGTTCATCCATATGCGGGCGTGATCGATGTGGAGAGTTCGAACCTGAAGATTTTGCTGCGCGACTTCGACATGAGTGGTTTGGATGCGAAGGAAAAAACGCTGCGCGATATGGTTGCGCAAACCGCGGCGAAGTTTCCGCAAGTGAAGATCACGATCGACGTCAAAGAGAATTATAAGAACATGAAGGAAGTGCTAAAGAACTATCCTGAGTTGACGGTGAACGCGATGGAAGCTGCAAAGCGTGCAGGACTAACACCGTTCCTGAAACCGATTCGCGGCGGAACGGATGGATCAAATTTGACTTTCCGCGGGCTGCCGACACCGAACCTTTTCACTGGCGGCGGGAATTTCCACGGCAAGCTCGAATTCAACTCGCGCAAGGGGCTGGAGAAGTCGACTGAGACGCTCGTCAACCTGGTCCAGATCTTTGCTGAGAAAAGCTGAGCCACAGATTACACAGATTAAGAAACGGATTTTATGACTCATTCCGGCTATGTTGCGCTGATTGGACGGCCCAATGCCGGTAAATCGACATTGCTTAACCAGCTTGTGGGGCAGAAGATTGCGGCCGTCTCCGATAAGCCGCAAACCACGAGGTTCAGGATCCAGGGCGTAATTACAAAGCCAGAGGGGCAAATCGTTTTCGTTGATACACCCGGAGTTCATCAACCGGGTTACGAGCTGAACCGCCGCATGATGGCAGCCGTTCAGGAAGCCCTCATGGGCGTTGACCTGGTCTGTCTGCTCCGCGATGCGTCCGTCTCAACAGGCAACGGCGATCGGTTCGTGCTGGACCTCGTGAAACGATCTGAAAAGCCCGCGCTGCTGTTGTTAAATAAGATCGATAAACTCGAAGATAAGTCGGCGCTGCTGCCGTTGATCGACTTCTACAGCAAAGAGCACGAATGGCGTGAGATCGTTCCGATCTCTGCGCTCAAAAAAGATCAGATCGACGTGCTCGTGGAGAGTTGTTTACGTCATCTGCCGGAAGCTGAGCCGATCTTCGCGGAAGACGAGCTGACCGACCAGTCGCTGCGCGTGCTCGTGGCGGAAATCGTTCGTGAGAAGGTGTTACGTTCAACCGGTGATGAGATTCCTTACGTCACTGCAGTCGTCACCGAGCGCTTTGAAGAAGTTCGCGAAGATTTCGCGCGCATCTACTGCCTCATCGTTGTCGAACGAGATTCGCAAAAGAAGATCATCATCGGCAAAGGCGCCAGCCGTTTGAAAGATATCGGCACGCGGGCGCGCAAAGAGATCGAGAATCTGCTGGGCCATCGCTGTCATCTGGAACTGTTTGTGAAAGTGGAGGAAGATTGGCGCAACAAGAATCAACTACTGGATGAGTTTGGCCTAAGTGGAAATTGAGTGGAAGTTGAGTCACGCAAAAGAACAACCGAGCGGATGGTACGCACTCGACGTCGACCTCGAACCGGACGCACGCGAGGCGGTTGAATATGCGTTGATGGAAGCGGGCGCGCTGGGAACTGAGACCAACGAGTCAGGCGGGCTGGTAAAGATCACCGGTTACTTCGCTGCGACACCGGATCGCGAGCGTGTTCGATACGAACTCCTGGAAGCGCTGCGCATCTATGGCCTTCCCTCATCGTCAGTGCGCGACATGAATGTGCGCGAAGTCGCTCAGCGCGATTGGCTCGAAGAGTGGAAACAGAACTGGCAGCCAGTTGAGATTGGCCGGTTCATCATTGCGCCGCCGTGGTCCAATCTCGGTGACGTTCACGATCGTTTCGTCATTCGCATCGAGCCGGGCATGGCTTTCGGTACAGGCACTCACGAAACAACTCGTCTTTGTCTCGAAGCGATCGAAAAGCACTTTGCCGGTGGGAGTTTTCTCGACGTCGGTACCGGAACCGGCATTCTCGCGATTGCAGCAGCCAAACTCTTTCCCGGAGCTCGTATCGAAGCCTGTGATACAGACGAAATGGCCATTCAGATTGCGCGTGAGAATGCGGCGGCGAATGGCGTGTCGGACCAGATCGATTTCCGTGCCGGGTCAGTCGAAGAATCAACTGCTTCAGCCGATCTTGTTTGTGCAAACTTGACTGCCGATGTGATCGTGCAAATCCTGCCGTCACTCGTGAGTCTGACGTGTGGAAAGCTCGTCCTCTCCGGAATACTCGAGACACAAGTCGAGATGGTCCAGGCCGGGCTCCATGATAATGGTATCGATGATTTCCAGATCGAGCAGGACGGCGAGTGGGTAGCGCTCGTAGTTTAATCCAATGACTCGCCGAAGATTTCACGCCCCGCCGGACGCCTTCAATTTCACGGAACAGACTGTAACGCTCAGCTCAGACGAAGCGCGCCATTTGCGCGACGTGTTGCGGCTGAAAGCGGGTGACGAGGTTTATGTTTTCGATGGGCGCGGGCGTGAGTTCCGTTGCGCCGTTTCTACCAGCAAACGCGACACTGCGGAATTGCGAATCGAAGCGGAAGTAGAACCTGCAAAACCTGAATCACAGTTGCAACTTAATTTGTGCGTCGCGCTGCTGAAGGGCGAGAAATTTGACCTCGTCGTGCAGAAGGCGACCGAGCTAGGCGTCAGGAAAATCACTCCACTCATCACTCGCTATGCCGACATTCATCTGCGCGACGAATCTGACGCGACGAAACGTGTGGCTCGTTGGCAACGCATCGCGCTCGAAGCCGCCAAGCAGTCGGGCAGGGCTTTTGTGCCGGAAATCAGCTCTCCTGTCAGATTTGAAGCAGCATTGGATGTGGACAGGTTGGGCGTGATGTTCTCGGAGCGCGACGGTGAAGCGCTCGAACATCTCACGACGCAAAGTGCATCTTCATCGATCACTGCCCTCATCGGTTCTGAAGGCGGCTGGTCTGACGATGAGATCGAAAGCGCGCGGGCACGAAATTTTCATGTGATCACGCTCGGCGGTCGCATCCTGCGCGCTGAAACCGCCGCGATTACCGTGACTGCGCTGCTGGAGCACCTTTTCGGAGACCTTAAATAACGGGCTTTATCCACAGATTACGCCGATTGATTTTTAAGAATCTGCGTAATCTGTGGATAGGGTTGACCATTATCGATATCAGGCTCAAAATAGCGTCATTAATCGCCGGAACAAAGAACTCAAGGGGGTCGTTTGAACCGTCATATGGCAATCAGTAAAGAGAATGCAGTTGAGAACGCTCGGAAAGACCTCGCTAAACGACTGAAAATCGATGCCGGCGACGTTAAAGAGAAGGCGGTCGAAGACGCCGACTTCCCCGATATGGCGCTCGGAGCATCAGAAGATGACGAGATGAGCGGCCAGATGATGACGCGCGGCTGGCGCATCAAGCTCGAAGCTCAGGGACAAACCTTCGAATATCGCGCGGACAAGAACCAGGTCAGAGCCTACAAATTCAAGGGCAAGAATTATCGCGTTTAATCGGTCCTATTCAGATTTTTAGAGGTACCACCATGAACCGCAACAACATCTTCATCCACCTCGCGCTCGCATTCGTCCTCGTTCTGGTAGCTGCTTTTGCAGGCCAACTCAACAAATGGCGGAAACAGTGGAGACCCGCGCGTTTCGTGCCCATCGAAGACAAAAAGAAAGTGGCGAGTGTAGAGGAAATCTCACTCAGCGAGACGACTCGCAGTTTTGGCGCGCCGGAAATCCTCGTCAAGTTCAAGAGCGGTGTCAGCCAGGACGCGATCGATCGTTTGACCGCGGAGCGGAACGATCGCGTCGAAGATCGCATCGAGAATGCGGATGGTTGGGAGGCGATTGACGATTTCGACAACGCGGATGCCGCGACGCTGGTTAAGGAGTACCAGCAACTTCCCGAGGTCGAATTCGCAGAACCTAATTACGAGATCAACCTCGACGAAGCGGAAGCAGCTCCGCTCGAGCCGATTCTGCCACACGATCCACAGTTCAACGACCAGTGGGCACTGGCCAATTCAGGTCAGCGAGGTGGAAAGAAAGGCGCCGATATCAGTGCCACTCGCGCGTGGGCCAGGACGACCGGTAGCGAAGAGGTCGTAGTAGCAGTGCTCGACACAGGTGTCGATTACAACCACGAAGACCTGACGGAAAATATGTGGCGGCGTCCTGAAAAGATGGAGCCATACCACGACAACGAACTCGGCACAATTGACGATGAGTTTGGCTTCAACGCAATCGATGGCTCTGATCCGATGGACGACAACGGTCATGGCACTCACTGCGCGGGCATCATCGGCGCCGAAGGTGAAAACGAAATCGGTATCGCGGGTGTGAACTGGAAAGTTCAGATCATGCCGCTGAAGTTTATGAACGCGAGTGGCTCCGGCAGCACCAAGGATGCGATCGAAGCGATCAACTACGTCATCGATCAAAAGAAGGCCGGCGTGAACGTTCGCATCATCAGCGCCAGCTGGGGATCGACGCAGAAATCACGAGCGCTTGGAGACGTCATTCGCAAAGCTTACGAGAACGATATCCTATTCGTTGCCGCGGCTGGTAATTCGTCGGTTAACAACGATCGGATGCCACACTATCCGTCGAGCTACGACTCGCCGAACGTGGTTAGCGTAGCGGCGCTGGACCGTCACGATGCCCTCGCGTCGTTCTCGAATTGGGGTGCGAAGAGTGTTGCGATTGCGGCGCCCGGCGTCGAGATTCTGAGCACCTGGTTGGGGAATGAGTACGAAGAGAAATCAGGGACGTCGATGGCAACGCCGGTGGTTTCGGGCGTCGCGGCGCTTATTCTTGCCGAGCATCCGGAGATGTCTGTTGACGACTTGAAGAAGAAGTTGTTGGCTTCAACGGATCCGATTGCAGCGTTGAAAGGAAAGACAATTACCGCTGGAAGAATTAACGCAGCTAAGGCGCTGGAATAAGAAAGGGTTTTTATCCACAGATTACGCAGATTAATAAAACATCTGCGTAATCTGTGGATGGGTTTAGGGCTGATTTAGTTTTTTCTTTCCTTCGAGCGCTTCCTTATAAGCACCACCTCGCACGTCCCCGATCTTAATCGCCTCGTCAAACAACTTTACGGCTTCCGCAGTGTTATCCATGAACGCATTGATCCGCGCCATCGACTCGAAGGCGCGCGACATGATCGCCTTATCTGTCTCAGGAGATGAGGCTGCAACGGCCAGACGATACTGGCCCAGCGCGCGATTCAAACGTTCGTCACGCACGTGCTCGTCAGTAGCGTCCGAAGCCGCGAGACTCGCCGTTTGCCCCAGCGCGAAAAAGATCCGTGGCTCGCGCGGGTAGTCCTTCAACATCTCACGCAAACGTGTCTCAGCTCCGTTGTAATCCTTGCTTCGAAGAGTGTCTTCCACTGCAGAGAGATCCCGCACGAGGGCTGCTTCCTGGGCATTGCTCCCCTCGCCGGCGTTGTTGAGATCTACCTGCGATCTGCGCGCGGCCGTGCGAGCCTCGCGCGCGGCAGTCGCCCGTTGGACCGTCTCCGCATATTCGGCCGGACGCTTCGCTTCGCGCACCGGATCGAACGACGCAATCATGTCCGGAAGAAAGTTTGCGAGATCGAATCCAGCACTCTCGATCCCCTTCAATTGATCTGCAAAGTGAAACGAAAGCACCGCGCCCTTCTGGTACTCTTCAGCCAATCGCGCAACTGTTTCGTCCTGCATCGCTTTCATTTCGGCTTGCGTCGATTTTCCGATCGCGGCGCGTTCAGCGTCTGTCTTCGCAGCGGTTAGACGAGCACGTGCATCGCGCCCAAGGTACTCGAGCTTTCTCGCTTCGTCGTAACGCGCGTCAGCCGCCGTCACAAGGGATCGGCTCACGCTCAGAAATACATCCGGACTGACTTCAGTGCCTGCTTTCTGACGTTCATTCAGGAGTTGTTTGACTTGTTCACGCCGATCCGCGATGTCTTTGTTGAAACGCAGCACGAGTGCGTCGATGACGTATTGAAGATACGCGCGACGCAGTTCAGACGAGCTTGGATTTGTTCCCTCGGGAACGACGGCGTAGTAATCATCGCCGATAATGCGAAAGTTGATCGCTCCCGGCGCAGCAAGCAGATCGGGCAGGATAAAAAACCGTCGCTCTTTTTGCCGAAAGCTGTACATCTTCTGCTTACTCTTCTTGTTGGGATTCTTCACTTCAACGCGATCCGTCGAAGTCGTCAGCGGTCTGGTGTGCAGATATGTCAACAGAGACCGGACCATCTCGGTCGTCGGCGCACGTAATCGATCTCCTTCGGCCTGGTACGCGCGCACATACTCAACCATATGTTCATCAATTCCCGAACGCCGATAAAACTCCTGAACCAGAGGGGCGAAATCCAGCACTTCCAAAAGGCCCGCAGGTAGATCGTCAGAACGTTCGGGAGCCTCGAGAGTTGGCGTCTGGCCAAGCGCGAGAGCAAGCGAGACATAACGCGCCGCCTGGTCCGCGGGTGTCGCCGGCGACGGAAGTTTGTTCCGCTCGTAGAAGGTCTTCAGCCGGGTGCGCAGATCCGAGTCGAGATTCGCGAGGTCTTTTCGCAGCTTCACTCGGAAAGTGGACGGCGCTCGCCCGGCACTCGAAGGATCGAATCCCGCCACGTCCAATGCCGCCATCATCACGATCAGACGGGGGTCGGCCTGGAAATCGACGCCGTACTCGGAAACTTCAAAACTGGTGCCTTGTCGCTGTTGAACTGTTTGCGGTGCCTGCGGTGTTTGCGAGGAGACGACTCCGGCAGACAAAACTGTAATCAGGAGGATCAGTAAATATTGCTTCAATCCGTGTTACTCCGTGGAAATATGTGGCTTTTTTCTACTATGGTAAGCGCGCAACGCGCGTAATGTTAGCGGATAAGCCACGAGCGAACAAACGACCGAGAGCACCATGCCTCCCACCGAAAAGGGCCAGACAACGTTGCTCCAACTCTGCACAAAAAGCTGCTGGTAATAGTCGCCGGAAAAGATCCGGGGGTTTTTCAGGAGTTCAAGCCCCTCGTTTGGGATGCGCAAAGGCCTGCCAAGGATGAATGCACCCACCGAATAAGACGCAAGAATTATCGGGACGAGCGTCAGAATCGGGTTGTTGACGAACGTTCCGGTGTAGATCGCGATCTTATTGAAACGAAACAGAAAGGCGAGGGCCGTCGCCAGGATGGTGTGCAGGCCGAGGAAAGGTGAGAAGGCGATAAAGACGCCGATTGAAAAAGCAAGCGCCGTCCGCTCCGGTGGATCGTCGATCGCAAGCAGACGGCGAAATGCAGCACGAAACATCAGTCTATTGCCAATTGCCGATTGTCAATTGCCAATTTTCGAACGCTCATCAACCAAAATCGGCAATCGGCAATCGGCAATTGGCAATGCTATTCAAAACTCTTCAAGGCTTCAGCTTCGTTATCGTAGGCGTCGAAAACGGTCAGCAGTTTCGTAATAACCAGCAGATTCTGAACTCGATCCGTTAGACTCAGCAATTTAAGCTGGCCACCCTGACGTTTCATGGTCGCATAGTTGGCAATCAACTCGCCGATACCGCTCGAGTCGATGTACTTGACCCCGGCGAGATTCAACAGGACCTTCTTCTTGCCCTGGTCCGCGAGATTCCTGACGGACTCGCGCAAGGCAACACTGCTGTCACCAATTCTCACTTCACCACTCAGATCCAGAATGGTGACGTCACCAGCTTGTCGTTCTTTCAGATCGAGCTCAGCCATGGCTTTCTCCTATTTGAAGCTGTTGAGTGCGTCGGCTTCGCTTTCGTAAACGTCGAAGACGGTCAGGAGTTTCGTAATCGTCAGCAGGTCCTTAATTTTCTGGGTGAGATTGAGCAGCTTGAGCTGGCCGCCTTCTTCTTTATTAATAGCCGTATAACTGGAAACGAGTTCGCCGATGCCGCTGGAATCGATGTAGCTCACCTGTGCAAGGTTCAGCAGAATTCGCTTCTTACCCTCTTCGAGCAGTCGCCGGATAGCAGTGCGGAGCGCCACACTGCCTTCACCGATAGTTATCTTTCCGCTCAGGTCAAGAACGGTGACATCTCCGGCTTGACGCTCGTTGATATTCAACTCAGCCATTTCAGAAATCTCCTTTATGCAATTGCGAATTAACGTCGCTTGAGCATGCGCACCGTTGTACCACCG
>Ga0097621_100001201_pt1 | contig 17936 bp, 14 predicted proteins | sample KBSMisM72_FD_73165 | JGI IMG/M metagenome (GOLD analysis project Ga0097621, IMG submission 73165) | Miscanthus rhizosphere microbial communities from Kellogg Biological Station, Michigan, USA - KBS Miscanthus M7-2 (version 2) (version 2) | ecosystem: Host-associated > Plants > Roots >... | reverse complement strand
GTGATGGAGGCGCGGGAAACCGCGATACTGGCGACTCTCGGGCTTCCCGATCCGTACGCCTGACCCCATGGACGACGACAAGCACGGCGACAAACCGACGCTGCTCGAAAGGCTCTCCGCGCTGCTGATGCGCGAGCCCGAAGACCGCGAGGAACTGGTCGCCATCATGCGCGGCGCGTTCGAACGCAAGCTGGTCGACGGCGATGCGCTGTCGATGATCGAGGGCGTCCTGTCGGTGTCGGAGACGACGGTGCGCGACATCATGATCCCGCGAGCGCAGATGGACTGCGTGTCCATCGACGACGAGCCGTCGGTATTCATCCCCGTTGTTGCGGAAACGCGGCACTCGCGCTTTCCGGTGATCGGCGAGAGCAAGGACGACGTCGTCGGCATCCTGCTCGCCAAGGAACTCCTCAACTACTACGCCAACCCGGAAGGCTTCAATCTCCACGACACTCTGCGGCCCGCCGTGTTCGTGCCGGAAGGCAAGCGCCTCAACGTGCTGCTGCGCGAATTCCGCGCCAACCGCAATCACATCGCGATCGTCGTCGACGAGTACGGCGGGGTGTCGGGCCTGGTGACGATCGAAGACGTGCTGGAACAGATCGTAGGCGACATCGAGGACGAATACGACTTCGACGAGAGCGAGGACAACATCATTCCGGAGGCCGGCGGCCGCTGGCGCGTCAAGGCGCAAACGGAGATTGCCGACTTCAACACGCACTTCGCCACGCGCTTCGAGGACGACGAGTTCGACACCGTGGGCGGGCTCGTGCTGCGCGCGTTCGGCCGGCTGCCCAAGCGCGGCGAGACGGCGGTGCTCGAAGGCTTGCGCTTTCGCGTGCTGCGCGCCGACAGCCGCCGCCTGTACACGCTGCAGGTCGAGCGCATGGCGCCCCCCGCCGGCGCCGACAGCCCGGAGTGAGCTCTACCGCAGGATTTCAGCGCGCGCTACGCCTTGCGCTCGCGCTGTCTGCCGGCGCGGCGACGGTTTTCGGCTATGCGCCGTTCACCGTCGCGCTGATGCCGTTTGCCACACTCGCCGTTTTGTTCTGGCTGTGGCATCGCGCCGAAACGCCGAGAGAGGCAGCGCTCGATGGATTGGCGTTCGGCATCGGTCATTTCGGTGTGGGCATTTCCTGGATTTCCCTCGCCCTCGAAACCTTCGGCGTGTCGCCGGTTGTCGCCGTCCCGGGCATGCTGGGATTGGTCGTCTACCTCTCCTTCTACTCGGCCCTGGCGGGCTGGGTCGTCGCACGCGCTGCCCGGCCGGGCTCCTTGATGCGCCTGGTCTGTGCCGCAGCCGCCTGGGCGCTGGCGGAGTGGCTCCGCGGCACGATGCTCACCGGCTACGGCTGGCTCGCCGTCGGGTACTCGCAGCTTTTATCCGAGGCCGCATTGCCCCTGGCCGGCTTCGCACCGGTCGGCGGCGTTTACATGGTGTCATTGGCGCTGGCAGCGTGTTCCGCGCTTCTCGTCGCGATGATCGAAGGCATCGCCGAAGGACGCGCACGCGTGCTGCCACTCGGTCTGGCCGGCATCGCGTTGCTGTTAGGCGCGGGGGCGCTTACCGCGCGCATCGAATGGACGCGTCCCGTCGGCGCGCCGCTCGCCGTGTCGCTGGTCCAGGGCAACGTCCAGCCGCACTTGAAGTTTGATCCTGCGTACCGCGCGCGCAATTTCGAGATGTACGAAGCACTGGTGACTCAGGCGCGGGGTCGGCTCGTTGTGCTGCCGGAGAGCGCGTTCGCCGCATTCATCCACGAGGTTCCCCCCGATGTGCTGGAGCGCCTCGCCGCAGCGGGACGCGCGCGTGACGGTGACGTGCTGCTCGGCCTGTTCACGCTGGATCTGCCGCCGGCCGGCAGCGGCCGCGACGTCGACGACGCCCTGATCTACAACAGTGTGATCAGCCTGGGCGCAGCTCCGCCGCAGTTGTATCGCAAGCACCATCTCGTTCCTTTCGGCGAGGCGATACCGCTTCGCTCCGTCCTCGGATGGTTCTTCAATCAGATCCTGAACATTCCGCTGGCGGACCAGGCCGCCGGCCCCGCGAGGCAGCAACCGTTCCCGGTCGCGGGGCAGCGCGTGGCCATCAACATCTGTTACGAAGACGTCTTCGGCGCCGAACTGGCGGAGGTTGCTCCCGCTGCGACGCTGTTCATCAACGTCACCAACGACGTGTGGTACGGGCACTCGATCGGCGCGTGGCAGCACAACCAGATCGCTGCGATGCGCGCGCTGGAACTGGGTCGCCCGATGCTGCGCGCGACCAATACCGGAATAACGTCCGCCATCGCGCATGACGGACGCGTCATCGCCGCGCTGCCCTGGTTCACACAGGGCATCCTGGAGATCGATATCGCCGGTCGCCAAGGCGAAACGCCGTTCGTCCGCTGGGGCGACGTCTTCCTGGTGGCGCTCGCGTCGCTCGTCCTGACGGTTGCGTACGTGCTGGCGCGCCGGAAGCCGCGCTAGCCCGGATGCAATCCACGCCCGCTATTCGAACTCGTCAGCCTCTGCCGCCATCCGCGCCTTCGGCCGTTGCCCCGTCCATGACACATCTCCATAATCCGCGCCTTCGGCCGTGACAGGAACCACCATGACCTCCCTTGAGATCTCCGGTTTGTCCAAGACCTATCCGAACGGCGTGCAAGCGCTGGACGGAGTCTCGCTGACGATCAAGCCGGGAATGTTCGGACTGTTGGGACCGAACGGCGCCGGCAAGTCGACGCTGATGCGCACGCTGGCTACGCTGCAGGATGCCGACGCCGGCTCCGCACGAATGGGTGACGTCGACGTGCTGCACGACAAGGACACCGTGCGCCGGATGCTCGGCTACCTGCCGCAGGACTTCGGCGTGTATCCGAAGGTCTCCGCCGAGCAACTGCTCGACCACCTGGCGCGTCTCAAGGGTCTCAATGACGCCGCGGTCCGGCGCGATGTCGTCGCGACGCTGCTGAAGCAGACCAATCTTTACGACGTGCGCAAGAAGGCGCTGGGCGGCTTTTCCGGCGGCATGCGCCAGCGCTTCGGCATCGCGCAAGCGCTGCTGGGCGATCCGAAGCTCATCATCGTCGACGAGCCAACGGCCGGGCTCGACCCCGAGGAGCGTGTGCGCTTCCACAACCTGCTCGCGGACATCGGCGAAAACGTCATCGTCATCCTGTCCACGCACATCGTCTCCGACGTCAGCGACCTGTGCGCACAGATGGCGATCATCAACAAGGGCCGCGTTCTGCTGACGGGTGAGCCATTGGCTTTGACGCGCAGGCTCGAGGGTCGGGTCTGGCAGAAGGCGATTGCCCGGAACGATCTGGACGCGCTGAAAAACCAGTTGCCGGTGATCTCGACGCGCCTGGCGGCGGGGCGGACGCTGGTCAACGTCGTCAGCGATGAGGTTCCCTCCGAAGGCTTCGTGCCCGTCGAGGCGACGCTGGAAGACGTCTACTTCGCCGCCATTTCGGGTCGCCTCGATTCCACCGTCGTCGAAACGCAGGCGGCCTGATGCGCAACGCGTTCACCATCGCCTGCTTTGAAGTGGCGACGCGCCTCAAGCGCATTTCCACGTGGGTGTATTTTGTGGTGTTCTTCGCGATCGCGATATTCTGGGTCGCGGCGGCGGGGGGCCTCATCAAGAGCGCGGTCGTGTCCTTCGGCAGCGGCAAGGTCTGGATCAATTCACCCTACGCGATCGCGCAGACCGTCTCGTTCCTCGGCATGTTCGGGCTATCGATCATCGCCGCGATCATGGGCCGTGCGGTGCAGCAGGATTTCGAATACCGCGTAGAACATTTTTTCTTCAGTGCGCCGATCAGGAAATGGGAATACTTGGCCGGCCGCTTCGTCGGCGCGATCGTTGTCCTGCTCATCATCCTGTCGAGCATTTCGCTGGGCGGCGCTCTGGCGGTGTCGCTACCGGGACTCGACCCCGACCGGATCGGGCCGATGCGGCCCCTCGCCTACATCGTCCCGTATTTCACCGTCCTGCTGCCCAACCTTGTCATCCTGGGCGGACTGTTCTTCTGCCTCGCGGCACTGACGCGGCGCATGCTGCCCGTCTATATCGGCAGCGTGCTGCTGCTGATCGGCTTCCTGGCCGCGCAGGGGCTGCTGCGCGACATGACCAACAAGACGCTGGCGTCGCTGCTGGACCCCTTCGGCGTCGTCGCGACGTCGCAACTCACCGCGTACTGGTCGATCAGCGAGCGCAACACCCGCCTCCTGCCGCTGGAAGGGTTTCTGCTGTGGAATCGCCTGTTATGGCTCGGGATAGCGGCTGCCGTGCTTGGATTCACGACCTGGCGCTTCCGGATGGCCGAGGCGGGCACCAGCGGTCGCCGCCGCGCGGTCGCCGCGGACGACGACGTGGCGGACGTCGTTTCCGTGCACTTGCGCCGCGTCGCACAGGGCACGGTTAGCGGTCTTCGACTGTTGCCCCGATTGGTTTGGCTCAATTTCCGCGAGACGGTAAAGAACGTCTATTTCGGCGTCATTGCCTTCTCCGGCATGGCGTTTCTGATCGTCACCAGCTCGACCGCCGGCGACATCTTCGGCACCAGCACGTGGCCGGTGACCTGGCAGATGCTGGACCTGCTGTCGGGAACTTTCTCGGTTTTCATGCTGGTGATCATTACGTTCTACGCCGGCGAACTCACATGGCGCGAACGCGAGCACCGGCTGGACCAGATCCACGACGCGCTCCCCATCCCGACGTGGCTGCCGTTCCTGGGCAAGCTGTTTGCGCTGATGCTGGTTCCTGTCGTGCTGCAGGCGCTGTTGATGCTGTGCGGACTCGGAATCCAGGTCGCGAAGGGTTACCACAACTACGAGTTCGGCCTCTACTTCAAGGGGCTGTTCGGCATAGAGCTCATCGACTACTGGCTGGTCTGCGTGCTCGCGATGACCGTGCATTCGCTGGTGAACCAGAAATACCTGGGTCACTTCATCATGATCGTGTACTTCATCGCAATGAGCTTTGCGAGCTTGTTCGGCTTCGAACACAACCTGTTCAAGTATGGCGCTACGCCGCCGTACATCTACTCGGACATGAACGGGTTCGGGCATTTCCTGCTTCGCGTCCGGGCCCTCCAGGCGTATTGGGCCGCCGCCGCACTGCTGCTGGCGGTCGCCGCCTATCTATTCTGGGTACGCGGCACGGTCGCCGGCTGGCGCGAGCGCGTAGTGGCGGCCCGCCAGCGCTTCAATCGTCCTGCGGCCGTGCTGACCGCCGTCGGCGCGCTGTCGATGGGTGGCCTCGGCGCGTTCATTTTCTACAACACCAACGTCCTCAACCACTATCAGACGGCCGACGGCCAGCTCACACTCCAGGCCGACTACGAGAAGAAGTACAAGAGTCTCGACCGCGCGCCGCAGCCGAAGATCACCGCAGTCAAGGTAGCGGTCGAACTCTATCCAAGCGCGCGGCAGGTGCGGATGCGTGGGCAGTACACGCTGCTGAACAAGACCAGCCAGCCGATCGACACCGTGCACCTGCTGTTCGGCTCCTTCGCGGAGACCGTGGTGAACAAGCTGGAATTCGAGGGTCCTTCGACGTTGACCGTGGACGACCTGCCGCACGGTCTGCGCAGCTACAAGCTGGCAACACCTCTGGCGCCCGGCGCGTCCACGCAGCTGACGTTCGACCTGGAAACCGGCGGCCACGGCTTCACCAACACGGGCGCCTTTACGGCCGTCGAGAATAATGGCTCGTTCGTCAATGGACGCCTGCTGCTGCCCGGCATCGGCTACGAACCGCGGGGAGAGATTACCTCCGACCGCGAGCGTAAGAAGTTCGGTCTTCCGGCCGCGGAACGCATGCGCGACCGCGACGACCCCGCGGGGCTCATGGAAAACGGACTTTCGACGGACGCTGACTTCATCACTTTCGAGGCGACGATCGGCACCGAGCTCGACCAGTTCGCCATCGCGCCGGGCTACCTGCAGAAGGAATGGACGCAGGACGGGCGCCGCTATTTCGAATACAAGATGGACGCCCCGATCCTCAATTTCTTCGCGTTCCAGTCCGGACGCTATGCGGTGAAGAAAGATCGGTGGAACGACGTCGCCATCGAGATCTATTATCAGCCGGGACACGAGTACAACCTTGACCGGATGATTGCGGCCACGCAATCGGGGCTCGACTATTTCACGAAGAATTTCGGACCGTACCAGCACAAGCAGTTCCGGATCATCGAGTTCCCGCGCTACGACCGCTTCGCGCAATCGTTTCCAAACACCATCCCGTATTCCGAGGGCATCGGCTTCATCGCACGGGTCCGCGAAGACGAGAAGGACGATATCGATTACCCGTATTACGTCACTGCGCACGAGCTTGCACACCAGTGGTGGGGGCACCAGGTCGCCGAGGCCAACGTGCAGGGTGGAACGATGCTGGTGGAGACGCTCGCGCAGTACTCGGCGCTGATGGTGATGAAACACAAGTACGGCGAGGAGAAGATGCAGCGCTTCCTGCAGTACGAGATGGACCGCTATCTGCTGGGCCGCAGCACGGAGCAGAAGAAGGAATTGCCGCTGTCCCGGGTCGAGAACCAGGACTACATCCACTACCGCAAGGGCAGCGTCGTCATGTATGCGCTGCAGGACTACATCGGTGAGGACAACCTCAATCGCGCAATCCGGGCGTTCCGCGACGAGCACGCGTTCAAGGGCCCGCCGTACCCGAACTCCACACAATTGCTCGCGCACATCCGCGCCGTGACGCCGCCCCAGTACCAGTACGTGATCGACGACATGTTCGAGAACATCACGCTGTACGACAACCGCGCGACCGAGGCGAAGGCGAGGGCACTGCCCGATGGCCGGTACGAGGTCACCATGAAGGTGGTGGCCAAGAAGCGCCGCGCGGATGAACTGGGCAAGGAATCGGACGTCCCGATCGCCGACTGGATCGACATCGGCGTGCTGGACGCGGACAACAATCCGCTGTTCCTGGAGAAGAAGAAGATCGATCGCGAGGAGATGGAATTCACGGTCATCGTCGATAGGAAGCCCGCGCGCGCCGGCATCGACCCGTACAACAAGCTGATCGACCGGCGACCCAAGGACAACGCGATCGCCGTCGAAATGGGCTGACCTGCCGGCACCGACGAAGATTGATTGGTCGGGCCGGCCAAAAGTAATCGCTCGCCGCCACTAGAGACCAATCTGCAACAGCTCGCGGCGGCGAGTTGGCGACGCGCCTTGGGGCTGCGCGGCGATATCCCGTAAAATCAATGTCTTTCGCGCCCGGGGAAGGTCGCGCGGCTCGCTTCCGCGCGCCTCAAGTCGATGCTCACGTTCCAGCAGGTGATCCTGAAACTCCAGACCTATTGGGGCGACCGCGGCTGCGCTCTGCTGCAGCCGTACGACATGGAAGTTGGCGCCGGTACGTCGCACACGGCAACGTTCCTGCGCGCGCTCGGCCCCGAGCCGTGGCGCGCCGCCTATGTGCAGCCGTCGCGCCGGCCGAAGGACGGCCGTTACGGCGAGAATCCGAACCGCCTGCACCAGCATCACCAGTTCCAGGTCGTGCTCAAGCCGTCCCCGCCGGACATCCTCGATCTCTACCTGGGTTCGCTCGCCGCGCTTGGCTTCGACCTTGCGAAGAACGACGTACGCTTCGTCGAGGACGACTGGGAAAACCCGACGCTCGGAGCGTGGGGCCTGGGCTGGGAAGTGTGGATGAACGGCATGGAAATCACGCAGTTCACCTATTTCCAGCAGGTAGGCGGCCTCGACTGCAATCCCATCACCGGCGAAATCACCTACGGCCTCGAACGGATGTCGATGTACCTGCAGAACGTCGAGTCGGTCTACGACCTCGCCTACACCGACTCGATGTCCTATCGCGACGTGTTCTTCCAGAACGAGGTGGAGCAGTCGAAGTACGCGTTCGACGAATCCAACGCACCGAAGCTGTTCGAGCAGTTCGCGTTCTTCGAGTCCGAGGCGCGGCGGCTGCTGGAGGCAAAACTCCCGCTGCCGGGCTACGAAATGATCCTGAAGGCGGGCCACACATTCAACCTTCTGGACGCGCGCGGGGCCATTTCCGTGACCGAGCGCGCTGCCTACATCGGCCGCATCCGCAACCTGTCCCGGCTGGTCGCGACGGCCTATGTCGAGGCGCGCGAAGCATTGGGATTCCCGATGTTGCCCGCGGCGCACAGGCGGGCGGCCGCATGAGCGGCGATACGCTCGTGGTCGAGTTGTTCGCCGAAGAGCTGCCGCCAAAGGCATTGAAGAAGCTGGGCGAGGCGTTTGCCGACGGCGTCGCGGCCGGACTTGCGAGCCGGGACTTCCTGACGGCCGACTCGAAGGTCGCCGGCTTCGCAACGCCGCGACGGCTTGCGGTCTCGATCACCGGTGTTCGCGCCGTCGCGCCCGACAAGGCTTTCAAGGAGAAACTGCTCCCGGTCAACCTCGCTTTCGACGGCGACGGCAAGCCGACGCCGGCGTTGTTGGGGCGGCTCAAGGCCAAGCAGCTGTCGCATGTCGACCCCGCGACGCTGACGCGCGAGCACGACGGCAAGACCGAGTCTTTGTATTACTCCGCCATCGCGAAGGGTGGTCACTTGGCAACGGCGCTGCAAGGCGCGCTGGACGACGTACTCGCCAAGCTCCCGATCCCGAAAGTGATGAGCTATGCCGCGCCCGGCAGCTATTACAACGACGTCAAGTTCGTCCGCCCGGCCCACAAGTTGGTGGCGCTACACGGCGCCGACGTGGTCGACGTGCGCGCACTCGACCTCGCCGCCGGGAACGTAACCGGCGGGCATCGCTTCTTGTCCCGCGGCGACATCGCGATAACGTCCGCTGACGCCTATGCACCGACGCTCGAAGCCGAAGGCAAGGTCGTTCCGTCGTTCGCCGCGCGCCGCGCCGCCATCGTCGTCGGGCTCGAAGGCGCGGCAGGCGACACCACGCCGATCATGCCGGATGCGCTGCTGGATGAGGTCACGGCACTGGTCGAGTGGCCGGTCGTCTACGCGGGCACATTCGACGCCGCATTCCTGGACGTCCCGCAGGAATGCCTCATCCTCACGATGCAGCTGAACCAGCGGTACTTCGCGCTCGCCGACGAGGCGGGGAAGCTGGTCAACCGGTTCCTGCTGGTGAGCAACCTGCAGACGACGGACCCGTCGGCGATCGTCGCCGGCAACGAGCGCGTGCTGAGGGCGCGGCTGGCCGACGCCAAGTTCTTCTTCGACCAGGACCGGCGCCATACGCTCGAGTCGCGCCTGCCCAAGCTCGGCAGCGTCGTCTATCACAACAAGCTCGGCACGCAGGCGGACCGGTCGGCGCGCGTTGGCGCCGTCGCCGCGGCGATTGCGGCGGAATTGGGCGCGGACCAAGCCCAAGCGCAGCGCGCAGCAAGGCTTGCGAAAGCGGACCTGGTCACCGACATGGTGGGCGAATTCCCGGAGCTGCAGGGCCTGATGGGCCGCTATTACGCCGAGCACGACGGTGAGGCGCCCGAAGTGTCCGCTGCCGTCGAGCAGCACTACTGGCCGCGCTTCGCAGGCGATGCGCTTCCGATGGCGCCGATCGCGCAAAGCGTGGCACTGGCAGACAAGCTGGACACGCTGGTCGGCATCTGGGGCATCGGCCTCGTGCCCACCGGCGACAAGGATCCGTTCGGCCTGCGCCGGCATGCGCTCGGTGTGCTGCGCATTCTGCTCGAGCGAAGGCTGCCGCTGGAATTGCCGCGCCTCCTCGCCATCGCGGCGGAGCAGTTTCCTGCCGGCGCGATTGGCGCCGACACGGTACAGGGCGTCAGCGGATTCATGCTCGACCGCCTTCGCCAACTGTTGCGGGATGCGGGTGCCGCGCCGAACGAGGTCGAAGCCGTGCTTGCCGACGATCCGGCCCGCATCGACCTGATCGCACCGCGCTTAGCCGCAGTGCAGGCTTTCGCCGCGCTGCCCGAAGCGGCCGCGCTATCGGCCGCCAACAAGCGCATCGTCAACATCCTGCGCAAGAATGGCAGCGAGGCGGCACAGGCCGTCGACCGCGGCCGGCTCGCGGAAGGCGCCGAACACGACCTGTTCATGGCGTTCCAGCAATTGGCGCCGCAGGTGGAGACCGACTTCACGAACGGAGATTTTGCCGCTGCGCTACGCACGCTCGCTACGGCGAAACCCGTGGTCGACCGCTATTTCGACGACGTGATGGTGATGGTCGACGATCCGGCGATCCGCGCCAACAGGCTTGCCCTGCTGCGCAGCGTTGCCGCGACGATGAACCGCGTCGCCGACATCTCCAAGCTGGCACAATAGCTCATGGTCCAGCTGGCTTCCGACGCCGTCGTTGCAACCCGCGCTGCCAAGCTCATCGTGCTGGACCGCGACGGCGTCATCAATTACGACAGTGACCAATACATCAAGTCGCCGGAGGAATGGCGGCCGATCCCCGGGAGTCTCGAGGCCATCGCGCGGCTCAACCACGCCGGCTACCGCGTCGTGGTCGCCACCAACCAGTCGGGAATCGGACGTGGCCTGTTCGACATGGCGACGCTCAACGCCATCCACGAAAAGATGCACAAGGCGCTGACCCACGTCGGCGGCCGGGTGGAAGCCGTATTCTTCTGCCCGCATACGGCCGACTCCAAATGCGAATGCCGCAAGCCGAAACCGGGCATGCTGGCCGAGATCGGCAAGCGCTTCAATTCCGAGTTGACGGGACTGCCCTGCGTCGGCGATTCTTTGCGCGACTTGACGTCGGCGGACGGCGTCGGCGCGCAGCCGATGCTCGTGCTGACCGGCAAAGGCGAGAAAACGTTGCGTGAAGGCAATTTCCCGAAGAACACCGTGATCTTTCCCGACCTGGCGTTCGCTGTGTCGGCGCTCCTGGCCGGCGACTGACCGGCTGCCACACGCGAACACGGTGTCGGCACTGCGCTCCCTGATCTTCCTGCTGTTCCAGCTGCTCGTGACGCCGCTGTACGCCGCGGCGATGCTGCTGATGGCATGGTCGCCGCGCATCACGACCTATCGGATGGCCGCAAGCTGGTGCGCGGTGAACCTGTGGGGCGCGCGGACGATCTGCGGAATCCGGTGGCGTGTCGACGGCCGGGAAAACGTCCCTCAAGGCAACGCGCTCTCCCCCCATATCGTCCTGTCCAAGCACAGTTCGACCTGGGAGACACTCTCGCTGACGCAGTACTTTCCCAGCCTGGCCTACGTGGCGAAGAAGGAGCTGCTGTCCATCCCTTTCTTCGGTTGGGGCTTCGCGCTGGCCTCGCCGATCACCATCGACCGCAAGGCCGGCGTGGACGCGATGCAGCAGATCGCCACGCAGGGTCGCGAACGCTTCAAGCAAGGATTCTGGATCGCCATCTATCCCGAAGGCACGCGCATTCGGGCCGGCACGCGCAGGAAGTACAAGACTGGCGGCGCCCGCCTCGCCATAACGCTCGACGTGCCGATCATTCCGGTCGCGCACAATGCCGGATACCTGTGGCCGAAAGGCATCTTCGGCAAGAAGCCCGGCACCATCACGATGACGATCGGCAAGCCCATTTCGCCCACCGGCAAGGAGCCGTTGGCGCTGATGCAGGAAGTGGAAGGCTGGATCGAGGGCGAGGTCGCGCGTCTGGGAGTTCCCAGGTGAAGCGCGCGTCCGCACAGCCGGCCACCGCGCATTTGCGCCTCGATGAAATTAGCCGCGGACCCGACGCTCCACGCCGCATTCGCGACGGCTCGTCCAGGCGCATCGTGCTGGCCGGTGAGACGGTGGAATATTGCCTGATCCGCGCGCGCCGCCGCACCATCGGCATGGAGGTCGATCTCGAGGGCCTGACGGTCCGGGCGCCACGTTGGGTGACGATCTCCGAGATCGAGTCCGCATTGGCGGAGCGCGCGAAATGGATCGTCAAGGCGCTTGTCGAGTGGCGGGGCCGCCGCCGCGACGTGATGCCCACCGTCTGGAAATCCGGCGCACCGATCCTCTACCGCGGGCGGGAACTGGCGCTCGAGGTGTTTCCTTCGCGGCGGACAAACGTGGCGCCAGACCTGTTCCACCTGACGGTGTTGCATCCGCACGCCCACGACGAGGGGGAAGTGGCGGCGCTGGTCGGCAAATGGCTGAAAGACGAAGCGTGGAACCTGGTGGCACCGCAGGTCATCCGGTATGCGCAACGGATCACGTCCACAACGCCTGCCATGCGCCTTTCGAACGCCCGCAGCGAATGGGGCAGCTGCAACGCCCGCGGAGAAATCCGCCTCAATTGGCGCCTGGTCCAGCTGCCGCCGAAGCTGGCGGAGTACATCGTCGCGCATGAAGTCGCGCACCTGCTCGAGCTCAACCATTCGCCGCGCTTCTGGGCAATCGTCGAGTCGCTGATTCCCGGACATGCAGCGTTGCGGCGCGAGCTGGAAGACTGGACGGCGCTTTTGGCGGCGTGAGCAGCGAGAGGGGACCCACGCGCGCAGCGCGTGGGGGTCGAGCAAGTGCGAATCGACGCGTGAGGCCGACACGCCCCCATATCACGGCCGTTGTGGGTCGAGGAGGCCGAGGCGGCGTGAGTGGGGCAGCGTGAGCAGCGAGGAGGGGCCCCGCGAAGCGGGGATCCGAGCAATTGCGAAGCACTGCCGGAGGCCGACGCGCCAAACTAGAAGCCTGCGGGGACAGGTAAGGAGGCCTCCGTGAGGGGCCCAATGAGAATCGTTACTCCGCTGGCCCCGGCAGCCCCGTCAGATCCACCGTCAACTTCGCCTGTTCGCGCAGGAGCGCGGCCAGCTTCGCGGAAAGTTCATCCCCCGATCGCGTGTCGCGCCACATGCCCGCGTTGGCGCGAAAATGAAAGCCTCCGGTGCGCGCCGCTACCCAGATCTCGCGGTTGGGAACGTGACGGTTAACGATGAGCTTGCTGCCATCCGTGCATTCGATTTCGAGGATCCCATCGTTGAGGCTCCAGTCGGCGTCGTTGTCGTTGGCGTCGTCGGCAAGCGCGGCGTCGAGCGCGGCACCGATGGCGGCAAGAACAGCGTCGGCGGAGGCGATGAAAGCGGTGTCGGTAGCCACGAGTTTCGCGTGATAGGATTCACGCCGATGTTACGACATTTCCGCATCGCCGCCGCGGCGGCCGCGCTGCTCGCTGCAGCAGGCTGCGGCATCAAGGGACCGCTCGTGCTGCCACCGCCTGCCGCGCCGCCCGCGGCCACGCCGGCACCCGCGGCCACGCCCGCCACCAACGGCGACAATCCCGCGAGTCCCAAGCCAGCGACTCCCGAGCGCAAGCCTTGAGCGCCTTTGTCCATCGCGACGGCGAGCTCTGCGCCGAGCGCGTCCCGCTATCGGACATCGCCGCGCGGTTCGGCACCCCGTGTTACGTGTATTCGCGTGCCGCGCTCGAATCCGCATGGCGCGAGTTCGACGCGGCCTTCTCCGCCCTCCCGCACCTCGTCTGCTACGCGATGAAGGCGAACTCGAACCTCGCTGTGCTCGACCTCTTCGCGCGTCTCGGCAGCGGCTTTGACATCGTGTCCGGAGGCGAGTTGGAGCGCGTACTCGCGGCGGGCGGCGATCCCGCCAGGATCGTGTTCTCGGGCGTGGGCAAATCCGAAACCGAAATGGCCGCGGCGCTGGCTGCGGGCATCCTCTGCTTCAACGTGGAGTCCGCGTCCGAGCTCACCCGGCTCGACGCTGTCGCGGGCCGCGCTGGCCGGGTCGCACCGGTCAGCTTCCGCGTGAATCCCGACGTCGATCCGCAGACGCATCCATACATCTCGACGGGTTTGAAGGAGAGCAAGTTCGGCATCGCCTTCGCCGAAGCGCTCCCGCTCTATCGCCGGGCAGCGGCGCTTCCGAACATCGCCGTCCGCGGCATCGACATCCACATCGGCTCCCAGATCACCGAACTGGGACCCTATCGCGAAGCCGCAGGGAAGGTGCTGGAGTTGGTCGACAGGCTGTCGGCCTCAGGGATACCTCTCGCGCACATCGATCTCGGCGGCGGCCTGGGAATTCGCTACCGCGATGAGACTCCGGTGCCCCTCGCAGAGTATGCGGCGATGATCGCGGGCCTGTTTGCGGGGCGACGCGAGAAGCTCATTTTCGAACCCGGCCGTCATCTCGTCGGTGACGCCGGCGTGCTGCTGACTCGCGTCGAATATCTGAAGCCGGGCGAGCCGAAGAGCTTCGCGATCGTGGATGCCGCAATGAACGACCTGCTCCGTCCCGCACTCTACGACGCGTGGCATCCGGTCGAGGCAGTGCGGCCGCGCACCAGTGCCGTTCATCGCTGGGACATCGTCGGACCAATATGCGAAAGCGGCGACTTCCTGGCGCGCGACCGGTCGCTGGCGCTCGCAGAAGGGGACCTGCTGGCCATCGGTGCCGCGGGCGCATACGCCATGGCAATGAGTTCCAACTACAACGCGCGGCCCCGCGCCTGCGAGGTGATTGTCGACGACAGGACCACGCATCTGGTCCGTCGCCGCGAGCATGCCAGCGAGCTCTTCTCGGCGGAATTCAAACTGCCCTGAACGTTCCTTGCGGCGTATCGCGCGAATTCGAATTGGACACGCCGATGAATTGCGCACGACGAAATCGGAAGGTTTGAACCACGTTTTCGTTGTGTGCGAAATCGCAACACTCGTGATTCCAAGCACCGGAATCGGTTACGAAATCTTGCAAATCGGGCAAACGTGGCTACAATGCAGGCAGCAGGCGGAGTAGGTTTGTCAAGTGCTCCAGGAAAAAAAAGGCGCACAAGCGATGACCCGAGGCCTCCTGCTTGGATGAAAAGCAACATAACAGTTACGGTAACTCAGACAGGAGAAACGTAAATGATGGCAGACATGATGTCGATGATGACGCCTGCGGCCCCGGCCGCCTCGGCGCCTAAACGCAAGGCCGCCAAACGCAAGGCGAAGAAGAAGGCCGCCCCGAAGAAGAAGGCAGCCAAGAAGACGACGAAGAAGAAGGCCGCCCCGAAGAAGAAGGCAGCCAAGAAAAAGGCGACCAAGAAGAAGGCCGCCAAGAAGCTGTAAGCTCCTTCGTCAGCAGATCCGTCGCTGGTTAGGGATGGATGACAAACGGGCGACGCCTCCGGCGCCGCCCGTTTTCATTGGTGGCAACTGCGAGGCGATGGCCCCGGCGCCGCCCGTTTTCATTGGTGGCAACTGCGGGGCCGATACTGCCGGCCCGCCGGGCCTCTAACCTTTGGGGTTGGCCTGCGTGCGCGCCGTATTCGCCGCCGGAGATTTGGCAGCCACGGGTTTGCTCTTCGCCGCAACCCGCTTCGCCGCCGGGGACTTCGTGCCCGCGTGCACCTGCTTGCCGGCACCCTTGGTCGCTACCGCCCGCTTGGTGCGTCCGCCGTCCTTGCGCACAGGCACGACATCGCTGGTGACTCGCACCTTCTGGCCCGGCGCCAGCACGTCGCTGCTGATGCCGTTCCATGCTTTCAATTCCTGCGCCGTTACCCCATAGCGCACCGCGATGACCCCAAGCCGATCTCCCTTTTTCGCTGTGTAGTAGAACGTGCGGCCCGCGGGGACCGTTGTGAAGACCGCCTGCGACAGCGACGCGACTGCTTCGGTCGACGCGCTTTGCGAAGGCACGAGCAGCGTATGGCCGGCCGGCACCTTCGCTTTCGCTCCGATGCCGTTGACCGCGCGCAGTGTCTCCAGGGACATTCCGTATTTCGCCGCTACCTGTGCAAGCGTTTCGTTGGGGCGCATCCGATAGGCTTGCCATGACACCATGGGCTGGTTGGTTAGCTCCAGCTTGGCGGCGAAGATCTCCGCATTGTCGATCGGGAGCAGCAGCGTCTGCTCGTCCGCTCCGGCTATCACCGGCCGGTTGTGTTGCGGATTGAGCGCGAGAAAGTCCTCCAGCGACATTTCCGCAAGCTCGGCCGCGAACTTGGTATCCATCTTGCGAGTGGTCTTGACCACAGCGAAATACGGCGCGTCGGGGATGTCTGCCAGCGCCAGCCCGAACTTCTCCGGGTCGCGAACGATGTTCTTGATGGCCTGCAACTTCGGCAGGTAATTGGCCGTCTCCGCCGGCATGGCCAGGCTCTCATAGTTCGCCGGCAAGCCCTTCGCCTTGTTGCGCGCGATCGCCTTGGCGACGTTGCCCTCGCCCCAGTTGTAACCTGCCAGCGCCAACTGCCAGTCGTCAAAGTCGCTGTGCAGCTTGAGGAGATAGGTAAGCGCCTTGTCCGTTCCCGCGATCACGTCGCGCCGCGAATCCATCCAGAAATCCTGGTTGAGACCGTAGTGCTTCCCGGTCGACGGGATGAACTGCCAGATGCCCGATGCGCGGCTGGTGGACATCGCGACCGGATTGAACGCGCTCTCCACCATCGGCAGCAGCGCAATCTCCGTCGGCATTCCGCGCTCGGTCACTTCGCCGACGATGTGATAGAGATAGCGGCGGCTGCGCTCGACCATCCGCGCTACGTAATCGGGGCGGTCGGCGTACCAGCGCTCCCATTTTTCGACCAGCGGGCCGTTGATGTCGGGGATGGCGTAACCATTGACGATGCGCTCCCACAGGTCCGGTGCCGAGGCAGGCAGCGGTTCCAGATCGGCCATCGCCGCAGCCGTGAAAATCGGTTCGGGAAGAGGTGCTAGCGCAACCGGAGCCGGGGGTTCGGGTGCCGGGACTGCGACGGGCACAGGGGGCGGCGCTGCGGGGGGAGGAGTCGGTGTCGCGCAGGCGGTCAGCGCGGCGGCGATGCATATGGTCAGCGTTGTTCTTGGACGCAATTAGTTTTCCTGTTGGCCGCCCCGGGACACACGGACTCTCCCGGGCGCGCTGCTCAAAATTCAGGCGATGGTAGGTGGAGTGGTGGCCCGAGTCAACCGGGCCTAGAAAGCGTTCTTCCACTCGCGCAAGGCGGCGAACGACGCGACGTCGTCGGCCAAGGCGTGTCCCGCATGCGCTGCGGCGGCGGCCCTGACCCCCGGCAGATGCGCGCGCAGAAAGGGATTGGTGGCGAGCTCCTCTCCCATCGTCGACGGAACCGTTGGCTCCCCGCGATCACGCCGGGCCCGCTCCCGCTCGTTGCGCGCTTTCAACGCAGCACTGCCTGGTTCGACCGCCAACCCGAAGCGAAGGTTCGCGAGCGTGTATTCGTGCCCGCAATACACGCGGGTCTCCGGGGGAAGCGCCGCGAGCGCCGACAGCGAAGTCCACATTTGCGTCGGCGTGCCCTCGAACAGGCGCCCGCAGCCTCCCGTGAACAGCGTGTCGCCGCAGAAGAGCACGGGACCGCCACCGAACTCGCCGAAGAGCGCGACGTGACCCGCGGTATGCCCCGGCACGTCGATGACGTCGAACGTCGCCGCGATGCTCGGCACCGTGAAGCGATCGCCTCCTTGCAATGCCTGCGTGCGCCCGGGAATCTTCTCGCGCGCCGGTCCAAACACGGGTACCGGCCATCGTTCCAGCAACGCCGGAATCCCGCCGACGTGGTCACCGTGGTGATGGGTAGCAAGTATCGCGCAGGGTGTGATTCCCTCGCGCTGAACGTGCGCAATCACGGGGGCGGCATCGCCGGGATCGACGATCGCGGCCACGGCGCCGGAGCGCAGCAGCCATATGTAGTTGTCCGCGAACGCAGGGATGGGGATAATCTCGGGCATGGACGCATCTTCGGGACCCGGAGCCGGTCTGTCAACGACGCTTGCTCAGTGGTTTGCGACGGACTTGGGGAACTACCTGCTCGCCCGCGAACAGGCGTATTTCGATCAGGCGGTCGCGGATATCTTCGGCTTCCATGCGATGCAGGTCGGGCTCCCCGAGTGCCCGTTTCTCGCGCAGAGCCGGATCGCATCGCGCTGGACGCTCGACTACGACCCGCCCGCCGAGGTGATCGCCGATCCGCACGGGCTGCCATTCGCCGAAAACACGCTGGACCTCATCGTCCTGCCGCATGCGCTCGAATTCACCGACGACCCGCACCTCATGCTGCGCGAGGC
>Ga0097621_100001200_pt1 | contig 17937 bp, 15 predicted proteins | sample KBSMisM72_FD_73165 | JGI IMG/M metagenome (GOLD analysis project Ga0097621, IMG submission 73165) | Miscanthus rhizosphere microbial communities from Kellogg Biological Station, Michigan, USA - KBS Miscanthus M7-2 (version 2) (version 2) | ecosystem: Host-associated > Plants > Roots >... | reverse complement strand
TGTGCGGATCATGGCTATCACCGGCTCAAACGAACGTTCGAGTATCAAGCCCGCTCAGCCCCTCTACGACACGTTGGAAAGAAATCCGTAAACAGATCCGTGCAGATCTGTGGCTAAATGCTGAAGCTATCTCAGATCAAGAAATCCTTTGGTCCAACAGTCGCGCTCGATGGTGTCGATCTCGAGCTGCGCCAGGGCGAGGTGCACGCGCTCATCGGTGAGAATGGCGCCGGCAAGAGCACGCTGATGAATGTCATTGCCGGTTCTTTGCGACCCGATCAAGGGACGATGGAGATCAATGGCCAGCCGTACACTCCATCAAATCCACTCGACGCGCGCACACACGGCATTGCTTTGATCCACCAGGAGCTGTCCCTTTGTTCGCACCTCAGCGTCGCGGAAAACGTGCTCATGGGGATCGAATCGTCAAAGTTGGGATGGCTCGATCGCGACCATCTCTTCGCGCGCACGAGTGAAGTGCTGCAGATGTTTCATCACGCTGACATTCGTCCCGACAAACGCGTCGGCGATCTATCAGTTGCAGCACGTCAAATCGTCGAGATCTCACGCGCGATTGCCGCACGCGCGCGCATCATTCTCATGGATGAGCCGACCAGCAGTTTGCAACGTGAAGACGTAACTCACTTATTCACATTGATCCGCAGACTGAGTGCTGAAGGCATCTCCGTCATCTACATCAGTCATTTTCTTGAAGAAGTTCGCCAGATTTCGGATCGTTTCACGGTCCTGCGCGATGGACGCAGCGTTGCGAACGGTGACATTGCAACCACAACCGATGATGAGCTCATCGCAAACATGGTGGGACGTGCCCAACAGCATCTATTTCCAGTCCGCATGCCAACGGCAGGCACGCGCGAAACGATTCTCGAAATACAAAACCTTGCGTCACCGCCGTTACTGAAAGACGCGACGTTTGAACTTCGTCGCGGCGAGATTCTCGGCATCGCCGGTCTGATGGGTTCAGGCCGCACGCCGTTGTTGCGCACAATCTTTGGTCTCGATCGTCCTGAAAACGGCACGATCACAGTCAACAAGAAAGCTCTGCCGCCGGGACGTAGCACGCCCGCGATGCGATTGATCGAAGGCGTGGGATACCTGAGCGAGGATCGTAAAGGCGACGGCTTAACATTGAACCAATCGATCGCGGACAACGTTACCGTCACAAGATTTGATTCATGCTCACGTTTTGGCTGGCTCGATCTCGGCGCCCAGCGCAAACAGACCGACAAATTGGTTAATGCTCTAAAGATCAGAACTCAGGGAGCGCAGCAGAACGTCGGATCGTTATCGGGCGGCAATCAGCAGAAAGTGATCGTCGCGCGATTGCTTCACCAGGATGCCGATGTGCTTCTGCTCGACGAGCCCACGCGTGGGATCGACATTGGCAGTAAGGCGCAGGTATATGAAACCATTGCCGCTTGTGCGGCGCAGAATAAAGCAGTGTTGATGGTGAGTTCTTATCTGCCTGAGTTGTTTGGGATGTGTGATCGCTTGGCCGTCATGAGTCGTGGGCGGCTCTCGAAAGTTCGCAGCATTGATGAGTGGACTCCGGAAAGCGTGTTACAGGTGGCGATCGGGGGCGCGGATTAACGAGGATTAGGAGACGGATATGGGCGTGAGGATTGTGGTTGCGTTACTGGTTTTTGGGATTGCTTCCGTTGTCCACGGACAGTCTGCTTTGCAGGAGATGGTGAAGACGGAGCAGGCGTTTTCGAAGATGGCCGAGAAGAAGAATGCGCGCGATGCTTTCATGACGTTCATCGCGGATGATGGGTTGTTGTTTCGGCCCGGCGCTGTTAATGGGAAGAAGTGGATGCTCGAACATCCCGTGCCGGCTTCAGACAAGAAGCCGTTGCTCGCCTGGCAGCCTGCGTTTGCCGGTATGGCTGCGTCGGGCGACATGGGATTCACGACTGGGCCATGGGAAGCTAAAGCCGATATCAATGACGAGAAGCCTGTCGGTTATGGTCACTTTGTGACTGTTTGGAAGAAGCAGGCGGATGGTTCGTGGAGATTTGTCGTCGATCTCGGCATCTCGCATCCGCAGTCGGGTGGACCACAGGCGCATTGGGTTCCGGAAGGTACGGAAAAGAAAACGTTCAAGCCAGTTGACGGAACAAGTGCGCGCAAGTCGCTGCTCGATCGCGATCAGGGATATGCGATTGCTGAATTTGCTGCTTATGCGTCGCCGGACGTCCGGCTCTATCGCGCTAACAGTCTCCCATTTATCGGCCGCGATGCCGCTGCCGCTGAACTCGCAAAGACTAAAGGTACGATCATGTGGCATCCAATTAGTGCCGATGTTTCGCAGGCTGGCGATCTCGGCTACACGCACGGCACGTATGAAGTTTCAGACGACACAAAGAAAGTGACAGAGCGCGGCAGTTATGTTCGTATCTGGAAGAAAGAACAAGGCGCCTGGCGAATCGTGATGGACGTTACCAACGTACATTGAGCCACAGATGAACGCGGATAAAGTGCGGATTTTTCGAGCGCCGGGGCGGGTCAACCTCATTGGAGAGCATACTGACTATAACGACGGTTTTGTGATGCCGGCGGCGCTTGATTTTTCCACCTGGGTCAGAGTCTCACCACTCAAACGACGTAAACTCAAAATCATTTCGGAAAATTTTAATGAAGAGGTTGAGATCGATCTGGACGACCAAAATCTTTCTGCGCGCGGACATTGGAGCGATTACCCGGTCGGAGTGGCAGTTGAACTCGAACGGGCGGGGCATCGTTTGCGCGGCGCACGATTGCAGATTCGTGGCGAAGTGCCGATTGGATCGGGCTTGAGCTCGTCCGCGGCGATTGAAGTCGCTACGGCGTGTGCACTCGTGGCGAATTCCCAGCTGAATATCGATCCACGCGAGCTCGCGGTGCTTTGCCAGCGTGCGGAGAATGAGTTTGTCGGCGCGCGCGTGGGTATTATGGACCAGTTCATTTCGCTCTTCGGACAAGAACAGAAGGCGTTATTGCTGGATTGCCGGTCGCTCGAGTTTCGGCTGTTGCCGTTGCCCGACAATGTTCGGTTGATAATTTGCAACACGATGGTGAAGCATGCCCTCGCGTCGAGCGCTTACAATGAACGGCGTGCGCAGTGTGAAGCGGGTGTAAAGCATCTGGCGAAGTTCGTGCCGAATGTCGCAGCACTGCGTGATGTGACGATCGAACAGCTCGAAGCGCACGCTGGCGGCCTGGAGGATGTCGTGTACAGGCGTTGCCGGCACGTTATCACCGAGAATGCGCGTGTGTTGTCGGCGGGTGACGCGCTCGAGCAGGGCAATCTCGATCGTTTTGGGGAGTTGATGGCTGAGTCACACCGCAGTTTGCGCGATGATTATGAGGTGAGTTCAGATGAACTGGATCTGATGGTCGAGATCGCGGAAAAGGTCGAGGGGGTTTACGGTGCGCGGATGACGGGTGGCGGTTTTGGTGGATGTACGGTTAATCTCGTCGCTGATACACATGTTGAAGAGTTTAAGGACCGCGTGTCTCAGGAGTACGAGAGTGCTGCGAGTTTAAAACCCGAGATCTACATCTGTACGGCAGCGAACGGAGCGGAGGAAGTTTTTTAGACAGGATTGCCGGATTAACAAAATTAACAAGATATGAAGCTAATCATTCTCGCGGCGGGGTACGCCACGCGGCTTTATCCACTGACACTGAATCAACCCAAACCGCTTCTACCTGTCGCGGGGAAGCCAATGCTCGAGCACGTCATCGATAATATCGCGACGATTCGCGCTATCGACCAGGCGTACATCGTCACGAATGCAAAGTTTGCATCGCATTTCGAGGATTGGGCCAAAAGTTACCAACATCCGAACCTGCATTTCAGCTTTACCATCGTCAACGACCAGAGCACCGACGAAACCAACCGGCTCGGCGCGATCGGCGACACGCATCTCGTCCTGAAGAAACACGAGATTGACGACGACATCATCGTCGTTGGCGGCGATAATCTTTTCAGTCACGACTTGTCAGGCTTTGGCGACTACTGCGAGCAAAAGAAAGCCCCAGTCACTGGGGTTTACGATGTTGGTGATCTCGAACAGATCAAGAAGTACAATTCAATCGAGATCGATGAACATCATCAGATCGAGTTCTTCGAAGAGAAGCCGCAGGTGCCGAAGAGTACGTTGACGGGAATCGCGCTCTACTATTATCCGAAGACAGTGTTGCCGTTGATCGACGAGTACATCTCCGAGGGAAACAATCCGGATCAACCGGGCCGGCTGGTCCAATGGCTCTATCCGCGTGTACCGTTCTACGTTTGGAAGGTGCCCGGTCTCTGGTACGATGTCGGCTCGATCGAAACTCTCGAAGAGGCGAACCGCGTTTTTAGCCGCGGATCCAAAGGATGACGGACGGATTATCTACCTACACGCTCACAAACACGCTCGGGTTTGAAGTCTCTGTCACGAACTATGGTGGCGCAGTCACGTCTTTGAAGACGCCCGATCGCCATGGCAACTTCGGCGACATTGTGCTTGGGTTCGAAACGCTCGACGAGTACGTTCACAATCCGCGTTATTTCGGGGCTCTAATCGGGCGTCACGCAAACCGCATCGCACGCGGCCGCTTCTCGCTGAACGGAGTTGAATACCAGCTTCCGTGCAACAACGGTGCGAATCATCTTCACGGCGGTTTCAAAGGTTTCGATAAGCGCGTATGGAATGTGCGGGAAAGTGAAAGGGCTCTACATCTCACCTACTTCAGCAAAGACGGCGAAGAGGGCTATCCCGGCAATGTCAGGACGGAGGTCGATTACACTTTGCTCGATAACGAGTTGCGCGTTGATTACCGCGCGACGACGGATCGCGACACGCTAGTCAACCTGACCAATCATTCTTATTTTAATCTCCGTGGCGATGGGACAATCCTGGACCATCAGCTCGTGCTGAACGCAGATAGTTTCACTCCCGTCAGCAAGGATCTGATTCCGAGCGGCGAGATTCGATCGGTGGAAGGAACGCCGATGGATTTCCGCAAGGGCAAAGCGATTGGCGTGCAGATCCGCGACGACTACGATCAGCTTGGCTTTACCGGCGGTTACGATCACAATTTTGTTCTGAACGATTACGATGGTTCATTGAGGTTCGCCGGACGAGTTTATGAGTCGAGCACGGGTCGTGTGCTTGAAGTGCTGACGACTCAACCAGGCATGCAGTTTTACTCGGGGAATTTTCTCGACGGCAGTTTAGTTGGAAGAAACCGCGTCACTTACGTGAAGTACGCGGGGCTGTGTTTGGAACCGCAGCATTTCCCGGACGCACCAAATCATTCGAGCTTCCCGTCAACCGTGCTGCGACCGGGCGAGGAGTATAAACAAACAACCGTGTTTCGGTTTTCAGTATTCTAATCCACAGATTACGCAGATGATTTCGATTGTTCTATTGATAGTGTTTTCTTTGTTTGATGCTCGCGTCGTGTTTGAGCACAACGCTAACGGCGTCGCGAATCGTGAGTTCAAGTTTCGAAACATCGCCTCACCGTCGAAAGACGACGCGGCTGCGAATGCGAAGCTGACTTTGATCGACGGCGATTTGGACCAGGGAAGCGGATCGCTGGCGACGCTCGTCGATGGGCGTGTGCCGGCAGACGAAGACGAACCGGGCGGGAATGTTTTCTTCCGAGCCGGAAGCACGGGCGGGCGCTTCCGCATGGACCTCACCACATCGATCGATATCGCTCGCATCAACTCGTATTCGTGGCATCCAAACTCGCGTGGCCCACAGTTGTACAAAGTTTACGGAGCAGACGGATCGGAGCCGAATTTGAATTTGGATCCGAAACGTGGAGTTGATCCGGCGACTTGCGGCTGGAAACTAATCGCGCTGGTGAGCACGCTTCCGGACAAGGGCGAGGATGGCGGCCAGTACGCCGCAACTATCACCGATGTTGGTAAACACCGCTACCTGCTCTTCGACGTCTACGTCACCGAGCTCTACGATCAATGGGGCAACACCTTCTACAGCGAAATCGACGTAATCCGTAAATAATCCGTTTTATCTGTGGCTCAACTCGTACTCCCGAATCGCATCCTCATGTCTTAACGTGAGGCCGATATCATCCAACCCTTCCAACATGCAATATCGCTGAAACTCACCTACCGTAAACGGGATTGAGTCGTCGATCGTCTGTCGTTCAAGGTCTACAGTAAGACTATAACCCTCGTCCTGCTGCGCGCGTTTCATAATCTCCTGAACCTGTGCCGGCGGCAGCGTGATCGGAAGCATGCCATTCTTGAAACAGTTATTCGCGAAGATATCGGCAAACGACGGCGCGATGATCACGCGAAACCCGTATTCACCCAACGCCCACGGTGCATGCTCACGCGACGAGCCACACCCGAAGTTCTTATCCGCAACGAGTATCGACGCGCCTTTGTACCGCGGCTCGTTCAGTACAAACGCCGGGTTCGGTTGACCATCGGGGTTGTAGCGCCAGTCGTAAAACAGAAACTCCCCAAACCCCGTGCGCTCAATACGCTTCAGAAACTGCTTCGGTATGATCTGATCCGTATCGACGTTGGCGCGGTCTAGCGGCGCAACTAACCCTGTATGTTTCGTGAATTGTTGCATAATAGTTGGACAGGATTTACAAGATTTATTCAAGGATTTACATGTACATCCTGAGAAAATCTTGTAAATCCTGTCTATTTGAACTCCCAAGCTCGCACGTCCGTAAAGTGCCCTTTAATCGCCGCCGCCGCTGCCATCATAGGACTGACAAGGTGTGTGCGCCCCCCGCGTCCCTGTCGCCCTTCGAAATTCCTGTTACTCGTCGATGCGCAGCGTTCACCCGGTTGCAGAATATCGGCATTCATCCCTAAACACATCGAACACCCGGCTTCGCGCCACTCAAACCCCGCTTCATTGAAAATGCGATCGAGACCTTCGCGTTCCGCGGCCTTCTTTATGTCCTGCGAACCAGGCACCACCATCGCACTCACCGACGAACTAACCCGGTACCCTTTCACGACGCGCGCGGCCGCTCGCAAATCCTCGATGCGAGCATTCGTACACGACCCAATGAACGCCCGATTGATTTCTATGTCCTGAATGCTCGTGCGCGGCTTCAGCGCCATGTACTCGAGTGCGCGCTCAGCAGCTTGTCTATCGGCGGCGCTTTTAGCCTCGGCAGGATCCGGGACAACACTCGTTATGGGCACCACCATCCCCGGACTCGTTCCCCACGTTACAAACGGCTCGAGCCCAGCAGCATCGATCTCGATTACTTGATCAAACGAGGCACCATCGTCGCTCTTCAACGTTCTCCAGTAACTGACAGCCTTGTCCCACGCCTCACCGCTCGGAGCAAAGCGGCGACCCTTGAGATACGCGAATGTCGTTTCATCCGGCGCGATCATGCCGGCGCGTGCACCCGCTTCGATGCTCATGTTGCACAACGTCATTCGCCCTTCCATGGAGAGCGCGCGCACAGCGTCGCCGGCGTACTCGATCGTGTATCCGGTGGCGCCGTCAGTGCCGATCTTGCCGATGATGCCGAGCGCCAGATCTTTTGCCGTCACGCCTTCAGGCAGCAATCCGCGCGTTTGCACTTTCATCGTGCGCGGTTTGTTCTGTGGCAGACACTGCGTCGCCAGCACGTGTTCAACTTCGCTCGTGCCGATGCCAAACGCGAGCGAGCCAAACGCGCCGTGAGTACTCGTGTGGCTATCGCCACAGACGATTGTCATGCCCGGCCGCGTCAAACCAAGCTCCGGTCCAATGACGTGAACGATGCCTTGTTCAGGAGAGTGAATGTCGAATAGTTGAATGCCAAACTCTTTGCAGTTGCGACGTAGTGTGTCGACTTGATTAGCAGCAGTCGCGTCTGCGATAGGAAGACTGCGATCCGTGGTAGGAACGTTGTGATCGACGGTACCGAAAGTAAGATCCGGCCGCCTTACTTTTCGACCTGACTGGCGCAAACCATCAAACGCCTGCGGCGAAGTCACCTCATGAATAAGGTGGAGATCGATGTAGAGGAGCGTGGGCTCGCCACTCGCTTCACGAACAACGTGTACTTGCCAGAGTTTCTCGAATAATGTCGTCATGCCACAAAAGATTTTCAGACTGCGTGGTAAGCATGACGCATATCCGCGATTTCTGTCACGGCCTGACAGATTAATTCACCAAACTCGCTCGTGGTGACCACGTAGCCGCCGGTTCCTTCGGCGATGTCAGGAGTGCGATAGCCGGCTTCGAGCACGTCGTTGATCGCGAGTTCGATGTCATTCGCTTCCTGTTCGAGACCGAATGAGTGACGCAGCATCATCGCCGCCGACGCGATCGCGCCACAGGGATTCGCACTTCCATGACCGGCGATGTCGGGCGCCGAACCGTGGACCGGTTCATAGAGCCCGACTTCTCCGCCGATTGTTGCTGACGCCAGCATTCCCAAAGAGCCACTAATCACCGCGGCTTCGTCGGAAAGAATATCGCCAAAAAGATTCTCGGTTAACAACACGTCGAAGCGGCGCGGATTTGCAATCAAGTGCATCGCGCAAGCGTCGACGTAGAGATGTTCGAGGAGAACGTCCGGATAATCCTGCGCGATGCGGATCACTGTCTGACGCCAGAGCTGAGAAGTCTCGAGCACATTGGCTTTATCGACAGACGTCACTTTGCCGCGACGCTTGCGAGCGGCATCGAAAGCCACTCGCGCGACACGCTCAATCTCCTCGACTGAATAACACATCGTGTTGTGTCCGACTGTAATTCCGTTGCTCGAATCGATCCCGCGCGGCTCGCCGAAGTAGAGACCGCCGAGCAATTCGCGAACGATGAGAATGTCAGTACCACGTGCGACTTCAGGTCGCACCGGAGAACACGCAGCAATCGATGGATATGAGATCGCGGGACGAAGATTCGCGTAGCCGCCAAGCGCACTGCGCAACAGCAGGAGTCCTGCCTCAGGCCGTTGATTCGGCGGCACGCGATCGAACTCCGGAGCTCCTACGGCGCCGAGCAAGACAGCGTCGGACGCCAGACACGCGTCGAGCGTGACTCGCGGCAAAGGTGAACCGAACTTCTTTATCGCAACGCCGCCAACAGCGTGCTCTTCGAAATCAAATCGAAACCCGTGAATGCCCGCAACTGTTTGCAGTACCGTGACTGCTTCTTTAGTTACTTCGGGTCCAATCCCATCACCCGGGAGTGTCGTGATCTTAACTCGCATAACTGTAAATCCTGTAAATCTTCGAAATCCTGTTCAAGACTCTCTTAGGCCGCCGCACCAATAGCTTTATCGGCGAGCAACGAAATCAAATCCTGGTCGTAGACGCGTTTCTTTTTGTCCGCAAGGTCGGTAAATCCTCGGTACGCTTCTTCCAGCTCTGCGCTTGTAATGACATAACCCAATTCTGAATAACGCAGCGCTAGTGCATGGCGTCCGGAGTGCTTGCCGAGCACGAGCGAGTTTGCCGGCACGCCGACTGACTCCGGCGTCATGATCTCGTAGCAAAGCGGATTATTAATCACACCGTGCTGGTGAATGCCGGCTTCGTGCGCAAACGCATTGCGACCAACGATCGCTTTGTTCGGCTGCACGTCAAAGCCGACGATGCTCGAAAGCATTTGGCTCGTCGGATAGAGCTCAGTTGTATCGATGCCTGTCTCAAACGGCAGACGATCCGCGCGCACGCGCAGCGCCATCACGATCTCTTCCAACGACGCATTGCCTGCCCGCTCACCAATACCATTTATCGTGCACTCAACCTGTCGTGCTCCGGCTTCAACTGCTGCCAGACTGTTCGCGACCGCCAAACCGAGATCGTTATGACAGTGAACACTGATGATGACGTCGTCGCGATCTCGAACCACGTGATCACGGACCTGTCGCACCAGTTGCATGTACTCCATCGGCGTCGTGTAGCCAACCGTGTCCGGAACATTAAGCACCGAAGCACCAGCGTCGACGGCTGCCTCAAGCACATCACACAAAAAATTGATATCGCTGCGGGTGGCGTCTTCTGCTGAAAACTCGACGTCCTCGGCGTAGCTCCGTGCCCGGCTGACTGCCGCGCGCGTCATTTCGATCACTTCGGCACGTGTCTTTTTGAGCTTGTGTTCGAGATGGATGTCGGAGGTTGCGCAGAAGGTGTGAATTCGTGGATGGGCTGCAAATTTCAACGCCTCGGCAGCACGATCGACGTCAATGTCTGACGTACGACAGAGTGCAGCAACCTTCACCTTCCGGCATTCGGCCGCGACAGCCCGAACGGCCGCAAAGTCACCTTCCGAAGCGATCGGAAAGCCTGCTTCAATGACGTCGACTCCGAGATCCTGAAGCTTTTTTGCCATTCGGACCTTTTCTGTCAGGTTCATTGAGCAGCCCGGCGACTGTTCGCCGTCGCGCAAGGTCGTATCAAAGATGGTGACTCTGTTTTGTGGCATGGGGTTCCCCTCCTGTGGGCAAGCAAATGAGGATGCTACGGAGGGTTGGGCCAATAGTCAAAGCTATAATCTTTATAGGAAGATAGATTGTTTTTATCCACAGATTACACAGATAATCTGCGTAATCTGTGGATTACTGAGCCGGCACCTCAGAGATTCGGCGGGCATACTCCTCGAATTGGCCGGTGTAATAGAGACGTGTGAGATCTTTCTCCAATTTCTTGCCGCGAACCTTTGCGCGGATGATGCGGAAGATCTTTTCTTTCAACCAGTAACCGTGATCGTAGCGCTCGCCGATGGCTGAGGCGGACGCCAGCTTATCGATTTCAGGCGTGGTTAATCCCCGTTTCCACGCCGCCCGGTAAACCATCAGTCCTTCCTGAAACGACTGGCTCGCGATCTGACCAAACAGAATGTTGAGACCCTTCCAGCCTTCCTTGTGCGTATCGATTAGCGGGACGACGTCGGGATGCGGATTGCTCGCGGTTTTGTAGTCGAGCAAAGAAACACGCAGATCGATTGTCCGATCGCCGTCGTAATCGTATTCAATCGTGTCGAGAAATCCGTTCTTATCCGTGTCCGTATACTTGACCACTTCTTCAACCTTCGGCGCGATGGGCTTCGGCGAAGGAGTCTTGCTGCCGCCGTGATACTCGCCGTTCTTGTCGACTGTCCACGCGCCCCACTCTGCGCCCGCGAGGTGCAACTTGCGATCGAAAACGCCGACGTAGAGCTTCCCGCCGCCCGAATTGTCTTCATCAAACTCGCTGCGATCGCCGAGTGAATCAGCCTGCGGGTGGCCCGACAGTCCGGGGCGTTCGTTAGGCCCTACCATCGCGAGTTCTGCGTAGTTTCCACGTCGCCACTTTTTCGTGGAATAGATATCGATATCTTTTGGACCGCCAAAGCCGTGCATCGGGTAATACATCTCCACACGTTCCCAGCGATGATCGTCGTCGTCTTCATCAAACACGAAATACATCGTGGCCCACTTCGCCGTGAAGAACGAGTCGTAACTCTTCTCGTGGGGCATGTACATCAGCTCGTCGATCTTGCGCCAGTTGTTCCACTGAAAGCATCCGTCGAACTTCGGATTGCCTTTGAGCGCCGGATACTTGTGCACAAACTGGCGGTACGGAATGCCTGGTCCACCTGCACCACGCAAGGACATGTCGTAATCAGTCTCGTTGCCTTTAGTTGAATCGTTGTCGAGATCGAAAGTCGCGAATGCTTCGCTCAGCACGCCTGACAGGTTCGTGACGTCTTTGTCGAGAGGCGGGACGGGATCGAGCCACCGAATCGCCATTTCGCTGAGGCCGTCACCGTCGAAGTCGAAGAAATCGAAAGGATTTTCCCAGTTGAGTCGCGGGTCGGGTAACGATTGCGGCGGGCGATGAACTTTCAGAAAAATCGCGTTGCCGTTGTAATCCGGAAGCCAGTCATTTGTGGCGGTATAACCCCAGTTGTCGTTGCCGAAATCGTAGTTTTGCCAATCGAGCCAGCCGAGCACGCCGTCTTTTTCGACGTCGATGAAAATCATCCAATGAGATTCGGCCGGATCGTATTTTCCGTCGGCCCACTGTCGACCTTGCGTGACGAAGGCCTGGAGATCAGCTTGTCCATCGCCGTCGTTGTCAGCCCATTTGATGTTGATGTCGGTTGCGCTGTCGTAAATTCCATCGCCGTTCTTATCGATCTGCATCACGTCGCCGACTTGATCGCCACGCGTGTCGGTCGGAAGCATGTCGCCATTTTCATCGAGCCAGCGAACACGTTTGCCGTTCCACCAGCGTTCGAGAATATCCGGCTTACCGTCGTTGTTGATGTCGAGACGAACGATTTCGTCAGAGGGTATCGTCGACTTGAGTGCGGTCTTACGGAGATCGAGATGGCCCTTTTGTGGAAAAAGGAGGACGAATAAAAATATTAGGCTCATAATGGCGGAGGTTTATCTCACAGGATTGACAAGATGATCAAGATTGATCAGACTGCGCCACCATGTCGCGCATCAGTCGTCGAGCATTCTTACAATCAACATCTACAGCGCTGCTTGTTGGGACCATGCTCGATCGAGTACCCGTGCAAGCGATCACGGAACCAACAGTGTCGCAATCAATATCGTTGTGGGAGTATCGTCGCGGCAGTCTTGGTGGACCATGGGAAGCGTGGCGTAAAGCGAATGACGACGCGAATGTTTGGTCACAAGTTAACGTGCCTCACTGTTTCAATGCCTTCGACTCCGTCGATCCCGATGTGCCGTATTACCAGGGCCCAGGCTGGTATCGAACGAAATTCACCAACACCAATCCCTTTCCGGCAGGCCGTACCCTTCTGCACTTCGAAGGCGCAGGTCAAAAGACGGAAGTCTTTGTACACACGGAAAAGGTCGGTGCACACGTTGGCGGGTACGACGAATTCATTGTAGACATCACAGATCAAATAAAAAAACTTCCCAGGACTGACCCTGTACCGGTTGCGGTTATGTGCGACAACTCGCGCGACCTGGAAATGATTCCGTCCAATTTGAGCGATTTTAATCTCTACGGAGGTCTCTATCGCTACGTGAATCTCATCTACGTGCCGGCAGTTTCCATCGAACGCGTGCATATCGGAACGGAATTGCAGCCGGATGGCAAAGCTCGCGTTGCCGTGCGCGGCCGGCTCTACAATCCGACGCAGCTCACGGACGACGTCGAGATCAGTATCCGCGTTTTCGATCCAAATGAGCGTGTGATTCACGAAAGCACTCGTAATCTGAAGCCCTCGGCGGAGACTCAGAATCTTTCCACCTTCACAATTGATAAGCCTGAACTGTGGTCGCCGCAGAAACCTTCCTTGTATCGCTGTGAAGTGAGCCTTAAGGGTCTGTTGCAAATCGTCACCGAGCGTTTCGGGCTGCGCACATTTGAGTTCATCAAGAACGGCCCATTCAAACTCAACGGCGAGCGACTGTTAATCCGCGGCACTCAACGCCACGAAGATCACGCCGGCGTAGCGGCTGCCATGACCAGCGAGATGATGCGTAGAGAGATGCGTTTGATAAAGGATCTCGGCGCAAACTTCATCCGGCTCGGCCATTTTCAACAGTCGCGCGTGATCCTCGATCTATGCGACGAACTCGGCCTGCTTGTGTGGGAAGAGATTCCGTGGTGTCGCGGCGGACTCGGCGGCGAACGTTACAAAGAGCAGGCGCGGCGCATGTTGCGCAACCTGATCGACCAGCATCGGAATCATCCGTCCGTGATCATCTGGGGACTCGGAAACGAAAACGACTGGCCGGGCGATTTCGAAGAGTTTGATAAAGACAAGATTCGCGCATTCATGATCGAGCTCAACACGCTCGCTCACACGCTCGATCCAACGCGAAAGACGGCGATAAGGCGTTGCGATTTCTGCAAGGACATCGTCGATGTTTACTCGCCGTCCATTTGGTCAGGTTGGTACCAGGGCAAATACACCGAATACAAATCGCGTGTGGAAGCAGAGATCAAGAAGGTCGATCACTTCCTGCACATGGAATGGGGCGGCGACAGTCACGCGCGCCGTCATACCGAAGTGTTTGATCAGGTGCTGGCGCGCGCACCGCAGGAGGGCGATTGGTCGGAAACGTACATCTGCGATCTCTTTGACTGGCATTTGAAAGAGCAGGAGACCATGCCCGAGCTGACGGGCTCGGCGCAGTGGATCTTCAAAGATTTCGCCACCACTTTGCGACCGGGGAATCCGGTGCCGCGCGTAAATCAGAAAGGTTTGGTAGAGCGCGATTTCACGTTGAAGGAAGGCTATTTCGTTTTTCAGTCGTACTGGGCTGCAAAGTTCATGGTTCATATTTACGGCCATTCGTGGCCGGTGCGCTGGGGTGAGCCTGACGAAGAGAAGCTCGTTAAGGTTTATTCAAACTGCGCGGAGGTTGAGTTGTTCGTAAATGGGCGATCGGCAGGCATAAAGAAGCGCAACAGTCAGGACTTTCCGGCGGCGGGTTTGCGGTGGTTAGTGAAATTTCGCGAAGGCGAGAATGTGCTTCGTGCTGTCGGCGAGGATTTGATTGCGGATGAGATCAAGTTTCGATATCAAACACAGAAGTGGGACAAGCCCGCGAGACTATTACTTCGCGAAACCGCAAAGGGCGTCGAAGTTAAGCTCGTTGATGCTAAGGGAGTTCAATGCCTCGATGCACGCAACTTCGTGAGATTTGCTCTGGCGGGTGACGGCGAACTAATCGACAACCTCGGCACTTCGATTACATCGCGCAAAGTTCAACTCTACAACGGTCGCGCGCAGATTGATATCAAGAGCAAAGGCCGGTGGGTTGTAAGCGTCTCGTCTGAAGGTTTGCCAACAGAATTTCTTGCCACAGATAAACACGGATAAATCGTGATTTCATCCGTGTTATCAGCGGCTAATATTTCTATAAGGAGAAAGTACCGTAGAAGGCGCTGTTCTCGCCGGACCTGGACCACGGCTCACCGACGACCTTACCTGAGTAAAGCGCTTTCGACGTATAACCGACCTTCCTGTTTTCCAAACCCACGAGTGGCGCGTACCAAACGAGATTCGGCATCTTGCAGCACAGATCGTTCGGCATGCCTTCGACGTTGATAGCGGCTTCGTTTGTTACCACTGCGTATGTGCGGCCATTGCGTTCGAACGCGATCGGCGCCGTTCGTACTTCGACGATCTTGCCTAACGATGCGGCGTATTTTTCTTTCAAAGCATTCGTCATCGCTAACGCCTGCGTGCGTGACGCGCTCGAGTCGATGATGATTTCAGACTGCCGAGCAGCATTAGCTTCGCCGAGATTCGCGTCGGCGCTCACGATTGCCAGCGCACGAACGCCAGCGAGATCCACACCCTGCCATTTTCCGGAGGTAACATTCCACGCCATGAGCGCGTCGCGTCCTGTGGTTACGACTTCGCCGTTGTAGTGACAAGCACCGGCAAAAACACTTGCGGTGCGCACTTCGACGTAATCTCCACGAAGACTGACGCTTTCGGCTCTCGAACTGAACACCAGCGCGCTCACTGCTACAAGCATCGCCGCAAATATGAATAATCCTTTTCGCATGTTATTTACCTCCTCGAATACAGCCACAGATTACACAGATTTGATGGCGGATGTATAGCACGTACGGCCGGGGCCGCAGCGTTCCGGATCGACGCGGCGGTTGTCGGGCCCGATGACTTCCTGCGTCTCGCAGCACCAAACGTGATTTGCCGCATCGAGATACTCGTCAGCACTCGCTGCGAGCCGGTCGAGCATGAAGTACTTCTTCGAACGCAACGATCCGCAGAACGGAGATTGAAGTGGTTCAACTGATTCGTTTGCCATTATGGAGTCTCCTAGACAGTTGCCGCCTTCGCCAACGCGCGACGCACGAGCGTCTGTGCTAACGGAACCTTATACGCATTTTTCTCGAGCGGCTTTGCCTCCGCGAGCGCAATCTTCGCCGTTTCAGCAAGCACGTCCGGCGTTAATTTCTTCCCGACAAGGAATTTCTCTGCGGCCGGGACGCGCCACGGTACCGGCGCCACGCCTCCGAGAACAATTCGTGACTCTCTAACCGTCTCGTTCGGTCCTAACCGCAAAGCGACCGCGGCGGACGCGAGCGCGAAGTCAAGCGAGTCGCGTTCTTTGAATTTCAAGTACGTCGACTTTGCCGCAAACGCAGACGCGGGAACGTTGATGTGGGTAATGATGTCGTCGTTTTTCAAGACGTTCTCACGCCGGATGTTCCCTTCCGACGGCAACGTGAAAAACTTGTCGAGTGGAATGACTCGTTTGCCTGCGGCGCCGGTAACGCTGACTGTAGCGCCGAGCGCGACCAGCATCGGAGCGAGATCCGATGGATGAACGATGTACGATGGACCACCACCGATGATCGCGTTGTACTTGTTTTCGCCGCTCGCCGCGTAACACTCAGAGCCGCCCTTCTTCAAACAGATCACTTCTTCGAGCCGGAAGTACCAGCAGCGCGGACGCTGGCAAAGGTTGCCGCCGACGGTTCCGAGATTGCGGATCTGCGGCGTCGCGATCGAGTGGGCGGCTTCGGCGAGTCCGGGAAAGCTCTTACGCACGCCGGCGTGCTCTTCAAGCTCGGTCAACGTAACTAACGCGCCGATCGTCAATCCTCTGGCGTTGAGCGTGATGCTGTTGAGACCGGAAATGTTCTTGAGATTGACAAGCCGAACAGGCCGCGACGTGTAGTCCTTCATCGTCGTCAGCAAATCCTGCCCGCCGGCAATCGGTCGTGGCGCCTCGTCGATATCACCTGTCGTGACATTCAACATTTTGACGGCCTGGTTAATGTTGACCGGATTATTCCATTCAAATGCTTTCATTTTTATCCGTCCTCGATCCGTTTTATCCGCGGCTAAGAAGATTCGGGTTCATCAACCCCATGAGAATCTTGTCCGGCGTCACCGGCGTTTCCCGCACGCGCACACCGGTCGCGTTGAAGACCGCATTCACGAGCGCACCGACCGCGGGAATGATGCAACCCTCGGCGATCCCGATCACGGCTTCGCGTTTATCGTCGTCGTCGATGATGGGCACCAATTCCGGCATTTCGAGACAGCCCGGCAGCTTGTAATCGCCAAAGCCGGGGTTGAGCTGCATTCCCAGATGCTCGTCCATCACGCGACCTTCCCACAACGCCATTCCCAACGATTGGATCATGCCGCCGTTGATCTGGCTCTCCATCGTCAAACGGTTCAGCGGCAAGCCACCATCCTGAATGTGGACCATCTTGATCGGCTTGACGTGACCAGTTTCGACGTCGACTTCGACTTCCGCAAAACAAACTCCATGAATACCGCGTGCCTGCAAATCAGCGCGCCACTCGCCGTGAGAAGTGATGCCACCGGCGGGTAGCGCCGCGACAGCCTGTTGCCACGACAGTGACTGTCCTTTTGCCGAAACCTTGCCTCCCGCGAAAACCACTTCTTCCGGTTTTGGATTACCGAGCAGCGGCGCCACGCGTTCCGCCATCAACATGCGAGCTTTGATCGCAGCGTCTTTCACTGACGGTGACAACGATGGCGCAGTCGTAGACCCACCCGACGGATTCGCGTTGCCGAGTTTCGAATTGCCGATACGTTCCTGGACGTCCTTCACAGTTAGTCCGAGTTCTTCGGCGACGATCGCTCTCGTATAGGTTCGTGTTCCCGTGCCGAGATCCTGCGTGCCGACGGCGACGAGCACCGATCCATCGCGCGAGATCGTGACATCAACTTTGCACTGGTTGTTTCCGCCACCACCCCACGTACCGACAGCGCAACCCATACCGCGTTTCAATGGACCAGCATTGCCGCCCGCTACCGGATTCCTCTTCGACCATCCGATCTCCTGTGCGCCACGCCGCAATTGCCGGTGATAAACCTCGTCGCGCAGGTTCTTGATGCGAAACTCCACCGGATCCATCTTGATCTTCCAGGCGAGCTCGTCGACGAGTGATTCAACCGCGAACGATGCTTGCGGATGACCGGGCGCGCGCATCGCGATCGACGAGTC
>Ga0097621_100001198_pt1 | contig 17958 bp, 19 predicted proteins | sample KBSMisM72_FD_73165 | JGI IMG/M metagenome (GOLD analysis project Ga0097621, IMG submission 73165) | Miscanthus rhizosphere microbial communities from Kellogg Biological Station, Michigan, USA - KBS Miscanthus M7-2 (version 2) (version 2) | ecosystem: Host-associated > Plants > Roots >... | reverse complement strand
TTCCGTCCGCTGATGAAGCAATTCTATTATGGCTTCATCGCGGCCTGCCTGCTGCTGATGTATTGCGGCGCGCAGAGCGTCGATGCCGTGAAGTTCGGCATCCCGATGGTGTGGGTGGCCCGTCTCGCCTCGATCTACTACTACGCCTTCTTCTGGCTGATCATGCCCATCATCGGCTTGATCGAGACGCCCAAGAAGCTTCCCGCATCGATCGCGCAATCCGTGCTCGGCGATACCGCCGCCACACCTGCCGAGTGAGAACCAACATGCGCCTGACCAATCTTTCACTCGGCATCACCTTGGGGCTTCTGGCTTCCACCTCGGTCTTCGCCGCCGAAGCCATCGACACCAAGCGGCTGCATCCCAAGGCGGTGGAGTTCGAATTCGAAGGCCCCTTCGGCACCTATGATCGCGGCGCGCTGCAGCGTGGCTATCAGGTCTATAAGGAAGTCTGCGCCGCCTGCCACGCCGCCAACCACCTGGCGTTCCACAATCTGGCCGAGCCGGGCGGTCCGGAATTCAGCGAAGCCCAGGCCCGTGCGCTGGCCGCCGCCGCCAAGGTCCCGGCCGAGCCCAACGACAAGGGCGAGACCACTGACGACAAGGGCGCGCCGCTGCTGCGGTCAGCCACCCTGGCCGATCACTTCCCGGCGCCGTTCCCCAACGAGAATGCCGCCCGCGCCAACAATAGCGGGGCGCTGCCGCCGGACCTGTCCATGGTGGTCAAGGCGCGCGAAGGCGGGCCGCAATATATCTATTCGATCCTGACCGGCTTCCATGAAAAGCTGCCGGCTGGCTTCAAGGTGACGGAAGGCAAGTATTTCAATCCCTATTTCGAGGGCTGGAACATCTCCATGCCGCCGCCGCTGGCCGCCAATTCGGTGACCTATTCCGACGGCACCAAGGCCACGCTCGAACAGGAAGCCCATGACGTGGTGACCTTCCTGACCTGGGCGGGCGAGCCCAAAATGGAAGAGCGCAAGCGCATCGGCTTTGGCGTGATGGTATTCCTGATCGCGCTGGCGGGCCTCTTGTTTGCCGCTTACCGCAAGGTCTGGGCTGACAAGCATTAACCGCTTCGGGATTGTCACAATCTCGGGGCATTGCCCCCCGGACCCATCATGATAAAAGGGCGCTTTCCTGCAGAAAGCGCCCTTTTTCATGACCAGAACGGTTCTCGGTATCATTGGAGGCTCCGGCGTCTACCAGATTGAAGATCTGGAGAATGCCAAATGGCAGACGGTGAAAAGCCCCTGGGGCGAACCGTCGGACCAGCTTCTGACCGGAACCTATGCCGGGGTGGACCTGGTGTTCCTGCCGCGCCATGGCCGCGGCCATATCCAGACCCCCAGCTCGATCAACTACCGCGCCAATATCGACGCCCTCAAACGCGTCGGCGTCACCGATGTGATCTCGGTTTCCGCTTGCGGTTCGCTGAAGGAAGAATTGCCGCCCGGCACCTTCGTGATGGCGGACCAGTTCATCGACCGTACCTTCGCGCGCGAGAAAAGCTTCTTTGGTCCCGGCTTTGTCGCCCATGTGCCCATGGCGCTGCCGGTCTGTCCCAAATTGTCCGGGGCGCTGACCCTGGCGGCGCGGGAACTGAAGATCGATCACAGTGAAGGCGGCACCTATATCTGCATGGAGGGTCCGCAATTCTCCACCCGCGCGGAAAGCTTTCTCTATCGCAGCTGGGATTGCAGCGTGATCGGCATGACGGCGATGCCGGAAGCCAAGCTGGCGCGCGAGGCCGAACTTCCCTATGCCATTGTCGGCATGGTGACCGATTATGACTGCTGGCATGACGATCACGATTCGGTGACGGTGGATGCGGTGATCAAGGTGATGCTGCAGAACGGCTCCAATGCGCGCAAGCTGATCATGGCGGTGGCGCCCAAGCTGGGACCGCAGCGTCAGCCTTGTCCGCTGGGGGTGGAAACCATGCTGGACATGGCGCTGATCACCGCGCCGGACAAGCGCGATCCGGCCCTGATGGCGAAACTGGATGCGGTGGCTGGCCGCGTTCTCAGAAAGGCTTAGGCAATGAACATCAAAGACGCGATCCGCACCATTCCGGACTATCCCAAAAAAGGGATCATGTTCCGCGACATCACCACCTTGCTCGGCAATGCGCGTGCTTTCCGCCGCGCGGTGGACGAGATGGTGCAGCCCTATGCCGGGATGAAAATCGACAAGGTGGCGGGCCTGGAAGCGCGCGGCTTCATCCTGGGCGGGGCGGTGGCGCATCAGCTGTCGGTGGGCTTTGTGCCGGTGCGCAAGAAGGGCAAGCTGCCTCACACCGTGATCGGCGAGGATTACGACCTGGAATATGGCAAGGACCGGGTGGAGATACATATCGACGCCCTGGAAAAGGGTGAGCGCGTCCTGCTGGTCGATGACCTGATCGCCACCGGCGGCACCGCTTTTGCCGGCATCAAGCTTTTGGAGCGGGCGGGTGCGAATGTGGTTGGCTGTTCCTTTGTCATCGACCTGCCGGAACTGGGCGGTGCGGACAAACTGCGCGCCATCGGCAAGCCGGTGACCGCGCTGGTGGCGTTCGAGGGTCATTGATTTGAAACTCTATGGCAACGCGGCATCCCCCTTCGCGCGCAAGTGCCGCGTGATCGCCCACGAGCTGGGATTGAAGCTGGAGGAAATCCGCACCCTGCCAATGCAGGAGCCGGAGTTCCGCAAGGTCAACCCGCTGGGCAAGATACCGGCCTTGCAGCTGGATGACGGTTCGATCCTGATCGACTCGCCGGTGATCTGCGAATATCTCAATCATGTCGGGGGCGGAAAATTCTTTCCCGGCATGAATATCTGGAAGCACAATAGCGGGCGCTGGAAGGCGCTGGGCTTGGCGGCGCTGGGCGACGGCCTGTCCGACGCGGCGGTGGCCTGGGTGATATTGGGCCGGGAAACTCCGGTTCCCGAGGCCGCGCGCCAGCGCCAGATGCAGGCGGTGCTGGCGACCTTGGATGTGCTGGAGCGGGTCAAGTTCGCCAAGGATCCCACCATCGGCGAGATCACCGTGGCCTGCGCCATCGGCTATGTCGAATTCCGCATCCCCGATCTTGATTGGAAGGGCGGCCGGCCCAATCTTTCCGCCTGGTATGCGAAATTCTGCGAATATCCCTCCATGAAGGCCACGGCTCCGGCGGCTCCCTGAAGGCTTTGAGATGAAGGCGTTTTGACATGAAGATTGGCGGCAAACATTACCGCTCCGTTTGGCCGGTCGGCGAAGATGCGTTCGGCATCATCGACCAGACCAAACTGCCGCACGAATTCGTCACCCTGGTCTTGCGCGATGTCACCGCCGCCGCACACGCCATCATCACCATGCAGACGCGTGGCGCACCGCTGATCGGGGCAGTGGGCGCCTATGGCCTGGCGCTGGCGGTGCGGCAGGACGCTTCCGACGAAAATATCCAGAAGACCGTCGAGATGCTGGCCGAAACAAGGCCCACCGCCATCAACCTGAAATGGGCGCTATGGCGGATGCGCGGCGCGCTGCTCAATCAGCCGCGCGACAAGCGCGCCGCCCTGGCCTGGAAGGAAGCCGCCCTGATTGCCGACGAAGATGTGGCGATGAGCGAGGCAATCGGAAAAAACGGTCTTGCGATCATTCGCGATATCGCGGCCAAAAAGCCCGGCCAGACCGTGAACATCCTCACCCATTGCAATGCCGGCTGGTTGGCGACGGTGGATTACGGCACCGCCTTGGCGCCGATCTATCTGGCGCATGACGACGGCATTCCGCTGCATGTCTGGGTGGACGAAACCCGCCCGCGCAATCAGGGCGCCTCGCTCACCGCCTTCGAGTTGGGAAGCCATGGCGTGAACCACACCATCCTGGCCGACAATGCCGGCGGTCATTACATGCAACAGGGCGCGGTGGACATGGTGATTGTCGGAACCGACCGGGTCACCGCCCATGGCGATGTCGCCAACAAGATCGGCACCTATCTGAAGGCGCTGGCGGCCAAGGATAATAATGTTCCCTTCTATGTCGCGCTGCCCAGCTCCACCATCGACTGGACCTTGGACAAGGGCGCGGACATCCCGATCGAGGAACGGTCGGCGGACGAGGTGCTGAAAATGGCGGGCCGCCTTCCTGACGGTTCCGTGACAATGGTTGAAATCGCCGCCCCCGGTTCGGGCGCCGCCAATCCCGGCTTTGACGTCACCCCGGCGCGGCTGGTCACCGGCTTCATCACCGAACGCGGCACTTGCGCCGCTACTCCCGAAGGCTTACGCAGCCTTTTTCCGAAGTGAAATAAGGGCTTTCCATGCAGTCGAAATGGTCTGACGCCGAGGCGAAAGAGTTCGCCGCCCGTTACGCGCCCAGGGGCGTGAATGAGGATCTGGCAGTACGCACCTACACTACCCGGTTGTTGGGCGGTGATCCCAGGATGGTGCTGCATGGCGGCGGCAACACTTCCGTCAAAACCGTGGTCAAGGACCAGCTGGGTGAGGATGTGGAGGTCATCTGCATCAAGGGTTCGGGCTGGGATATGGGCGTGATCGAGCCCGCGGGCCTTCCGGCGGTTCGGCTGGCGCCCCTGCGCAAGCTGCGCAAGCTGGACAAATTGTCCGACGAAGACATGGTCAATTATCAGCGCATAAACCTGCTGGACTCGACCGCGCCCAATCCTTCGGTCGAAACCTTGCTGCACGCCTTCCTGCCGCACAAATTCATCGACCATGTCCATTCGACGGCGGTGCTGGCCCTGACCGACCAGCCCGACAACAAGGCGCTGGTGGAGGAAGTCTATGGCGACCGCGTTGCCTATGTGCCCTACACCATTCCCGGTTTTGCCCTGGCCAAGGCCGTGGCCGAAGTGTTCGACAAAAATCCCAAGGTGGAAGGGCTGGTGCTGCTTCAGCATGGCATCTTCACCATGGGCGATACGGCCCAGCAGGCCTACGGCCGCATGATCGAATTCGTCACCATGGCGGAGGAGCGGCTGACCCGCCAGCGCAAGACGCTCGCGCAAGCCAAGCTGCCGCCCAATCTCGCCTCGGTGCCGGAAATCGCGCCGATCCTGCGTGGCGCGGTGGCGATCGAGAAGAATGCCATGGCGGGGACCGCCAAGCGCCAGTTGCTGGATTTCCGCACCAATGCGCAGATACTGAATTTTGTGAACGGCGCCGAGCTCGCGCGCTACAGTCAGGTCGGGGTGGTGACGCCCGATCATACCATCCGCACCAAGAACTGGCCGGTGATCGTGCCGGCGCCGGAAGCCGGCAAGCTGGAGCAATGGGCGGCGGACGTGCATGAGGCGGTTGCCGGTTATGTGGCGCGCTATCACCGCTATTTCGAGGACAACAATGCCAAGAGCGCGGTGAAGAAAAAGGAATTGGACCCGCTGCCGCGCGTCATCCTGGTACCGGGCGTGGGCATGTTCGGAGTGGGCGGCTCCGCCAAGGACGCCGCCATCGCCGCCGACATTGCCGAAAACGCCGTCGCGGTGATCACCGATGCGGAGGCGATGGGCGAGTATCGCAGCATCAGCGAATTCGACATGTTCGAAGTGGAATATTGGTCGCTGGAACAGGCCAAGCTGGGCAAGTCCAACGAGAAATCTCTGGCCCGCCAGGTGGCGGTGATTACCGGTGGCGGCTCCGGCATTGGGGCTGCGACGGCGAAGGCGATGGCCAAGGAAGGCGCGGAAGTCGCTATCCTGGACCGCGACCTGGAAGCGGCCAAGGTGGCGGCGAAAAAAATCGGCGGCAAGGCGCTGGCGGTGGAATGCGATGTCACCGATCCGCAAAGCGTGCGCAAGGCCTTCGATGCCGTGGTGTCGGCCTTCGGCGGGGTGGATATCGTGGTGTCCAATGCGGGCGCGGCCTGGCAGGGCGCTATCGGCCATGTCGATGACGAGACCCTGCGCAAGAGTTTCGAACTGAATTTCTGGGCGCATCAGGCCGTGGCGCAGCAGGCCACCCGCATCATGCAGGCACAGGGCACTTTCGGCTGCCTGCTGTTCAACACCTCCAAGCAGGCGGTCAATCCGGGCAAGGATTTCGGCCCCTACGGCTTGCCCAAGGCGGCGACCCTGTTTCTGGTCAAGCAATATGCCCTGGATCACGGCAAGGACGGTATCCGCGCCAATGCGGTCAATGCCGACCGTATCCGTTCGGGCCTCTTGACCGACGACATGGTGGCGGCGCGCTCCAAGGCGCGCGGCGTCTCCGAGGCCGACTATATGGCGGGCAATCTGCTGAAGCGGGAAGTGACGGCGGAAGACGTGGCCGATGCCTTTGTCTATCTCGCCACCGCCTCCAAGACCACGGCGGCGGTGATCACGGTGGACGGCGGGAACATTGAAGCGAGTTTGCGTTAAGTTCGCGGCAGGGCGTTGCGCATGCGAATGATGGAGTAATCCAGGGTTGAACGCATAATTCCATCGCGTATCGGCCACAAATTGGGAACAAACCGCAGCTCACAGCCGCTTCCAGCAATTTCCTGAATCGGGTCGTTGATTTTCCGCGCCGAAAGCGGGACCACCGCTTCTCGCGAGACATAGTATCCCGCACTGACATCGAGCAGGCGGAAGGGCGCCGCCGAAAACTCATAAACATACAAGGCCGTGTTCAGGATGCGATCGAGCCATCCTTGCTCGACAACAATCATGCGCCGCGCCTGGCTGTTATCGAAGAACCTCTCGACATCGTCGCTCTTGCTCGCGGGGGTCGCGTGGAAGGTTACACGTGGACAGTTCCGGGGAAGCAGATAGTTTGGCAGGTGATCTTCGTCGATTGCCCAGACCGCCTGGTCGGGCGCGTCTTTTCTGGGCTCGGGAAGGGGACGAGGCTGGAAGATATCAATGCGGTCTTCTTCGCTGACGTGGAATAGCCGCATCAATTTCCAGACCCTTGTCACGCTGTGCCTATGCGCTAGGCTGCATCCTAAGGCTTCAAGAGACAGGCCAAAAGGGGAGGGGCATATGCGCTGGCATCATGCTGTTATCGTATTGGCGCTGGCGACCAATGCCTACGCGGCTGGCGCGCCGCCCGTGGCCATGCCGCCGCCGCATGATCCCAACGATTACCCCAATCCGTACCATATCGAAGAAGGTTGGGCGAAGCTGGGGCGCAGCTTCGGCGGCATCTCCGCGGTGGATATGGACCGCGACGGCAAGAGCGTCTGGGTGTTCGAGCGCTGCGGCAAGGCCGATGACGGCTGCGCCAAGGACAAGACCCTCAACCCGGTGATGAAGTTCGACACCTCCGGCAGGCTGGCGAAAAGCTGGGGGGCCGGTGAATTCCTCTATCCCCACGGCATTTTCGTCGGCCGCGACAATCATGTCTGGCTGGTGGAAGGCGTGTCGCAAAGCGGGGTGGTGGCCAATGTGGTCCGCGAATTCACCTCGGACGGCAAGCTGTTGCGGACCCTGGGCAAGACCGGCACCACCGGCTATGCCACCGACCGCTTTGACGGCGTCTCCGATGTGCTGGTGGCGCCGGACGGCAGCATCTTTGTCGCCGACGGTCATAGCAACAAGACCAACAACCGGATTCTGAAATACGATCGCAAGGGCAATTTCCTGCATGCCTGGGGCAAATTCGGATCAGGCCCCGGCGAATTCAATGCGCCGCACGGGCTGGCGATGGACGCACAGGGCAGGCTTTATGTCGCCGACCGCTCCAACAACCGCATCCAGATTTTCGACCAAGAGGGCAAGTTCCTGGCGGAGTGGCGGCAGTTCGGCCGGCCCAGCGGCCTCTTCATCAAGGGCGACATGATCTATGTCGCGGATTCGCTGTCCAGCGCGACGAACAATCCCGGTTACCAGAACGGCATCCGCTGGGGCCATATCAGCGACGGCAAGGTGATCGGCTTTATCCCCTGGGGCGAATACAACGCCATCGAGGCGGTGGCGGTGGACAACAAAGACAACATCTACACCGGCTTCACCAATGTCCCGAACTTCCGGCGATGGGTGAAGAACTAACTCCTCTGTCATCCCCGGCGAGCGCGAACGGCAGTGAGCGCGAGGAACGGGGACCCAGGTGGGAAGACCGGGTCTGATCTATCTACCTAGGTTCCCTTCCCCTCGCGCCGCATTGCGGCGCTCGGCCGGGAATGACAGTGGCGATGTGTCAGTTGTTAAATCTAAAATGCATCACGTCGCCGTCGGCAACGACATAGTCCTTGCCTTCCAGCCGGAATTTGCCCGCCTCGCGCGCGCCCGCTTCGCCCTTGCCCGCGACATAATCGGGATAGGCGATGGTTTCGGCCCGGATATAGCCCTGCTCGAAATCGGTATGGATCACGCCGGCGGCCTGCGGGCCTTTTGAGCCCTTGGTCACGGTCCAGGCGCGGGCTTCCTTGGGACCCACGGTGAAGAAGGTCAAAAGGCCCAGCAGATCATAGCCGGTGCGGATCAGGCGGTTGAGGCCGGGTTCTTCCAGTCCCAGACTCTCCAGGAAATCGCCCCGCTCCGCATCCGGCATCTGCGCGATCTCTTCCTCGATCTTGGCCGAGATCACCACACTGCGGGCGCCCTCCGCCTTGGCCATGGCTTCGACCTTGGCGGAAATTTCGTTGCCTTTGGCGGCGGAGGCCTCATCGACATTGCAGACATAGAGAACCGGCTTGGCAGTCATCAGGCCCAACTGGCTATAGGGCCCGCGTTCGTCGGACGACAGCTCGGCGCGGCGCGCGGGCTTGCCTTCGCGCAGCAACGTCACTGCCTTCATCATCAGGGCCAGGGCTTCCTTGGCTTCCTTCTCGCCGGAATTGGCCTTCTTCTCCAGCGGCTTGATGCGCTTCTCCAGGCTTTCCAGATCGGCCAGCATCAATTCGGTTTCCACCGTCTCGGCGTCGGAGATCGGATCGATCTTGCCTTCGACATGGGTGATGTCGTCGTCCACGAAACAGCGCAACACATGCGCCACCGCATCGACTTCGCGGATATTGGCGAGGAACTGGTTGCCCAGCCCTTCGCCCTTGGAAGCGCCGCGCACCAATCCCGCGATGTCGACAAAGGTGATGCGAGTGGGGATGATCTCCTGCGATCCGGCGATCTTGGCCAGGGTTTCCAGGCGCGGGTCGGGCACCGCCACATCGCCGACATTGGGCTCGATGGTGCAAAAGGGATAGTTGGCGGCCTGTGCCGCCGCCGTCTGGGTGAGGGCATTGAACAAAGTGGACTTGCCGACATTGGGTAGGCCCACGATTCCGCATTTGAAACCCATTATTCTATGTCTTTCTTCTTCGGTTTTGGCGGCGGCTTGAGCAGCAGCGCCACCTTGCTCATGAACCCGGCATCGTCATCCTTGGCCAGCAGGGGCGCGGCTTCCACCATCGCCATCACTAGCGGCTTCAGCCAATCGATATCGTCCTTGCTGAAATTCTGCAGCACATGGCCACTGACTCGATCTTTGTCACCGGGATGGCCGATTCCCAGCCGCACCCGGCGATAATCCGGTCCCAAGGTGGCGGTGATGGAACGCAACCCATTCTGTCCGGCATCGCCACCGCCGGTCTTCACCTTCAGCTTGCCTGCCGCCAGGTCGATCTCGTCATGCACCACCACCAGGGCCTCCAGCGGCAGCTTGAAGAAGCGCAGTGCCGGACCGATGCATTCGCCGGACAGGTTCATGAAAGTCTGGGGCTTGAGCAAATAGGTTTTGCGCCCGCCCAGGCTGCCTTCCGACAACAGTCCGTCGAACTTGGCTTTCCACGGACCGAATTTGTAATGGGCGTGCAGTTCGTCCACGACAATAAAGCCGGCATTGTGCCGGTTCTTGGCGTATTGCGATCCCGGATTTCCCAGCCCCGCAATGAGCAAAGGCGTGTCCATGCCGGAGACGCCTCCCCCCGGTGCGTATTACTTCTTGGCCGGAGCAGCAGCCGGCTTGGCGCCAGCGGCAGGCTTGGCGCCGGCAGCAGGCGCGGCACCAGCGGCCGGAGCAGCACCAGCGGCACCGGCAGCCGGGGCGGCGCCTTCGACGGGCGCGGCCTCTACAACAGGCGCGGCGGCGGCAGCTGCGGCGGCCTTCTGCTCTTCGATCACGCTGGTCGGCGCGACGATGGAGCAGACGGTGAAGTCGCGGCCACGGATCACCGGCTTCACCCCATTGGGCAGGGTCAGCGCCTTGATGTGGATGGTCTCGTTGATGTCCAGCTTGGAGACATCGACTTCGATGGTGTTGGGAATGTTGTCGGCGGGGCAGATCAGGGCGATGGAATGGCGCACGATGTTGAGCACGCCGCCCTTCTTGAGGCCGGGCGAAACGTCCTGGCCGTTGAAATGGACCGGAATCTCAAGCCGCACGGTGGCGCCTTCGGTCAGGCGCATGAAATCGACATGCACCGGGCGGTCGCTGACCGGGTCCAGCTGCACTTCACGCGGGATCACGCGGGTCTTCTTGCCGTCCACATCCAGCATCAAGAGGGTGGTGAGGAAATGGCCCTGTTCGACATGGCGCTCCAGGGTGCGGCCGTCCACGGACACATTCTGCGGATTGGCGGTGCCGCCATAGACGATAGCGGGGATCAACCCCTTCTGGCGGGCCTGGAAGGCCGGGCCCTTGCCCGTGCCGTCACGCGCTTCCACCTTAAGTTCTTGAATCTGCGCCATTTTCCTGATCCTTCCGTTTCCGGAAAAGGCCCTGGGCCCCCGGAAAGTCGAGGCTTGTAACCGAAGGCCGACCAACGCGCAACCGGGTTGCGGCCAAGCCTTTTCGGGGCGAAAAGCCATGCTAGCCTGCCCAGAAATCACGGCCGGAGATCGGCCGGGGATCGGCCATGAACCGTGAGGAGAGAAGCGCATGCACAATCCCTTCATTGTGATCCTGGCCGCGGGCCTGGCCGGATGGATCTTCGGGGCGGTCTGGTACACCGTCCTGGGCAAGCCCTGGCAGCGCGCACTGGGCCTCAATCCGGATGACTGCAAGGACAAGAAGATGCCCATGGCCCCCATGGTCGCATCCTTCCTGGTGGCCGTCGTGATGTCGGGGGTGCTCTATCATCTTCTCGCCACTCTGGGGGTGAGGGGCCTGATGCCTTCCGCGATTACGGGTCTGACCCTGGGTGCTGGCCTGTTGCTGACCTCGACCCTGGTCAACAACCTGTTCCAGGGGCGCAGCCTCGTTCTGACCGTGATCGACGGCGGCCACTGGACCTTGGCGCTGGTGTTCGAGTCCGTGGTGATCGCGCTTTTGGCTTAGTTTTTACCCCCATCCGTCACAGCTCAGGTCGCCTCCGGCGACACTTCGCTGTGACACCTTCCCCTCCAATGACTTCGTCATGAGAGGGAAGGAAGCTGGTGGATGCTGCGGGCCGCGCGGCGGAATGCCTCGCTCGAGATCATTAAGCTAGTCGAAGAGGCTGGAGACCGAAGCTTCATTGTTGATACGCCGCATCGCTTCGCCCAGCAGCGGCGCAATGGTGATGGAGCGGATATTGGGGCAGGCCTGTTGGGCGGCGGTGGGGGCGATGGAATCCGTCACCACCATGGATTTGAGACTGGAATTCTGGATCCGCTCGACCGCCTTGCCCGACAGCACGCCGTGGGTGCAATAGGCATAGACTTCAGTGGCGCCGTTCTTGATCAGCGCATCGGCGGCGTTGCACAGAGTGCCGCCGCTATCGACGATGTCGTCGATCAGGATGCAGGGCCGCCCCTCGACATCGCCGATAATGTTCATCACTTCGGATTGGCCGGCTTTTTCGCGGCGCTTGTCGACAATGGCGAGATCGGTGTTGAGGCGCCGCGCCAGGCTGCGGGCGCGCACCACGCCGCCCACATCGGGCGATACCACCATGGGGGATTTGCCGGCCAAGTGATCCTGGATGTCTTTTACAATCACAGGCTGGGCAAAGAGATTGTCGGTGGGAATGTCGAAAAAGCCCTGAATCTGGCCGGCATGCAGATCGACCGTCAATACCCGATTGGCGCCCGCTTCGGTGATCATGTTGGCGACCAGCTTGGCCGAGATGGGCGTGCGCGGCCCGACCTTGCGGTCCTGGCGGGCATAGCCGAAATAGGGGATCACCGCCGTGATGCGCCGGGCCGAAGCGCGGCGCAGCGCGTCGATCATGATCAGCAATTCCATCAGATTGTCGTTGGCGGGACAGGACGTGCTCTGTATGACGAACATGTCCTCGCCGCGGACATTTTCATGCACCTCGACAAAGATTTCATCGTCGGAGAAGCGGCGCACATCGGCCTTGACGGGCGTCAGCCCCAGATAGGCGCTGATGGTATCGACCAGGGGTTTGTTGGAGTTGCCGGTGATGAGGCGCATGCCTCGCGATCCGTTCAGATCCGTCATCGCACGCCCTCAGACCCCGTGAAACTTTGATGACGGGCTTTTACCGGTTGAGCACTCTTACCGCAACGGGCGACTTGTCATGGGTGTGTCCCATTTTGGGCGGTATTCCCGCAAGATCAGCCGGTCAGCATAATGGCCGATATTTGCCGTCCATAATCGGCTTCCTTGGCATGGGTGGTGCGGCGAAAGCTGAAAAAGCCGTTTTCCGGCGGATAAGTGCAGATACCCAGGGTTTGGACGGATGTCAGCCCGGCCGCCGTCAGGCAGTGGGCGGCATAGCCCGGCAGGTCGAAGCGGTAATGGCCTTCTTTGCCGGCAGGGACAAAAAAGCGCCGGTGCCGCAGCCCTTGTTCCAGAAAGCGGTCGCGGAAATTGAAGTCCACTTCGTAATTGTCCTGGGAAATAGACGGACCGATGGCCGCGACAATGCGTGCCCGCGCCGCTCCCAATTTTTCCATCGCGTCCAGACTTGCTTCCAGCACGCCCGCCAACGCGCCTTTCCAACCCGCATGAGCGGCGCCGATCACATGGGCCGTATGGTCGGCCAGCAGCACAGGCGCGCAATCGGCGGTGAGAATGCCAAGCGCCAAACCAGGCTTTGCCGTCACCATGGCGTCGCCTTCCAAGCGTTCCGCTGGTGCCTCGGTAAGCGTGTGCACGATGGGACTATGGATTTGGGACAGACTGACCAAGGCACTTTGCGGCGCCAGGGCGGCGCTAGCCCGGCGGCGATTTTCCGCCACCGCTTCGGCCGCGTCCTTGGAGCCGGGCCCGCAATTGAGGGATTCATAGAGGCCGGTGGAAACACCACCCTGGCGTCCGAAAAAGCCGTGCGCGAATCCCGGCGCGTTCAGCGCCTCGACCGTCAGCCGCTTCATGGCGGAAATCCCGCGACGCCACCGACGACCGAAGGGACAAAAGCCAGCGCCTTGAAGAGGGTCCCCATCTGATCATTGCCGATCAGTCTTTCGACGGCGGACAGCAAGTCCTTGGCGCTGTCCGGATTGGTCTTCATCAATTGTTCGGCGCGCTCCGCGATGCCGATATTGGCCAGGAACATGCCCTGGGTAGTGGGCCCGAACACAGCCGCGCCGCCGCGCTTGCCCGCTTGCGCCAGGGCGGCAAAGTCGACATGGGCGGAGAGATCGTCCTCGCCCGGTTCCGCCAGCGCATCGGCGAAACGGTGCCCGCTGACCGCCTGGAGGGTTTCCGAAAATCCCGCGGCCTCGCCATAGCCATAGTCGATAACCAGCGCAGCCCCGCCTTTGCTGGCGACAATGCGGGCAATCTCCTCCGCCAGCGCGGTCGAGGCGGGAGAGATTTCATAGACCCCGCCGTTGGGCGCCTTTTCGAAGGCTGCGGGAATGGCGCCGCGCGGCGCCGGTACCGGCGCCAGGGCAAAAGTCAGCTCGTCATTCAGCGCGGTGACCATACGCTCGCACCAGCCTTTTTCGGTCTTCACATATTGGCGCACGGGCAGGGCGTCGAAAAATTCATTGGCCACCAGAAACAGCGGGCGGTCCCCCAGGCTGTCGTCGAATTGCGCCTGCCAGGAAATATCGGCGCCAATGATTCCATTTGGGCCGCGCAGCTTGTCGGCCTGCACCGCCTGCAGCGCGGGGCTGGCTTCCACCAGCACCACCTCCAGATCGGCGAGAAACTCCGGCGCCACCGAAGCGGTGCGCAGAATGTCCGCCATCAAGGTACCGCGTCCCGGCCCCAGCTCCACGAGGCGGGGATTTTTCGGGCAGCCCTGGTCCGCCCAAGCCTGCACCAGCCAAAGTCCGATCATCTCGCCGAACATCTGGCTGATTTCCGGCGCGGTGGTGAAATCGCCGCCCGCACCCAGGGGATCGCGGGTGGCGTAATAGCCTTCCTTGGGATCAAGCAGGCTGATGGTCATGAACTGGGCCACCGACATCGGCCCCTGGGCCTCGATCAGGGCGGCGATGCGCGCTTTCAGGCTCATGCGGTCTTCGGTTTGCGGGTGGCGATCCAGAACAGCGCGCCCGCCACCAGCCAGACCGGGATGGAAAGCGCCATGCCCATGCTGACAGGGCCGATGAACTGGGTGTCGGGTTCGCGATAGAATTCGCATATGAACCGGAAGGTGCCGTAGCCGGCAAAAAACAGGGCTGAAATCAGGCCGGGCCGTTGATGGGCGCGAAACAGGCGCAGCGCAAGCTGCAACAGCAGGAACAGCAGCAGGCCTTCCAGCGCCGCTTCGTACAATTGACTGGGGTGGCGCGGCACCGGTCCGCCGCGGGGAAAAATCATCGCCCAGGGCACATTGGCGGCGCGGCCCCAGAGTTCCCCATTGATGAAATTTGCCAGACGGCCAAAGAACAGACCGATAGGCGCGAAGGCGCAGGCCAGGTCCGCTACCGGCAGCAACTTCAACTTGCGCTTCCGGCAGAACAGCCACACCGCCACAACGGTGCCCAGCAGCCCGCCGTGAAACGACATGCCACCTTCCCAGGCGGCGATGATGCGGATGGGATCGGTAAGAAACGCCATCGGCAGGCCGTCGCAGAAGGCGGCATAGTCCGGCGTAACGCTGCACAGGATGGTGCCGTAGAGCAGCACCCAGCCCAGCCGTCCGCCCAGAATGACGCCCAGGGTGGCCCACACCACCAGATCGCCGATTTCGTCCTCGGTGGCGGGCGGGCGGCCGTTGAAGGGCGGATAGGCCCACAGCCTTTTGTCGCGCAGCGCCCGCGCGATACCCCACCAGGCCAGCACGATACCGGCGATATAGGCCAGGGCGTACCAGCGAATCTCGAACGGGCCGCCCAAATGCAGCAGCACCGGATCGATATGGGGGTAGGGCAGTAAAGCCTGGACCATGAAGGGGTAAACGCCGGTGCTTCGCCGCTTGTGTCAAGTTACACGGACCGCCATATACGGAGCGGCCGGCGACCCGAGCGTTAGCGAGGGCCCGCCGGCGCGACCAGCATAAGAGCTGAAAAGTGGAGGTTTTGATGGCGCAGACCGACAATCCGTTCCTGGACGGCGTAGCGAAGGCCTTCACTGACGCCGCCGGCATGGCACAGAGCGTGCGGACCGAGATCGACACATTTGTTCGTCAACGGCTGGAGCGGCTGGTGGCCGACATGGATTTCGTGCCGCGCGAGGAGTTCGAGGCCGTCAAGGCGATGGCCGCCAAGGCGCGCGCCGAAAATGACGCCCTGGCAGCTAGGATTGCCGCTTTGGAATCCAAATCAACCACTTAGGGCGATCGGGGCGCGGGGCCGGATCGGCTTTTTGCGAATCTGTGAATAGCTTCAAAGCTGTGGAATCTTTTTCGGAAGCGGGGATGGGGACTGCCGGACTCTTGTTTTCTCTAAATCTTGTGCCAGTTTGGATCGCAACTGCTTCGTTTTGTGTCTGGAGTTGCGCCGATGACCATCACCCACCTGGACGATGAGCCGCTGGACACCCTGCACCCGCTGGACCTGCTGGAGCGGGCGGTGGAGGCCAATGGCTGGGCCTTCGAGCGGGCGGGACGCGACGAGCTCAACCTTTCGGTGGCGGGCAAGTGGAGCGACCATCATTTCAATTTTTCCTGGCGCGACGACCTGCAGTCGCTGCATCTGTCCAGCGCCTTTGACATGCGGATCAGCGAAGGGGTGCGGCGGCAGAATGTCGCCGACCTGCTGATGCATGTGAACGCCAAGCTGTGGATAGGCCATTTCGACCTGTGGCCCCAGGACGGCACCATCATTTTCCGCCACGCCATGATCTTTCCCGATGCGGAAACCAGCGCGGCCCAATGCGAGGCACTGCTGAATCTGGCGCTGGAAGCCTGCGAACATTACTATCCGGCTTTCCAGTTCGTGCTGTGGGGCGGCAAGACGGCGGAAGACGCCATAGCCTCGGCGGTGCTGGAGTGCGCCGGCCAAGCGTGATGCCGTGACCATTCTTCTTATCGGTGCGGGACGGATGGGGTCGGCCTTGCTCAAGGGCTGGCTGGATCGCGGCGTCAAGGCCATCGCGGTGGTCGAACCCAAACCGTCGGCGCATTTGCGCAGGCTGGCCAAGGCGAAAAAGATCGCCCTGTTCGCCGCGCCGTCGGCGGTCAGACGCAAGCCTTCTGTCTGTGTGGTGGCGATCAAGCCGCAGGTGCTGAAAGACGAGGCCGCGACCCTTGCGGATTTTGCACAGGGTGGCGCGCTGATGATCTCGATCGCGGCGGGCACCTCGATCGCTGCCTTGGCCCAGGCCTGGGGCCGCAAGGCGCGCATCATCCGGGCCATGCCCAACATCCCGGGCGCCATCGGCCAGGGCATTAGCGGAATTTATGCCGCCAAGGGTGTCACGGCCGCCGACAAGAAACGGGCGGCGTCGCTGCTGGCGGCCTTGGGCGAGACCGTCTGGGTGAACAAGGAAGCGCTGATCGACAGCGTCACGGCGGTGTCGGGCTCCGGCCCCGCCTATCTTTTCCTTATGGCCGAGGCGTTGACCGAAGCCGGGATCGCCGAGGGACTTTCCCGCGGCCAGGCGGAGAAATTCGCCCGTGCCACGGTGTCGGGTGCGGGCGCCCTTCTGGCAGCAGACAAGTCCCCGGCCTCGATGTTGCGCGAAGCCGTCACCAGTCCCGGCGGCACCACTGCGGCGGCGCTGTATGTCTTGATGGCGGAAGACGGGTTGATGGCGTTGATGAAGCGCGCGGTGCGCGCCGCGCACAGGCGCGCGGAAGAGCTACGTTGATCCCTTCACCGCCGACGCTTGGGTAACAAGCGGGCATGTCCGCTTTGCGCCAAAAGCGGACATCCGATCCCAAGGTCCCGAGTGAATGAGAGAGGCAGCTTTCTTGCCGCCTCTCTCTTTGAAGCTCAGGAATGTTATCAGATACGTCAGCGGGTAAGAGATGCCGTCAAGACCTGATGAACGAGAGCAGGTCAGGGTTGAGAACATCCGCATGCGTGGTGAGCATGCCATGGGGATAGCCGGGGTAAGTCTTCAGTGCCCCCTTCTCAAGCAGGTTGACCGCACGCGGCACCGAACTCGCGAATGGGACAACTTGATCAGCCTCGCCGTGCATCACCAGCACCGGCACGGTGATCTTCTTGAGGTCGTCGCTGTAATCTAAGAGCCAAGAGGCGACAGTCTCGTAGTGCGCCAGGGCGCCGCCGGCCATGCCTTGGCGCCACCAGTTCGCAATGACGGCCTCCGAAGGCTTGGCTCCATCCAGGTTGTAGCCATAGAATGGATTTTCAGGGACGAAACGGAAGAACTCTGCACGGTTGGCCAGCATGCCTGCCCGGATCGTTTCGAACCATTCCGGCGGCTGACCGGATGGGTTGTCCTCGCTCCGGTACATGCTCGGCGTCGGTGAAGCAACCAGCACTGCCTTGGCGACGCGCTCCTGGTGGCGAGCGACATAGCGAGCCACCTCAGCGCCGCCTGTCGAGTGCCCGATATGAATTGCGTCGCGCAGATTGAGGTGTTCAGTCAAGGCGGCGAGATCGGCAACCCAGTGATCAATGTCATTGCCGGTGCTGGGCTGGTCGGACCGGCCATGACCGCGCCGGTCGTGAGCGATCACCCGATACCCGTGCTGAAGGAAGAACATCATCTGGGCATCCCAGTCATCCGCTGTCAGCGGCCAGCCGTGGCTGAAAACGATCGGCTGACCCGATCCCCAATCCTTGTAGAAGATATTTACGC
>Ga0097621_100001195_pt1 | contig 17974 bp, 11 predicted proteins | sample KBSMisM72_FD_73165 | JGI IMG/M metagenome (GOLD analysis project Ga0097621, IMG submission 73165) | Miscanthus rhizosphere microbial communities from Kellogg Biological Station, Michigan, USA - KBS Miscanthus M7-2 (version 2) (version 2) | ecosystem: Host-associated > Plants > Roots >... | reverse complement strand
AACTGCCGCAGCTCGTGGACCGTCATGTCCGACGTGTCGATGATTTCGTCGGCCATTTTCCGGATCGGCTGCATGCGCTTCCGCTCGTCGCGGATGCCTTCGCTCACGGACCGATCGTGCGCGAGCGGATGCGGCCGCCGCGTCTCGCTGAACCGCCTGACGAGCGTTTCGTGGCTGGCTTCCAGGAAGATCAGGAGCGGATTGAGCTTCGGCATCTTCCGCAGGCGCTTGAACATCCCCGGAAAGGACGTCAGCAGGTTCTTCTCGCGGACATCGACTACGACAGCGACCTTGTCGATCTCGCCGCCGCGAAGGGCCAGCGTGGCCAGTGTCGGCATCAGCGTGATTGGCAGGTTGTCGACGCAGAAGTAGCCGAGGTCTTCGAGCGCTCGAATTGCCTGGGATTTGCCCGACCCGGACATCCCGGTGAGGACTATGAACGGCTTCTTCACGCCTCAGTCTCCTCGTCCGCATCCGCATCGTCGACCGCGGCGGCCTCGCGCAGCTGACGATCGAGCGCGTCGGACAGTATCTTGGCCGCGTGATGCCCGCGTGACCGCAGCAGTTGGTTGCGAGCCGCCACTTCAACGAGGATCGCGATGTTCCGTCCTGGCGCCACCGGCATGCTTATCAGCGGCACGCGCAGCCCGAGGATTTCGTAAAACGCGTCGTCGAGGCCCAGACGCTCGTACTCGCGCGAGGTATCCCACCGCTCGAGATGGACCACCAGCTCCACGCGTTTGGACGAGCGCGTCGACGCGATGCCGAACAGGTCCTTGACGTTGATCAACCCGATGCCGCGCAGTTCCATGTGATGCCGCGTGAGCTCAGGACATGTACCGATCAGGATCGTCTCCGAGCGACGGCGGATTTCCACGGTGTCGTCCGCCACCAGCCGGTGTCCGCGGACGATGAGGTCGAGCGCGCATTCGCTCTTGCCGATGCCGCTCTCCCCTGCGATCAGCACGCCGAGCCCAAGAATGTCCATCAGCACCGCGTGCAGCACTGTCCGCTCCGCGAGCGAGTCTTCCAGCATGGACGTCAGCTTGGCGATGGCGGTTGGCGTGACGACGGGCGTTTTCAGCACCGGTACGCCCGCGCGCTCGGCTTCGGCCGTCATTTCCGGCGGCGGAGGGAATCCTCCGGTAATGAGGATGCAGGGAAAGTCGAGTGCGAGCGCCTGACGCAGAGTACTGGTGCGGGCGGTCGAATCGAGGCTCTCGAGGTAGCGGATTTCGCTTTCGCCGAAGATGAGAACCCGGCCGGGCCGCAGGTACTCCTGAAATCCCGCGAGGGCGAGGCCGGTTTTCTGAGGGTGCGGGTTCGTGATCACCCGGTCGAGACCGGCCGCGCCGGCGAGGAGTTCGACCGAAAGTCCGAGCGCGTCTGACCGGCTGTCGAGCAAGCCACGAACCGTGACGCCTGGAACGGCTGGCACTTACGTTAGTAGAGGACCTTCCGCTGGTTCGACGTCGGAATCTTCAGCTCCTCCCGGTACTTCGCGATGGTGCGACGCGCGAGCACCAGCCCCTCGCGCTGGAGGATGCTGACGATTTTCGAGTCGCTCAAAGGCTTTCTGGGGTCTTCGTTCTCGATGATCTTCCGGATCCGCTGCTTGATTGTGACCGACGACACGCTCTCGCCGTACGAGCTGCTGATGCCGCTGTGGAAGAAGTACTTCATCTCGAACACGCCCTGCGGCGTGTGCATGTACTTGTTCGTGACGACGCGGCTGACGGTCGATTCGTGCATGCCGATGTCGTTGGCGACGTCGCGCAGCACCAGCGGACGAAGATGCTCGATACCGTGATCGAGGAAGTCGCGCTGGAAGTTGATGATGCTGTTCGCGACCTTGTGAATGGTCTTCTGCCGCTGTTCGACGGACTTGATCAGCCAGAGCGCCGAACGGAACTTGTCTTTGACGTACGCACGTGTCTCGTCGTTGTTGTCGGCCGCGCCCTTGTCGAGCAGCCGGCGATAGACCGGGCTGATCCGCATCTGCGGCAAGCCGTCCTCGTTCAACACCGCGACGTACTGGTCCTCGACCTTGATGATGTAGACGTCCGGAATGACGTATTGCGACTGACTCGGGTTGTAGCGGCTGCCTGGTTTGGGATCGAGGTTGCGGATGATCTCGATGTGTTCTTTCAGATCGTCAATCGTGACACCCAACTTGCGGGCGATTTCGGGAACCTGGTGGTTCTGGAGCAACCGCAGGTGCTCCATGACGATCTTCTCGGTAATCGTCCCCTGCAGGCCCACGTGCCGAAGCTGTAACAACAGGCATTCCTGCAGGTCGCGCGCGGCGACGCCCACCGGGTCGAAGCCCTGCACGGTTTTCAGCGCGCGTTCGACGTCGCCGACCGGCCACGGCCCCATCGCCGCCAGCTCGTCGAACGAGGCGACCAGATACCCGTCGTCGTCGAGGTTGCCGATGATCGCCCCGCCGATCTCGCGTATCAGCGGGTCGTCAGACTGCATCGACAGTTGCCACATCAGATGGTCGGTGAGCGACGTGGACGTGGACAGCGTGTTCTCGATCGGCGGGAGCTCGCGTACTTCCTGTGGCGCACGCGGACGGTAGCCGTCGTCAAGGTAGTCGCCGAAGAAGTACTCGTAGTCCTGGTCGTCCCAGGTATCGCCCTTGGCGGCCGCTTCAGCGGCCGGCTTCTCCTGCTCCTGCGACGCTTCCGCCGGCTGAAGATCCTCGGTCGGAACCTCCTCAAGCATCGGGTTTTCGACCATTTCCTGATTCAGGAGATCGGAAAGCTCGAGCGTCGACATCGGCAGCAGCTTGATGGCCTGCTGCAGCGACGGCGTCAAAATCAGCTTCTGAACGAGTTTGGTGTGAAGCCTCTGCGCGATACCCATTGGGCGTGTTGTGTCGACTAAATCCTTTGAGTGGTGCTCGTTAACTGCGCCTCTATCCCCAGGTAGAACGGCATTGACCTCGGCCGTTACCTAAGCCCATGCAATTCCCAGGCCTTATTTTAGTCCAATCGGAACTCTGTCCCCAGATAAATCCGACGGACTTCTTCATCGGCGGCAAGGCCTGCTGGCGTGCCGCTTTTGAAAATTACGCCGCCATGGACGATGTAGGCCCGATCCGTGATGCGCAGGGTTTCACGAACGTTGTGATCGGTGATGAGGACGCCGATGCCGCGGTCCCGCAGGTGGAAAATGATTTTCTGAATATCAGACACGGCGATGGGATCGATGCCGGCAAACGGCTCGTCGAGCAGGATGAACTTCGGTGAAATGACGAGCGCCCGTGTGATCTCCGCCCGCCGGCGTTCGCCGCCCGACAACGTGTAAGCCGGCGACTGCGCGAGCGGAGTGAGGTTCAATTCGGCCAGGAGTTCTCGCGCCCGTTCGCGGCGGGCGGAGGCGCTGAGCTTCATCGTCTCGAGAATCGCGAGGATGTTCTGCTCGACGGTCAGGCCGCGGAAGATCGACGGCTCCTGCGGCAGGTAGCCGATGCCCTTTCTCGCACGGATGTACATCGGGTCGTCGGTGACGTCCTGGCCGTCGAGCAGCACGCGTCCGCTGTCGGGCGCCGTCAGTCCGACCGTCATGTAGAACGTCGTCGTCTTGCCGGCGCCGTTCGGGCCGAGCAGGCCGACGATTTCGCCGGACGAGACGTCGAGGCTGACGCCGCGTACGACCGTGCGACCGTTGTAGGACTTCGTGAGGTTGTCAGTCCGAAGCGTGGGCATTCATTGGCACTTCGTGCCGTTTTTGGTTTGGGTGCGGACGCGCCGATTGCCGTCGATTTCGATCGTATCGGTGGCTTTCCGGAAGGTCAACGTGCGCCCGCTCGTCACGCGGCCGCACTGATCGGTGACGGTGACGGGCGATCCGGTGACGTCGTAGCGCTCGTCGGAGGCCGCGTACGTCATCTTCGATCCCACAGTGCGCCGCCCCTGTTCGCGCAGGACGAGGCCGTTTCCACCGTCGGAGGCTTCCGCGCGATCGAGCTCGTTGCCGGCTGGCTTGAGAAACAAATCGACTGTCGCGGCGGAGAGATCGTTCTCGGCCTGTGCGAAGTGGACGTCGCCGTCGTAATGCGCGCGGCGCGTCTTGTCGTCATAGGTGAACGTCTTGGCCGTCGCTCCCGTCGGAAGCCGCTGCTTTTTCTTCTTCTCTTTGTCCATCTGCTCGAGGACGGTGACGGTTTGCACCGACCCCGAGGCGCTCAGGTTCCCTGTCTTGCTGTCGATCGCGATGGACCCCGCTTTGATGCTGGTGTCGCTCTGCCAAAGACCGGCGTGGCCGTCGTAGATCGCCGAGTTGGTCTCGCCGTTGTACTTGAGCGAATCGGCCGTGACGGTGACTGCCTGGTCCTGCTTGAGCATCGAAGGAAGCCTGGGGCCGCCCTCCCCCGCCGTCTTTTTCGGGGGCTGCAGGATGCTCTTGACCGTACCCTTGGCGTTCAGGACCGGGCCTTTGAGCGTGACGTCCACGGTATCCGCGTCGACCGCGATTTGCTCGCTCACCACCCGTGGCCGCGCGCTGGACGGTTCGTGGCCGCTCAATGCGAGCGTTCCTTCGTCGGCCAAGTACTTCAGAGACGATGCCGTTCCTGTGACCTGACCGTCTTCGAACCGCGCCGCCCCTGAGAAGGTCGCGCTGTCAAAGGCCGCCATCGCGGCCTTCAGCCCCACGTCCAACGTGGCCGACCGTGCTGTGCGCTCGATCGACGCGCTTTTCTCGCGGTACTCCACTCCGCCGCCGAACTGCGCTCGCGTCAGACCGCGTGCGGGATCCTCAGGATCGGACGAGGCCATCAGCGTCTGGGCTTTGACGGTCCTCGCGGCGAGGCCTTCGTCGGCCGGCAGGGTGAGCTGGACGTTTTGCCGCGCGATCATCGCGACCGGCGTCGCGCCGTCGTCTGCCAACTTGACGTCGAGCGCGTTGGCGGCAATCTCGCGCCCGGGTTTGCCGGCGCCGCCGGACAGCTTCACGACCGCGCTCCCGCCGATGATCGCGTGCTCAATCGCCTGGCCGTCGTCGGCGTACTCCACGTTGACGTCGTTGCCGGAAATGCCCTGCAGGCTGCCGGCGCTGCCGGCGTCGCCAGAAATCCTTGCGTTGCCGTGGAGCTCGAGCACGGTGATCCGTGTGTCGTCGTCGCTCAAGTAGACGACGGCGCTGGCCGCGTCGATGATCTGCCCGGCGCGCATGACATGCACGCCGCCGTCGAATTCAACGGCGTGCTCCATGCGCCCGAACCTCGCGCGGCCCGCCGATACATCCGCGCTGCCCTTGCCCGCGGCATTTGGCGCCATGTGCATGACTGCGTGCTCGAGCACTGTCAGGACGTCGGCGGTCTTGTCGTACAGCATCCCCTTGCCCGATCCCGACATGCGGTCGCGATGGAACGTGATGTCTCCTGGGGCGCGGACCATGCTGTCGCGCTCGTCGTAGGTCGCGGCCGACGTTTCCGTGGTGAAGCCGTCGTTCTCTTGAAGGACGATGTGGCCGTTGAGTGAGACGACGCCTTCGTCTTTGCCGGCGTCGTCCTTTCCGGCCTGGCCTTCGTCGCCCGAGAGCGTGAACGAACGCCCGTCGCCGCGATCCTGGGCGACCACTTTGATGCGCAGGAGCTTCGTCGTTCCGTCGGCGTACGTCAATTGCCGCTCGTACTCGATTCGGATGTCTTCGTGGGCGCGATTGAATCGCACGTAGCGGCCCGACGTGCTTTCGACGAGGGCTTTGGGGTCGGTTCGCATGGCGACGAGCGGCGGCGCCACGGGTTTGACCCGCCGTTCCAGCGCCACGACGACGGCGACAACGACGGCCGCCCCAACGAGCGCCAGAAACGCCCTGGTCCATCGTTGCCAACGCATGGTCCTGTTATACGCCCGTCACGCCGGCCGCCGCCTTCATGTCGGAGAGCGTCAGCTCGACAAAGGTTTCGCCATTGAACTCGTTCTGCTCGAGCGAGAACGCCACGTCGAGCGCGGCCTTGTTCTCGGCCAGGTAGTCGTGGCGTTCGGCGGCGCGCCAGGCGATCGCGCGGAAGATGCGCCCGTCCTGCTTGAGCGCCATCTTCAGGTGCCGTTCTTTCAGCTTGCGCGGTCCGTCGATGATTTCCACACCCCGCGCCGCAAATACCGGACGCGGGTTGCCGGCGCCGAACGGCGCCAGCGACGTCACGCCGGCGGCCACGGCGCCGCTGATGGCCCGGAACGAGAGGTCGGCGTCGATCCGTAAACGAGGCATCAGATCCTCGGGCCCGAGGGTTTCATCGGCCACAGCGTTGACGGCGACGCGCAGGTCGCGGATCCGGTTCGTCTCGATGGCCAGACCCGCGGCCTGCTTGTGGCCGCCGAATCGGATCATCAGATGGCCGGCTCGCTCGAGCGCCCCGAGCATGTCGAAGCGCGAGATGCTCCGGCAGGATCCGTGCGCGACGTCGCCGTCAATGGATAAGACGATGGCGGGACGATGAAAGGCGTCCACCAGCTTACTGGCCACGATGCCGATGACGCCGCGATGCCAGCCCTCCCCCGCGACGACGAGCACGGCACGCGCGCCGATGTCCGGGTCGGTCTGGACGATCTTCTTTGCGGCCGCGAGGATTTCCGACTCTTCCTCTTGGCGTTTGACGTTTTCGGCGTCGAGCTGCATGGCGAGCGTGCGGACCTCTTCGGCCAACGCTTCGTCGCTTGCGAGCAGGAGCCGCGTGGCGATATCGGGTGTGCTCATGCGCCCTGCCGCGTTCACTCGCGGGGCCAGCATGAAGCCGATGTGATAGCTGTCAATCGTCTTTCCCGTCAGCCCGCAGACGTCGAGCAGCGAGCGCAATCCGATCTTGTGCGGGCCCTTCGAGAGCAGCTCGAGACCGATCTTCGCAATCACGCGGTTCTCGCCGACGAGCGGCACGACGTCGGCGAGCGTGCCGATGGCGGCGACCTTGACGAAACCCGGCAGCAGATTCTGGCGGCCGGTCCTCGCACACAGCGCTTGGACGAGCTTCAAGGCCACGCCGACGCCGGCGAGGAACTTGTCCGGATAGCTGCAATCGTGGCGCTTGGGGTTGATGACGGCGAGCGCCGGCGGCAGCCGGTCGTCCGGCTCATGGTGGTCGGTGATGATCAGATCGACGCCGAGATCGCGGGCGCGAACCGCGGCGTCGGCGCCCCGAATGCCGCAGTCGACGGAGATGATCAGCGCGACGCCCGCGGCGTGGAGCCGTTCGATCGCGACAGGCTGCAGCCCGTAGCCGTCCTTCAGCCGTTCAGGGATGAAATGCACGACGTCGGCGCCAAGCAGCTCGAGGCTGCGGCGCAGGATGACGGTCGACGTCACGCCGTCGACGTCGTAGTCGCCGTGGATCGCGATCCGCTCCTTGCGCGCGATCGCCGCCAGAATCCGCTCGACGGCGATCGGCATGTCGGCCAACAGCAAGGGATCGTGAAGCTGTTCGAGCGCGGGGTTGAGGAACCGCAACGCCTGCTCGGGATCCGCAAAGCCGCGCTGGCACAGCAGGCGCGCGACGACGGGAGGCAGATTCAGCGCTGACGCGAGTGACGCAGCTGCGACGTCGTCGCACGGGGTGGTGTCCCAGCGGGGGGAGATGGAGGACATCAGAGGACTACAGGACCGGAGATTGCAATCGGCCTCAAGCTCGCCACCACAGAGGACACAGAGGAAAACGCTTGGCTTTGCATGTGGCAATCACAGAACGAATTCTTGGTGCCGCGATGAAGGTTCACACCGCCCTCGGTGCCGGCTGCTTGGAAAGCACGTACGATGCCTGTCTCCGATATCAACTCACTCGGGACGGGCTGGAATTCAAACATCAAGTGCGTCTACCGATCGTTTATGAAGGCGTCACGCTCGAAGGCGCCTACCGCATCGACTTCATCGTCGAAGAATGCGTCATTCTTGAATTGAAGGCTGTCGAGAAGTTGCTTCCTTTGCATCTCGCGCAAGTGCTCACGTATCTGAAACTGAGTACGTATCAGTTGGGACTGATCATCAACTTCAACGTCCCCCACCTGCGTGACGGCATTCGTCGTGTGATTCGTACTTAACCTAACCTCTGTGTCCTCTGCGTCCTCTGTGGTGGAGAGTTCGATCTTGAGGGAAGAGCATTCCCCTCCGCGTCCTGTCTACCCCTCATCCACGAAATCGATACCCGCTCGTCCCATATTCCTGAACTTCTCGTACCGCTTCTCCAACCGCATCGCCGAATCCATCGCTGCGACGTCCGCCAGGATGTCGTCGAGCACGCCGCCGACCAGGTTCGCGGCGGCTGCGGGATCGGTGTGCGCGCCGCCGACGGGCTCCGGGATGATGTGATCGATGATGCCGGCTTTGAGCAAATCCGGCGCCGTGAGTTTCAGCGCGGCCGAGGCTTCGACCTTCTTGTTCGCATCGCGCCAGAGAATCGCGGCGCAGCCCTCGGGCGGGATGACGCTGTAAATGGCGTACTCCTGCATCAACACGGCGTCGCCCACGGCGATGCCGAGCGCGCCGCCGCTTCCGCCTTCTCCGCTGACGATGACGACGATCGGCGTGTCGATGACCATCATCTCGCGCAGGTTGACGGCAATCGCTTCGGCGACGCCGCGCTCTTCGGATTCGATCCCGGGATACGCCGCCGGCGTGTCGATGAACACGATGATCGGCCGCGCGAACTTCTCGGCGAGCTTCATGGCGCGGAGCGCCTTCCGGTAGCCCTCGGGCCGCGCGTAGCCGAAGTTGCGGAAGATCTTTTCCTTCGTGTCCACGCCTTTCACGTGGCCGACGACGAGCACCGGCTGCCCTTTGTAGTGAGCGAAGCCGGTCATGATCGCGTGGTCGTCGGCAAAACGGCGGTCCCCGTGGAGCTCGACGAACTCGTCGAACATCAGGCCGATGAACGCTTCGAGGCCGGGCCGATTCGGATGCCGCGCGACCTGCACGCGCTGCCACGGCGTCAGCGATGCGTAGACGTCGGCGCGAATGCCCTCGATTTTCCGCCGCAGCGCGTCGATCTCCCGCTGGACGGAGTCTGTTTTCGGCAGTGCCGTCAGCTCTTCGAGCTGCTTCAGCAGCGGCGCGATCGGTTCCTCGAAATCGAGGGTTTCAGGCATGGAGAGGTTCCAGGTTCCTCGTTCCAGGTTCCAGGTTCGGTGTTCCAGGTTCCAGGTTCGGTGTTCCAGGTTCCAGGTTCGGTGTTCCAGGTTCCAGGTTCGGAGTTCCAGGTTCGAAGTTCGGGGTTCCAGGTTCGAAGCTCGGGGTTCCACGTTTCGGGTTCGCGCCTGGAACCAGGAACGTGGAACCATCCAACGTGGAACCATCCAACGTGGAACCATCGAACCTGGAACCATCGAACGTGGAACCATCGAACCTGGAACCATCGAACCTGGAACGTGGAACCTGGAACCAGGAACCTCTTCGGTTCATCGCAGCACCACCGCCCCGTGCCCCACAATCTGCTCCACTTCTGAAATCAGCGTGGACGACGGCCGCACACGAATCTGCGTCGAGACGTCGGCGCGGACGCGGAGGGGCTTTTCCGTGGACGGCACCTCGATTTCGAACGAGACGCGCCGGTCGCCACGGTGGCGCGAGAAGACCTCGCCGAGCGCCTCGAACAGCCGCCGGTCCGCGGGCATCTTGACACGAATCGCCACCTCGCGCGCGACCCGTTCGCGCACGCTGTCGAGCGGCAGCACCTCGGACGCGAGCACCCTCGTCGTCTCGTCGTCGCGTTCGAGTTTGCCGCGCACGAGGACCAGCGTGCCGGTTTCGATCAGCGGCGCGCTCTTCTGATAGGCCTCAGGAAACGCGATCACCTCGACGTTCCCCTGCGCGTCTTCGAGTGTAAAGACGGCCATGCGGTCGCCCTTCTTCGTCTTCAACTGCCGGCACGCGGCGATGACGCCGCCCACCGACGTGTCGGCCTGAATTGGCTTCCGGCCTCCGGGTCCCCACGTCTCGGCAGGCTCGGCGCTGGGCGGCGTTTCGGAGAGCTCGGCGATGGACTTCGCGCCGAATTCCTTCAGCTCGTTGCGATAGCGATCGACCGGATGTCCGCTCCAGTACAGACCGAGCGTTTCCTTTTCATACGCGAGCTGTTCCTGTTCGGTCCACGCCGGAGCGTTCGGAAGCGGCGCCGGACCAGCAGATGCCGTCGAACCCGGTGCCGGTTCCTCGAGCCCGAACAGGCCCCCTTGCCCTTGTTCGCGATCGCGCTGCTGTCGCGCGCCGTACTCGCATGCGGCGTCAACGGCAGCGATGATGCGAGGCCGCATCTCGCGTGCATGACCGGCGCCGGCCGCCAACGAATCGAGCGCGCCGGCTTTGGCGAGGCTCTCGAACACGCGCTTGTTGAAGAGACGGAGGTCGAGCTCCTCGCACAGCGCGTGCAGCGAGGTGATGCGTCCCTGCTTCGCACGCACGTTGAGCAGCGACTCGATGGCGCCTTCGCCGACGTTCTTAATCGCGGTCAGCCCGAACCGTACGCCCTTCTCCGGCTCGACGGTGAACCGCAACTGGCTCTGATTGATGTCCGGCGGCAGAACGGGGATGCCGCGATCGCGCGCCTCGCCCAAGTACATCGCGAGCTTCTCGGTGTTCTGCGATTCGATCGTGAGCAGCGCCGCCGCGAAGTGCCACGGGTAGTTCGCTTTGAGGTACGCGGTCTGGTACGCGAGGAACGCATACGCCGTCGAGTGCGACTTGTTGAAGCCGTACCCGGCGAAGTGCTCCATCAGCTCGAACAGATGCGTGGCCTTTTTCTCGCTGACGCCCTGCTTCTTCGCGCCGCTCACGAACTTGTCGCGCATCTTCTGCATGACGTCGGCTTTCTTCTTGCCCATCGCCTTGCGGAGGATGTCGGCCTCGCCGAGCGTGAAGCCGGCGACGACGTTCGAAATGCGCATCACCTGTTCCTGATACGCGATGACACCGTAGGTGTCTGCGAGAATCGGCTCGAGTTCGGGCAGCTCGTACTTCACTTCGGTCTTGCCCTGTTTGCGCGCGATGTAGTCGTCGACCATCCCGCTGCGAAGCGGGCCTGGTCGATAGAGCGCGTTGAGGGCGATCAGGTCGTCGAGCCGCTGCGGTTTCGCCTTGCGCAGGATGTCGCGCATGCCGCTCGATTCGAACTGGAAGATGCCGTACGTCTGTCCGTCCTGAAACACCTGGTACGCCTTGGCGTTGTCGAGCGGGACGTTGTCGATGTCCACGACGTCGCCCGTTGTCCGCGCGATTTCCTTCACGCAGTCGTCGATCAGCGTCAGCGTGCTCAGGCCGAGGAAGTCCATCTTGAGCAGGCCCATCCGCTCGACGTCCTTCATCGACCACTGGGTGACGATTTCGTCGTGCGCCCCGCGATAGAGCGGCGCATATTCGGTGATGGCCTGCGGCGCGATGACGACGCCGGCCGCGTGCACGGAGGCATGGCGCGTCATGCCTTCGAGGCGCTTGGCGACGGCCAGCAGTTCCTTCACCTTCGGATCGTTCTTCTCCATGTCGCGGAGGGTGGCGTTCTCCTCGAGCGCCTTGTCCAGCGTCATGTCCAGCGCGGCCGGAATCTGCTTGGCGACCTTGTCGACGTCGGCGAACGGCATTTCGAGGACGCGGCCGACGTCGCGGACCACCGCCTTCGCCTTCATCGTCCCGAACGTGATGATCTGCGCGACGTTCTCGCGGCCGTACTTCCGCGTGACGTAGTCGATGACTTCGCCGCGGCGCCGCTCGCAGAAGTCGATGTCGATATCCGGCAACGACACGCGTTCAGGATTGAGGAAGCGCTCGAAGATGAGATCGAAGTCAATGGGATCGACGTCGGTGATGCGCAGACAATACGCGACGAGGCTGCCGGCCGCGGATCCGCGACCGGGTCCGACCGGAATGCGCTGCTCACGCCCGTATCGGATGAAGTCCCACACGATCAGGAAGTATCCCGGGTACTTCATCTGCTTGATCATGTCGATCTCGTACGAGAGGCGCCGCTCGTACTCGTCGATCGTATGGCGCAGCACGCCGGCCGACGCCAGCTGCTTCAGCCGCGACAGCCGCTCCTTGAATCCGTCTCGCACGACGTGCTCGAAGTACTCGTCGAGCGTGAAGCCAGGCGGCACGTCGAAATTCGGAAGAAAGTTCTCGCCTTCAGGCAGCGTGACGTTGCAGCGCTCGGCGATTCGCACGGTGTTCGCCAGCGCATGTGGAAAGTCCTTGAACGTCGCGAGCATTTCGTCCGGCGTCTTCAAGAAGAACTGGTTCGCTTCGTACCGCAGGCGTTTGGGATCGTTGACGCCCTTGCCGGTGCCGATGCACAGCAGGATGTCGTGCGGATGCGCGTCGGTCTCGCGCACATAGTGGACGTCGTTGGTGCACACGAGGCCGAGGCCGAGGTCCTTCGCAATCGCCGGAATGCCGCTGTTCGCGATCCGCTGCTCCTCGATGCCGTGCCACTGCATCTCGAGAAAGAAGTTCTCTGGTCCGAGGATGTCCTTATAGGCAGCCGCGGCCTCGCGCGCTCGCTTCTCCTGCGAATGCGACAGGCTTTCGGCGACTTCTCCCTTCAGGCAGCTGCTCAGACCGATGAGCCCCTTCGAGTGCTGCGCGAGCAGATCTTTGTCGATGCGCGGCTTGTAATAGAAACCCTCGGTGTACCCAGACGACACGAGCTTGATGAGGTTGTGATAGCCCTCGAGCGTTTCCGACAGCAACACGAGATGGTTGGCGGTCTCGCCGGGGTTGCCGCTCTTCACGCGGCGGTCGCCAGGCGCGACGTACACCTCACAGCCAAGGATCGGCTTGACGCCTTTCTGCCGGGCGTGATCGTGAAACATCACTGACGAGAACAGATTGCCGTGTTCAGTCACGGCAATCGCCGGCATCTTCAGCTTTGCAGCTTGATCGAGGAGTTCGTCGATCCGGCAGGCGCCGTCGAGCAGCGAAAACTCCGTGTGTAGATGAAGATGAACGAAATCAGCCATGGATTACGACGTACAACGCAGAGCCGCAGAGCTCGCAGAAAGACAACCTGTACCTGTCTGCGCTCTCCGCGGCTCTGCGTTGATCGTTGTCATTCCCATTCTATCGTTGAGGGTGGCTTGGAACTGATGTCATACACCACACGGTTGATGCCGCGGACTTCGTTGACGATGCGCGATGAAATGTTCGCCAGCACGCTGTGCGGCAGTCGCGCCCAGTCGGCGGTCATGCCGTCGCGGCTCTCGACCGCGCGGATAGCGACCGTGTACTCGTACGTTCGCTCATCGCCCATGACGCCGACGCTTTGAATCGGCAGCAGCACGGCGAAGCTTTGCCACAGCTTCGTATACCAGTGTTCGCGCTTGATCTCTTGCGAGACGATGTCGTCCGCGCGCCGCAGCAGATCGAGACGCCCGGGCGTGATCGCTCCGAGGATCCGCACCGCGAGTCCGGGCCCCGGAAACGGCTGCCGGACGACGAATTCCTCGTCGAGACCAAGCTTGCGTCCCACCTCGCGCACTTCGTCCTTGAACAGTTCGCGCAGCGGCTCGACGAGCGTCATCCGCATGCGTTCCGGCAGCCCGCCGACGTTGTGATGACTCTTGATGAGCGCCGACTGCCCGACGATGGAGACCGACTCGATGACGTCGGGATAGAGCGTGCCTTGCGCCAGGAAGTCGACTTGTCCCAGCTTCGCGGCTTCGGCTTCGAACACGTCGATGAACGTGGCGCCGATGATCTTGCGCTTCTGTTCGGGCTCGGTGACGTCCTTCAGGCGGTCGAGAAATGTCGTGGACGCGTCGACAAACACGAGCGGGAGATTCAGGCGTTCGAACCGCTTGACGATTTGTGCGGCTTCATTCAACCGCAGCACGCCGTTGTCGACGAAGATGCATGTGAGCTGATCGCCGATCGCGCGATGGAGGATCAACGCGGCGACGGTCGAGTCGACGCCGCCGCTCAGCGCGCAGACGACTTTTCCGCCGCCGACCTGCGTCCGGATTTTCTGCGTCGCCTCCTCGACAAACGACGCCATCGTCCAGTCGCCGGTGCAGCCGCACACACCGTAGGCGAAGTTCCGCAGAATCTCGAGGCCGTGCTCGGTGTGCACGACTTCGGGATGAAACAACAGCGCGTAGAGCGACCGCTCGGTGTCCGCCATCGCCGCGACAGGCGCGTTTGCGCTCGTCGCGAGGACGGAGAATCCCTCCGGCGGCGCCGCGACGAAATCGCCATGGCTCGCCCACACACGCACCTGCGACGGCACGCCCGCAAACAACGCCGACTCGGGCGAGACGTTCACCGTCGCGTGTCCGAATTCCCGCTGCGCCGCGGGCGCGACTTTCCCGCCGAGCGTGTGGGCCATCAACTGCATGCCGTAGCAGATGCCGAGCACCGGCGTGCCGACGTCAAACACCGCGGCGTCGCACTTCGGCGCGCCAGCTTCGGACACGCTTTTTGGACCGCCAGAGAGGATGATGCCGACCGGCGTGCGCGCGCGGATGCGCTCGGCGGGTGTATCCGGCGGCCAGATTTCCGAGTAGACCGAAAGCTCGCGAAGACGCCGGGCGATGAGCTGTGTGTACTGTGACCCGAAATCGAGAACGATGATGGTCTGATGACTCACCGACAGGCGCCCTGGGGATGTGAAACGATTCCGATTTGGGATTAGCCGCTATTATAACGGTGTGGCGAGTCGGCAGACCACAATATGTTGTAGTGCAGTTGCCCTCATCGCCCTGCTCGCGCGCGCCGCGTGCGCGCAGACGGCGGTGCCTGCCGCGCGCGCCGTCAAGCAAACACACTCGGCTGACGACAAGACGCCCCTCGCGCTTTTTCCCGTCGCGCCGATCTGGACGCTCGCGCTGAATAGCGCGTTGAGCGCGCCGCCGGCGTTCCGCGGGTCACTCGCGGTGTTCGCGCTCGAAGGCGAGCAGATCGTCGCCTACGATCTCGCGAAAGGGTCGCGTCTCTGGTTGACGACGATTGCCACTGACGTCGAACCGGCCATCGGCGCGAACGAGGTGTTCATCGCCGACGACGGCGGCATCGCGGCGCTCTCGATCAGCAGCGGCGAAGTCCTGTGGCACCAGCCCTTCCGTGCCGAACTCGCGACCGCGCCCGTCGCCGATCGCGATCGGCTGATCCTCTCGACATCCGAAGGCGACATCATCGCCCTTCGCGCGTCCGACGGCGGAGAGATCTGGCGCCGCCATCTTCCGCGCGCCGCGAGCTCGCGTCCGGCGCCGACGGCGACTCGGCTGTTCGTCGCGACCGCCGACAAACAGGTCGTCGCGTTGAACAGCGACGACGGCTCGCTCGTGTGGACCCGTCTATTGAACGGGGTCGGACGCGACATTCTGGCTGGAGAGGACCGCATCTTTCTCGGCGCTCAGGATCGCATCTTCTATTGTCTCAACGCGAAGGACGGCGAGGTCGCGTGGCGGTGGCCGAACGTCGCGGACGCGATTGGCCTGCCGGCCGCCGACGACCGGACGGTCTACTTCGTGTCGCTCGACAACCTGCTGCGCGGGTTGAATCGAGCGAGCGGTGTGCAGCGCTGGAAGAGCGCGCTGCCGTTCCGGCCGATCTCAGGACCGCTGAAGTGGAGCGAAACGCTCGTCGTCGCGGGCACAGAACCGAGCGTGCAGGCGTTCAGTACCAGTGACGGCAAGTCGTTCGGGCGTTACGGAGTCTCCACCGAACTGTCTGCGCCGCCCTCCCTGTTCGTCGACAACGCGCGCGTTTTCCCTGTGCTTGTGACGATTTCGAGCGACATCGTCGGTCGCGCTACGGTGACCGGCGCCACTCGCGACATCGAACCGGCGATGTCGCCCGTGACCGCGTTGCCGAATGCCGTACCGATGCCGACGATTCCGAGTCCGCCGTCCGACCTCGGAGCGGTCAGCCCGCTACCGAACCTGACTCGGGTGGTCCCAAGGGCCGAGCCATAACGGCCCCGCTGGAGCGCGCCAAGGCGCGCGGCTCGCGCCGGTAGAGCGTCAAGTACGCGCTTGCGGCCGTGAGGCCGATGTACGCGAACGCGAGCCCGCGTACGGCCAGCGCGATGATTTGCAGCGGTATCACCGCAAGGCCAATCAGCGGCACGAACGCAATCAGGCCCAGTCCGGACCATGCGAGCGCCGACACGAGCGTTGCACCGATCTCGATCCCCAGGGTGACCATGAAAACTTGCGCGAGCAGCGCGAATTCGGCGCGCATGAAAGCGATCACGGCGCGGAACGCGTCGCTGAAGCCGATGTTGTCGGCAGCCATCGCGATCTGCATCAACAGGTACACGAAATTGACGAGCGTAATCCACACGATGAGGAGGATGGCGGCCGCCGCGGCAAACGACGTCAGCCCGATGAGGCCGATCACGTCCGCCACGCGAAAGCCGTAGAGCGCAAACGCGACGTACGCGGCCGCGGTCACGGCATACGCGACGAGGAGCGCGAACCCCAGCCCGAGGTACGACTTGAACAGCCGCGCGCATCCATTGATGAACCGTTCGAGCGTGAAGCGCGCGGCCGGCTCGATGGTGTCGATGCTGAGCGGCTCGCGTTCGATGGCACCGGCCGATTCTTCCGCGGCCAGCAACACGTCGAGCACGCCGCCCTTGACGAGAAACATCAGCACCGATGCCGCCGTCAGCGTGATGCCGAACGCGACGCCGAACGACACGAGCGCGATTGGCTCGGAGGTCAGCGCGGCGGCAATCCGCGTCGCGATGTCACGCAATCCGCCCTGGAGCAGCTCCGCGAGGTCGGTGCCGATCACGACCGCGACGAGCACCGCGGCGCCGAGAATAGGAATGGCAACGAGCACCTGAAACGCGGTCTCCGCCACGAACTGAATGGCGACGGTTGGCCAGTTCGCCGCTGCGATCAACGCGCCCCGTTTCAGCAGAAGCTTCAGGTTCAAGGAAGACTCTGATTGTATGCTGGATGCCCAAGCTATGCAGACGCGTGCGTGGCGTTTCGTCGTCATCGGCATCGTCGCCGCGCTCGCCGTCGGCGTGTCCGGCGGACTCGTCGAGCGCGTTCGCTTCGGCGCCACCGACAACGACACGCTGCTCCGCGTCGAAGCTGAACTGCGCGCTCGGTTCGACGCCGATTCCGCGCTGCTCACGAGTATCGGAACCCTGACCGCGGCGAACAAGGACGCCATTCAAGCCGCGCTCCTCGATCCGATCGACAACCGGCTGTTCGAAGCCGTCGCCGGGGCGCTACCGGCAGATCAGGCGGGCCGTGTCGGCGCGACCGTGTACGACGACAAGGGTCAGCCGCTCGCCTGGGCGGGCCGTGTCACCGATCTGCCAAAGAGCCTCGTGACCGGCTTGCCTGCGCTCCTGACGGTGCGCGCAGCCTTGGGGCCGCGGCTCGTCCGCGTCGACCCGGTCAGCCTGAACTCGCGCAACGTCGGCGTGGCACGCGACGTCACGGTGGTCGTCGAGAAGTCGCTCGCGGATCCGCGGGAGACACCCGGGCCCGCCGACACGGCCGTTGTGCCGACGTCGATCGTTCCCGTGACGGTCCGGACGCCGTTCGCCACTCGCGGTGTCGCGCCCGACATTCCCACGGGCAACTACACGTTCTCGGTCCTGGCGCCGATCTCCGGCGCGGTGCTGGCAGACGCCGAGGTGTCGCGGCAAGACGTGCGTTCAGCGCGCGCAGTCCTGCGAAGCCAGATGTGGGCGCTGAGCGTCACGATCTTTTCTGCCGCGCTGCTGCTCGCGATTGGTCCGCTCCTCAGCAAGCGGCAGACGACGAAGTCGACGACCGAGTACGTTTGGCTGACGCTCGCCGTCGCGGCCATCGTCTTGGCGACGCGAAGCCTCGTGCTCGGCGCGCTGTCAGCCGTCGCCGACGCGCAGCCGCTCGACTCGCCGCTCAACGTGCTGGTCACCGGCCTGACGGCGACGGGCCTGGTCGCGCTCGCCGTCACAGCCGTCGAACGCTGGCGCGTCGTGCGGCAGACGCCGTACGTGCTGTCGGGCGGCCGAACCCGAGTCGTCGTCCTGTTTTTTGTC
>Ga0097621_100001193_pt1 | contig 18002 bp, 12 predicted proteins | sample KBSMisM72_FD_73165 | JGI IMG/M metagenome (GOLD analysis project Ga0097621, IMG submission 73165) | Miscanthus rhizosphere microbial communities from Kellogg Biological Station, Michigan, USA - KBS Miscanthus M7-2 (version 2) (version 2) | ecosystem: Host-associated > Plants > Roots >... | reverse complement strand
CGGGCCGCAGCACGGGCCTGGGCGGCCAGAATCACCTTTTGAATAATATTTTTAGCCTCCCGGGGATTTTCTTCCAGGTAAGCCTCTAATACCTTAGATACTGTGGTATCTACAATGCCGCTAACCTCATTGTTACCTAATTTGGTCTTTGTCTGACCTTCAAACTGGGGTTCCGGTACTTTCACGGAAATAATAGCACTCAGCCCTTCACGATAATCATCTCCTTCAATTTCTACTTTTGCTTTTTCAAAATGGTTCTGCTTGTCCCCATAACTTTTAAATACCCGTGTCAGCGCCCGGCGAAAACCCGCAACATGGGTGCCCCCTTCAATGGTATTAATATTATTTACATAAGAATAGATATGTTCACTGTAGCTGTCATTGTATGTAAGGGAAACTTCAACGGCCACATTCGTTGCGGCATCATGCAGATTCACATAAATTGGTTTGGGAATTAATGGGGTCCTCGCCGCATTACTATCCAACATTTCAAGGAATTCGGTGATTCCGCCCTGGCTATAAAATGTCTTTGAATAAAATTTACCGTCGTCATCCAGTTCCCGCAGGTCATTAATGACAATTCGCACTCCCTTGTTTAAAAAAGACAATTCCCGGAGCCGGCTTTCAAGAATATCCCGTTTATAAACGGATTCGATAAAAATGGAAGCGTCGGGAAGGAAATGCACCCTGGTGCCGGTTTTCTCGCTTATCCCGATTTCGCGGACCGGATATTGAGGAATCCCGATTTTATATGCCTGTTCGAATATTTTGCCTTCGCGTTGTACAGTTACATGCAGATCACTGCTGAGCGCGTTTACACAACTTACACCAACACCATGCAAACCACCGGAAACTTTATAAGTATTCTTATCGAATTTTCCTCCTGCATGGAGAATTGTCATTACCAGTTCGAGGGCACTTTTTTTCTCTTTGGTATTCATGCCAGTTGGAATCCCCCGGCCGTCGTCCTCGACGCTGACTGAATTATCAGGGTAGATCTCTACGATGATATTACTGCAATATCCGGCGAGAGCCTCATCGATGGAGTTATCCACTACCTCATACACGAGATGATGCAAACCTTTTACCCCCACATCTCCGATATACATCGCGGGCCTTTTTCTCACTGCTTCCAACCCCTCCAGAACCTGGATGCTATCTGCACCGTAACCATTGATTGCAGGAGCTGCAACCTGCTGTAGACTATCGTTCATATTTAATTGAAAAACCGATTATTAGACGTAAAATAACAGGGTTTGCAAATCTACTGAAAACAGGGGGAAGAACCGGGTTGAAAACCGTCTTTTTTAAACATTTTTTTTGGGTCAAATTACCCTGAAAAAAGAGTGGTCACCCGGGGTATATCAATGGCTAACCAACAATTTGTCAACGTATGGAATTTTGAGCCTAAATTTGCCGGCATAATGCATCAGCCCCCCGATATACTCACCCTGGCCTACAAGCAACCCTTTATGCAGGACCAGTTACTGCTATTGGATGAAAAGGAGCGGCAGATTCCGGGCTCGGTTCAGTATATATTCCGAAGGTATGAAAAGAACCCGCAGTGGAGCCTGGAAGACACCGGAATGATGGTATATCATTATCAGCGGGACAAACCACAGGAAAACTATTTCGAACTTCGTTTTTGTATTACCGGTAATGCTTATTGTAAACAGAAGGAAAAGGAATGCGACTCATGCAGACTGCATATTTCCAGACTTTGCAAGGACCGCACTGAAACGGTAGACGTAATGAATTTCAGATTTTCAGCAGTTCACCTTTCGCAATTTGTGAGACCCCAGCATCTATCCGGCAGTTTGTCCGACAATGTCCTACATTTCAAACACCCTTCCTCTTTTTCTAAAATACTATCACTTTGCAGCCGCACAAGAATGGTGTTGGATGGTATGCTGAATCATAATTACAGCGACAGCCTGGAAAATATTTTTATCAATGCCCAGACACAGATGTTATTGCTTTACAGTCTGGAATGCATGCTGGGTGAAAAAGACGTGGAAGAATTTCAGTGTAAATTCCTCGCCAACGGAGCCGACAGGGAAAAAATCACCCTGGCACGCGAAATCCTTCTGGAACATATTGGTGAACCCCTCACGATTCGCGAACTCAGCCGTAAGGTGGCGATCAACGAATGTTACCTTAAAAAAGGATTCAAGGAACTTTTCGGAACTACTATTTTCGATTTTTATCAGGGTCAGCGCATGGAACATGCCCGTTATCTTCTATACGAAAAAGGCCTGAGCGTTACCGACGTTTCTGTAATGCTGGGCTACTCTTCTATTTCCCACTTCTCCACTGCGTTCAAAAAACATACGGGGCTTAAACCCTGTGAACTTCTTTTTAAGGCATAGTCAGCTGTCAGCAACCGCGTCACTCCGCCCTAAGGTTTTTCACCGGATTCATCACAGCAGCTCTAATCGCCTGAGAGCTTACAGTAAACAGCGCAATCAGAATAGTCGCAAATCCTGCAATAGCAAACATCCACCAACTGATCGGAATCCTGTACGCAAATCCCTGTAACCATTTATTCATTGTCCACCAGGAAATGGGAGTTGCGATGATAAAAGCGATGAATACAAGTGTCAGAAAATCTTTTGACAATAATCGAACTATTCCGATGGTGCTTGCGCCCAATACTTTTCGGATACCGATTTCTTTATTTCGTTGTTCTGCACTGAAAGCTGCCAGCCCGAACAATCCGAGGCAGGAAATACAAACCGCTACTATCGTAAAAGCATCAATGATACTGGACATTGAAATATCAGATTCATATTGTTTTTGCACCTGCTCGTCTAAAAAATTATATTCGAATGGAATTCCCGGAACATCCTTTTTCCAGAGGGATTCTATTTTAGCGAGTAGCTCTTTATAATTTGATGTAGCGGTATGTACCGTCAGATTTGCCCAAAGTCCATCCTGTTTATGATTTATCCAAAGCATAAAGCTTTCTACATCTTTGTGTAAGGTTCCGAAGTTAAAATCTTTCATCACCCCGGCAATTTGCCAAACACGTGACTGTGCGTCGGTTAAACGCAACCCGGAGGCGTTCATAGGATCAATGCCAATTTTCCTGGCAAATGTCTCGTTGATCAGAATTTTGGCAGAATCATCAGCCATGAAATCCCTGCCACTGATTAACTGTATACCGTTTGCCTTGACGAAAAATTCATCACTTACTATAAAATTCGCGTATTTAGCCTCCGTGCGGCTCTGACCAGGTAAAGTAAATACATTGGAAAACAGTGCAGGATTACTCAGGAACTTACTCGAATTACTGACCTCTCTGATACCTGAAATTTTTCGAAGATCTTCCATAAAAGTTGGAATTTTCTCAAAAGATTCGCCTGAATTAAATGTAAATATTAACCGCTGATCCTTATCAAATCCCAGGTCTTTATTTTTAATGTAATTGAGCTGACTGTATATAATAACGATACCCGTAATCATGACAATAGACAATACGAATTGAAAAACAACCAGGGAACGACGAATACCTGTAGCTGAAATTTCACTGGTGAAATTTCCTTTAATAACCCGGATCGCCCGGAACGCGGACAGATAAAACGCGGGATAGCTGCCGGCAATTAACCCGGTAATCAGAACAAGTGAACAAAGCATTATCCAGACCCTTATATCCATCAGGAAATCAAATGGAATATCTGCCCTGGTAATCTGATTCAGGTATGGCAACAGGAAGATGAGTAACGGTACCGCAATCATCACGGATATAAGAGAGAGCAAAAATGATTCGCCCATGAACTGCCTGATCAGATCATTTCTGTCTGCACCAATCACTTTTCTCACGCCCACTTCCTTTGCTCTTTTTGATGCGCGGGCCGTAGACAAATTCATGAAGTTAATACAGGCAATGATTTGAATCAAAGCCGCAATGAGAGAAAGGATATAAAGAAAAGTTGTACTTACAGGCTTACCGATTCCCGGATTTTCCAATCCCGTTGTAGTGTGTATACTGGATATGGGTTGCAGATACATCCCAATTTCCAAACCTGCTTCTTTCAGTTCTTTTCCACCATACCTGTTTACAAATGCAGGGAATTTTTTTTCAAGGCGCTCGATATTAACATCCGGCCGGAGTTTGAGGTATGAACCGATATAGTTATTATTTGTCCAGGACAGATTATGCATGGTATAGTCGCCGTTCCCGCCGCTATTCATAGAAATAAAAATATTTCCCTGGAGGTGCGATTTCCCCAGACTTTCGTCAACGACGCCGGTTACTGTATAGTTCGTTTTTCCCTGCGAATTATCCATCGTGATGGTTTTGCCGACAGGGTCAGTATTCCCAAACAGTTTATCTGCGGTTGATTTTAATAAAACGGCTGAATATGGTTTCATCAGCGCATTCTTATTACCTGTTACAAAATGATATGTAAACACTTCAAAAAAAGTAGAATCGACATAAAAAGGGTTCTTTTCATAAATGGAGTGATTCTTATAACTCAGAATGTGTTTGTCAATTCCGATAAATGGAACTACCCGGGTGAATTGTTCGATCTCCGGAAATTCCCGTTTCAAAGCAGGGGCCATGAATCCGCCTGAAATCGCAAGATTATAACTACCGTCAGGACCTTTTTGGTTTTTATCGAGTCGATAAATTTGTTTGACATCCGCATGATGTTTATCATAGCTAAACTGGTCTTTAACATACACCAGAATATAAAGACAACTTAGTGTGCCTATTGCCAGTCCGAATACATTGATAAAACTGAAGGTTTTGTTTGCGAGAAGGAATCGCCAGGCAGTTTTGAGATAGCTTCTGAACATGATATATGAATTATTAATTCCGGAAAATATTTAGTTTCCCTCGAATCAAATGCCGGACTTACAGTCTTCAACTAATCAAGCATTTAGGTTAATACTGTTTTTAGAATTCTGTTCGGAATTGATACAGGAGTGAACGCTTAATACGGACCGACTACTTATGCAGGAGCATCTCAGGACCAGGTATAACAACCAACGGCCCATGTTAATGAAAGGTTTTAAGTCTTACAGTTGCGAGGCCGCTTCAATCGTTTCATCCAGATCCCGTGTAGAAAGCGCATTATTCAGAAACCAACTTTCAAATGCTGAGGGTGGCAGATAGATACCTTGTTCCAACATGGTGTGGAAAAACCTGTTGAACTGTTTTGTATCTGAACGGGATGAGGATTCGAAATCTCTTACAGGATTTTCTGTGAAGTGCACACTGATCATGGAGCCGAAGCGGTTTATTACAAACGGAATGTTTTTTTTCTTTAACTCTTTATCCAGACCGGCATGGAGATATCTTGTTTTTTCTTCCAATTCGGTATATAAAGCGGGATTTGCTTTTAATATTTTCAATGTGGATATACCGGCAATCATTGCCAGGGGATTACCGCTTAAAGTGCCGGCCTGGTATACTTTTCCGAGTGGAGCGATATGTTCCATGATTTCTTTCCGGCCTCCGAAAGCGCCCACAGGCAAGCCCCCGCCGATTACTTTGCCATATGTAATCAGGTCGGCCTGTATTCCAAGTTTTTCCTGCGCACCACCGGGAGCCAGACGGAAGCCCGTCATCACTTCATCAAAAATCAAAATGATATTCTCCTGATCGCAGATTTTTCTCAGGGCTTCCAGAAATCCTTTTTCAGGCGGAATGCATCCCATATTCCCGGCTACCGGTTCCACGATGATGGTAGCAATTTCTCCTGCATATTGTTTAACCAGAGCTTCAACTGCGGGGAGATTATTAAATGGAGCTGTCAGCGTATCCTGGGCCACGCCTGCCGTAATTCCGGGCACGGTTTGTATTTGCAGTGTTGCCATTCCGCTGCCGGCATTAACCAGGAAACTATCTGCATGTCCGTGATAGTGGCCATCGAACTTCAGTATCTTATTTTTTCCTGTAAAACCGCGTGCCAGCCTGACTGCACTCATACAAGCCTCAGTCCCACTATTAACCATTCGTATCAGATCCACATTCGGAACCATTTCCTTAATCAGTTCCGCCATCTCTATTTCCAGCTCCGTAGGTGCACCATAGGAGGTTGACAGCGCAGTTCTTTCCTGAATGGCTTTCACCACTTCTTCATGAGCATGTCCCAGGATCATAGGACCCCAGGATGCGATATAATCGATGTATTTGTTTCCATCGGCATCATAGAGATAACTGCCTTTTGCTTTTTGTATAAAAAGAGGCGTTCCCTCTACGCTGCGAAATGCACGAACCGGCGAATTCACACCACCTGGTATTGATTTCTGCGCCCGTTGAAACAGATCTCTGCTTTTTTGTATGTTCATGAGAAGAAAAATAAAAAATTTTGCGTTGACGCATTTCACAACTCCGTACTTCCAGGCATTCCTCAATCCACCAACAACTCCAGAGCTTCTTTTGCAAAATAAGTGGCAATCAGGTCGGCACCGGCTCTTTTAATGGCGGTCAGCGTTTCCAGTATCGCTTTGTTTTCATCCAGCCAGCCCATTTTTGCAGCCGCTTTTATCATAGCATACTCCCCGCTTATATTGTAAGCACTTACGGGCACCCGCACGGCATTTTTGACTTCACGTATAATATCCAGATAGGCAAGCGCAGGTTTTACCATCACGATATCGGCGCCTTCATCCTGGTCCTGCAAAGCTTCCTTAACCGCTTCCTTCCGGTTTGCATAGTCCATCTGGTAGGTTTTTTTATCTCCAAATCCCGGTGCCGAATCCAGTGCATCCCGGAAGGGACCGTAAAAACAGGAAGCATATTTTGCACTGTAAGCCATAATGCCCGTTTGGGTGTAGCCGTTTTTTTCAAACGCATTGCGGATAGCGCCAATGCGACCATCCATCATATCGCTGGGGGCCACAAAATCAGCGCCTGCTTCAGCGTGGCTCAGACTCATTTTGACCAGCGCCTCTACCGTTTCGTCATTTAGTATTTGACCGTCTTTTACAATACCATCATGACCATAAGAAGAATAGGGATCCAGCGCTACATCGGTCATCAATAGTATTTCCGGAACGGCATCCTTGATAGCCTTAATACTTCGCTGCATAAGCCCTTCCCGGTTCCAGGCTTCCTTGCCGGTATTGTCTTTCAATTCATCTTTGCATTTGATAAAAAGAAGTACGGATTTCAGTCCCCGGCTATGGAGTTCCTTTATTTCCTTTACCGTTACGTCCAGGCTGTTCCGGAAATAGCCGGGCATGGAAGCAATTTCCTGATGTAATTGTTTGCCTTCGTCAATAAAAAGCGGAGCAATAAAATCTGATGCCCGCAAATTCGTTTCGGCAACCAAACTCCTTATGGCAGGATTTGCACGGAGTATTCTGGACCGTTTTTGTAATATCATAATCCGTTTTATTAAGCACTTTATTTATAAGTGTGGTATTGTGGATTTCTTCACATTTTTCACAAATCCACATTTATCACATTAAAATTATTTTTCCAGCCAGTCTTTCGGGTGAAGACATACTTCCAGCAGTTCCTCTTCCTTGCTCCCTGCCAGCGGCCTGTAATTATATATCCATTTCGCCCGGGGTGGGAGGCTCATCAGAATACTTTCTGTTCTTCCATTTGTTTTTAATCCGAACAGAGTACCCCGGTCGTGGATAAGATTGAATTCCACATAACGGCCACGCCGGATTTCCTGCCATTTAATTTCATTTTCACCAAATGGGTAGTCTTTTCGTTTTTCCACTATCGGCAGGTATGCATCTAAAAAGGCATTTCCGTTCGCTTCCTGGAAAGCGAATAATTTTTCAGCATCATCTTCATCCTCCGGACGCAGGTAATCATAAAAAATTCCTCCGATACCGCGCATTTCTTCATTCCGGTGATGATTTGAGAAATACTGATCACATGCTGTTTTATACAATGGATATAATTCCTTTCCGAATGGATCCAGGGTTTGTTTTAATAAAGTATGAAAATGCCTGGCATCGTCTGCGAATAAATAATAGGGTGTGAGGTCGGTACCTCCACCAAACCAGCGGTCTTTTATTCCACCGGTTTCATCGTATAATTCAAAATAACGCCAATTTGCGTGAACAGTTGGCACAAAGGGGTTCAACGGATGTATCACGAGAGATATTCCACCTGCGAACCAATTCGACCCTTCAATTTTCAATTGGGTTTTCATGGCTTCTGATACATTTCCGGAAACTACGGATGTATTTACACCACCCTTTTCAAATACGCGGCCATTTTCTATTACCCTCGTCTTACCCCCGCCCTCATTTTCTCCTCTTTCCCATCGGTCTTCCCTAAACCTGGCGCCGCCATCTATCTTTTCCAGCGCATGGCAAATACTATCCTGCAACGACTGTATATAATTTATCCAGCGTTCGCGAAAAAGAACCAGTGCAGTTTTATACGGGCTGTTAACAATCATGTTTATAAGGAGGAGAAAATTTGTTTTTCCTGATTTTGATAGCTGTGGTTCTTTACAGTATCTACAAATGCTTTAGCGTGATCTACCGGTACATTCGGTAGAATACCGTGACCCAGATTTGCAATATGACGGCCTGGCCCGAAAATATTTAGCATCCTGGTCACTTCCTTTTTCAGCTCAGGAATTGGACTCAGCAGGCGGGCGGGATCAAAATTTCCCTGTAGAGTAACCCGGGGACCGGCCATTTTCCGTGCGATCTCGGGACGGATGCACCAGTCTAGTCCGAGACCTGTCGTACCAGTGGCAACCATTTCTGGTATTGAACCCCAGGCTCCTTTGGCAAATAAAATCGTCGGTACTTCATGCTTTAATTCCTGTATGATCTGCCGCATGTATTGCAGTGAAAATATTTCAAAATCATCCGGGCTCAGTAATCCACCCCAGGAGTCGAATAGTTGAATTATATCCACACCCGCTTTCACCTGATTTTTCAGGTAGGTAATGGTTGTTTCGGTTAACATTTGCAATAGCGTGTGTGCAAGTTCCGGTTGGGAAAAACAGAAAGACTTTACCTGGTCAAAGGTTTTAGACCCTTTGCCTTCTACCATATAGCAAAGCAGGGTCCAGGGAGCTCCGGCAAATCCAATCAACGGAACCCGGTTGTTTAGTTCCTGTTTTGTTAAACGGATCGCTTCGAAAACATATCCCAGGCTCTCTTCGGTGTCCGGTACAAAAATGCGTTTCAGATCGGCGATAGATCTTATCGGTTCCGGGAGGATGGGTCCTTTGTTTTCGATGAGTTGAACTTCCAAGCCCATAGCCTGCAGTACAACAAGGATATCTGAAAAAAGAATCGCAGCGTCTACACCAATCTGATCTATGGGCTGCAGTGTAATTTCAGTCGCAAGCGCCGGAGTTTGAACACGGGTGAAAAAATCATATTTGTCACGTAAAACGCGATAGTCAGGAAGATAACGGCCCGCTTGACGCATCATCCAAACCGGGGTTCTTTCCGTGGGTTCACCCAGGAGAGTTCTTATCAATAAATCGTTCTTGATCATGTTCATGTTATAGGATGTGCTGCGGCATATTCTGTTGCCATCTTGAATACAAAAGCTTTGTCGGTTTCCGGGGAAATCATTACTGGTCCGGTTTTAAATGGATTCAGTGCAGCCGCTGTTGTTCTTCCCATTACAAATACGGCTGTTTCAGCGGATAATTTATTTATGGAGAAGAAACTTCTTACAGCTGTTGGACTGAAAAACAATATTGCATCCGGCTGATCAGCGATTTGTCTGGGTGTTAACCGGGTATCATAAACAATCAGTTCGGTCAGTTCAATGCCATGTTTTTTTAGTTCATCCGGTAAGATATCCATTCGCTGGGCACTGCAGAAAAATACTGCTTCCTTCACTTCATCAGCTATCATGCATTTGGATAATTCCAAAGCATTATTCGCAAAATTGACAATGGAATTCTTGCCAAAGCGATTGATCACAGCAGCCCGCGTTTCATTCCCGATACTGTAGACTTTCCAACCGGGCTTTTGCGGAAGTAAATCCGCCACAAAGTTTACTGCATGGGCACTCGTAAAAACAGCGGTTATGTTTTTTGTCGAAAGGGATGCGATTTGCACCTTAATACTTTCATCAGATCTGGGAATGATTTCAGTAAACGGTAAAATCCGGATATCAATTGAATCCGGAATATGACCAATACGTTCAAATGGAAGGGCGGCAGTGGATAATATCGTATACCGGCGTTCACGCATGTTGTTTCTGCTTCACTATTTCATCGCCACCGTTCCGGAGTAATTCATGGGCAGCTGCCAATCCAAGACTGGATGCCAGTTCCAGGGATATTCTTTTTTCTACTGAAATCATTTTTATACCAGAGGAATCCAGGAGGTTTCCGCGTAAAAAAATCTCATCTCCCGAAATTACTGCCAACGCTCCGATTGGAGTAGAACATCCTCCCAGCAAGCCGGCTAAAAAATCTCTTTCTACTTTTACACAAAAAGCCGTTTCCTGATGATGAAAGGGCCGGCATGCTTCAACAATATTTTCATCCTGGATTCGGCATACTACTAAAATAGCCCCCTGGGCAGGAGCGGGAATCATCCAGTCCAATTGCTCTGCATTTGAAGGCCGGAGACCGATACGCTCAAGTCCGGCGGCGGCGAAAATGGCTCCCCGCCATTCACTTGCAGCCAGTTTTTTTAAACGTGTATTCACATTACCACGAATAGGTTCAATATTATCGGTGGGATAACGGTGAAGCCACTGTGCTTTTCTTCTCAAACTACTGGATGCAATAATTGACGGGCCCTTGGAGAAATTGCTTTTGGATGGATGCGGTACCAGAAGATCGTAAGGATTGTCTCTTTCCAATATCGCGGCTTCCCGGATACCGGATGGCAATTGAACGGGCACATCTTTCATTGAATGCACCGCAAGATCAATTTTATTATTTAAGAGTGCCTGGTCAAGACTGCGTGTAAATATTCCCTGCACGCCCATCGCATAGAGCGGAGTGGACAGATCCAGGTCGCCTTCACTTTTAATAGTGACGAGTTCGGATTCAATACCCTGGTGTTTGAGCAAAGACTTCACCAGGTTAGCCTGCCAAAGGGCAAGTTGACTTTCGCGCGTGCCTATCCTGATTTTCTTGATCATTTTAATCTGTATATCAGCCTGCGATAAACTCGTTGATTGCCTGGATATAAAAACAGCCACGTTGATTTTCGCGGCGCATTTTTGAAGCCATACCATTCAATACGCGCTGGATTTTCTGATCCCTTTGAATAAAAGACGGTTGCGCAGGCAGTGGCTGTTCAAACAGGGGTGAGCCATGGATCTCCTGCAGTTTTATTTTTACTTGCTTCAGAACAGGTACATGTTTGCGCATTTCATGCCAGTCCAGCAATTCATCCAGATGGCTTTGAATAATAATCCTGGCCTTGGGAACTTCGGCAGCACGTCGTAACAGGGTTTCGTCTTTTAATTTGGAAAGACCGTCAACATCTATCAGATTGATACCCGGTATTGCTGCGACTGATTTTTCAACATTACAGGGAATGGAAAGATCGATGATGAGTTTTTTATCCGGATTATTTTCCAGGTCATCTAATCGTATTACCGGTTCGGACGCATTGGTTGCAACCAGGATAATATGAGCATTTTTTATTTCTTCCTGCAACGTTTCAATAGATGCTGTTCGTAAACCAAAAGCTGATGCAAGGCCGTCCGCTTTTTCGGGCGTCCTGTTCATCAGGGTAATATGGCTGGTGGATAGATAATCGACCAGGTTCTTGCAAGTAATGGTTCCGATTTTCCCTGTACCAAGCAGGAGAATCCGCTTATCTTTCAGCTGCCTGATGTTTTCACGGATATACTGAACAGCGGCAAATGCCACGGATACAGTGCCGTCACTCAGGACCGTATTATTTTTGATTTCTTTTGACGATTGTAAAACCTGGTTCAGGGTTCTTTCCAGAAATGAATGGATATAGCCTTTTTCTTTTGCAAATTTCATCGCTTTACGGATCTGCCCAACAATTTCATAGTCGCCCAAAATTTGCGAATCCAGCCCGGCTCCTACATCAAATAAATGTACCAGGGCTTCCATGCCTCTCTTCCGGTAGGCTAGTTCATTGAAAAGTTCTGCTGAACCTTTTGTCTGGGAACAAAACAAATTTGCAAGTTGTTCCGGATGGTCAGCCACGCCATAAATTTCAGAGCGGTTACAGGTAGACAAAATAAACAGGTCGCGCACTTCATACTGACCTGCAAGGTTTAATATATTTTCATATTGCTCTGGTCCAATAGCAAATGAACCCCTGATCTCGGCATCGGTCTTCTTATAATTAATTCCGATAACGAAGAAATTGGAAAGCTCTGTTGTTGGATTCTTGCTCATTCTTATTTTAGTACGTCAAAATTAACCGGTGCGACTTCTATTGCCTTATTTTAATGTCATGGAAATGTCATTTCCCTATATGTTTCTTGTCATTTCAAAAGATGATTAAAGTCATGTTAGCCGATTTAAAGCCGGTTTCTTAACTACATTTGCAAATGTCAAAATTGAAAACCGGTATAATATTAATGAACCTGGGTTCACCGGATTCAACGGAAGTGCATGAAGTGAGGAAATACCTGAATGAATTCCTTACCGACAAAAGAGTCATCGATAACTGGGCTGTGCGAAATCTGCTCGTGCGTACGGTGATTGTCCCGGCCAGGGCGCCGAAGTCAGCTGAAGCTTATCGCACTATCTGGACAAAAAATGGATCACCACTGGTACAATTAACCAGGGAACTTGCAGATAAATTACAAAGTGCTCAATCGGCACCCGTCAGCATCGGAATGCGATATGGAAATCCTGGCATAGAGGCAGCGTATCAATCCCTGTTGGAACGAATTCCTGATCTGGAAGAAGTCATTGCCATTCCCCTTTATCCGCACTATGCCATGTCATCATATGAAACTGCAGTTGAGGATGCAAAGGAAATTCACCGCAAAAAAAACTATGATTTCAGACTAAAATTTATTCCTCCTTTTTATAGTAACCCCGGATATATTCATGCGATGGCAGAAAACATGAGGCCATACCTGCAAAGGGATTTCGATCACCTCTTATTCAGTTTCCATGGCATACCCGAACGACATGTGATCAAATCTGATCCAACTCATCATCACTGTCTGCAAATGGCAGATTGTTGTAATACTGATTCTGTTGCTCACCAAACCTGTTACCGGCATCAGTGTCTACGAACCATGGAACTGATTACTTCTGAAATCGGTTTGCCGAAAAATAAGTTTAGTTTTTCATTTCAGTCCCGGTTGTTAAAAGATCCCTGGTTAAAACCTTACACTGATTTCAGGTTGGAAGAAATGCCCGGAGAAGGGATTAAAAAACTGCTGGTTGTTTGCCCGGCTTTCGTAAGCGACTGTCTGGAAACACTGGAAGAAATAGAAATCCGCGGAAAAGAAAGCTTTCTTGCTTCGGGGGGAATTGAATATGCCATGATTCCATGTTTGAATACGCACCCGCTCTGGGTACAAACCCTGGCGGATTGGGTTAACAGATGAATATGACCTATTTATATATAAAGGCCCTGCATATCATTTTTGTTGTTACCTGGTTTAGCGGCATGTTTTATATAGTAAGGCTTTTTATATATAATACGGAAGCTTCAGAAAAAACCGGTCAGGAACGGGAAATACTTCTTGCCCAGTTTCGCATAATGATAAAGAGATTATGGCTGGGTATTACCTGGCCATCAGCACTGCTTACCCTTATTTTCGGGCCATGGATCTGGATCATGCTGGGGACTACCCCAGACTGGCTTATCGTGAAACTGATATTTGTACTGATCCTTTATCTCTATCACTTCAGTTTGCATATATTATTTAGGGAACAACAAAAAGGTATTTTCCGATTCAGCTCTCAAAAACTTCGCATTTGGAATGAAATGGCAACCCTGTTGTTGTTCGCAATCGTATTTCTGGCTACAGTAAAACAGGCAATGAGCTGGATATTTGGGCTTATCGGTATCGCTTCACTTGCAATTGTATTAATGTTGGCGATTAGAATTTACAAAAAGATCAGGGCAAAAAATGGATCATAAGGTTGGTGGTTTGCAGTTCCGACAGGAATTAGCCTACTGAAATTCATGAACAAAAAAACCTCCCAACAAGGAGGTTTTTTTATAAGGGGCAAAAAGGTGGTCTTTCAGAAACTGGTTTCGAAATGGTGATTCAGGAATTGGGAAAAAAATACAATAACATCACTAGCATTGGTTTTTGCAAACGCGATAAAAGGAATTAAAAACGGGAAGGTGCGGATTAATAAAAAAACGCCTTAAGTATAAAAGGAAGGGGAGTAGGAATACCCCCCTTTTTAACCCCTAAACCCTAAACCGTAGAAAAAAATTTTTCAGAACCGGGGACGTCTTTTACAGATTCGTCCCAATGATTTTAAAAAGGATCGGACTCCTTTTTTCAAACATAAATTATGCCAAAGGATTTCATTGTGGATAATTGATTATGCTTAACCACTTGATTATGCTCAACTTCCGCGTAACTATACTTTTGTATATAGTACACAAACGATTTATAACCGGGGTGTTATACGTGAAAAAAAACCCGCGAATTCATTAGCTTTGCACCCATTTTGAATTGTTACTTTTTCTTTTTCTGTTTATTATTTCCTAATCAATTCATTATTAACGATTAGTATGGCTGGGCAATACAAAGAATATGAGAAGCTCAATCTGCCGGAAATCGGTCGGACGGTGCTGGATCAATGGAAGTCCACCCATGCATTTCAAAAAAGTATTGATTTGAGGGACGGAAAAACCCCCTTTGTTTTTTATGAGGGTCCCCCCAGTGCAAATGGGTTACCTGGTATTCACCATGTGATCAGCCGGACCTTAAAGGACCTGGTTTGCCGTTATAAGACCATGCGGGGCTTTCAGGTGGAGCGAAAAGGTGGATGGGATACCCATGGACTACCGGTAGAGCTCGGTGTGGAAAAAGAACTGGGCATCACAAAAGAAGATATTGGGAAAAAAATATCTGTAGAAGATTATAATAAGAACTGCCGGGAAGCGGTATTACGTTACAAAGACAAATGGGATGAGTTAACCGAACGCATAGGCTACTGGGTGGACCTGGACCATCCATATATAACCTATGAAAATCAATATATTGAAACGCTTTGGTGGATACTTAAAGAGCTTTACAGCAAGGATTTGTTGTTTGAAAGTATAAGTATTCAACCTTATTCGCCTGCAGCAGGAACCGGATTAAGTTCACACGAACTCAATCAGCCGGGAACATATAAGGAAGTTAAGGATACCAGTTGCGTAGCCATGTTTAAGGCGATAAAGGACAAACAATCCGGATTTCTTTTCGAAAAACTGACAAGCCCAGACAGTCCGGAGATTTTTTTCCTGGCCTGGACGACTACCCCCTGGACCCTCCCTTCCAACCTGGGACTGACGGTTGGGCCGGATATAGAATATGTTCTTATTCAGACATTCAATCCGTACACCCATTTACCGGTTCAGGTCGTGCTCGCAAAATCACTTCTGTCTAAATATTTTAAACCTGAAGATGAAGGCGTTGATTTTAGCGCTTATCAACCTGCTTCGAAAATATTACCCTGGAAAATCTTATCCTCTTTTTCAGGGGCAAAGCTGGAGAACTGCCGATATGAGCAATTAATTTCCAGCGAATCGGGAAGTCTGGAAAATATCCAAAAAATCACACCAGGTGCGGATCCTTTCAAGATAATTGTAGGAGACTTCGTGACTACGGAAGACGGAACTGGTATCGTGCATACGGCACCGGCTTTTGGAGCGGACGATTTTAAAATTGGTAAAAAAAATAACCTTGGAATCCTCATTCTGGTGGACAAACAGGGGAAATTTATTGAGGGCGTAGATGAATTCAGTGGCAGGTTTGTAAAAAATTATAAGGACGATCCGAAATGGGTGGATGTTAATGTGGACATATGTGTGAAACTGAAAAAAGAAAACCGGGCATTTAAAATAGAGAAATACGAACATACTTATCCGCATTGCTGGAGGACAGATAAACCGATACTGTATTATCCGCTGGATGCCTGGTTTATTAAAACCACGGCTGTAAAAAACCGAATGGTTGAGCTCAATAAAACAATACAATGGAAACCCGCTTCTACCGGAGAGGGAAGATTTGGTAACTGGCTGGAGAATATGGTGGATTGGAATCTGAGCCGAAGCCGGTTTTGGGGAACACCGCTGCCGATCTGGAGGACGGAGGACGGCGAAGAAGAAAAGTGTATCGGTTCTATACAGGATCTTCTTGACGAAGTTGAAAAAGCCAGAGTTTTTTTCGGAAATGAGATTAATACCGGTGTAAGCGCTGACTCTCTGGACCTGCACAAGCCTTTTGTGGATGGAATAGTTTTGGTGAGCACCCAGGGTAAAAAAATGTACCGCATTCCTGACCTCGTGGATGTCTGGTTTGATTCGGGTGCTATGCCTTATGCCCAATGGCACTATCCATTTGAAAATAAAGAGAAATTCAAAAAAACTTTCCCGGCCGATTTTATCGCTGAAGGAGTAGATCAGACCCGGGGTTGGTTTTATACTTTACATGCGCTGGCCGTGATGTTATTTGACGGGATAGCCTATAAAACGGTGGTCTCAAACGGCCTCGTTCTGGATAAGAACGGAAATAAGATGAGCAAACGAGTGGGTAATGTGGTTGATCCTTTTAAGACAATTGATCAGTATGGCGCAGATGCTACACGCTGGTATCTGATCACCAATGCATCTCCCTGGGATAGTATGAAATTCGATCCGGAAGGTATCAGGGAAGTGCAGCGAAAATTTTTCGGCACGTTATATAATACATATCAGTTTTTTGCCCTCTATGCCAATGTAGATGGATTTGCTTTTAAAGAAGAATATATCCCTCTTGCCGAAAGACCTGAAATTGATAAATGGATATCCTCTGCGCTTAATAGCCTTGTAAAAAAAGTGATTTACAGTTTGGATGACTATGAACCTACGGTAGCCGGCAGGCTGATAGAGGATTTTGTAGATGAGGAACTAAGTAACTGGTATGTCAGACTCAGCCGCCGTCGGTTCTGGAAAGGTGAGTATGAACAAGATAAACGGAGTGCGTACCAAACCTTATATGAATCTTTAGAAACCCTGAGCAAGCTGATAGCTCCGATATCGCCATTTTTTGCAGATTGGCTTTTTCAGAATCTGAACAATGTAACCGGCAGGTCCGAATTTCAGTCTGTTCATTTTACCGATTTCCCGGATGTAAAAAATGCAGCTATCGATTTGGATCTGGAAGAAAGAATGAAACTGGCTCAGGACGCCTCTTCCCTTATTTTATCACTCCGGAAAAAAATAAATATTAAGGTTCGCCAGCCACTTAAAAAAGTGCTAATACCGGTTTTGAATTCGGGAATGAAAACGCAATTGGAAAAAGTGAGTGACCTTATACGTTCCGAAGTAAATATTAAGGAAATAGAATTCCTGGACGCCGATAATGAGTTCATTCATAAAAAGATTAAGCCGAATTTCGTATTGCTTGGTAAAAAATTGGGCACAAAAATGAAAGCAGTCAACGGCGCTTTGACTAAATTCACCCAGCAGGATATTGGCAAACTCGAAAAAGAGGGTAAAATTCAGATCCCGATTGAAGGGGAGAACCTGGAAATCATCCTGGAAGAGGTTGAAATCAGTAGTGAGGATGTTCCGGGCTGGATGGTTGCCTCAAAAGGTTCCCTGACGGTTGCCCTGGATGTAACGGTTACCCCGGAGTTGGAGAGGGAGGGGAATGCCCGGGAATTGGTAAACCGGATCCAGAAAATCAGGAAGGATCAGGAGTTTGAACTTACTGACCGGATAAATGTACAAATTGGAGGTGCACAAACATTAGAGGAGACGATAAGAGAATATAATTACTATATTTGCGCGGAAATTTTGGCAGACAAACTCGATTTGGTTGCCGAATTAACGAATGGCACCCTAATTGAAGTTAATGACGTCCCTTTAACAGTGTTTGTCACAAAAAAAGCCTAACCATATGGCAATCAAGAAAAAACCGGTCA
>Ga0097621_100001191_pt1 | contig 18012 bp, 21 predicted proteins | sample KBSMisM72_FD_73165 | JGI IMG/M metagenome (GOLD analysis project Ga0097621, IMG submission 73165) | Miscanthus rhizosphere microbial communities from Kellogg Biological Station, Michigan, USA - KBS Miscanthus M7-2 (version 2) (version 2) | ecosystem: Host-associated > Plants > Roots >... | reverse complement strand
CAGGAACGCCACAATCATGCCGATGCCGGCGACCTTCCCCAGTTCGGCGACACCGGTATAGGTGGTGGGCAGGAACGAGAAAAATCCGGCGGCGGTCGCCGCCGACGCCAGGGCCAGGGGAATCCCGACGCCGCGTCCGGTCGCGGCCAGCGCGCCCGCCAGATCGTCATTGCGATGGCGTTCGCTGCGGTAGCGCACCGAAAACTGGATTCCAAAATCCACTCCCAGACCGACAAACAGCGCGATAAAGGCGATGGAGATGATGTTGAACACCCCGACCATCGCCAGGCCCGCGCCCATGGTGATGGCCAGGCCGACGAACAGGGTTACCAGGATGGCGGAGATGATCCTGAAGCTGTTAAGCGCCAGCCACAAAGTGAGCAGAACGCCGCCCATCATCGCGGCGACCATCAGTCCGGCCCGGTCGGTAAGAGTGCCGAATTCCTCATCCGACAGTGGCACCGGCCCCGTCAGCCGGACGCGCACGCCGTGTTCCGGCGTAAGGTCAAGAGCGCGGGCCTGAGCGCGAATAGCGTCATTGGCCTGTTTTCCCGGCTCCAGGGCATTGAAGTCCAGCCGAGGCTTGATCTCGATGAAACGGCGGATTTCCTCGGGCCGCGGCGCCGCGCCGGTCACCAGCGAACGCCAGGACATGAATTGCGTCTTGCCATGGGCGGCGGCGTCGAACACATCGGCGAAGCGGGCCATGGCGCCGTCGATATCGGCCAGCCTCGCCTGGCCACTGCTGACCCCCAGCAGGACCGTCGACAGGTTGGTCATGATTCCGCGCAAGGAAGGGTCGGATGCCAGTCCGCCCAGGAAGGGTTGAGCCTTGATCAATTGCTGCGTCGTGCTCTGCACCTCCTTGAGCGGCAGGAACAGCAATCCGTTGCGGTTGAAGAAGGCACCCCCGTCCGGCCGCCGGACATGGTTGAACAGCGTGGGATTGGCGGTCAGTTTCTCGGTCAGGCGCGCGGCGGCCGACTCCGCCAGTTCGGGCGTGGCGCCGTCGATCACCGCCACCGTCAGGTTGGTCTGTTGGGGGAAGGCCGCGTCGTAACGCGCCTGGCGCATACGCCAGCCCACCTTGGCATCGATCAGCTGTTCGCTGTCGGTGTTCATGGCGAAATTCTGTTCGGTATACCAGCCGGCGCCCCCCGCAATCAGGAGGCAGGCCGCGATCACCGCCCAGGGCCAGCGGCAACAAAAGGCGACAATGCGTTCAACGGCCATCATGGGCCGGGTTAGAGCATTTTTGGCCCATTGTTAAAAGTCCGGTAATTCCGCGGTCCGGACCGGCCGATCCTCGATCAGACGCGCCCGCCGTTCCATATAGACGGTGCGCATGGTGGCATAATAATCCACGCTGGCGCGTTCGATGTCGCGAAGGGAGGCGAGATTGGCAGAGCGGTTGTCCATCGAGCCCAGGGTCGATTTCATCAGGCCGACATAGTTGCGCCCGTCATAACGCACATAGCGCAAGGGCGTGGCGAAGCCGTCAATATAATTGCCGGCAAAGTCGCGCACGTCGGTGGAGCCGCGGAACGGCAGCACGAGATAGGGGCCGGGCGGTACGCCGTAAGTGCCCATGGTCTCACCGAAGTCGCGGTTGCGGGCCGGCATGCCCCAATCGGTGGCGACATCGAATATGCCCGCCACGCCGATCGTGCTGTTGACCAGGAATCGTCCCGCCGCGATGCCGGCGCTTTCCAGCCGGACCTGCAGCAGGTCGTTGGCGACGGTGACCGGCCCGCCCAAATTGTCCAGCAGATTGTGCAGGCCGCTGCGCACCGATCCGGGAACGGTCTCCCGATAGACAGTGGCGGCGGGACGCGCGGCATTGCGGTCCAGCCGCTGGTTCAGGTCGAAAAAGAAACGGTTTACATTCTCAAACGGATCGCTGACGGCAAGTTGCCCGTCTTCCGCCGTTGTCATGCTGGTACATCCCGCCGCCATCAGGCCCAGCGCCAATGCCCATATCGTCCGGATTTTTCGCATCGCTCAATTCTTGCGCCCCGCTTTTCGCGGGCTTGCGCAAGCCCCCACCTGTGCCCGGCAAGCTAATCACTCCGGAGCCGGGGGGTGGAAGGGGTTTTGGCTCGCCTGTTCACCTTGTTAGAAAATAATCCCGCCTGGTATCGTCTGCGGGAACTTTGCTGGCGCTGGGCGGGGCTTTCGCTTAAACATATTTCGCCTGGAATTTGTGCAAAGCCGTGCGAAAGGCATGTCATGACCAACCCGGAACTGCTGCGTCTGCGAAATAGCATCGACAATATCGATGCCGCGCTTATTCATCTGCTGGCCGAGCGGTTCAAATGCACCCAGGCGGTAGGCGAGTATAAGGCGGCCCACAATCTTCCACCCGCCGATCCGTCGCGCGAGGCGGCGCAAATCGCGCGGCTGCGCAAGCTGGCGGAGGACGCCAAGCTGGATCCGGATTTCGCGGAGAAGTTTTTGAACTTCATCGTCAAGGAAGTAATAAGACACCACGAGGCTATTGCAAAAAACAAGGGCGCCTGAGCCTCGAAATGTAACACTCAGTTTCAAACCTTAAGTTTTTCTCGCAATTCTGCTCCGAGCTTAATTATTCTTTTTTCCCAGCCTGAATATCTTCATCGTATATTTGGTCGGAGCGTCGGGCCACCTTTTGATATCGGTTATGTAGGCGTCCGCCGGCTGGTCATCTGCAACGTATATCCACATTTCGTCCGAAACGGTCTCACCCTTAATCTCAAGATCAATCAAGACTACGGCTCTCACTGCCCCGCTTCGATCAATCAGGATTGCTCCTTTGGCGTCGCCTGCTCTGGGATAGTTTCCGGTTGCAAGCCAATTTCCATCCGGCAAGCGAACCGCAAACGGCTCTGAGGGCACGGCGATGTGTTCGATGACCTGTTCAGCGACGATACCTTCCTGGCCAGAGTTTGCGTTTCGCTCTTTGCCCAGAAAAACTCGGATTTTGGAAATCAACCTGTCGTCTTCTTGAGTAAGAGTCGATAACCACTTGGTGGTGTTGGAGATCGATGCTGCTTCTGTGGACGTGAGATGGGTATTGGCTGTTCGATCGGCAGCAAAACTGCTCCTGGCTGCTGCGCCGAGCAGCGCAATGCCAACGATAAAAAGTCCAGATAAGAGGTTCCAGCGTCTGATCATAGAATTGCCCCCTGCAAGCCATTGTCGTACTTGATCTTCCGATCAACTCGGTGACAGGCGCACTATAGCGCAACCGTCTCTGCTGTGAATCTGGCCAGACTGACAATTGCTCAGTTTGGGCTGTTGCGCTGGATGGTTGGGTTAAGCCCGCCCGTGGCGAATCTGTGAGACGGAATCAATATCTCGAGCGCCGCATTCCGCGGCGCGACCTTCAGCACACACAAACCCGCCTTCCCTTCGCGCGCGTCAGCGCGCAAGAGGGGGAGGTGTCGGCAACGAGGTGTCGGCGGAGCCGACCCGAGTTGCCGACGGAGGGGGTCATTAGAATGCCAGCGGTTTCGCGTGTTTCACTTGCGGGAGCTTGGCGACGGCCTGCGCCACAGCTTCCGGCACCGGTCCATCCACCTCGATCAAAGCGATGGCGTCCTGGCCCGGAGCGCTGCGGCCCAAGGTGAAGTTGGCGATATTGACCTTGGCGTCGCCCAGCAAGGTGCCCAGCTTGCCGATGAAGCCCGGCTTGTCCTCATTAACGACATAGAGCATGTGGGGCGCGAATTCGGCGTCCAGGCCGATATCCTTGATCTGGATCAGGCGCGGGCGGCCATCCGAGAAAACGGTTCCGGCGACGCGCCGTGTGGTGCCATCGCTCATCTCCACCACCAGCTTGATATAGCCTTCATAGATTCCCTGCGCGTCGCGGCGGGTTTCGCTCACCTTGATGCCGCGCTCCTTGGCGATCACCGGCGCATTGACCATGTTGACTTCCGCCAGGATCGGCCTGAGCAGCCCGGCCAGCGCCGCCTGGGTCAAGGCGCGGGTGTTCAGCAGCGACGGCGTGCCTTCATAGACGATCTCGATTCCCGTCAGGCTGGTACCGGTCAACTGGCCCGCGAAGGACCCCAGCTTTTCCGACAGCGAAATCCAGGGGCGCACCTTCTGGGCCTCCGAGGCCGAGATCGACGGCATGTTCAGTGCATTGGTGATGGCGCCGGTCAGCAGGTAATCGGAAATCTGTTCGGCCACCTGAAGCGCGACATTCTCCTGGGCTTCGGTGGTCGAGGCGCCCAGATGCGGTGTGGCCACGATCTTTTCGTTGCCGAACAGGATATTTTCCTTGGCCGGTTCAGTCTCGAACACGTCCAGCGCCGCGCCCGCGACATGGCCGTTGTCGATCGCCGCCTTCAACGCATGTTCGTCGATCAGCCCGCCGCGCGCGCAATTGATGATCCGCACGCCCTTCTTGGTTTTGGCAATGGCGTCGGCGGACAGGATGTTCTTGGTTTCCGGCGTCATCGGCACATGCAGGGTGATGAAATCGGCCCGCGCCAGAAGATCGTTTAGCTCCACCTTTTCCACACCCAGGTCGTTGGCCCGCTCCTGCGACAGATAGGGATCAAACGCGATGACCCGCATCTTCAACCCCTTGGCGCGATCGGCGACAATACTGCCGATATTGCCGGCCCCGATCAGGCCCAGCACCTTGCCGGTAATCTCCACGCCCATGAAACGGTTCTTCTCCCACTTGCCGGCCTGGGTCGAGGCATTGGCGGCGGGCAACTCGCGCGCCAGCGCCAGCATCAGGGAAATCGCATGCTCGGCGGTGGTGATGGAATTGCCGAAAGGCGTGTTCATCACGATCACGCCGGCGGCCGTGGCGGCGGGAATATCGACATTGTCGACACCGATGCCGGCGCGGCCCACGACCTTCAGGTTCTTTGCCGCTTTAAGCACCTCGGCGGTGAGTTTGGTGGCCGAGCGGATGGCGATGCCGTCATACTGATCGACGATCTTGATCAGCTCTTCCTTGGTCAGGCCGGTTTTCACATCGGCATCGACCCCGCGTTCGCGGAAAATGGCGACGGCGGCGGGAGACAATTTGTCGGCGATCAGGACTTTCGGCATGGGCGGGATCCTTGTCTGAAGTAATGGAATTGGGGGTCGATGACGAAGAATGAGCGGCGATAAATGGAATGTGCCTGCACGAGGGTGCTGGTCAGCCCTTGACCTGGCTCCAGGCCCAGTCCAGCCACGGCGTCAGCGCTTGGATATCGGCTTTATCGACCGTGGCGCCGCACCAGATGCGCAGACCGGGCGGGGCGGCGCGATAGCCGGCGATGTCCAACGCCACGCCTTCCTTCTCCAGAGCTGCACACATTTTCTTGATCGCGTCTGCCTTGGCATCATCGGAAAGTGCGGTGAAGGCGGGGTCGGTGACGGCGATGCAGACGCTGGTGTTGGAGCGGATCGCGGCGTCCTGCGCCAGGAAGCCGGCCCAGCCGGCTTTGCCGACCCATTGTTCCAGGGCATGCAGATTGTCGTTGGAGCGCTGGATCAGCCCCTTGAGCCCGCCGACGCTTTCAGCCCAACTCAATGCGTCGAGATAGTCTTCCACCGCCACCATGGAAGGCGTGTTGATGGTCTCGCCCTCGAAAATGCCTTCCACGATCTTGCCGCCTTTGGTCATGCGGAAAATCTTGGGCAGCGGCCAAGGCGGGGTGTAACTTTCCAGCCGCGCCACGGCGCGGGGGCTCAGGATCAGCACGCCATGTGCCGCTTCTCCACCCAGCACTTTCTGCCAGGAGAAAGTCACCACATCGAGCTTGTCCCAGGGCAAGTCCATCGCAAAGGCGGCCGAGGTCGCGTCGCAGATGGTGAGACCTTCGCGGCTGGCGGGAATCCAGTTGCCATTGGGGACTTTCACGCCGCTGGTGGTGCCGTTCCATACAAACACCGCGTCATGGGCGGGATTGTATTGGCTGAGGTCGGGCAATTGGCCGTAAGGCGCTTTGAAGGTACGTGCATCCTTGATCTTGAGTTGCTTCACCGTGTCGGTGACCCAGTCTTCCGAAAAACTCTCCCAGGCAAAGAGGTCGACGGGACGCGCGCCCAGCATCGACCACAGCGCCATCTCCACCGCCCCGGTATCGGACGCCGGCACGATGCCGCAGCGATAGCCGGCGGGCACGCCGAGCAGCGCCTTGGTGCGCTCGATGGCGTCTTTCAGCTTGGCTTTGCCGGGTTTGGAGCGGTGGGAACGGCCCACCAGCGCGCCCTTCAGGGCTTCGGGGGTCCAGCCCGGCCGCTTCGCGCAGGGTCCGGACGAAAAAAAAGGCCGCGCGGGACGCACAGCCGGTTGAACTACTTCAGTCATAGCGGTTCATTCCTTCCAGAATGATAGCACCTCGTTGGGGAGGTGTGGCCCGCCGCCGATATAGGCGGCGGGCCCGGTCGCGTCAACGTCCGAATTGGCGCACAGCCCGCGGAACAGCGCAGGGCCTTGAAGCGTTTCACAAAAGTCGGAAAAAAAGATTGGATTCACCATGGCTTCGCCAACGCCGGTTCCCCATCCGCGAAAGACCCAGGAACCCTCACTGAACCTTCCCTTGGACAAGGTGGGTTTCATTATCGTGAAAGCCCGGGAATATGACGTGAAGGAGGAAGGCGCGGATCCCGATAGCGGCTCCAATGCCATCGACGACGGACAGACCGATGTCCTGACCAACAAACAGGATGACCCGGTGCGGGAGGAACTGCTCGGCGCGATCAGGTCCTTGAATGAGGACGAACGCTTGCGGCTGGTGGCTTTGACATGGCTGGGGCGCGGAACCTATTCCAAGGAAGAATGGCGCGAGGCTATCGCGACGGCGCGCAGCGAACATTCCCGCCGCACGGCGGAATATTTGCTCGGACTGCCGTTGTTGGGCGATTACCTTGAAGACGGGCTGGCGTTGTTCGACGAAGGTATTGTCGATGACTCCGATACAAGTGAAGGCGTCGACGGCGAAGACGAGCCGCTGGGAAATATGAAAGACAAGCCGCCGCGGCAATAATCAGACTTCGATCTCGCCCGTCAGATACAGCGCACAGTCGCCCTGAATGATGGTGCGTGCGCCATCGTCGGTGCAGGTCAGGTCGCCGCCGCGGGGCGAGGCTTGGCGCGCCTTCAAGGTCTTTTTGCCCAGTCGCTTGGCCCAGAAGGGCGTCAAGGCGCAATGCGCCGAGCCGGTCACCGGGTCTTCCGGCACGCCGTAATAGGGCGCGAAAAAGCGCGATACCATGTCATACGGAGTGCCGCCGCCCGGCGCCGTCGCCAGTACCGATCCCGCCCCGACGCGCATTGCCACATTCTGGAGGTCGGCGGCAGGTTCCAAGCCTTTGACTTGGTCAGGAGTGTTCCAAACGGCGATCAGGGCCTTGGCGCCCGCGCCGCCCTTGGCGCTGATGAACAGTTCGGCGGGCGGTACGCTGTTGAAATTTTTGCCCAGCGCCTCGGCGAAATTGGGCGGCGGCGCAAAAGCTTCGGAGTCCGCTGACGGCAGAGACATCACATTTCCCTGGTCGCCGCGCGTCACCAGCAACTCGCCAGAACGGGTCATGAAACGGACCTCGTTCAGGGATGGGTCGATCTTGTTGAACAAAATCCAGGCGCTTGCCAGGGTGGCATGGCCGCAGAGATCTACCTCCCGCGATGGGGCGAACCAGCGTAGGTCGTAAGCACCCGGCCCGGTTCTCACGAAGAAGGCGGTCTCCGCGACATTGTTCTCACCCGCGATGGCTTGCATAAGTCCGTCATCGATCCAGGATTCCAGTGGCACGATAGCCGCGGGATTGCCCTCCAGCGGCTTGCTGGCAAACGCATCGACCTGCCACATCTTGAACTTCATGACGTCCCCGATATTTGTGCGGCCAGCCTATCGCAACGGCGTGTGCCTGAAAGGGCCGGCCGCACATACCTCCCCTGCGGCGCGCGTGAGCGCGCGCATAGGGGAGGTGGCCGTAGCAACGCCGTGGCGCGCAGGCGCAAGCCGAGCACGACGGCAAAGTTGCGAAGGGTGAGGTTGGCGGCCAAGCCAACCGAACGCCAAGCGCCGTCAGGCGCGCGGGCCGGAACGGAGGGGATTAAACCGGCGCCGGGAGGGCCGCAGCGGTCATGGCGGATTTCATGCCGCGCTGAAGCTTTTCAAACGCCCGCACCTCGATCTGGCGCACCCGTTCGCGGCTGACGCCATATTTCTGTGACAGCTCTTCCAGGGTGGCGGGCTCGTCCTGCAGGCGGCGGGCCTGCAGAATATCGCGCTCGCGGTCGGTGAGGTCCTTCATGGCGCCGATCAGCAATTCGTGGCGGTCGCCCATCTCCTCGCGTTCGGCCATGCGGGTTTCCTGGTCGGCGGTATCGTCCGCCAGCCAATCCTGCCACTCGCTTTCCGATTCCGAGCGCAACGGCGCATTGAGCGAGGCATCGCCGCCGGACAGCCGGCGGTTCATCTCGGTCACTTCGGTCTCGGTCACGCCCAACTGGTCCGCCAAAGTGGCGGTGTGATCGGGGGTGAGATCGCCTTCCTCGATGGCGCCGATATTGTTCTTGGCCTTGCGCAGATTGAAGAACAGTTTCTTCTGGGCCGCGGTGGTGCCCATCTTCACCAGGCTCCAGGACCGCAGGACATATTCCTGGATCGAGGCGCGAATCCACCACATCGCATAAGTCGCCAGGCGGAAGCCCTTGTCGGGATCGAAGCGTTTTACCGCCTGCATCAAGCCGACATTGCCTTCGGAAACGATTTCGGAAATAGGCAGGCCATAGCCGCGATAGCCCATGGCGATCTTGGCGACCAGGCGCAGATGGCTGGTGACCATGCGGCGCGCCGCTTCGGGGTCTTCATGTTCCTTCCAGCGCTTGGCGAACATGTATTCGTCTTCCGGCGACAAAAGTGGAAACTTGCGAATCTCGGTGAGATAACGCGAAAGACCGGCATCGCCCGACAGAACGGGAAGTCCACGACTGCTCATTAAATCCCCCTTCTCGGGCGCCCGAATTTAACGCCTGAACACCCCGAAAGTTGAGCAGAGATAAGCAGGCTTACGACTTATTCAATCCCTTTAGGGCCGCGACAAGTTCCGCAAAATCCGCAGGCCAGGGGGCTTCGAAACGCAGGGTCTTATGCAGGCTAGGATGCTGGAATCCCAGCACAAAAGCGTGGAGCGCCTGGCGGGGAAAATTTGCTGCCAGTGTAAACGCGTGACTTTCGGCGTCCGATTTGCCGCGTGGCGCGGTGCGGGTGCGGCCATATTGCGGGTCGCCGATCAAGGGATGACCCAGATGGGTGAGGTGAACCCGGATTTGGTGGGTGCGGCCGGTTTCCAGCCGGCATTCGATTAAAGCGGCGAAAGGCCGTTCCACAGGACCGAATTTCTCGATCACCTTGTAGCGGGTTGCCGCCCGCTTGCCGCCGGCGCGCAGCACCGTCATGCGCTTGCGGTCGAACGGGCTGCGTCCGATCTGGCTTTCGATCAGCCCCGTGGAGTCGCGCGGAGCGCCCCACACTACGGCATTATAAGCGCGTTCGATGGTGTGATTGGCGAATTGCTTGGCCAAGGACGCCATGGCGCGTTCGGTTTTCGCCGCCACCAACAGGCCCGATGTGTCCTTGTCCAGCCGGTGTACAATGCCGGGCCGCGCTTCCCCGCCGATGGAGAGCATGCCGGCGCCGCAATGGGCAATCAGCGCGTTGACCAAGGTGCCGTCGGGATTGCCGGCGGCCGGATGCACCACCAGGCCCGCCGGCTTGTTTATGACGATCAGGTCCTTGTCCTCATAGATCACCTCCAGCGGGATATCCTGGCCCTGCGGGATCGCGGGCGCGGTGGGTGGTACGATCACGCTATAGGTCTCGCCCGGTTTGACCCGGTGGTTGGCGTCTTTTATCGTCCGTGCGCCAAGAGAAACCGCCGCGCCTTCCAGCAATTGCTGAAGCCGCGAGCGGGAAAAATCCGGCAGGGCCGAAGCCAGGAAACGATCCAGCCGCCAGCCGGCATGATCCTCACCGGCAGTCGCCATGCGGTGGTCCGTAGGGGAGCCCGTTGAGGAGTTTTTCGTGTCAGACATGCCCGTACACCAAGAAGCGCAATCCCCGCCGCCGGCTAGCCGCCGAACCGCCTGGGTGATCGTCATTATCATGAGCGCGCTTGTCGTGCTGGCTCTTTTGGGCACCATTTGGGGCTTTGTGCGCCAGGCCCATATTTTCATGGCGGCAAAGGCGAATCTCCCCGCTACGGCCGCGCCGGCCGCCGCCATGCCGGCGGCTGCCACCATCACCCTGGCGCCTGGCGCGCGTATCGTCTCCGCCTCGACCGAGGCGGGCAAGCTGGTGCTGCATGTCGCCACGCCATCGGGCGGCGAGGTGGAGATCATCGACCTGGCCACCGGCAAGCAGACCGGGCAGGTCAAGACCGGCTCTCCATGACGCGGGTGGTGTTGCCGGCGCAATTGCGCGGTCAGATCCTGCGCGAAGCAGCCGGAGCGTATCCCCACGAATGCTGCGGGCTTGTTGAAGGAGCTTGCGAGGGGCTGGCGTTTCGCGTCACCGCGCTTCATCCCGCCCGCAACTTGGCCTCATCGCCCGACCGGTTTGAGATCGATCCCAGCGATCAGTTCGCGGCCCTTAAAGCGGCGCGCGCCCGCGGCCATGCCATTATCGGCTGCTATCACTCCCATCCGGTTGGCCGCGGCGAACCCTCGGCCACCGACCGGGCCGGCGCGGGGGAGGAAAATTTCCTTTGGCTGATCGCGGCGGGCGAAAGCCTGAACGCTTTTGTTTATTTGCGGGGCGAATTCGTCGGCGCCGATTGGGTCACATCGTCGGCATAACTGCGGAAGTTCCCGTCCTTGAACAGGACGTCGCGCGAATTGATTTGGCCCACCATATCGCCCGTGGCATCGGCAATCTCGATGATGCGATGGTTCAATGAGCCGCCATGCAAAAGTTTTTCGCTCAGGATTTCGCGGGCAGTATTAACAGCTTCGCGCCGCGCCGCTTCGAGATCGGGCAGGTCCTGGCCCTCGGCATCGCGGGTCAGCCCATCCTCATCGCGGATATGGAAATAAAATTGGGGCATGGCGTTGGTTTGGCTGGCGATTTCATTTTGCTAACCAACGGGAACGCCGGATCGTTCCGGTCCCGTTTTGCGCACCCTGAATGGAACCTTGCGGGTTCCATGGTCCCCCCGCTATAAGCGCCCTCCCGCTGGTCCCCATCGTCTAGCGGTTAGGACGCGGCCCTCTCAAGGCTGAAACAGGGGTTCAATTCCCCTTGGGGGCACCATTAAGCGCGCGGCGTGGTTAATCACCCAGGCAAGAATGAGAGCCGCCAGCAACATCGGAAATAGCAGCAGCAAGCTGTGGCGGCCGTCGGCCGGATGGATCCAGATCATGGCGCTATTCACAATCACGAAGTGAGACACATAAAGCGGATAGGAAAGGGTCCCCAGAACAAGATAGGGCTGGGGCATTCGCCTTTCGCCGCGCACCAGAAGCATGATCGCCAGAGGCGCAAGCACCAGAGCTGCAATAGCTTCAAACATCGGCATTGGCCGATCATGGGGCACGGCGCAGATAAAAACCCAGCACACATAAATCGCCTGGGGCGGGATCAGGGGAAGATAGCGTAACAGGCCGGCGTTATTTGCTCTGAATATCATCATTCCAGCAATGAACCCTATGGTGGCGCGGGCCAAGTTGGGCACTATTTTGTAAGGTACTGTCATGTCCCATTCCGGGCGAAAATGCAGAAGGTTATACAGCAGGTAGATCGTTAAACTCCCAAAGATCGCCGCTAGTACAAATGTTCTCGCCGCAAAGAGAAAGCGGCCATAGATTATATTGACGAGCCACTCGGCATGTAGCGACCAAAGTGGAGGATTGATGGGAAAGCCCCATTGCAAGGGTGCGAAGATGCCGGCGACCGGGGAAAGGTCTATCGGGATGAGAAAAAGCCCCCAAACAAGTGTTATCAGCAGAACACCGGCATCCAAACCGGGCAGAGTCCAGTGGCCAGACCAATAAAGCGCCAGGCAGGACAGAGCCGCGATGACCGTCGCGATGATCTGGACGGGCAATAACCGCGCTGCACGCGCACGCGCAAATTTCCCAAATCCACCGGCGCCGTTCAAACGACCCTCATAGTTCAGGGCTATGACAAAGCCAGACATCACGAAGAAAACATCAACGCTCAACCAGCCATGACGAAACAAAGCCGCCGAGCCCAGTACAATGTCACAATGAAGAATGGCAACGACGAGCGCGCAAATCCCGCGCATGCCGTCCAAACTCTCGTATCGTTTTGCAGGATGTCTCAAAACTTCTGTCTCTCCGCAGCGATGGCGAGAGACAAGTCTGTCGACTAGTTGTGTTTAGTCGGTAAATCGCCGGAGTGCAGCCGGCGGAGATTTTCTGACGTTTCATTGTATACGACGGAGTTCCCGCGCGACTGATGGAGCCGCGCAAGTTCCGACACGGGACAACCCCAAATGTTGCCACGCACTACTTTTTTGATTTTTTGTCACTCCGTCGGATGAGACATGACTATAAATCGAAGCCAGCTCTGAGTGGATTTCCGTGACCGCGCGACTTGAGCCCAGCCGCGGGGGGGCGAAAGCGCCGAATTGATCTCCTCTGCCCCCTTTTTCATTCTCTCCTATCCGCATTCTTCGATCCGGCCGCTCAGGGCCGCGCCTCCAATATCAGGTTGAACGGGCCCTGGGTGGCGCGGCGGACCTTGGAAAAACCGGCTCCCGAGACGATCTCGACCAGCTTGGCCTGTCCGGCTTGCGCGCCGAGACCTTCGCCGACTTCCTGCTCAAGCGAGGTCGGCACGCAGATCATGGTCGAGGCATTGTAATAGAGCCGGCTTACCGGATTCATATTCTCTTCCGGCGAATTGCCGGCCATGGGTTCCACGATCATCCAGGTGCCGTCCTTCTTCAGGATGCGGCGCACATGCGCGGCGCAGCCTCGCGGATCGCCCATGTCATGCAGGCAATCGAATACCGTGACCAGGTCGAAATCGGTTTCCGTTATCGTCTTGGCTGTCGATGTCTCAAATCGCACATTTGTGCGCGCCTTATGTTCAGCCGCATGCTTGCGCGCTTCGGCAATCGATTCGGCGTGAAAGTCGAAGCCGACGAAGGTGCTGTTGGGATAGGTCTTTGCCATCAGCAAGGTGGAAAAGCCGACGCCGCAACCGATATCGGCGACTTTCGCGCCCGCCTTCAATTTCGCTTCGACGCCGTCCAGCGAAGGTATCCAGTCCTGCACAAGGGCATTGATGTAGGTCGGCCGGAAGAAAGCCCCGACCGCGCAGAACAGGCAGCCGGCGCTATCGCCCCAGCGCACGCCGCCGCCTTTTCGAAAGGCGTGCTCGACTTTCGGCTCGCCCTCGATCATGGCGGCGACGAGATCGAATGCCGCGGCCAGGTAGACCGGGCTATCCTTTTCGGCGAATACCATGGCCTGCTCGGGCGACAGGCCAAAGCGGCGGCTGGCGGGATCATACTGGATAAAGCCGTTCGCGGCCTGGGCAAGCGCCCATTCGCGAACATAGCGTTCCGACAAGTTGCCGGCGCGGTCGGCCAGTTCGGCGGAGGTCGCGGGACCCTTTTTGTGGAGAGCGTCGAACAGTCCCAGCCGAAATCCGATACGGACGGTTGGAACGCTGAACGCGCCACCGAGATCGCCGAGCATTTTTCCCACAAAGGCGGGCAGTTTTTCCTGTTGATTTTCCATGGTGATACCGTCCGGCCTTTTCGGCCGGGTCCTCCTGCTGTTGATAAAGTTTGGGTTGGGTTAGTTGTTCGCCGTCAGCGGATCGATGATCTGCAGAATTTCGGTGATCTTGGTGACCGGAATTCCGCTAAGCTCCCCATGCCGCCTTATGGTTTCCTCGTTGTCCGCGAGATAGATGCAAAAGGTTTTGTCGCCGGCAACATAGCTGTGCTGCCAGTGGATCCGCTTGCCGATCTTATCGATGGCTTGGTTTGACGCGCGCGCCGCACCGCACATTTCAATCATCGACATGCCGCCAATTCCGGGGACATCCCGTTCGATCAGATATCGCTTCAACGCCGCCATGCTGTGTCCTCCGACCAATGCCAGCCTATCTGGGCCGATAGGGCGCCCAGGCTCAAGCTAAACATTCTTTCCATAGATAAAGAAAAGCTTTAGTATGGTGGCATGACCGTCGTCTCGCACCTGAAATCGTTCCAGGCTCTCGAACTGGCCTTGCGCACCGGCTCGCTCAAGGGGGCGGCTGACGCGCTGGCGATAACGCCGGCGGCGGTGGGGCAGCGGATCAAGGCCCTGGAGGATTATCTGGGAATCGACCTGGTGGTGCGCGGACGTTCTGGACTATGCCCCACTGCGACGCTTTCCATGGCCTCGGCGCATTTGACCAACGCCTTTCGTGAATTGTGCGCCGCGGCCGAGGCCCTGGACCTTCAGCGGGTCAATGAAATCCAGATCGCCGCCAATTCCGACTGGATTGAATTGTGGCTTGCACCCAGGCTGCCCGAATTCAGGGCCGCGCATCCCAATACCCGCTTCTGTATCAACGGCGAAGGCGACGCATCCATGCGCCTGGGCCCCAGCGATATCGAGATCCGCTTTCGCGAGTTGAGCAACGAGGACAATAGCACGGTCCTGTTTCATGATTTTCTGATTCCGGTCAGTTCACGCCGGAACGCGGAGCGGATCGGCAGGCTAGACAAAAAGACCCGTCTTGAGGGCTTTCCCCTGCTTCACCTGGATTTCTACAAGGACGACCCTACCGCCATTGGTTGGCCGGAATGGATTGAGGCGAATGGGCGTCGCAAATCGGCCTTGCAGCCGGTCATTCGTTTTCAGCGCATCACACCAGGCCTGGAAGCCGTCTCGTCGGACGCCGGACTGATGATTTGCGGATTGGCGCTGATCACGGACCGGTTGGAAAGCGCGGAATTTACACTGCCCTTTCCCGTAAGCACGGGCGCATGGACCGGTCACGCCTTTCAGGCGCGGTTTCGCCGCGATGCTGTTATGCGGCCGCAAGTCCGCCGGTTTCGTCAATGGCTTGAAGAGCAAGCCCAGGAGACAGCAAAGAAACTCCGGCGCATCGCCAAATCGGCGCCGGCTTCACGCCAGCCTGTGGCCAAGGTGTAGGGCCGGTGGCAAAGCGAATGCGTCGTGGGGAGGCAAGAATATGGGGATAGGCTTTGCGCCAATAACGAATTTGGCTCTCGCTTAACTCGAGCTGTCCGGCTTGATCTGTTCGGCCTTGCGCCGGGCGGTTTCCTCGGCCCGTTGCTCGGCCTTTTCCCGGGCCTTGGCAGCCTGGGCACGCTCACGCTGCAAGCGGTCCTGCGAATAGTTCGGGGGTCTTGGCGCCATGGCTTTTCCTATTCCTGAGACGGGGGCTCGGCGGTGCCGGCATAGCTGGTATCGAGCGCCCAGACTTCACCGGCCTTTTCAGCAGGGCGGCAGAACAGCGCCGTGCCGGAAGCACGCATGCCGTCGTCACGGCAGAACTGGCGAAAGGCGCGCTCGACATCGGATTCCAGCTTAAGCGGAATCTCGCGCGACACGGCCTCGCGGCTCTTGCGGATAGCGCGCATCACCGACCAGCGCCGCAGGCCCTTAGGATGGGGCGCCAGCGCGGCAACGAGTTCTTCCACAATGGTGGGGCGGGGTGCACTCCGGTCCTGGGGCATGGGATGTCCTTTGCGGGAGCTTGAAATGAAACAGGCGGCGAAGACGTTTGTCCCCTGCCGCCTGCTCCGTCGAATGATTTAAGCGTTCTGCAGGTTCACGGCCTTGGAGCCCTTGGCGTCGGGCTGGATGTCGAAGGACAATTTCTGGCCTTCCGACAAGGATGTCATTCCGGCGGCTTCCAGCGCGGTGGCGTGGACAAACACATCCTTGGCGCCGCCTTCCGGCGCGATGAAGCCAAAACCCTTGGAGGAATTGAAGAATTTTACGGTACCGATGGTCATGATGGTTCCTTTTCGAATGATCGTCCGGACGGATGTCCAGACCGCGAAAACATCAAGTCGGGAAGTGTTTGGGCCAGGCGCGCGCGAGGCGAGTCGGGATTGGCGCTTCTTCTGGAGCAGTCGCGGGGAGGCTATGCGCCTTTATAGGAGATAACACAAGGCGGGCAGCAGCCCCAATTTGAGACACCAAATCAGCATTGCAAGCCAATCCAGGCCCAAAGTTCGCGGCCCAAGACTTGCTCTGGACCATCCGGCACCAAGGCCGGGGCAGCTATTATGAGCAGATTAACGTTTAAGATTAATCCGGACGTCAAATTTCTGGAGCCAAAACCCCTTTCCCAATTCTTGTCCCTGCGGGCAAGGTTGTTTGGCACGAACGCGCGCAAAGAGCAGGCACTCCGCCTCCGAATGGTGGTTCCGTCAGCTTCCAGCACGGAACAAAACACCGTTATCCGTCGCGCGCCGGGACCATCACCGTTCGCAACGCAATATTCCGGGCACTTGCCAACCGTCGCGCAGTTTCGCCCGATGGCAAAAGCGCCTGCCGCGGTTGCGCCAATATCCGCAGACGCCGCATCTTTCGGTGCACCATATCACGTTGAATATAAGGGCCGCCTGATTTCCGCCGTCCGGTCGGACGACGGCATCTGGACCGCCATCCACATTTCCAAGACCAGGGAATCGTCCTTCGCGGATTCTCTCTCCACCCAAACCCATAGTTTTCTGGCGCGCGGCCTGGCTGTTGCGTCCGCGGAAATGGAGATCGACGAGTTGGAATTGATCTCCCCACGGGACGAGCCCGATCCGGCTTAAAGCAAGCCTGCAGAGAAAAGTCCGGGAAGCGCCGGCGTGCCGGTGGCGCCGCCGATCAGGGCGCTTTGCGATAGGCCATCAGCATGGTGCCGCGCGTGCCGTTGCGCGAGGTAATCAGGGTGGTGATGGCTTCGTTGAACTTCTTGAAGTGTGGCGCATTCAGATGCTGCTGAAAGGCCGCCTCATCGTCATAGACCTCATACAGGAAGAGGTGGTTCGGCGATGCGGCGATCTCGTAGACATCGAATTGGCGGCAGCCAGGCTCGTCTGTAACCGAGGCTTTGGCATTCGTATCCAGGATTTGCTTGAAGTGTTCGAAATTCTCCGGCGCGGTGGCGAAGTCCACCGTCACGACATAGAATTTCCTGGTGGCCGCATTTTGCGCCTGCGCGGTTGACAGGCTTGCTCCCGTCGCGAGGACGGCGAACGCGATGTATCTGATGACGCGCATGACATTCATGGAAACCTCCATAAGGTCTTTCGCATGCTTTTCGGATAGCCCCGCCCTCAAATCGCGCGACACTACGCTGTCGCTAGTCGCCGCGGGCGGGCTTGGCATAATCGCCTTCGCGCAGAGCGCGTAGGCGATTATTTTTTCGCCGGATTCACCGTCACGCTCTGGAACACGACTTTTCCGCCACGAATGACGAACACGTCATAGCCGGAGACTTCCTTGGGCGTGCCCTTGAACTGCACCCAGCGCATCAGGGTGGTATCCGCGCTCAACGGCTCATATTTGGTTTCCATGGTCTTGTTGCCGGGCAGATTGTCCTTGGCGGTCAGCGCGCTGAAAAGCTTGCGCGCGTCCTTGCCGACGAACACGCCATTGGGCGTGACCATGCCGGCCGGCGTCACGATCACCGCATCGGGCGCATAGTCGGACAACACCGCTTCCAGGTCGCCCGACTTCATGTTGGCGACGTGATGGTCCAGCACCTTGGTGTCGGCGGCCTGGGCCATTCCCGGAAAGGCCAACAGAGTAGACAGGAGTGCGGCGTGCGTGATCTTGTTCATGGTGTTCCCCACTGTGTTTTCCGGGGCAAAGCTAGAGCAGGCTGAAAAGGCCCGCAACTGGGGATACGCTTGAATCGCCGCTGGACCGTGCTGCTGCCGGTCATCTTCATCAGTTACAGCCTGGCCTATCTGGACCGGGCCAATTTCAGCTTCGGCGCCGCGGCGGGCATGGCCGCGGACCTGCATATTTCCTCGGCCCAGTCCTCGCTGCTGGGTTCCTTGTTCTTCTTGGGC